>Ga0180431_10008707_pt1 | contig 11602 bp, 12 predicted proteins | sample SS_ome_11_FD_132459 | JGI IMG/M metagenome (GOLD analysis project Ga0180431, IMG submission 132459) | Hypersaline lake sediment archaeal communities from the Salton Sea, California, USA - SS_1_MS_1 metaG | ecosystem: Environmental > Aquatic > Non-marine Saline and Alkaline > Hypersaline >...
CCCCGGGAGGAGATCATCGCCGGCATCCACGAGGCCATTGCGGCGCGCGTCGCCACTATGGTTGGACGCACCTGTGTGCGGGACGCGGTCGTGCTGACCGGCGGCGTGGCCCGCAACCTTGGCGTGGCCCGCATGCTGGAGGAGAAACTGGGTCATACGATCGTCGTACCAGAGCTGGCCCAGCTGGCCGGGGCCATCGGCGCGGCCCTCATCGCCGGTGAGTAGACCGGAAATGGGCGCTTCACGGATAGACACGACCTGCACCTTAATCCACAATCTAGACGCCCCCCTCGGCTTCCTCACCGCCTACGTGCCCGAGGAGCTCTTCCACGCGGCAGGTTTCACGCCCCTCTTCATCTTCCACACGCCTGACGACCACGGGCACGCCCGCGCGCACCTGCCCGGCTTCACCTGCTGGATCGCCGGCTCGGCCCTCGACCAGGCTATGGCAGGCGAGCTGAAGGGACTGGCGGGCATAGCCCTGGCTCAAACCTGCGACACTATGCAGGGACTGACCGATCTCTGGCGCCGCAACGTCCCCGACATCCCCCTCTTCCACTTTGGCATGCCCCTGCGCCTGGACGGTCCCGCCGCCCGCGCCTACCTCCTGGCCGAGCTCCAATCACTGCGCCGCCGCGTTCAAGCGCTGATCGGGCGCACCATCCCCGATGACGCGCTGTGGGAGAGCATCGCCCTCTACAATCACACCCGCGCCCTGGTGCGCCGCATCTACGCGTATGCCGCACACCTCGCTCCGTCCGAGCTTTATAAGCTCGTGCGGCTGGCCTTCCAGATGCCGAAGGAGACCTACAATCGGGAAATGGAAGACTGGGTCCAGACGACGCAACATAGGATGCAGGAAGCAATACCCCCTCCTGCCCCTCGGCTCCTGCTGATCGGTCCCGCCATGGCCGATCCCGTGTTGTTTGACGTTCTGGATCAAGCTGGGGCACGTGTGGTCGGCGACGTGCTTGACCTGGGGGAGAGATACTTCGCGGTGAACGTTGCCGCAGACGACACCGGCAGCGCTCCCCTCGAAACCATGGCCGACCGGCTGCTGGCGCTCCTGCCCACTCCCACCAAGCACCACCCCCAACACGCCCGGCCGGCCCACCTGCTATCCCTGGTGCAGGGGCGGCATGCGGCGGGCGTTATCTTCGCCCGGCAGAAGTTCTGCGAGCCCCACGGGTTCGACTACGCACACATGGCCCACACCCTAAATCAAAACAACATACCTCACCTGATGGTCGAGCTGGAACAGTCCTCCCAGGCCGGGCAACTGCGCACGCGGGTGGAGGCGTTTGTCGAGATGATCAGCCAGAGGTCGTCGGTCAGGACGTGATAACCAGCCAGTAGCCCCTTGGGAGAGAGGCCGCAATGCCCAAGTACCCCCGTCTTCAATCGCTCAAAGAGATCAACGCCGTGATGACGCGCTACTACGTGCAGCGCAAGGCACTGGCACGCCTGAAGCCACTGGCCTACGTCACCAGCGGCGCGCCGGTCGAGATCATGGAAGCGATGGGCATTCTCACACTCTACCCAGAGAACTACGGGGCGCTGTGCGGCGCGCGCGGGTCCGCCGTCGGGCTATGCCAGGTAGCGGAGGCGAGCGGCTATCCCTCAGACCTGTGCTCCTACGCCCGCAGCCACGTCGGGGCGGTGCTGCAGCCCCAACAGGCACCGCTGAAGGGAATGCCCCGCCCCGATCTGCTGGTCTGCTGCAGCAACATCTGCGGGACCGTCCTCAAGTGGTACGAGACGCTGGCCACACTCTACCAGGTGCCCCTGTTCATCCTCGACGTGCCGTTCCAGCGCACCACGCCGGCCGAGCCTCACGTGGTCGCCTACGTCGCCGACCAGTTGCACGAGTTCGTGGAATGGTTGGAGACACATACACGCCGCCGCCTGAAGCCAGACAAGCTCCATTCAGCACTGGCTCTCTCCCACGAGGCCGTGGCCCTGTGGCAGGACATCCTGTCCTTCGGCCAACGTCGGCCCTCGCCCATCAACGCCCCTGATCTCTTCGTCGCTATGGCCCCCGTCGTCGCGCTGCGCGGCACGCGCCAGGCGGTGGATTGTTACCAGCGCCTGAGGGCCGAGCTGGAGGAACGCGTCGCTCAGTCCGTCGGCGCAGTACCCGGCGAGCGGCACCGCCTCCTCTGGGACAACATCGCCATCTGGTACCGCCTCTACCGCTTCTTCCGCCCCTTTATGGATGCCGGAGCTTGCTTCGTCGCCGACACCTACACCAACGCCTGGACTGTCGAAATGGATGTGGAGGAACCGTTCGACAGCCTGGCCCGGGCCTACACCGGGGTGTTCATCAACGTAGATCTACCCACCCGGCTGCATACCATCGTTAGATTGGCCCGCAGCTTCCAGGTGGATGGCATGGTCATGCACGCCAACCGCTCTTGCAAACCTTTCTCCATAGCCCAAAGCGACGTCCGGGGCGCACTGCGGGACGAACTGGGACTCCCTACCCTCATCCTGGAGGCCGATATGTGCGATGCACGCCTCTACAACGAGGGCGTGGTGCGAGAACGCGTCTCAGCGTTCTTGGAGATGCTCTAGCCCGCTGGCACGTCCCGATCCCCACGTCCCTAGCAACCGACGCCGATTGACGCGCTTATGATTCTGGTTATAATACTAGATGAGAGGACCTCGCACAAGACGGAATGCTGAAAGGACCCAGCAGACCGAGGCACCGAGGCAAGGATAGGAGGGACCGCCATGTCTGTCATCACCATCGCCGCCCTGGTGGAGGCCATCACGGGCATCGCCACGATCAGCTCCCACGTGACCGATCTGATTGACCAAATTCAATCCAGGCGCAGAGTGCGCCAGGAGGACATCGAATCCCTCAAGGCACAGATCAGTCAACCGATCCAGGCACAAGTCGACCAACTGCAGCACAACCTGGATGCATTGGCCAATACCCTGGACGCCTACATTCGAGCCTACTTCGACCTGGCATCCATCGCCGCCGATTGCGAGCGGCTGCAGATGTACGTCAAGGAGAACGAGGCCGACTTCGCCAAGAAGAGCACCGCCGATCGAGCGTGGTCAAACGTGTTCTGGATGTTCAACACCATCCAGAGGGAAGCCCGGAATAAGTACAACATGAGCAACATCAATCAGTCCGGCCTGCTCGACCCCAGGGATGTGAGTAAGATCGAGGTCTACGTCCGAAACTTCGAAACGGCCAGCAATCAGGCCAAGGTGTACATCGACAACCAATGGCCAGATAAGCTATATGACTACGTAGAGGATATGGCCGAGGAATCACAGCAGGTCTGCAACGTGTTACAGCACCAGATCAACCGTATCCTCAACAGATCGCCAGCCTGGCAGTAACCCCGTGGCACGTGACAGGCCCATTCGATAGGCGGTGGGAAGGATGATCAACAGAATATTCGAACACCTGCAGAAACCCTCTACCTCCACTACTCTGGTTGGGGCTGAGAAGCTCCGCCTGGACGATGTTCTGGCAACTGTTCGCAGCCTGCACGAGAAATGGCCCAAGCACTCGGCCGACCTGAGCGCCGTCCACGAGGGGCTGAACACGGTCAAGACGCAGTTGAGCCAGTTGGACCAGAGAAGCAGTCGGCTGACCGACAAGCTATCCAGGTGGATCGACCGCTATCAGAAGGCCTGGAAGATCGCCCAGGATTGCATCTACTTCCAAAGTTGGCTGTCGGCTAAGTTGCCGCAAGACGACGAGAACTGGCCGGCCTTGGCTCAAGAAGTGTACTGCTTCTTCTCCCCGATCCGGAGCAGCTACAAGAGCTACGCCACAGACCTCAAAGACACGCAGATTCTCAGCGCCAAGAGGGCCGAGATTCTGGACACACTGGACCACTTCAAGAGGGAAAGCGATCACATCGAGGCCAACCGGGCGCTGCTGCAAGAAGGGGGAGAGGACGAGAAGTGCAGGCAGGCGTTCAGGCAAATCCGAGACAGCGCCACAAAGATGGCCAACTGTTCCATCGACCTGTGCCAGTGTCTGCACTCGGCCATCCAGGAACTGGTGAACGAGATGAGCGGCACAATAAACGTGCTGAAGAAACTATAAGTGGAGACGGGTGCGATGGATAGCACAGAGATATCCCCCAACAAACTAGAAACCATGCTGATCACACTTTCGAGCCTGTCAGCCTTGTCGGTCAGCGAAGCCCTGGCCCACCTCAGCAAGATCGTCGAGCAGGGCGGGGATGATGCGCTGGCGTTTGAACAGCAGGGTCGGTTTCAAGAGGCCGCCGCCGTGTACGAAAAGGTCGCTCAGGCCTTCGTCGAGGCGGCCCATAAGGTACCCGAGGATGACCGGCAGCGGGTGGCCTCCCTGGGCGACTACTGGTCCCTCAAGGCCAGAAGAACACGCCTCACCCCCACGCCCACGACAGAGCCGGCACCGCAGCCTCCGGGGAAGTCGGGCCAGCGCCAGGACCACATCACCGATCGGCTGGCACAGAAAATACAGCGCAAAGACTTCGAGCTCATACCCGACGAGCCCAAGCCGACGACCCGGGTGAGGCCGAAGCCAATTGCAGACGTGATGAAGCCGTCGAGCACGCAGGAAAGCCCTGGGGCCAAGGTGCGTCCCTCCTACTCCGGGCAGATTGAGCTAGAAGAAGAGGACACTACTTCACAGTTCCCACGCGAGAAGTCCCGATTTCCACGCAGACTTGAAAAACAGGCAGGCGCGGGAGAAAGGAGCGAAGAATGACCTTCCAGCAAGAACCATCGCCACAGCCCGAGACACCAGCCGATCCACCTCACACAAAGGGAAGCGCAGCGGCTCCACCACCAGAGAGCGTGGCAGAGGATATCGATGAAGAAGCGCAGGTTCGAAGGGACGCCAACCTGCTGATACAGTTCCTCCAGACCGATCCAACGACGAAGGCTTACATTGATCGCACCATCCGACAACACCTGCAGCGTGGGGTGAGCTCAGAGACGTGGGCCGATATCCTGAACGGGCTAAGCCTATATGCCGGGGAGGACGTCACCCGCTTTGTGCTGACAATTCTGCTCAGCGCGGACGAGTTGCTTGAGCCAGACAGCTCTGGCTACCTGGATCTGGTCAAGGAGAACGTGGGAGAGGAGACGTGGGCGTACCTGCGTGGCCTGCTGGCGATGTATAGCGCTGGCATTAAAGAGGCCTACGCTCTCGCCGGGGAGAATCCCCAGGCCTGGCGGATGGTCAACCGGCGTGTGTTTTTCGACCAGCTCAGCGGACGGTGGCAGACCTCCCTCGAGGTCATCAAGTACAGCGGTGAACGGTTCTACCTAGAGGAAACCCCCACCTCAGCCATCGGCCTGTGTAGCGCCATCCTGGACGCTCTTAACTTTGTGCCTCCCGAGGAGGCCCAACAGGTGGCTGATAGACGCGCTGTCGAGGAATTGATCGGCCTGTTCTACACCTTCGTCGAACGTTTCGCCCCCGACTTCCTGGAAGAAGGACAGGAAGAATAACGCTCTTCCTCCTACCACCAGGACAGTGATGATGTCTGGCTTTTTCGAGCGCGTCTATCGACTGGTGCGGCTGGTGCCGTCTGGCAAGGTCACCTCCTACGGGGCAATTGCCCGTATGCTGGGCCAACCGCACGCCGCCCGCACCGTCGGGTGGGCTCTACATAGCCTGCCCGAGGGCTCCGACGTCCCCTGGCATCGGGTCATCAACAGCCAGGGGCGCGTCTCCACCAGGCGTCGGGACCACGACTCCTCTCCCATTCAGCGCACGCTGCTGGAAGACGAAGGAGTCGAGTTTGACGAGCATGGCCGAGTGGACTGGAACCGCTTTGGTTGGACTGAGCCTCCGTGGCCCGAAACCGAGGCCCTGATCCATGCCACCGTACGTAGCGATCCCCAGGCGTGGGATACAGATGGAGAAAACAAATCGTAAGGAGGAGATTGGCTCATGGATTTATTCGACAAGTGTCGCGCCTATACCCTGGCAAAGGAGACTCAAGCGGCCGGGCTCTATCCCTACTTCATCCCCCTCACCGATAGCGAGGGCACCGAGGTCATCGTCGGTGATCATCGTCTGATTATGATCGGATCCAACAACTACCTGGGCCTGACCACTCACCCCAAGGTGCGCCAGGCGGCCGTCGAGGCCACGCGGCGATACGGCACCAGTTGTACCGGTTCCCGCTTTCTCAACGGCACCCTGGAACTACACCTAGAACTGGAGCGGCGACTGGCCGATTTCGTAGGCACGGAGGCATCGCTGGTCTTCTCCACCGGGTATCAGACCAACGTGGGAACGATCTCATCGTTGGTAGGTCGGGGTGACTTCGTCATCACCGACAAAGACGATCACGCCAGCATCGTGGATGGCTGCCGACTGGCGTTCGGTGAGATGCGCCGCTTTCGCCATAATGACATGGCCCATTTGGATCGCGTCCTCTCCCAGCTACCGGCAGACGCAGGCAAACTGGTCGTCGTGGACGGTGTGTTTAGCATGGGCGGCGACATCGCTCCGCTTCCAGAGATTGTGCCATTATGTCAGAAACATGGGGCGCGGCTGATGGTAGATGATGCCCATTCCATCGGCGTGCTGGGCGGGGGACGAGGTACAGCAGCTCACTTCGGCCTCACGGGTCAAGTAGACCTGACGATGGGCACCTTCAGCAAGTCCTTCGCCAGCCTGGGCGGTTTCATCGCCGGTGCGGCGGATGCCATCCATTACATCCAGCATCACGCCCGCTCGCTGATCTTCAGCGCCAGCATGCCGCCTGGCAACGCGGCGGCCGCCCTGGCCTCTTTAGAGGTGATGCAAGAGGAACCGAAACGCATCACACGAATCAACCACATCGCGGAGAGCATGCGGAACGAATTCCAGAGCATGGGGTTCAACGTGGGCGCCAGCCAGACGCCCATCATTCCCATCATCATCGGCGACGACACACAGACCTTCGTCGCCTGGAAGACGCTCTACGAGGCCGGGGTCTACACGAACCCCGTTATCTCACCAGCGGTGCCTCCCGAGTTATCGCTGCTGCGCACGAGCTACATGGCAACCCACACCGATGAGCAACTCGACCGTGTGCTGGGCGCTTTTGCGGAGGTGGGACAGAACCTGGATCTCACCGGCCGCTGACGGACGAAAGAACGGACGACAACGCGATGGACTTCCACGACCAACATGCCATGATCACCGGCGGCTCCAGCGGCATTGGCCGTGCCACCGGCCGCCTCCTGACCCGGCGCGGGGCACACGTGTCCATCGTCGCCCGCCGCCAGGGATTGTTAGACGAGGCGCTGAATGAGTTGGAATCGCTGCGAGAGAATCCGAGGCAACAACTCCAAGCCCACTCCGCCGACGTGACCGACTGGGAACAGGCGCAGCGGGTTGTAGCGACGCTCGCCGCCGAGGGACATCCACCCGACATCCTGATCAACGCCGCCGGCTTTGCCCATCCAGGCTACTTCGAGGAGTTGCCCCTGGAGGTCTTTCGCAACACCATGGACGTGGACTTCTTTGGTACTCTATATCCCACCAGAGCGATCCTGCCCCTGATGATGAAACGCCGCAGCGGCCACATCGTCAACTTCTCGTCGGTGGCCGGACTTCTGGGAGTTTTCGGCTATACAGCCTACAGCGCGGCCAAATTCGCGGTGCGCGGTTTCTCAGACGTACTGCGCGCGGAGATGAAGCCCTACGGCGTCCATATCTCCGTCGTTTTCCCACCCGACACCGACACTCCCCAACTCCACTACGAGAACCAGTTCAAGCCTCTGGAGACCCGGCGCATCGCCGGGTCAGCCCGAACGCTGAGCGCCGATCAGGTAGCCCAAGCGCTGGTGCGTGGCATCGAGCGAAGAAAGACATACATCCTGCCAAGCCTCGACACACGGCTCTGCTTTCTGCTCTCCAATGGCCTTACCGCCCTCTTCTACTGGTACTTCGATCGCGTCATCGCCCAAGCACGTCAGGAGCGCCAAGACTGCGCATGAAGAGACCGCATTCTACTTTTAAGCTCTGGGGATCGCCCGACCCCTCCACTTGATAGCAAGGAGGTAATTATTCACCTGCTCCCGCTGGATGACAATCCAGCAGCTTTGCAGAAGCTAAAACGGGTTTGATCCTGCCTCCAGCAGCGGATTTTCATCCGCTGCGAGCACAAGGTGAATCATTACGCAAGGAGAAAGAGACGATGAACCTCCAATCCCTCCATGGCCTGTGGCAGTTCCGCCAGGCCGAAACCGACGAATGGCTCCCGGCCCAGGTGCCTGGCTCTGTCCACACCGATTTGCTGGCCCTTGACCGCATCCCTGAACCTTTCATCGCCGATAACGAACTGCGCGTGCAATGGGTCGCCGAGCGCGACTGGGAGTACCGTCTCACCTTCCAGGTCTTCCCCGATGTATTGGCCGAGGAGCGGGTCTTCCTGGTCTGCGACGGGCTGGACACGCTGGCCGACCTGACGCTCAATGGACATTCGATGGGCCACGCGGAGAACATGTTCCGCCGCTACCGCTGGGATGTCACAACGCTCTTGACGGACGAGGAGAACGAACTGCGTATACGCTTCCGCTCGCCGGTGGCCTACATTCAAGCCCGCCAAGAGGAACAGCCTCTCGTAAGCCCTTCCCTATCCATTCCTGGCGGGCCACACCTGCGTAAGGCCCCTTGCCAATTCGGATGGGACTGGGGTCCCCAGCTTCCACCTATCGGCATCTGGCGGGGAATTCGTCTGGAAGGATATTCCACCGCCCGCCTGGAAAACGTCCACCTGCGCCAGGTTCACACCGGTAACCGGGTCAAAGTAAGCGCCCGCGCGACCATCGAACGGTGGCAAGACGCGGATCTGGGTCTCACTTTGCGTATCACCTCGCCCGACGGACAGGTACAGGAGGCTAAGGCTCTGCTGAAGAGTGATGCCACCACCGGCACGTTGGACGTAGAAATCGCCGCCCCCCAGCTATGGTGGCCCAACGACTATGGCCCACAGCCCCTATACGAGACGGAGGTCACGCTCCACCAGGGAGAAAAACTCAGGGACCGGTATGACTGTCACCTGGGCCTACGCACACTGGAGCTGCGCCAGGAACCCGATGAGTTTGGCACATCGTTCACGTTCGTCATCAACGGCGTGCCCATCTTTGCCAAAGGAGCCAACTGGATCCCCGCTGATTCCTTCCCCACCCGGACCAGCGACACTCACCTGGAGCACCTCATCCGCAGCGCAGCGCAGGCACACATGAACATGCTGCGCGTGTGGGGCGGGGGGCTCTACGAGGACGAACGCTTCTACGATCTCTGCGACGTGTACGGCATACTGGTATGGCAAGATTTCATATTCTCGTGCAGTATATACCCTATTGATGAATCCTTCTTTGATAACGTATGCGTCGAAGCGGTGGAAAACATCCGCCGTCTGCGACACCGGGCCAGCCTGGCGCTGTGGTGCGGCAACAACGAGATGGAGTGGGGATGGGACACGTGGGGATGGGATGACCCAGACTATCAGCCTTTCAAGCAAGCCTACGATCGTATGTTCCATCACCTCCTGCCCGAGCTGTGTGCCGAGGAGGACCCAGATCGCCCTTACTGGCCCAGCTCCCCTTCTTCCAACGCTTTCTTCAAGGAACCGAACAGCGTCCAGGCCGGAGATACCCACAACTGGATGGTCTGGCATGAGGGAGAACCGTTCATCAGCTACCGCGCCCACGACTCCCGCTTCGCGAGCGAGTTCGGGTTCCAGTCGCTTCCAGCGCTGGACACCATCCGCACCTACGCCGACGAGTCAGAATGGAACATGACGTCGTATATCATGGAACATCACCAGCGTAACACCGCGGGCAACGGCAAGATTGTCACCTACCTGACCGACCACTTTCGCCTGCCTCACGATTTCGAATCCCTGATCTACCTTTCGCAACTGCTCCAGGCCGAGGCAGTGCGCATCGGGGTGGAGCACTGGCGACGCAACCGACACCGCACCAGCGGAGCGCTCTACTGGCAACTAAACGATTGCTGGCCCGTCGCCTCCTGGGCCAGCCTGGACTATTTCGGGCGTTGGAAGGCCCTTCAGTACGCTGCCCGGCGCTTCTATGCCCCCATTTTGCTCTCTGCTGAGGACTGGACACCGGCCGCCATGCACATCCACGACCCGACCCAAGCACTGAAGAACTACCAGGCTCACCGGGAGTCAGGACTGCAGGTAACGCTACACGTCACCAACGACCTGACTGATCAATGGTCAGGAATCGTCCGTTGGTCACTGGAGACTCTAGAGGGCCAGCGTATAGAGACCGGAGAGGAAGCCGTGACGGCACCCGCTCTAAGCTCGGTATGCGTATGCGAACTGGACTTTGCCGAGCAGGTCAGCGCTGGCAACTATCGCCAGGTCGCATTGGTGTATGAGTTGTGGCAAGACGACGAACGAATCAGCCTGGGCGTGGTTCCCTGCGCGCCCGACAAGCATCTCGCACTGACCGATCCTCAACTGCGCTGCACCGTCCGCGAGAACGGCGCGAGCTTCGAAATCGAGATCACAGCGCAACGATTGGCCCGTTTCGTATGGCTGGCCCTGGAGGGGGCCGACGTGGTTTTTAGCGACAACTATTTCGACCTACCGGCCGGGCGGACGGCAAGCGTCATCCTGCCCGCACCGGAGGGGTGGACCACAGAGCACGTGCTCGAGTCGTTGCAAGTGCGCAGCCTGACGGATTCCTTCTAGGCCTTCAGGACGATGCCTGGCGCGCCGCCTTCAGGATCCGCCCCACCAATTGGCTGCCGAGGATGGCTAACCCATCGGTGGGTAAGTAGCGCGCGGTCGTGTCCTCAAAGAGCACTCGCGCCTGGGAAGGAAATTCCTCATCCCCTTCCCAATATACGAGGGCCAGGTGTACACGGGGCAGCACGGTGAACACGTAAGCGGCATCACCGAGGTCCAGAGGCTCACCACCCAGTGCCTGGGCGGCGCGGTGAAAGGATACAAGTCCTTCTGGGAGTTCACGCACCAGACGACGACCGGAGTAGCCTTGAAATGCCTGGGTGTAGAACATTCCATCCGGCAGATCGCGGAAGCCAACCCAACGGCTGGAAGGAGTTGTCCCATCGGCCGTGGCCAGATATGTGAGGATCAGACTCTGAGTGAAAGAGGAGGCCTCCTTGTCAGCACCAGCCCGTCGGACGGTGAAGTCATCAGCAGAGACGACGTATTCTTGCCAGAAAAAGCTAAGCCGGAAGTTACCCTCGTCGTCCTGCCGGCATCCGCTGCGCAACACCAGCTTGCCAGGCTTGACACGGCGCAGCGCCGCCCGCCCTTCCTTGACCACAGGGGCCAATCGATCAAACCACTGCTTAAGCTGAGGTGTGGCCTTACCCTTCTGAAGCACGTTTTCCCGCCTCCGCGATCACCTCTTGAAACTCGTCCCAATCCTCCTGGAAGAAGTGGATAGTCACAGGCCCCACTTCCAGGTGATAGACCATTTCACCGTCGGGATCCAGGGCCCGCCACGTGCTGAAGCTCTCGCTCTCAGCCAAGACTTCGATCGTAAATTCCTCCATGATACCTCGTCCTCCCCTAACGATATGGACAACGATACGGACTGTGTAGACGAAAGATACGTCAGGAACGACGCAGCC
>Ga0180431_10008708_pt1 | contig 11600 bp, 6 predicted proteins | sample SS_ome_11_FD_132459 | JGI IMG/M metagenome (GOLD analysis project Ga0180431, IMG submission 132459) | Hypersaline lake sediment archaeal communities from the Salton Sea, California, USA - SS_1_MS_1 metaG | ecosystem: Environmental > Aquatic > Non-marine Saline and Alkaline > Hypersaline >...
GCGACGGTCGTCGTCGAGTTCGGACGATCCGAGCGGCGGCTGACCGTCGAGGGTACGGTACGCCATCTCGGAGACCTCCCGCCACTGCCTGGCAGCGATCCGCTCTTTTTCGCCACCCCGGAGACATTCGCCTGGCTGACCGGCCAGGAGGAGGGTTTCCACCAACTCCACGTGCGCCTGGAATCGTTCAGCGAGGATGGCGCGAACAAGGCGGCCGAGCAGATCACGGATCGGCTGGAAGGCATGGGCCTGTGGGTGAGCGGGTACCAGGTCACCGATCCGGAAGTCCACCCGGCGCAGGAGACGTTTGACACGATATTCCTCATCCTGACGGTGCTGGGCGCGCTGTCGCTGGGATTGAGCGGGTTCCTGATCACCAACATGATGAACGCCACCGTCGCACAGCAGGTGTGGCAGATCGGTGTGATGAAGACGGTCGGCGCGACAGGAGGGCGCGTGTTACGCGTGTACCTGACGACGGCGTTGGCTTATGCTCTGCTCGCCGTGCTTCTGGCCGTTCCGCTAGGTGCCCTCGCCGCCTACCTGCTGGCCAGCGTGCTGCTCAACATGCTGAATATCGCCACCGGCGCGTTCCGAGTGATGCCGGGGGCGGTGGGTATCCAGATCGCGGTGGGAGTGGTCGTCCCCCTGTTGGCGGCGCTGGTGCCGGTGATCGGCGGCACGCGCATCACACCGCACCAGGCCATCAGCAACTATGGCCTGGGGGCCGGATTTGGAAGCAACTGGCTCGACCGCCTGGTCGGACGGATCCGCCGCCTGCCGCGCCCGCTGGCCCTCAGCCTGCGCAACACCTGCCGGCGCAAGGCGCGCGTGGCGTTGACGGTGATCACGTTGGTCCTTGGCGGCATGATGTTTATCATGGTGATCAGCGTGGGGGCCACGCTCAACAACACCATCAAGGTGCTGCTGGACGGTTTCGGCTTTGACGTGTTGATCGCCTGTAACGACTACCACCGTGTGACACGCCTGATCGACGTGGCCGAGAGTGTGCCCGGCGTGGCCCGCGCCGAGGTATGGAATGTTCCGTTCGCGACGCTAAAGCTGGATAGCGGTGAGGAAATTGAGGGACAGCTCTGGGCTGTGCCGCCCGATTCCGAGATATTCAGGCCGCGCATCGTCAGCGGCCGCGGGCTGTTGCCTGGCGACGATCGCGCCATTCTACTCAACAGCAAGATCGCTGCCGACGAGGGAATCCAGGTCGGCGACGAGGTCGAGTTGACGATCGACGAACGAGACTCGACGTGGACGGTCGTAGGCTCGATTCTCAACATCAACAATGAGCAGCGCGACAATTTCGTCCCGTTTGACGCGCTGGCACGGGAAATCGGCCAGGTCGACCGTGGGCCGGTGGTGATGGTGATGTCCGAGACACACGACATCGAGACTCAACAGAGACTGATACGCACGCTGCGCGACGCCTACCCCGCGCGCGGCATCGAGTTGAATGCTCTCATCGGTGCCCAAGAGTTCCGGCAACAACAGACAGTGGTGATCAACATCATCGTCTACCTGATGCTGTTGATGGCGATTCTGGCAGCGGTGGTAGGCAGCATCGGACTGATGAGCACGATGTCGATCAACGTGATCGAGCGAGGGCGGGAGATCGGTGTTATGCGGTCCACCGGAGCAACGTCGACCAACATCGCCGGGATCTTTGTCACCGAGGGGGTGCTGGTGGGTGTGCTAAGCTGGTTGATCGCTGCGCCGCTCAGTTACCCCGGCGCACGGCTCTTTAGCCACGCGGTCGGCAGTGCATTCGAGTTGCCGGTCGACTTTAGTTACCCCATAGGTGGGTTGGTGGGTTGGCTGGTGATCGTGATCGTGCTATCGGCGCTGGCGAGCCTGTGGCCAGCGCTGAACGCGACCAAGGTCAGCGTGCGCGAGGCACTGGCCTACGAATAAGCGAGTCAGCGAGTCAGCGAATCAACGAATTGGCGAATGGCGAATGACGCATTTCCACGACGCTGCTTTACGGCCTGGTGAGATGGTTCATCTACCCTCCGGCCCATCGCCCGTTGGAGCCTGGGCATCTCGCTGAGCATCATCGGCGGCATCACGTTGGCCACGGCCCTAGCCACCCCACCAGGTACAGGACTGGCCACCGGTCCAGTCCCAAGACTGGCCAGCCGGCTGATGCGCCGGGGAGTGACCTGTGCTAGACTGGGCACAGGGTAGATTGGATTACGAAAAAGTCCAAGGATAGGAGGCAAGAAATGAAAGGCAAGCTGTTTACTCTGGGAATCGGCCTCGTCGTGCTCGTCACCTCTCTAGGTTGCGGGCTGATCCCAAGGGTTAGGACGATCACCGGTTCGGGCAACGTGGTAACCCGCGAGGAACCCATCACTGACTTTGACAGGGTCGACGTCAGCCACGCTTTCCACGTCGATATCAGCCAGGGCGACACCTTTAGCGTTGTCGTCCGCGTGGACGACAACCTGGTCGAGCACCTCGAGGTGGTCAAGCGGGGCGAAACGCTCAAGATCGGCCTGGAGCCTGGCCTTACCCCCAGCATGCAAGATGCCACGATGGAGGCCGAGGTCACTATGCCCGAGATGGTCGGGCTGGAGCTGAGCGGCGCCAGCCACGTCGCGGTCACCGGTTTCGAGTCCACAGAACCCCTCGACGTCAACCTCTCCGGGGCCAGTCGCTTGCGTGGCGAGATCGACGCCGGCGATGCCACGTTTGACGCATCGGGCGCCAGCCGCGTTATGCTGAACGGTTCTGCACGGAACGTGAGCGTCGAGGGGTCAGGGGCGAGCCAGATCGACCTATCCGATTACTCCGTAGCCGACGCGAAAGTCAAGCTGAGCGGTGCCAGCGCGGCGACCGTGAACGCCAGTGGCACACTAGACGTGGACGCCAGCGGCGCTTCCGACGTCTACTACCTGGGCAGCCCCACGATGGGCGACATCGAGATGTCCGGCGCTTCGTCTGTAAAGCGGAAGTGAGGGAAGCTGCGAATTCACGAGTGCACGAATGTGCGAATGGACGAATGGACGGATGGGCCAGCGCGCAGTACGGTTTGTGCACGTGGCAGGTGTGTTGTATGATTTCAAGTTCAGGCAGGGTTGCGAGGGGCGCGGATTCGGAGGAGCAGCAGCACGCCTGAGAGGGCGCTTGCAGACGCCAACAGGAAAAGGGCCGGGTAGCCCAGGTAGGCACCAGGACGCAGGGCGTTGACGCCGTCGATCAGCGGCCCGGCCAGCCGGGCCGCTGCGCCTGACCCGGCAGTGGCCAGGTTGGTGAGCCCCAGGTACTTGCCCGCCTCCCGCTCGGGGATGAGGTCGGTGGCCAGGGCCCAGTTTGCGCTCAAAAAGATACCGGTCCCCACGCCGATCACCGCGCCAAAGGCCAGGACGGCGGGGACGGAGCGAGCAAAGACCAGCAAAAAGATGCCGGGCACGATGAGCGCGCCGGCGACCAGGTTCAGCCGCCGCCGGCCAAAGCGATCGGAGAGCAGGCCGGCAGGAAACACGAGCAGCGTCAGCGGCAGCCCGATGGCGGCCAGCAGGTTGCCGGTCACCTCGGCGGGATGGGGGACCCGAAGCACGTCGCGGACGTAATACTGGGCAAAACCCTGCACCGCATAGATGCCGAGCAGGATGAGAAAGCGAGAGACGATCAGCCAGGTATAGTCAGGGTAGCGCCGGAAATCCACGCTGAGGACGTCGCGCAGGCTGCGCAGCGCAGGCCCGGGACGAGCACCCAGTGAACGATCCCGGCCATGGCTGGATTCCCCAAGGCCGGTGGCGTCCGTTTCCGGGGTAGCCAGCAGCGTGACCAGGGTGCTCACCGCCAGCACCGCGCCGATGACGATGAACGGCAGCGCCGGGTTGCCCGCGCCCATCAACTGTCCCGCCACGAGCGACGCGACGACCAAGCCCAGCATGTCGAACAGATTCTTGATGCCCGAGGCCAGCCCGCGCTGCTGCTCGGGCACCAGGTCGGGGATCAGGCCCTGAGCAGGGCCGTGGGCGCTGTTCGAGGCGAGCTGCAGGAGCAGGTAGGCCGCCAGGAGGCCCAAGAAATTCCCGGTCAGCGCCATCCCGCCCAGAAAGACCAGGGCGAGCAACGTTCCGGCCAGGATCCAGGGGCGGCGGCGGCCCCAGCGGGAGCGGGTGGAATCGCTGAGCCCACCTGCCAGGGGCTGGACGACCATCGCCAGGACCAACCCGGCAAAGGTCAGCCCGCCCAGGTAGGTGTTCTTGAGCGCTTCCGGCACCATGCGCAGAAGAAGCGCCGGCAGGACAATCGGATGGAGGGCGTTCCACATAAAGGCCAGCCCGAACCAGTATACGTTCATCGCCAGGTGATCGCGTGTTCTCATCGCTCCTCCGAGGTGAAGCCAGGATGGACGACATGATACCACCATTTCCCCCCCAGGGGCAAACGATCCAGTACCGGCTTCCCCGCCGGCTCGTGGCCGAGGTCGTATGGGCGGCGCTGACGCTGCGGCCGCGATCGGTCGCCCGCGACGCAACGTTTGCACTGACCGGCCTGCGCCCGGCTTTAGCGGTTCGTGGCGCGGAGAACATCCCAACCCAGGGGCCGTGCCTGGTGGCGTGCAACCACTATAGCCGGCCGGGGTTCGCCGCGTGGTGGCTGGCGCTGGCCATCTCGGCGGCCGTGGCGGCTCAGCGCGCGCCCGGCGCAGATCCAGAGATCCACTGGGTGATGACGGCGGCGTGGACCTTTCCCGAGAGCGGGTGGCGACACCGGACGCTGACCCCGCTCACGAGATGGGCCTTCCGGCGGGTGGCGCAGGTGTACGGCTTTGCCCCCATGCCGCCGATGCCGCCCGATCCGCGCGAGGCCGAGGCACGGGCGCAGGCGGTGCTAAAGACCGTGCGACTGGCCCGGCGGATGGCGCAGGAGGGCGGCATAGTCGGGCTGGCACCGGAGGGGATGGACGCGTCAGAGAGGTTGGGCCAGCCGCCTGCAGGGGCCGGAAGGTTCGTCGCGCTGCTGGTGGAAGCGGGGTTGCCGGTGCTACCGGTGGGGGTGACGGAGGCAGGGGGACGGCTGCGCGCCTCGTTCGGGCCGGCCCTAATGCCGCGGGTTCCATCGGACCGGACGGAACGGGATCGCGCGGTAACGGAGCAGGTGATGGACGCAATCGCCCAGCAGTTGGCGCCTAGAAGTTGTTCAGAACGGCACTGAAGCATTGACTTCCCGACAGGTACCTGGTATAATTTCCAGTAAGTAATAGGCCGTCCCGCCGGCCAGTCCCAAGGTGCCATCAACGCTCAAGCAGCGCCCTGGGGGTAAACACTGTGACTCCAAAGCTCACCCACCATCAGGCAGGGTGGGCTTTGCGTATCCATGGATGATGTGGTGTAGAGTCCAGACGTGCTGTGACAGTAGGAGGCAAGCATGGATAACACGCCTACTTTCAGCAACTTTGACCTGCACATTGGCCAGGGAAAGGATGGTGTCTATCCCATCTCGGTTCACTATTCCCCCGCTGGCGAGACGACAGATCCGGTCCAGATCCCCATCGCCTGTGACGACGAGCCGATGCGCCGCTGGCTGCAGCGTCTGCAAGACGGCCGCACCAAACGAGATGACCTCCTGGCTCTCGGCCGAAGGCTAGCGGGCTACTTGCTCCCGCCGGGGCAAGTGCGAGACCTCTACCAACGCAGCCTGGGCATGACCGACGCCAGTAGGTCGAACCTGCGCCTGCGATTGCGGATCTCGCCACCAGAATTGGCCGCACTCCCCTGGGAATATGCCTACGACGAGGACATTGCCGACTTTTTCGTTCTGAACCCAGGCACGGCACTGGTGCGCTACCATGGCCAGCCGGTACCACCATATTCCATTGCGAGTCGCGCTCCGGTGTCAATCCTCGTGCTGGTCTCCAATCCACCCGACACGGCCCCCCTTGAGACGGTCAAGGAGACGCGTAACCTTATCAAGGCCCTGAACCACTTACTGGACGAGAATCAGATCAGGATCGACGTACTCTTCAGCGGCCTGGCGAAGGAACGGCGAGCGATCGAGGCCCTGGTGACCGATCGGGCAGAGACCCGGCTCCTGGCCGGTCCGGCGTCTATCGACGCCGTACGTGACGCGCTGCGCCAGGGGTATCGGGTCGTTCACTACATCGGTCATGGCCAGTTTGCTCAGAGAATAGGAGGGGTGTTGCTGCTGACTGACGAGGAAGGCAACGGAACCTTCGTCAGTGCCCAGACGCTGGCGCGGGAGTTGCGAGGCAGCACTGCTGCCGTGGTCGTGCTCAACGCCTGCAAGTCAGCGGCCGAAAGCACAGCACGATCCTTCATGGGCCTGGCACCCAATCTCATCCGGGCTGGCGTGCCAGCAGTGGTAGCGATGCAATATGCGATTGCGGACAGCAGCGCCTTGCACTTTGCGCGCGCGCTGTACAAGGCGCTGGCGGACGGCTGGCCGCTGGACGCAGCGGTGAACGAGGGGCGCAAGGCAATCAGCGTCCACCTGACCGAGGCCGACATGGACTGGGGCATTCCAGTCCTGTTCATGCGCTCGCCAGACGGCGTTATCTGGCAGAAGGAGAAGAGAATGGATGAAAAGACAGCGACGCCCACAGGACACTCTAACGAGCGCGGCACCGGAGGCGTCACTTTTCACGGCACTGCCACAGTGCACGGCGACGTTGTAGCCCGCGACAAGATCGTCCACGGCGACAAGGTACGCGGCGACAAGATTGAGGGGCACGTCGGCAACGTCGGCCCCGGCGCGCAGGTTGCCATCGGCAAAGGAATCAGCCAGACAGCAGTACAAGTCCCAATTCAACTCGCTGCGACTGAGCGTGAGGAGATCGGACGCCTGTTGGCCGAACTTGGGAACCAGTTGGCGAGGCTCGAGGTTCCCGAGAACAAGAAAGTGGTTGGTCAGGAATTCGTGGGGCAGCTCGAGAAAGAGCTGACAAAGACAGATGAGCCACCGGACGCCAGCCTGGTAAAGGTCGCAGGAAATTGGTTGCTGGAAAACGTACCAGCCCTGGCCGGCACACTTGCCGGCATATTCCTCAATCCAGTCGTTGGAAAGGTCGTGGAAGCGGCCGGCGACATTGCGACAGAATGGGTCAGGGAACGGTTTGGCGCACAAGCCTAGCCAGCAAGGCATCGGGCAAGGGCTCGACATTTGCGCGGATCTGGGCGTTGAGGACTCGATATGGACAAGAGACCTGAAATCAGCCGGTCTGTTCGCACCCTGACTGCTACAGTTCTGCAGTGGTTCGTAGACCGCGAACGCGCACTACATCGCTTCCGCGAGATGCTGGCTGGCCAGGACCCCGCGCTGGCACTGGTGGTGCGGGGCCCGACCGGCATTGGCAAGACGTGGCTGGTGAGACGCCTTCACCATGAAGCTCAGATACTGTCGTTCCCAGTATCTGACATCGACTTTGCGTCCGGCGAGGCGTTCGACGACCTGCTGATGGTGCATCGGGTTGCCCTGGCCCTCGGTTCGGGCCACTTTGACACGTTGAACAAGACACTCGAAAAAGCGACAGAGCTCCAGGTTGTACTAAAGATCGAGTCCAGCCCAGGCGGTGGAGATGTCACTTTTTTGGGTGATACCGAAATACATGGCGATGTAGCAGGCCGTGACATCATCAAAGGCAATACCTTTAATCTTCAGGCCGATAGCCCTGAAACCCGCAGAATCTGGCAGGAACGCATCAACGAGACATTCTTCGCAGATCTCGAGCGTCTAGGATTGGCAAAGGGAGCCGTTCTCCAGTTCGATTCGTTTGAACTGGCGACGAAAGAAGCCAGCTCATGGGTCAAGAATCGGTTGCTGGGGCGTATCGGTGAGGGGAAACTGCCGGGCGTGCGGGTGGTGATAGCCGGCGAACATGTGCCGCGCCTCCAATCGGCCTGGCATGGATTGGTCGCGGAGTTACACCTGGATCCGTTGCCTGCGGCCGAGGTACGCAGGTACTTGAGGGACAAGCGGCAGCTCGTCATCAGCGAAGCAAACGTGGCGACCATCTATGAGATCACCAGCGGCCGGCCCAACCTGGTGGCCCTGATCGCCGAAAGCAATCCAGGGGAACTGCCCGAACAACCGGACGTCGACCGGCTGCTTGAGATTCTGATCGATGGAATTCTAGAACGCGCAGAACCACCGATACCTGAAACACTGCGGGTGGCTGCCATTGCCGGGTGGTTTGACGCGGCCCTACTGAATGACCTATTGGAGACACCCACAGACGTTGACGATCGGTTGGCTGGTCTGCAGATCTATAGCTTTGTCTATGCTGACGAACGGGGTCGCCTACGTTTCTCGCCGACCGTTCGCCAGATCTTGCTAAGGACTTGGGAAGAGCAACAGACAGAGTTCCGAGAGCTGCACGACCGTGCGGCACGCCACTTTGACGAGCGTGCACACAACGCTGCCGATCCAAGAGAGCGTGAGGAGCTCGAACGGCAGGCGATGGGCCATTGGCTGGTGATCGATGAGCGCGCCGGTCGGGATCGACTGCGGGCCTTGTTTGAAGAGAATGAGCTGGGCTATCGGCTTGCAGCGTGCGAGCTGTTGCTACAGCGAGCCGAAGCCGTCGAAGGCCTCACTGATCTGACGCAGGACTGGCTGCGCTACCTCCAGGGCAGGTTGGCCTTATCGCGGAATGTTTATCCGCGCAGCGTCGAGTTATTCGATGCCTTGCTGGAGAAGACCGATCCGGGCTCCGAGTTGCACGCGCTGGCGGGTTGGAGTCGGGGCCAGGTAGCCGCAGAGCGAGGCGAGTGGGCACGAGCGATCGAACGATACGAGGACAGCCTGCGCTATTTCCAGGGGCAGGCCGACCGAGCGAGAGAGGGGCAGGTGATGTTGGCGCTGGGCGACGTCCACCTCCAGCAGGCACGAGCCCTGGGCGGGCCGATTCGCCCGCAACTGTTGCGTCGTAGGGGACGAGGGCGGTTCGTAGAGGCGATCCCCGCATTCCTGGTTGCACTCCCATTTGTGATCTATGCCTGGGCGATCCGGCGGTGGCGCTTTCTACCCCCGTTGCACCATGGGATGAACTACCGCAACTGGACGCTGGCGCGTTTGCTGTTGACAGCGGCCAGGTGGTATCGAGATGCAGAGAGCGCCTTTGCGGAGACCGGACAGGAAGCGTTTCTGGCCGATACCCGCCAGCGGCTAGCCCAGACGTATCACCGACTTGGCTGGTGGCACGCCGCTCGCGGGCTGTTTGACCAGGTGCTCCGCAGCGGACCGGTGGTCACCAACGCCTATCGACAGGCCCAGGTGCGCAAGGAGTTTGCCGACACGGAGCTGGCCGCGGGCCACACCGACGAGGCCATCGAACATCTCAAGGACAGCCTTCAGATCTTTGAACGCTATCAGGACGTACAGGCACAGGCGCAGGCGCAGGCGCTCTTGGGGCAGGCCTGGATGCAGGAAGAAGACTTTGAGCACGGGATGGCCCTGTTCCGAGAAAGCCTGGAGGGATTTTCCTCGATCAACGATCGGCTGGGGATTGGTCTTGCGCTGCACGCGGTCCGGCGCTGGGTGCAGAGGGCCGATCCGGCACCTGAACAAGCGGATGACATAGAAGCGCTGATCGCTGGCACGCGGGAAAAGACCTATCTCCCACGAGTACCCGACAGATTGGCGGCTGCTATGGAGGTCGCGGTGTTGATTGGCCTGCTCTTGTTGGCTATCATCAGCATAGCTGCATTCGGTGTTAGCTTTATCTCACACATGACTTCTCTTAACGCGTTCTTCACCAACCTATTCTCCGTTGGCGCCATCCTCCGGTCGCTGGGGCATCTAGCCCTGCTCATATGGATTTTCATCGCCGTCTCAGGCCTGGTTGGGCTGGTACTTGTCTCCTGGGGCGCACGTCGAAAGCTGGAGCCCGAGCACCTGGACAGAATCGTGACCAGCGACGACGCCATCAGTCGCTACGACTACCGCGGGCGCGAGATGAGCCGAATTCCCTGGCATAAGGTGCAGGCGACTCTATCTGTGGAGCGTATCGTATGGCGGGCGCCCATTCCACTCTTATCTGAGCTCTGGTTGTTCGGCACACAGACAGAGATCTGTGTGCCGGCGACGATGCTGTGGTACGACGCGCTCAAGAGAGACATCGAGGATCACCTGCGGGCGCACAAAACACAACCGATCCATCGCCAATTCGACGTTCACGTCCTGAGAAGTTGGCAAGGCCTGCTCTTTGTCCTATGCCCGATCTTTTTGGCGATGGGAATCCTGATCGTTTATAACTGGATGGAGTTATCACTACATCTTCGGCTAGCGGCCTCTGTCGGACCGGCACTCATTGTTCTAGGAGTGATGGCGCTTGTAGCAGGGCCTTACTGGTGGCTGGTTCTGCATCCGTTGTGGGTGCGCTACCAATTGACGCCACGGTCGCAAACGCCTTTGGTGAGCGGTGGCCTGGGGCTGATCATCGTCGCGCTCGCTTTCTTTTTGAGTTATCTGCACCCTTTTTTCCCCGTTCGCAGTTTGCTGGACCGGGTTGTATTTCCACTGGGTTTCCTGCTCATCTTGACCACACCGCTATGGGGACTGACCGCGCGTGAATGGGCACAGAAGGTGACCCTGCGTGATGGGCCAGCCTACCCATTGTCTGTGCGGACAGTTTCTGCGATCGCACTGCTGGGAGCCATGCTGCTGACTGGGATATTCGCGCGACGCGAGTGGATTCCGGATATCTTTATTAATTTCCAGGCCATTACGCACTTTTTCCAAAGAGATTACCAGGGGACTGTGGACAAGTTCACCCAGATACTTGAATTAAACGACGGTCTGGTCAATGGCTACTATTACCGTGGCCGTGCGTACATCGAGCTGGGCAAATACCAACTGGCGGCGGATGATTTGAGCCGGGTGATCGACTCTGGAAACGCTGTTGCTGCTGATTACGTGTTCCGTGCCGTAGCGTTCCAGGCTATGGGCGATCTACCGGCTGCCTGCACTGACCTACGGTCGGCAATTGACGCTCGGAGCTGGCCACTGCCGCTAAGTAGGGAGGAGCGGGCGCGGATCGAGGAGAGCTATTGGGAGCCGTGGGGATGCAATCGTCTGGACCGGCTGCCAAAGGGAGCTAGGCTTTGAAGTCGTGGTGGGTCTTGCGCGTGGGGATACATGCGCGTTTGGCTCTCGCTATCGTAGCAGCACACTCCGCGACTTTACCAATGCGTGAAAGGAGGTGAATATGATGCGTAGGATCTGGATTCAGACGGCTGTCATGCTGATGGCCCTGGCACTGTTCATCGTCGCCTGTGCACCCCAGACAGTCGTCGTCGAGCAGGAGGAAACCGTAGCCGAGGAAGAGATCGCGGTCCAAGAAGCCACGGAAATGGTGCCTGGACCCGAACTGCAGGAGATCATGTTCGCGAGCTGGGCCGAGGATGATTTCGAAGAGTGGGCGCTTGAAGAGCTCAAGCGTCTCTTCGAAGAGACACATCCCGACATCAGGATTGACCTGATCATTGTAAGGTGAGCTTACTATTATTTTGTCAAGCCTTTTTCTGTTGAACGGCGAGTAGGCGTGTGAGCATAACTCGCAAAAACTCGGGTTTTCGAGCCCCGGGGCAAACTATGTACCGAATGGGCAACGCTGA
>Ga0180431_10008710_pt1 | contig 11597 bp, 3 predicted proteins | sample SS_ome_11_FD_132459 | JGI IMG/M metagenome (GOLD analysis project Ga0180431, IMG submission 132459) | Hypersaline lake sediment archaeal communities from the Salton Sea, California, USA - SS_1_MS_1 metaG | ecosystem: Environmental > Aquatic > Non-marine Saline and Alkaline > Hypersaline >...
AAAAGAGAATTTTTGTCTTTGCACTATGCGCCAAGTTGTCGGTGATTACTTTAAACACGTTTTCATTTCTAATACCCTAAATGATATGAACATTTTAGCCAATCATCATGTATCTCAAATCACCTTTCCACTTTATTTATACCCCAGAGAAGAAAAGAGCAATCTTTTTGAAGAATCTGAATGGCCTGCAGGTAAATGTAGTCGTGTGCCAAATTTATCGGCGGAATTTGTGGAGGAATTTGCTCGGAGCGTAAAGTTAGAGTTTGTGTCGGATGGTTTTGGTGATTTGAAAAAGGAGTTTGGGCCGGAGGATGTATTTCATTATATTTATGCGGTTTTTCATTCGCCGGAATATCGCAGGCGGTATGCGGAGTTTTTGAAGATAGATTTTCCGCGAGTGCCAATGCCGAAAAGTAAATTGCTATTCCGTAAGTTGTGCAAGGTCGGAGAGAAGCTGACCAAATTGCATCTGATGGAGGCGGAGGTTTTGCAGGGTGCGGACAAGCGCGTATTCTTTGGTGTGGAGGGGGGCAAAGTGGTTGAAAAGGGTTATCCTAAATATGTTGCGCATGCTGATGCACCAAAGAAAGGAAAGGTATATATAAACAAAGACCAGTATTTTGAAGGAATAAGGCCTGATGTTTGGGAATTCCACATTGGGGGTTATCAGGTCTGCGAAAAATGGCTGAAAGACAGGAGAGAAAGAAAGCTTTCATACGAAAATATAAGCCACTACCAAAAAATAGTTGTAGCGTTGGGAGAGACTATTCGGCTAATGAATGAAACTTGCTTATCAGAAATGTTTTAAAAAGCTGATGCCGATGCTCTCATTGAGGCTGCACAGGAGATTATCGAACTGCTAAGCAAATGAGTAAGGGGAAAAAAGTTCTTTTAATCTCCCGTCATTTCTGGTAAAAACGCCGCAATGAATCTAATCGCAGGTAAATCCCGGTTAAACGGCAGTGTTTCAATCCCGGCCTCAAAGTCCCACACTATTCGTGCGGTCGCAATTGCCTCATTAGCCGCCGGCCAAAGCACCATCCGCAACCCCCTCTCTTCCAGCGATACACAGGCAGCCATCCATTGCTACCGTGCCTTAGGCGCCGAGATTGACACAACCAACCCCAAGCTCTGGAAGGTAACCGGCACAACAGGACAAATCAAAAGCCCGCAGGAAACTATCGACGTCGCAAATTCCGGTACAACCCTGCGCATTGCAATGGGCTCAGCAGCCCTGGCCCGGCCCGGCCAAACCATATCTTTCACCGGCGATGAGCAAATCCAGGCCCGCCCTGTCGGGCCGTTAATGAATGCCCTTAACGCTCTGGGAGCAAAATGCGTCAGTCTCAACAACAACGGCAAAGCCCCTCTTGAAATTACCGGCCGAATCAATGGCGGACAAAGCTCTATCGCCGCTTCCACCAGCCAATATCTGTCCAGCCTGCTCTTGTGCGCACCTCTGGCCGCCAACGATACCGAAATAGACGTTACACTGCTCAATGAGCCGGGCTATGTGCAGATGACACTCGACTGGCTCGATAAACAGGGCATTGAATACGAAAATCAAAATTTCCATAAATTCAATATCAAAGGCAACCAAAGTTACAAATCTTTCGATTCTGCAATACCGGCCGATTTTTCCAGTGCCACTTTTTTCCTGTGCGGGGCTGCGATGCTCGCAGACGAGGTTACCCTGCTCGGCCTGGACTTCTCCGACAGTCAGCCGGACAAGGCCGTCGTCGAATATCTAAAGGCAATGGGCGCCAATATCACTATCGGGGCGGACTCAATAACCATCAAGGCCGCTCCGCTCAAAGGCCTTGAAATCGATATGAACGCAACGCCCGATGCACTGCCTGCTATGGCCGTTACCGCCGCATTTGCCAAAGGCACAACACGCCTTGTAAATGTACCGCAGGCACGCAGCAAGGAAACCGACCGAATTAAATGTATGGCCGAAGAACTCAAAAAAAATGGCGTCGATATCGAAGAACTGCCCGACGGCCTTATAATACGCCGCAGCAGGCCCAAACCGGCCAAACTGCACGGATGGGCAGACCATCGTATTGTTATGGCTTTGTCACTGGCTGCTATGGCCCTTGACGGACAATCCGTCATCGACACTGCCGAAGCTATTAGCGTTACTTTTCCCGACTATGTGGAACTGATGAAAAGTATCGGCGCAAAAATGGAACTTAAATAAGGAGAAGAAAAATGATTGGCTGTCACATAGGACGCATATTTCAGGTAACCGTTGCCGGCGGTTCTTACCAAGAGGGCCTAACGTCCGTTATACACGGCGCTCCGCCGGGAATGTTACTGACCGAGAAGGAAATTTATGGCGATTTACTTTTACGAAAGCCCGGCGCAGATGAATTGAGCAGCCCGCGAAAAGAGCCGGACCTGCCGATTATCTACAGCGGCCTGAACGCCGCCGACACCATCGAAAATGCCGGCAACAAAAACCACACCAACGGAACACCCATCTCGATTCTCATCCCCAACCTTGACCGCCATTTCATTCACATAAAGCAGTACCAGGACACCAACCGCACCCCGCGTCCGGGCCACGCTTCCTATGCTTCGTTCATAAAGTACGGCCCGGATGATGACGCCATCGGCGCCGGTATCTTCAGCGGACGTTACACCTCCACCATCGTTGCCGCCGGCTACGTAGCAAAAAAAATCCTCAAAAATTGCGGCATTGAGGTCTTCTCTTATGTCAAAGAACTCGCCTCGGTTCAATGTCCCGATGTCCCTTGTGAGATGGCGCTAAAATCAACCAACGAATACAGAAAAATGCGTCGGGACCTCGACCCTTTCTACCAGGAAATTTACGAAAAGGGCCGTATCAATATGGATATGAGGTTCCTGGAAAAGACCGCAATATTAGCCGAAATTGAAAAAGAAATCGATGCCATCCGGGACAAAGCCCCAAAAATAAGTCACGAACAGATTCAGGAAAAATACGGCGTCCATCCGATACTAAACTGCCCCGACATCGAAGCAGCACAGGAAATGGTTGACGCTTCAAACAAAATCAGCAAAACAGGTGATTCCTGCGGCGGCGTTGTCGAAGTGGTCGCAACCGGTGTACCAACAGGTCTCGGTGAGCCGGTATTTTATAAACTCGACGCCGAACTGGGCAAAATGCTCGGCATCGGCGCCGTAAAAGGAGTTGAAATCGGTGCCGGATTTGCCGTCAAGGATATGACCGGCTTCGAGAACAACGACCAGATACACTCCGAAGACGGCAGGGTCATTTTTGACTCAAACAACGCCGGAGGAATTACCGGCGGCCTCTCCACGGGAGAGCCCATCATCGCAAAAGTTACAGTCAAACCGACCCCCACAATTGACAAACCGCAGAAAACCATTGACAAATACACCCTTGAGAACAAAGACTTGGCCGCCATCACAAGGCGCGACGCAACTATCGTCGGAAGAATCTGGCCCGTTGCAGAAAATTACACCGCAATAGTAATACTTGACCATCTGCTCGCACATTACGGCTATCAAACACTAAGAAAAACCTGATACTCACATCAAAACTAAACTAAAGAGCTGATTTGGCATAAAAAAAGCCCCGGCAAAAACCGGGGCTTGTTTCTTTCACTATTTCGTTACTAATCCGGTATAAGGAAGCCCGACCACGGTGTCTCACGGAAGGGGTCACGTGCTTTGACCCGCCAGTAATAATTAACCGGATAATGAGAAACGTCAACCTGATATATATTCGACGTTTGCCAGCCGCTGTTGAAACCGGTGTTAGTGTAGCACTGGAAGAAGTACTCCACTTCGCAGCCGCCGTTGACATCCTCGGCTATGGAGGATTCTAAAAGATGGAAATATACGTCGTTCCCATCATCATAGCTCATATAACTTAAATTGGGGTCGAGATACGGATTGGGCTGCGGAGCAGAACCATCGTCAAAGCACTCATTCGGCTCATTCGGCTCGACTCCCTCCTGGAAAGTCGCTATACTTGCTGCGATTGACCAGCCGGTTTCATTCCAATAGATGGATTTATCACGCGCTTTGACTCTGTAAATGTAGAGAGTATTCGGGTCAAGCCCCGTGTCTGTATAAACCGTGCCGTCCTGCCAGCCGCTGGAATTTCCGCCGCCGGTGGTCTCCTCAAATAGATACTGGACTCCGCTGACATCGCTGGCGGTAACAGCTTCCATCCCAATCGAACTTGATGAAAGGGCCTCCGGCTGGACCAGCCAGTTCATCGGGTCAGGCGAAGGCGGTGTGATATCTACAACGTCGCCGGCAACAGCATAACCTATCTGCGACCATCCTGTTTCATTCTGAGCGGGTGAGGTGTCACGGGCCTTTACCTTAAAGCCATATTCATTATTGTTTGTCAGTCCATTTCTAACATAGCTCGCGGAATCCTGCCAGCCGCTGTCGAAACTGCCGTTTGTTACGCACTCAAAGTAATATTCAACCGGCCCGCCTGAATTGTCCGCCGCCTCCGTCGCTGCCATCTCTATCACAGTTGCCGCCGTCGAGTGAGGCGGCAATCGCCACGTGCTCGCATCAGGAACCGGAGGTTCTACATCACCTGCGCCGTAAAGGGCCGCCAGAATCGCCTGGTCTATAAAGTTCACAATCCCATCCCGGTTAAGGTCGCTGCCCTCGCACCAGTCGGGGAAGCTGCACTCACTCAGCCAGTAAGATATAAGAATATTCAAATCATCCTCATTAATTTCGCCGTCGTAATTAATATCACCAACTGAAAACTTGCCGCTCTTGTAATAATGAAAACCTATGTCAATATTCGGGTCATCATCACCGTTGTCGGTGCGCGTAGTATAACGATAAGGACCCAGAACAAGCGAATTCGCCTCGCCGTCTCCCAAATCAATACACGGACTGTCAGTGCTTTGGTTGGGGGCACCAGTGGCAATGTGACTCAGATAATAGTTTCCAAAATAACCACTTGCAAAGTCAGGCTCGGATGCGCTGGTCCCGGACAAGTTGGAAGCCTCATCCCACACTAATGTGCAGGTCTCGTCAACCCAGGTATCCCCGCCCGTAGCCGGGGCCGCAACATAGGCGCCGCCGCCCTGAATGTCACTGAAGGAAACGTTGACTACAGAGGGGCCCGATTCGCCGGTCCCAACAGCAATTTGACGGCCGTTGAACGCTATATTACCCCAGAGGATACTGTTAATAACGGTAGTATTACTGTCATCATAACAGTACAAACCGCCGCCGTAGTAGTTGGTAAAGCCGTCACCTGTAACTACATTGTTGGCTATCGTACAGTTGAAAAGCATCGGCCAGGCAAAAATATTGGCCGAAACCCCGCCCCCGTCTCTCCCGCACATATTATTCGTAATCAGGCAGTTACTAAGCAAAGGACCGCTTTCACCACCTATATATACACCAGCGCCCGACGCCTCCGCCTCATTGTTGCTGATGTCGCAGTCAAAAACGCCGACATTCGCATCCCACAAATAAAGTCCGCCGCCCTGACCGTATACTAACCCAATATCATCCACATCTATGGCTGCTCGATTGTTCCTTAGCTCACAGCCGATTATAATTCCCTCGCCTTGATGCCCGGCTAAGGCACCGCCGTGATATGCAGTATTGGACGAAAAGTTGCAGTCGGAAATCACTGCATTCGCATCGGCAAATTGTATTGCGCCGCCGACAGATGCGGCATTTTCACTAAAGTTACAGTCTGTGATTATCACCGTGGCGGTATTTTCCGCGCATATTCCACCGCCATGACCAATGTATGATTCCTGCCGGTACCTTGTGCCGCTGTTCGGGTCATTCGGGTCAACGAGCTGGACTGGCGATGCAATGTTGTCTGTTAACGTACAGCCGGTAAATGTCACCCTGGAATTCGCCGCACAATAGACACCGGCCCCAAAGGTCTGCAGCTCATAAGAAAATCCCGGCTCGAACCTGTGACCGGCCGCAAGGCCGCCTATGCCGCTCATACCGCCATAAGTACGGTTGCCGCTGATTACACAGTCTTCAAAGGTTACATTGCTGCGTCCATTACAGAACACCCCGCCCCCGTATGCCGAATACCATCGATAATCCCGAACGTAACCGCTGGGGTACTCCCAGGTGCCTGGCTCCCAGGTATTCGGGTCATAAGGGTCAAAGAAAGTATAGAAATCCCAGAGCAGAGAGTACCCAAGACCGTCAGACTGAAAAACTGTGTACAGGTCACCATCCACCGGTATCGCGCCCAGACTATCAGGGTCATAGTACACAAACTCAGCCCTGCTCCAGTTTCCCCCATAGTTTGCCATGCCGCCAGTTATATTCCAATCACCACCATCGCCGCCGTCGCCGCCTCGGGCTAAATTATCAAGAATCCTGCAGTTTATAAACGTCGGGCTGCTGCCAAAGTCGCAGTATATTGCGCCGCCGAATACACCGCCTCCCCAGCCGCCCCGGCCGGCATTTGCAGTGCTGGTAGCGTTGACGCCATCGCCGGCAGGGCCGCCTTCAATATAGTTGTCTTTAATTATACAGTTTTTGATTACAGGAGCGGCATAAGCTTGAATGATAATCGCGCCACCGGCCGCCCATCCACCATCCTCACCATTAGGATGAAATCGGGGGCTGCCCCTGGCGCCATCGCGACCATCATAAGCTCGCCCCCCACAGTTTTGGATAGTAAAGCCGTTAAGTATGGTATTTGCATCTGCACCATATCCAAAAATAAAGGCAATTTCATTATATCCCAGCCGGTCAATAATTGTAGCCGCAACGTAGTTCGGGTCGTCCGGATGCAGAGACCTGATTTCAATAGATTTATCGACCTGGATTGTCGCACCGTAATAAGTGCCAGCATGAACAACAATTGTATCGGCCGTACGGGCATCATGAATCGCGTCCGAGATATCCACGTAATAACCCGGCTCGCCGCCGCCAACAGAAACTATAAGAGTCCGCGGCTGTATCAGTTCGAACTCTACAGATACTGTCATATCGCTGTACATCGTTGCCGTGCTGAAATCTGAATATTGAAAATCATTGTCCGTCCCAGTCCATTGGTAAACACGATAGCAGGGGTCGGCCGTTGCAAGTAGTGATACTATCGTGCCCGGGTCGTGGTAATGAACCACCGGCAGCGGATCAGGCCAGATATGGCCGTTACCGCCGTCAACAAACGTCTTTAACTTGTACCGGATAGGTGGACCGTAATTAAACCGATAGTGGTAACCCATATCGGCATATCCGCCGTCATATAAGTTGATAATGGCCGTTGTTATGTCATAACCGAGGGCATAATCAGCCTGCAAATCCAGCAAAATATATTGTTCGCCGGCATCTACGCACGGACTGACAAGGGTCGGAGCGAGTATTACCTGACTAAGGTAAAAGTCGCCGAAACTGCCCGTCACAAACAGAGGGTTATCGGCTATGTTGCCGGTGCCGCCATCGCCGTCCTCAATGCAGGAATATGTCGCATCACACCCGTAAAGGTCGTCGCCGTTGCCCCATATAATACAATTACTTATCGCCGGGTCGGCTTCCCTGCAAAAAATCCCACCAAGCACACCGTCGATAGGGTCATAGTAAAGTTCACTGCTGTTGTATGCGACCGTGCACAAATGAATTTCAGGGTCGGAATCATATAGATATATTGAACCGCCGGCATCGAGAGAATGGTTATAGGTAAACAGGCAGTTGATAATCTCCGGAGTTGACTCCCCTAAACAATAGATACCTCCGCCATTCCACGCCCGGTTATAGCTGATTTCGGTATTGATAATTATCGGCGAGGCGTTAATACAATAGATTCCGCCGCCGTTATCTTGATAGGTAAGGTTGGTTGAATTGTTAATTATCTTACAGTTGGTGATTACCGGCGAAGTATCCGCACCGCAATAAATAGCGCCGCCGTCACCGGCAACGCCCCACGTAATAGTAAAGCCGTCAACCACATAGTTGGGGTCTTCATTGGCATCGAATATAAAACCCCTGCCCAGTCCGTTACAATCAATAATGCAGTCTTGCGGCCCGTTCAGGCTTCGCACCGTGAGTATCCTGTAGTCATCAATCGGGTCCAAACCATTTTTAAGATTCAGGTCATAATTGCCCGTCCCGCTATAGACGCCGTCTGCAACTATAACTACCGAAGCCGGAATGACATCAGGAGGAATCATTATATTCGGGTCGCAAGGGTCAGGCGCCGCCGAAGCAAACGGCGTAGCATCAATTGCAGCTTGAATGTTGGTGTAAATGGTAGATTCACCTTCAATCTTAATGGTGCCCGCAGGCATGCTCGCCCCGGACGGCTGAAATTCAACTATGACGTATGCGTCACTACCGTTGATAGTTACTGCATTGGTATTAGCTGTGGATGCATCGTTATTAGTTCCATGCCATCGCTTCACTACCAGTCCCGGACCCGGAGAAGCGGTAACCAACACAACCGTCCCGTCATAGACCAAACCGCTGGATGGAAGGATTCCGCCCGGAACGATTTCACCGTCACTGACCGCCAAAGTCTCGAGCCAGTACTGAGGGCTAAGTTCGAACTCAACGGTAACGTCTATGTCAGCCACCATTGTAACTGCATTATTATTGCTTGTGGAAGTATCATCATCGGTCCCTGTCCAGGCCTTGACTCGATAATGCGCATCCGGTGTCGCCACGAGAGGCACCACCGTTGTAACCAGATAATCGCCGCGTCTGGGACTTACGTCACCATTGCCGCCGACTACACGGGCATTAAGATGAAACATGGTCGTGTCAGGTATGAATTCAGCAGTTACTGTCTTGTTTGCGTCCATTATAACAGTATTATTAGTGCTTATCGAGCTATCGTTCTCAGTGCCCGTCCACGCCCTCAACACATAGCCGGTGTCCGGCACCGCTGTCAACTGAACAGATTCATCTTCGTAGTATAAATACTCTATACCGGGGTCGATTGAAGGTGGAGAAACTGTAATTGAGCCATGGTCGTCAATCACAATCGTGGTAAGCTCATACACCACCAGAGACCTGTACTCTACAGAAACGCTCTTGTTACCGGTCATTGTTACGGCGTTGGTCATCTCCAGCGACGAATCGTCATCGGTACCGAGCCATTGCCTGACCCCAAATCCTGTATCCGGCAGGGCCGTAAGCAGAACTTCGTTAAATTCACTGATATCGTGCACCCCGGCAGATGGGTCTATCGAACCGTTGCCGCCGACTACGCTCGTGGTCAACTGGTACTGGGTGGCCGGCCCGCTGTCAGGGTAATTATAACCCATATCAATGGTACTCGAATCTGCCCCGCTGTCTGTTCGAGTCGTGTAGCCGTTGGAGCCCCAAAAAGTTAACTCGGCAAGTGAACCGCTTCCGCCATCAACACAGTTATTGCCGGCCAATTGACACGGTGGCTGAGTCAGGTAGTAATCACCCAATGGACCTGTTCTAAACATCGGGTCATCACTGATATTGCCAAGGCCAAAATCACCGTCCTCGATGCAGGAGTAAGTAGCCATCGCAGCGCCTGCTACGTCGTCGCCGTTACCCCATACGATACAGTTGGTCATTAGCGGGCTCGATGAACCATTGGCATAGACTCCGCTGGAATTGTATGTGGTTGAATTGTCAACTATTGTACAGTTTGTGATTATTGGCGAAGAGTTATAGCAATCTATCGCGCCGCCGTAACGACCCGCTGTGTTGCCGTATATCAAACAATTTATAATTGCAGGAGTAGAATTGTAGCATTCAATACCGCCGCCACGGCCATCATCAGCACCGGCTTCGTTATTATATATGATACAGTCGATAATATTTGGTTCAGAATTATAACAATCGATGGCGCCGCCGTCATAAGTAGAAGCCAAACAGTCATATATAATACAGTTGGAAATTGTTGGGTCAGTAGTAATTGGTGCGCCAAAAATGCTTATGCATTCTATGGCGCCGCCGTAGTCCAAATCAAATCCGTTTCTTATGGTAAAACCTTCCACAATGGAATTGCCGGTTTCGCCGCTATAGAAAAAAAACGCCCGGCCCAGACCCTGACAATCGATAATACAGTTTTCCGGACCGTTTGCGCTGCGAACGGTTATGGCCCTGGTATCTCCAAAAGGCAAACCGGCAGCAAAATCCAGGTTACGATTGTTCACGCCTGTATAAACATCGTCTGCAACAACTATCTCATCGCCATCGACCGAAGCGTTAATCGCTTCCTGAATTGTAGGATAATTAGCCGGTACGTTAATCGTAGCCGATTCAGCAAAACCAACAATGCTGAATAAAAACAGTAAACTGATTAGAATCTGTCGCTTTTTCATTTTTTCGCTTCCAAAAATTGCGCCCAAATACTCCTTAAAACCATCAACATACTACCTTAATCTGTTCAAATGGCTCAAAACTTACAACTTTTCACACCTTGCAAAAACTCTAACATATTAAAATACCGATAACTATAAACCTCCCTCCAATGAAGCTGTTGCCTCAGCGTCTCTTTCTTTCTGAAGAATAATGGTCGGTTTAACCAGTATCAGCAATATCTTACTGTCCTTGATTTTACTGGTGTTGGTAAATGCTCTTCCAAGGATGGGTATCTTGCTCAGAATCGGAACACCAGCTTCCTTTTCCACTTCTTCGGTAACTTTCTGCCCGCCAAGCAGCAATGTCCCGCCGTCAGGAACACTCACGCGCGTTCGAACCCTCGATATTTCTGTCTGCGGAAGACTCATCGTGAATGGCACTATTTCGCCTGTATCAGGAACTAACGTATCAACCGTAAAATCTTCGAGCCCAAAGTAACCCTGCAGCGTCGTCGTTATATGAAGCAGCACATGCTTCTTGTCCGGCGTAACTATCGGCGTAACACTAAGGGTCGTACCGCTTCGTGTCATACCTTGCATCGGCTGAAAACTCCAGCTCTGCTGGCCGCCGGCCCCGAATGTTATATCGCGAGCACTAACCACAGGAGGCAATGCATAACGAATAGTTTTTTGAACCTGCAAAATTGCAGACTCACCGCTCAAAACAGTAACCTTCGGTGATGTCAGAGATGTCGCATCACGGTGTGCCTGAATCGCCTCCAGAAGAAACGTAACCTCTAAATCGTCGAGAATTGAGCCCCAGACTCCGCTAAGCCGGGCACCCATAGAACCCGCCAGACTCGCAGGGTCGCCCGTCGGGGCAGGTCTGGCTACATCTATGTGGTCCTGGTCGAGCGTTATTACATCCCATTTGCCCGTATTGCTGAGAGTAAAACCTATATCAAGACCAATATTTTCAATGAAATTCTCGCTTACCAGCAAAAATCTGGCCTCAATTGAAACCTCCTCTCCAAGTGTTTTTGCCAGCTCTTTAAGCAGTTTGTCTATCTTTCTATGGGCTTCACGGGTCTGCGTAACAATAAGCTTTCTGCGTGTATGTACTGTTATCGTCCCTTCTCCGCCGACATCATACCAGCTGTCAGGCTCGATGGATTCCTGTATAAGTGTAATTAACGCCTGCGCACGGGCCTCTGCTCTTGCTTCACGCTCGCCTACGGATTCATACTCGCTTCCAGCTCCGACAATATACTCTCCTTGCATACCGCCCATCATGCCGCCGCCCATGCCGCCGCCCATGCCGCCGCCCATGCCGCC
>Ga0180431_10008711_pt1 | contig 11596 bp, 10 predicted proteins | sample SS_ome_11_FD_132459 | JGI IMG/M metagenome (GOLD analysis project Ga0180431, IMG submission 132459) | Hypersaline lake sediment archaeal communities from the Salton Sea, California, USA - SS_1_MS_1 metaG | ecosystem: Environmental > Aquatic > Non-marine Saline and Alkaline > Hypersaline >...
CCTGCCGGCGCGGGGCGAGGAGGTCGTGGCCAGCCTCAGCCAGGACACGATCGCGATCACCGCGAATTTCGACGGCTCGGAGGTGTTCGTCTTCGGCGCGGTAAAGCGCGCCGCGCCGGCGCCCGACGGGGCGCCGCTCGACGTGGTCGTCGCGCTGCAGGGGCCGCTGGCGCCGGTCACCGTGCGACGCAAGGAACGGGTGGCGGGGATCTGGGTCAATACCCAGGCGGTGGAGGTCGATCTTGCGCCGGCCTTCTACGCCGTCGCCACCACGCGGCCCTTCGAAGAGGTGCTGAGCCAGACCGAGGATCTGCGCCACGCGGTCTCGATCCCGCGCGCGATCCGGTCGGTCGGCGCGCCGCCCGACGTGCAGGACAGCCAGGCCTTCACCGAGGCGCTGATCCGGCTGCGGGCCGACAGCGGCGTCTACCGGCTGGAGGAGGGCGAGGTCGCGCTGGAGGAACAGACGCTGTTCTCCACCCGGTTCGAACTGCCCGCGAACCTTGTCGAAGGCCCCTACCGCGCCCGCATCTTCCTGACCCGCGATCGTGACGTGGTGGACCTCTACGAGGCCCAGATCGAGGTTCGCAAGGTCGGGCTGGAGCGGATGGTCTGGATGCTCGCCCATGATGCGCCGTTCCTCTATGGCAGCCTGTCGCTTCTGCTGGCGATCGTGGCGGGCTGGGCGGCCTCGGCGGTGTTCCGGCTGATCCGGCTGTGACGGGCGGCTTTTCCCGGCCGGCCGGCTGGGCTAGCGTCTGGCGGGAAAACCGGCGGAGGGGCGGATGGACGACTGGGGCGGGCTGAGCGCGGCGGAGCTGGGCCGCGGCATCGCGGCGGGGCGGATCGACCCGGTGGAGCTTGCGCAGGCCTTCCTTGACCGCGCCCGCGCGCATCCCGAGGCCGGCCGCGTCTATGCAAGGATGACCGAAGCCCGCGCGCGGGCAGAGGCCGGGGCGGCGCGGGGGCGCGCCCGCAGCGGCCAGCGGCGCGGCCCGCTCGACGGGGTGCCGGTCAGCTGGAAGGACAATTTCGACACCGCCGGCGTGGCGACGGAGGGCGGCAGCGCGCTCTTGGCCGGCCGGGTGCCGGCGCGCGATGCGGCGGTGCTGGCCACCGCCACGGTCGGCGGCCTTGTCTGCCTTGGCAAGACGCATCTGTCGGAACTGGCGTTTTCCGGCCTCGGGCTGAACCCGGTCACGGCGACCGCGCCGAATGTCAACGATCCGGAGGCGGCGCCGGGCGGCTCGTCCTCCGGCGCGGCGGCCTCGGTGGCGTTGCGGCTGGCGGCCGCTGCGGTCGGGTCGGACACCGGCGGATCGGTGCGCATCCCCGCGGCCTGGAACGACCTTGTCGGGCTCAAGACCACGGCGGGGCGGCTGAGTTGCGCGGGAGTCGTGCCGCTGGTGGAAAGCTTCGACACCGTCGGGCCGCTGTGCCGCACGGTGGAGGACGCGGCGCTGATGCTGGCGGCGCTGGAAGGCGGCCGGCCCGCCGACCTTGCCGGCGCGACCCTGGCGGGCGCGCGGATCGCGGTGCTGGAAACCTCGGCCTTCGACGAGATCGAGGAGGCCCCGGCGCGCGCCTTCGAGGCCGCCGCCGACCGGCTGGCGCGGGCCGGCGCACGGGTCGAACGGCTGGCGGCGCCGGAGGTGGCCGAGGCGCTGGCGCTCTCGGCCATCCTCTACACGCCCGAGGCCTGGGGCACCTGGGGCGAGGTGATCGAGGCCGCGCCGGACAAGATGTTTCCGCCGATCCTCGACCGGTTCCGGTCGGGCGCGGCGCCGGGCGCGGCCGAGGTCTTCGCGGGCTGGCGCAAGCTGCACCGGCTGCGCGCGACCTGGGCCGCGCGGGCCGCGGCGTTCGACGCGGTGATCCTGCCCGCCGCGCCGATCCTGCCGCCCAAGGTCGCAAGGCTTCTGTCCGATACCGCCTGCTACACGCGCGCCAACCTGCTGACGCTGCGCAATACCCGGATCGGCAACCTGCTGGGCCTCGCGGCGCTGACGCTGCCCGCGGGTTTGCCGTCCTGTGGGGTGATGCTGATGGCCGAGGCGGGGGGCGAGGAGCGGCTGTTGCGCCTTGGCGCCGCGGCGGAGCGGGCGCTGGGCTGACCCGGCGGGGCGCCGGCGCATCGCGAATCGGCATCCATGCCACACCACGCCTGCCAAGCGCCGGGATTCGGGGCGCTTTTTCTGGACCCGCGCGGGGCGCTTCGCTAGTCTGCCGGCAAATCGGGGCGGCACGATCCCGAAGACGAGGCAGTCATGATCTATCCAGAGCGGTTTTCGAACCTGCCGGACTACGCGTTTCCGCGGCTGCGGAAACTGCTCGACGCGCATGCGCCGGGCGGCGAGGTCGTGCACATGTCGATCGGCGAGCCGCGTCACCCGATGCCCGGCTTCGTCGGCCCGGTCCTGGCCGAAAGCCTGGGCGGTTTCGCGAAATATCCGCCGAACGATGGCACGCCCGAGCTTCTGGCCGCGATCTCGGGCTGGATCGGCCGCCGCTACGGCGTGACGGTCGATCCCGAAACCCGGATCATGGCGCTGAACGGCACCCGCGAGGGGCTGTTCAACGCCGCGCTGGCGCTGTGCCCCGAAACGAAGGGCGGCACCCGCCCGGTCGTGCTGATGCCCAACCCGTTCTACCAGGTCTATGCCGTGGCCGCGCTGGCCTGCGGGGCCGAACCGGTCTACGTGCCGGCCACCGCCGAAACCGGGTTCCTGCCGGACTTCGCCGGGCTCGAGGCCGAGGTTCTGGACCGGGTGGCGATCGCCTACCTGTGTTCGCCGGCGAACCCGCAGGGTGCCGTGGCGACCGAGGGCTACCTCGCCGATCTTCTGGCGCTGGCGGACCGGCACGATTTCACCCTGTTCGCCGACGAATGCTATTCCGAGATCTGGCGCAGCGCGCCGCCGCCGGGGGTTCTGCAGGTGGCCCAGGCGCGCGGTGCGGACCCGGAAAGGGCCTTCGCCTTTCACTCGCTGTCGAAACGGTCGAACCTGCCGGGGCTGCGGTCGGGTTTCGTGGCCGGCGGGCCGGCCGGGATCGCGCGGGTGCGCCAGTTGCGCGCCTATGCCGGCGCGCCCCTGCCCTTGCCGGTGCAACGCGTCTCGGAACGGGCCTGGGCCGACGAGGCGCATGTGACCGGGAACCGCGCGCTTTACGCCGAGAAATACGCGCTGGCCGATGCGATCCTCGGCGGCGTACCGGGCTACCGCGCGCCCGACGGCGGGTTCTTCCTGTGGCTGCCGGTCGAGGATGGCGAGGCGGCGGCGCTGAAACTGTGGCGCGAGACCGGGGTGCGGGTGCTGCCCGGCGCCTATCTGTCGCGCGACGTGGGCGGCGACAATCCGGGGCGCGGCTATATCCGCGCCGCGATGGTGGCGCCGAAAGACGAACTGCAGGCGGGGCTCATGCGGCTCGCGGCCTGCCTATACGGGTGAGGTGAAGATGGCATCCTTCCAGGCACGCGACCGCGATCCGCTGCTCGACCAGGGAACCCAGGCGGCGCTGGAACGGCGCGGCAAGGAGCTTCTGGGCCTTGCGCTGATCGCGGCGGGGATCGCGGTGGCGGCGATGCTGGGCAGCTATTCGCCCGACGATCCGAACTGGCTGGCCGCGACGGACGCGCCGGCGGACAACGCGCTGGGCCGGATCGGCGCGGCCATCGCCGCGCCGCTGTTCGTGATCGCCGGCCATGCCGCCTGGGGCCTCGTGGCGCTGCTGGCCGGCTGGGGGCTGCGGTTCGTGCTGCATCGCGGGTCCGAGCGGGCGCTGGCGCGGGCGGTCTTCGCGCCGATCGCGGTGGCGCTGGCCGCCGTCCATGCCTCCACGCTGGTTCCGGGCGGCGACTGGATGCATTCCTTCGGCCTCGGCGGGCTGTTCGGCGACACGGTGTTGGGGGCGCTCCTGGGCATCCTGCCGGTTTCCGCCGGGTTCGGGCTGAAGGCGCTGTCGGTCCTGTCCTTCGCGGCGACGCTGGCGATGGGCGCCTTCGTGCTGGGATTCGAGACCGCGGAGTTGCGCGCGCTGTGGCGGTTCCTGTGGCGGGGGACCGTGCTGCTTTACGCAACCGTGCTTGCGCTGCTGCTGCGCGGCGGCGGTGCAGCGGCGGCGCGGATCGGCCGGGCGACGGCACCGCGGCCGGCGGCGGCGGCGACCCGGCGGGTGGAGCCGGGCGTCACCGCCGAGGCCGACGCGGCCACGCCGCGTCGCGGCGTCCTGCGGGCCGATCCGCGCCCCGGTCCCGACGCCGGCGACCTGCATGACGGGCCGCGCCCCAGGGCCGGGCTGCTGGCCAGCCTGCGGCGGGTGATCGACCCGGCCGCAGCCGGCGCGCTGGAACCCGAACTGGTGGAACGCGACCTGCCCGGTGACAGCGCGGCGATCGCCCAGCCCAGCGACGACCGCGTCCGCGCCCGGATCGCCGACGCGGTGCGCGCCCGGCTGGGCGGCGCCGGGCGCGCCGATCCAGGCCCCGCGCGCGCCGAACCGCCCGTGACCGGCGGGCTGAACCTGCCGCAGCCCGGCCGCATGGCCCCGGGGCTGCCCGAGCCGGAGGCCGAGGAGGACGAGGCGGAACCCGCGGCGCTGGCCCTCGTCCGCATGCCGGGCGAAGAGGCGGAGGAGGCGCGGAGCATCGTGCAGCCGCCCGCTCGCCGCGCGCCGCCGCCCTCGAAACAGGCCCGCGACGAGGCGCAGCCGCGGCTGCGCTTCGACGAACCCGCCGGGCCGGGCTACGAACATCCGCCGCTGGCGCTGCTGCAAAGCCCCGAAACGATCACCCGCCACCAGCTGTCGCACGAGGCGCTGGAGGCCAACGCCCGGATGCTGGAGGCGGTGCTGGACGATTACGGCGTGAAGGGCGAGATCGTGTCGGTCCGGCCCGGCCCGGTCGTCACGCTTTACGAACTCGAACCCGCGCCGGGGCTGAAGGCCAGCCGGGTGATCGGCCTGGCCGACGACATCGCGCGATCGATGTCGGCGCTGTCGGCGCGGGTTTCGACCGTGCCGGGCCGGTCGGTGATCGGGATCGAACTGCCGAACGCGCATCGCGAGAAGGTGCTTCTGCGCGAGATCCTCGCCGCGCGCGATTTCGGCGATACCAACCAGCGTCTGCCGCTGGCGCTGGGCAAGGACATCGCCGGCGAGGCGATCGTCGCCAACCTCGCCAAGATGCCGCATCTGCTGATCGCGGGCACCACCGGGTCGGGCAAGTCGGTGGCGATCAACACGATGATCCTGAGCCTTCTCTACAAGCTGTCGCCCGAGGAATGCCGGCTGATCATGATCGACCCGAAGATGCTGGAACTCAGCGTCTATGACGGCATTCCGCACCTGCTGTCCCCCGTCGTCACCGACCCGAAGAAGGCCGTCGTGGCGCTGAAATGGGTGGTGGGCGAGATGGAGGAACGCTATCGCAAGATGTCCAAGATGGGCGTACGCAACATCGAGGGCTACAACGGCCGGGTGCGCGAGGCGCTGGCCAAGGGCGAGATGTTCAAGCGCACGGTGCAGACCGGGTTCGACGAGGAAACCGGCGATCCGGTCTTCGAGACCGAGGAGTTCCAGCCCCGCGCGCTGCCCTATATCGTCGTCATCGTCGACGAGATGGCCGACCTGATGATGGTGGCGGGGAAAGAGATCGAGGCCTGCATCCAGCGCCTTGCGCAGATGGCGCGGGCCTCGGGCATCCACCTGATCATGGCCACGCAGCGCCCGTCGGTCGACGTGATCACCGGCACGATCAAGGCCAATTTCCCGACGCGGATCAGCTTCCAGGTCACCTCGAAGATCGACAGCCGCACGATCCTGGGCGAGATGGGGGCCGAACAGCTTCTGGGCATGGGCGACATGCTTTACATGGCCGGCGGATCGAAGATCACCCGGATCCACGGTCCCTTCGTGTCCGACGAGGAGGTCGAGGAAATCGTCACCCATCTGAAAAGCTTCGGCCCCCCGGAATATGTCGGCGGCGTCGTCGAGGGGCCGGACGAGGAGAAGGAGGCCGATATCGACATGGTGCTCGGCCTCGGCGGCAACACCGACGGCGAGGATGCGCTGTACGATCAGGCCGTGGCGGTTGTGCTGAAGGATCGCAAGGTTTCGACCTCCTACATCCAGCGCAAGCTCGGGATCGGCTACAACAAGGCCGCGCGGCTGGTCGAACAGATGGAGGAACAGGGCCTCGTCAGCCCCGCCAACCACGTCGGCAAGCGCGAGATCCTGGTGCCGGAGCAGTGATCCGCCGGTTCCGGGCGGCATTCCGCCCGTGCCGCGGATGTGATCGGCGCGGGGGGCTGCCAAGGCGCGCGACGACGATTATCTAAGGGGCATGATGCAGACCCGACGCACCGCGCTTGCGCTTCTCGCCGCCGCCGTCGCCTTCCCCGCCCGCGGGCAGGCGACGGCCGAGCCGATCTCGATCAACCGGATCACGAACTACATCCGGTCGATCCGCACCGCCGAGACGGGCTTCACCCAGCTCAATGCCGACGGCACGACCTCGAAGGGCCGGCTGTACATCCATCGGCCGAACCGGGTGCGGTTCGAATACGACCCGCCGGAGGAAACGCTGGTTCTGGCCTCGGCCGGGCAGGTGGCGATCTTCGACGGCAAATCCACCGAGATGCCCGAGGAATACCCGCTGCGGCGCACCCCGCTGAACCTGATCCTTGGCCGCAACGTCGATCTGCGCCGGGAGGCGATGGTGGTCGGCCATGTCAGCGACGGGGTCAGCACCGCGCTGGTCGCGCAGGATCCCGACCATCCCGAATACGGCACGATCCGGCTGATCTTCACCGACGATCCGCTGACGCTCAGGCAATGGACCGTGACCGACGAATACGGCAACCAGACGGCCGTGCTGCTGGGCGAGCTGGTGCGGGGGCGGGAATATCCGCCCTCGCTGTTCTCGATCGTGTCCGAACGCAACGCGCGCCAGCGCCGCTAGGATTACATCCGGCCGCAGGAGATCAGCTGCGCGGCGTAGAGATCGGCCCGCGCGGCCACCTGGTCCGACACCCGCACCAGCCAGGATTTGCGGTTGTAGCTGCCACGGGCATAGCCCGCATGGCCCTCGTGATAGGCGAGGTACTGGTTCCTGGCGTCCGACGTCGGGATGCCCAGCTTCGCCTCGGTCCGGGTCATGTACCAGCCCATGAAATCCACCGCGTCGTCGAACCGGTCGCGCTTGGCGCGCCAGCGGCCGGTGTCCTTGCGGTAATCGTCCCATGTGCCGTCCAGCGCCTGTGCATAGCCGTAGGCCGAGGATTGCCGCCCCATCGGGATCACCCCGATCGCGTAGCGCATCGGCGTGCGCGCGTCGCCGACGAACTTCGATTCCTGGTAGATCGTTGCCATCTGCACCGGAACCGGCACGTTCCAGCGTTTCTGGGTGCGTTCCATCGCCTTCAGGTATCGCGGCCGCTCCTGCACGAGGGCGCAGGCGTTGTCGAGATTGCGCGGCGGGCCGTAGCCGCCACAGGCCGCCAGCACGGCCAAAAGCGCGCCCGCGATCAGCGCGCGCCGGTATCTGCCCATATCTGCCTCGATCCTGTTTTTCGGGCAGTTTAGCGGATTTCGCGCGGCGGTGGAATCACAATCCCGCGCCGGTCACAGCAGAACCGCGAGCGTCAGCGGGATCGTCAGCACCGCCAGCAGGGTCGAGACGACGACAAGCCCGGCCACCGCCTCGGAATCCGCGCCGAATTTCTCGGCCAGCAGGTAGCTTGTCACCGGCGCGGGCGTCGCCACCTGCAGGATCAGCACCGACAGTGCCACGCCGGACAGCCCGATCGCCGTGCCGACCGCCCAGCCGACGGCGGTGCAGGCGGCCACCCGCACACCCGCCATCGCCAGCGGCCGCAGGAACCCCGCCGGGCGCAGCCGCGCCACCGCCACGCCCAGCGTCAGCAGCATCAGCGGGATCGCCATCTGCCCGACAAGGTCCATCGTGTTGCCGACCCAGACCGGAACGCCCCAGCCCTGCGACAGGAACACCACGCCCAGCAGCGCGGCGGGCACCATCGGCTCGCGCAGCACGCGGCCGGGCGACCCGCCGCCCGAGACCAGCCAGACGCCCACGGTAAAGGCCAGCACCGAGGTCACCGCGAAGATCACCACCGCAAGGCTCAGCCCGGCCTCGCCGAAGGCGAACAGCGCCAGCGGCAGGCCGAGGTTGCCGGTGTTGCCGAACACCATCGGCGCCAGCCAGGTGCGGATTTCCATCCCCGTCGCCCTGAGGCCCGCCCAGAACGCCAGCCCCAGCGCGGCATAGGCCGCCAGCGCCGCCGCCGAGACGGTGGCCAGCGCCGCTGGCGTGATGTCGGCCCGCACCAGGGTCATGAAGATCAGGCAGGGAACCGCCAGCGTCGTCGCCAGCCGGGTGACGAATTCCACCCGGTACTCGAACCCGGCCCGGACCCAGGCAAAGCCGATCGCCGCCAGCGCGAAGACCGGTGCGACAACCTCCAGCACTGTCAGGACGAGGTTCACAGTCTGTTTCCGAAGCCCCCGGTGAGGGCTGTAGACATCCCCCCCGTCAACGGATTACTAACCATGCCGAGGGGGTGCAACGCCATGCACAGAAGCCACGCCAAATACCATCTCGGCCAGATCGTCCGGCACCGCAAGCATCCGTTCCGCGGCGTCGTCTTCGACGTGGACCCGAGGTTTTCCAATACCGACGAATGGTACGACGCGATCCCCGAGGACAGCCGGCCGTCGAAGGAGCAGCCGTTCTACCACCTGCTGGCGGAGAACGAGCACAGCTATTACGTCGCCTATGTGTCCGAACAGAACCTCGTGCCCGACTATTCCGGCGAACCGGTCGACCACCCGGACCTGCCCGACCTGTTCGGCGATTTCGAGGATGGCCGCTACCCGCTGCACTTCCAGCTGAACTGACCCTGGCGCCCGCCGCCCGTCAGTAGCCCAGCGCGCAACCGTCCTTGCGCGGATCCGATCCGCCGACAAGCACGCCGCCGTCATGATCGATGAAGATCGCCTGCGCGCCGCCCAGCGGCTTGTCCGGCACGAGAATGCGGTGGCCGCGCGCCTCCAGGTCCGCGGCGACGGTCGCCGGGTAGCCGCGTTCCAGCTTCAGCCGCCCGGCATCGGGGTAACTGCGCGGCGCGTCGATCGCCGCCTGCACGTCCATGCCGTGATCGATCACGTTGGTCATGAAGCGGACATGGCCGGCGGGCTGATAGGCGCCGCCCATCACCCCGAAGGACAGGATCACCCGGCCGCCGCGCGCGATCATGCCGGGAATGATCGTGTGCATCGGCCGCTTGCCGCCGCCGGCCTCGTTCGGATGGCCCGCCGCCAGCGTGAAGCCGGCGCCGCGGTTTTGCAGCAGGATACCGAACCTGCCGCTGGCGAGGCCCGATCCAAAGCCCCAGTAGATCGAGTAGATCAGCGACACCGCCATCCCGTCGCGGTCCACCACGGTCAGGTAGACGGTATCGCGGTGCACCGCCTCCGCCGCGGGCGGGACGCCCGGCATCGCGCGTTTCGGATCGATCAGCGCGGCAAGGCGGCGGGCGGTTTCCGGGGCCAGCATGTGATCGAGCCGGGTGGCATGATCGATATCCGCGATGAACCGGTCGCGCGCGTCATAGGCCAGCTTCGCCGCCTCGGCCTCAAGGTGCACGCGGTCGGCGCCGTAGGGGTCCAGCCCGGCAAGATCGAATTCCGCGAGGATGTTGCGCATCAGGAACGCCGTCGCACCCTGGCCGTTCGGCGGATGTTCCAGCAGGCTGTGGCCGGCGTGATCGCCCGAGATCGGCGTGCCCCATGTCGCCTCGGTCGCGGCGAAATCCGCGGCGGTGTGGCAGCCGCCCGCCGCGGTCAGCGCCGCGACCATGTCCTCGGCCACCTCGCCCTCGTAGAATCCCGCGCGGCCCTGCGCCGCCACCCGGCGCAGCACCTCGGCCTGGCCGGGCGCGCGGAACAGCTGCCCGGCGCGCGGCGCGGTGCCGCCGGGCAGGAAGTGCCGCCGCCCCTCCGCCGACAGGCGCGCGGCGTCCCTGGCCCAGTCGAAGGCGACACGCGGCGCGACCGGGATACCCGCGTCCGCGTAGCGGATGGCGGGGGCGAGGCTGGCGGCCAGCCCGGCGCGGCCCCAGCGCTCCGACAGCCGGCAGAAGGCGTCGATCGCGCCGGGCACGGTCACCGACTCGGCGCCTTTTGTGCCGATGGCGGTCAGGCCCCGGTCGCGCAGCGCGGCGGCCGACAGGCCCGCCGGCGCCCGGCCCGACCCGTTCAGCGCGATCACCCGGTCCTCGCCCGCGGGCTTCAGCAGCACGAAGCAGTCGCCGCCGATCCCGGTCATCTGCGGCTCCGCGATACCCAGAACAAGGGCCGCCGCGATCGCGGCATCGACGGCATTGCCGCCGCCACGCAGCATCTCGACGGCGACAAGGCTTGCCAGGGGATGCGAGGTTGCGGCCATGCCGTTCGCGGCGTGGACGGGCGAGCGCCCGGGAAGGTGAAAATCGCGCATGTTGCCCCCTTTCGCGGGTGGCAAGCTAGGGCGGGTGCCGTGGCAGGGGAAGGGCCGAAACGGGCCGCGGGCCGGTCAGGCGGCGATCGGCAGGCGGAACATCAGCAGGTTGCGCGAGCCGTCGCGCACGTAGGACAGTTCCCGCGTCAGATCCCGGATCAGGAACCAGCCGAAACCGCCCTCGGGCAGATCCTCGACCGCGACGGCGTTCGACGGCAGCCGCCCGGCCGGCAACCGGCCCTCGGGCATCGGCGCGCCGTCGTCGGCGATGCGGCACATCAGGCCCAGTTCGTCGCGCGAGATCGTCAGTTCGATCTGCCCCGGGCCGCCGTCGGCGAAGGCATGTTCGACGATGTTGTTGAACACTTCGGCCAGGACCAGTTCCATCGTCCCGGCCTCGTCATCCGTCATCTGCCGCACGAAGCGTGCCAGCGCCGCGCGCAGCGCGCCGCGCACCGCCGTCTGGTCGGCGGCGAAGACGGCATGAAACCCGCCGGGCGGCGCCTGCGCCGACACCTCGGCCTCCGGCTGCCGGCCGCCAGTGCGATCACACAGCATGCCGGATCTGCCCTCCCGGAGCCTCCGCGTGGATCGTGAAGACCGAATCCATCCGGGTCAGGCGGAACACCTTCTCGACCGTCGGCGTCAGCCCGGCCAGTTCGAGCTTGCGTGCCGGCGCGAGGAATTTCATGACCGAGACGATGGCCCCGAGCCCGGAACTGTCGACGAAGGCCACCGACGACAGGTCCAGCACGACCCGCTCCGCCGGTTGCGCGGTGATCTCGCGCATCCGGTCCTTGAACTGGATGGCGATCGCGGCGTCCAGCCGCTCTTCGTCGAGCCTGACGACGAGCGCGCCGTCGAGCGCTTCTGCGATGATGTTCATACCGATTACCCCTTGGCGGCCTGGCTCCCGCGCAGGCTAGACGGCAATCCTTACCAAGCGGTATGCATCCCCCGAAGCCAGGGAGGAGCGACTATGCAGGATGTGGTGATCGCGGGCGCCGCCCGCACGGCGATGGGCGGCTTTCAGGGCGTGTTCGCGCCCCTCGCCGCGCCCGAGCTTGGCGGCGCGGCGATCCG
>Ga0180431_10008712_pt1 | contig 11596 bp, 10 predicted proteins | sample SS_ome_11_FD_132459 | JGI IMG/M metagenome (GOLD analysis project Ga0180431, IMG submission 132459) | Hypersaline lake sediment archaeal communities from the Salton Sea, California, USA - SS_1_MS_1 metaG | ecosystem: Environmental > Aquatic > Non-marine Saline and Alkaline > Hypersaline >...
CGAAAAGTACTAATCACTGGCGCCTCTGGACTGCTAGGCAGGAAGCTGCAGTCACATCTCGCGTCCTCTTGCGATTTAGTGCTTCTGGACCGGAATCCTGCGGATTGCCCCAATGTTTCTCTTGCAGATCTGGGCACTTACGACGACGCGTGGGTCGGTCTATTCCGGGATGTCGACACGGTCGTGCATTTGGCAGGTGCAGGGGGTCGACCATTGTCCTGGGAAGAGTTGGAACCAAACAACGTCGACGCGGTATTGAATGTCTTTCACGCCGCCACCAAGCACGGCATCAGAAGAGTCGTTTTTGCAAGCACCAATCACACCATGGATGGCTATCGCGAGGAAGAAGTAACCCTGACGTCCGATCTGCCTGGCAAGCCGGTAACAATGTATGCCGCAGCCAAGCTCATGGGCGAACGGATCGGAAAGTTCTACTCGGACCGACATGGCCTGTCGGTAATTTGCCTGCGGATCGGCTGGGTCAGACGGGGCAATAACATTCCCGACTCTTACAGGGACCTGTAAGAGCAGCAGATGTGGCTAAGCGATCGTGATTTTTGCCAAGCGATTGAGAGGGCGATTGAGATCGATGGCGTAACATTCGCCACCGTTAATTTAATGTCCGACAACGCCGGAATGCGATGGGACATCTCCGAGACTGAGAGTGTACTCGGGTACCAACCGTCCGACAGGCACGTTCCGGTACCCTTGCCATTCACCAAACGGATGCGCCGGCAATTCTCCCTATGCAAGCAGTTTGTACTCAAACGATGGCAGTCCAATGGCACACACAATTGACCATCGTAGCGTGTGGCCGACACACTCTCACCGCTTGCTGATTCAGGCTGCCCTGTGTGAGAGCGAGCAGGCGATTGCCGCATGGCAAGCCTGGCAAGGCCGGTGCGACATTCAAGACATTGACGATGCCTCGTTTTTCGTCTTGCCACGCCTCTACGCCAATCTCAAGGAACAGATTGCTGACTGCGAAACGACAGACCTATTACGCGGCATCTATCGCAAAACATGGACGCACAATCAATTGAGATTACGCGGTCTCGCGCAGGCCATTGAACTGTTTACTCGAGAATCGATCCCACATCTCGCGCTCCAGAACGTATCGCTCAGTCTATTTCAGTACAAAGACATCGGCACGCGAGCCCTGGACGCCCCCGACATTGCTGTTCCCGAGGCAGCGTTCTTGGCCGCCACGTCGGCCCTGCAGCAGCACGGATGGTCCGCCGCAAACAATTTGCCGCCACCGCAACTGCTGCCGTTCATTTCTGCAATTTCATTTCGGAACGCCGATGGACACACATTGAATTTGTGCCGTCGTGTATTCGACGTCGACATTCTCAGCGAATACGACGAGGAGCTCTATCGACGAGCGAGCCCAAAGACCTACAACGGCATCGCACTGCACGTACCAGATGAAGTGGACCTCTTATTGCTTGTTTGTTTTCATTCGAGGAAGCCGGATGCGATGTCACTTTGCCGCGGCGTCCTTGATGCTGCAGTACTGCTGAAACAGAACCCGACGATCGATTTGAGTGAGGCCCTGGAACGGGCCAACGACCTTGGGGTAGTTACGGCATTGCGAGACATGTTGCTGTTCCTGCCTCAGAACAAGCTCTCGCTCGTTCCGCCGAAGGTGCTTAACCGCGTGAAGAGCCACCCAGAGGCTAACTCGGCCAGCAAACACTCCGATGACCTGGCCGCCCCTTTACGACGCCTCTCTACACTCGCTGCTATGTGGCGGCGTCACCGCCGTGTCCTTCGCGTGCACGATCAAGGGGAGCCGATCGTCGGATTCCTAAGCTTTCTGATGTCCTACACTCAGTGGAAAGTCGACGCCCATAGTCGCTGGGAGCTGCCCTCAGCGTGTGCGAAGGAATACTGGCGACGCAGAAGACGTACAAGCCGAAGCGCCAAAGCGTGACCCTCCGAAAGACTCAGCGCAGGGCAGGCTGGTGCTCTAAGGGCCGTCCAGGAGGAGGAAGCCTGGTGGCTCCAACAATGGCCTGACCGCTTATCTCACGCCGCGTCTTTAGCCGTGTTGCCGAGCAACGCCAGATAACGAAACTCTGGACAGGTTGCCATGAGATGCCCAAATTCGCCCTGGCCCCGAATCGTGCCATTGTCCAAGTAATAGATCAAATCGCAATCGATTAGCGTGTTCAACCTATGGGATATTGCGAATATGGTGACATCGCTAGCACAGGACCGAACGGCAGAGATCACTCTGTTTGCTGTGACATTATCGAGGGCACTGGTAGATTCATCAAGAATCACGAACCGTGGCCGGAAGTAAAGCGCTCGCGCCAAACCAATTCTTTGCTGCTGTCCACCACTGAGTTCAGCTCCCCGTTCACCCACTCGCGACCGAAGTCCCAACGCTGCGCCGTCCTCAAGAAACTCATGCAGCTGTGCGAGACGCGCTACCTCGCGTACACGCAAGTGGTCAATCTCGTCTCTACGAACACCAAATGCAATATTCTCCTCTACGGTAGCGTCTAACAGGAATACGTCCTGCGGGACATAACCGATTCCAGTGCGCCAGCGGGGCAGGTTGGCAATCGACAATGGCTTCCCATCCAACAGCAACTGTCCAGACGTGGGCGATATTAGTCCTAACAATAGATCCGCCAACGTCGATTTCCCCGCTCCCGAGGACCCGACAAGACCAACGAAGGACCCCTTGGCGATATCCATTCGCACATTCTTGATAACTGGCTCGCGGCTATCGTCATACGCGAACGACACATCGGCCAATTCAATCGATCGCATCCAGGCACACGGCTCGACTGCGACAGGCTGGAGGTTTGAGGCGCCTTCCGGTCGCTCCGTTGCATTCAGCTCGACGACAATCTCTTCCAGCGTATGGCGCCAAGTCGTGAGCAGAACCAATTTCGCGTAAATCTGCTGGAGATTTGGCAAGAGTCGATATCCGGCCATTGCGATTAGACCGCCGGTCGGTAGGATCGTCGAAATGTCGCGCCCTGCGGCAACCTCCACAAGAATCCAGGCGACAATCGATCCGTACGCAAGAGGCTCCAAGAGGTATCGCGGCATGTTGCCGTAAATCGGCGCCATCATACCAGCGCGAGCCTGTGAAGTAGAAAAATCAGATATTCGCTGCACAAAGGTGTCAGCGCAATTGCGGACGAGTACCATCTTCAGGCCGCCCAGGAGTTGTCCGAGGGCGACAAATTCGCCTCGTCTTGCCTCCTTCAGTCGGTGCGACAATCGTATTCGACGATTCCTTAAGAAGCGAAACACAAGACAGTAGTATGCTCCTAGCCCAAACATCGCAACAAGTGCGGCCGCTGGCTGCACTAGAAGAAGAACCACTAGAACACACAGCGTTGTTGACAGACACGCGAATACCTCAAACAACGGCCGCAGCACCTTGTTGCTAAATTGCGTTACGTCGCCAACGATCTTTTTCGTCAAGACCGAGGTATTCTGTCGCTGGTGATCCATATACGACCGTCGCAACGCTCGCTGCACCAGGGACATGCGCAAACAATGCCCGCTGCCATGAACATAGCGAGAGCGTGCGATGTCTGCCCACAACGACACTCCATTGGCGAGAAGCAGCATCGCTATTGAGAACACGCCTGACAGGGTGATGAGCGCACCAGCAGTCAAGTCTGGATGGATCGCGACAAGACGTTGTCCCCACGCCGACTCCAAGAACTGATCCGGATTCATCATCAACATCAGGAACGGCACAATGGAGGAAACGCCAAGTGCCTGAAACAGCCCCTGAATCATTCCCGTCGCAATGACCACGGCGAGCTTTACTCGACCGTACGGACGCACAACCGGATAGATCTGAGCAGCGAATTCTCGAATAGGCCCGATCAATTGAGCCTCCGTTGCTCGCCGGATCGCAATGAGCACGCGCAGCCCTTCATTCCGCCCAGAAGAGGTTGTTCCGAGAGATCGCGACCCTGCGTCCTATTCGGCGTCTTCAAGAGGCGCCGTACGCGCGCCGCCATGCATGCCTCGTGACTGAGCAACACCGATCTCCTTGTGCCGTTGGGTATCATGCCGCATCGTGTCTCCGTATGGCGCAGAGAACTTTCCGGCCCAAAGAGACGGCTGTCCGATTCGCCGGACGCAATCACCGCAAGCAGCGACTACTCTGGCGGATCCCTAATGCAGCAATTGTGCCCGGATATTACCCAACAGCTGGGATCCGATACATACCATCTTGCCCACAATTCCCCTTCAGACCTGCCATTCGCGGTTAGCGAGTCCGCCGCACCCAACTATGCAGAGGACGCGTGCCAGCACTGCTGTCTGCTCGCCACACCAGATTAACCGGCCACACGTCGTCCAGCGGAAGAGGACTGCCTGGCTCAGACTCCAGAATCTCGAGTCCGCTCGATGGTGTCACTATCCAGGCGTCTTCGCCGAGACCTCTTTAGTTTCCGATGTCGACGCCGGATGTCGCTCGCTTCCTGGCCGACTCGAGAGCAGCCCTTTCAAGATCTGTGGGACCGAGCGGCACCGATACCGAAGCCTTCCGTACGCCAGAACATAGCGGACGAATCCCACCGGATTTCGCTTCCTCTTCTCACAGGCACAACCGGCGCTGTATCGCCACCAATGAGTCGAGATCATTCTCCCGACCGAACCTCTGCGGCTCGGTCGCGACAATTGCTGATAGCGACGCCGATCTCGATCCGTTGTCTCAATCTCGGCAAGCTGCTCTATGATCGCATCCGGCACATTCGCCTCAAACTCTCGCCTGACATACGCCAGGGCGTCACGAACGGGGGCGACCATACCATAGTGCCTGGCGCGGTCGACGAGCTCCGCCCACTCAACCTCATCATCGCGCGAGTCGAGCAGCATGAGCAAGTCCAGCACCCATCGACATATCGCCTGACGATCCGGCTTGCGACTGTGAAAGCACATATGCACCAACATGTCTGTCGTGCTCGGCACGAGCATGCTGGCCTCATTCAGGTCTTTCCGTTTAGCGCGCTTCCAGAACGCCGCGGTTGCCGCTGCGCTACAATCAACCGTGAAGGGCATCCAGTGTAGATCGAGCGCCCCCCATTTCGGATGCCGCCAGCCCATGGCGTGAATAAAGGGCATCAAGTGGGCTGGAGGAATCTCGTCTTCCGAGTTCCAGCCATTCGCCGCTAGCACACGGCTGACCTGTCCCAGCTCCGACGGTCGAACCAGCAGATCAACATCCCCCATCCGCCGCGCACCAAGATCGCCGTAGTAAAACAGCGCCAGAGAAATTCCCTTGAGCGGAATCGAGTCGACCGACGCCGCCTGCAGAGATTGAAGCAGATCGGTCAGTCCCCGATTTCGCAGTTGGTTCGTCATCCAAGTCTGCTGATAGGCTGACCTCAGTTCCCGCATTCCCGGCCCCGAATAGTTCAGGGCCGATAGATTTACGTAGACCGCTGGAAAGATCGCCGTCACACTCTTGTCGTTCGAGGCTGTCCCAAATCGCGCCGCCCAGGCCTCCCATGCATCGATGGCCCGCTGGTCACGTCTGGCAGCGGCCTCCAGCAGCACGCGTTGCCATTGGTCTGGCCAGTGCCCGACGGTCTCACCTCGACTGACTGGCAGATTCATGCTTCCATGCTCTATCGGATACCACGCGGAGCGACTTCCCAACGAGAACGAAGCCGCGCGGAAAGCATATTTCAACGGTCAGATCCAAGTCAAGTGAAAAAGCCCGCAGCCGACCGGCAACCGCTCGATTCACGGCCGCCGGAGGCCGAATTTGATTAGCCTTCCGATCCTTGTTTCGTCGATTTTCGGCATTCTTTCAACGAATGTTCGACGGTTGTTCCATCCATGTTCAATGCGTGTTCAACGTTTGTTTCGTTCGACATTTTGCAATGGTTGTTCCTGCCGCGTTCCTGATGTATTCCAGGCATCGCACCACGCACCCTTGTCAGGCCACTTTCTTAGAATGCAACGCGCAAGCGCGAAGACGCGGAGCCTCAGCCATCATTCATCACTGCCAAGTTGTCAAAGAACGAGCGAGCAACATGCCGCGGCCATCGATGCCGATGCCACCGGCTCTACGAACGCCCCATCATGAAATCGTCTCCTGGCCGCTCAACTTCGCCGCCATCTGGAGGCCCGCCCACGGCAAGAACCGTGCTCCGTTGCTCGCCACTGTGTTACTTCCCACAGCTGGCCGCCTAGTATACATATTTGCGCGTTCCTGTCAAATCAAAATGAGCCCACCATCTTCGACGTCAAACACATCGAGTACACCAACCTCCTCGCGATTCATCCCCACCAAGCGCAGCCGCCCCCGTTACCCTTCGATCTCAGTAACCGAAAAGTCCTTGAGCGTCGCGGCGCGGTTCCGGCGTTCGCCTTCCAGGCAGAATCGAACCAGGCTCTCCGAAGCAACAGCGACGGCCAGCAGGATAAGATTGCGGGCCAGTGGATACTCGCAGACGTCGCCCGCGACATCGCCAGGAACGCGATACGCGTCGTCCCAGATGATTTCACAATAATCGGCGTATAAGCCAACATGCAGACACTCGATGGTCGACTCACGGCACTGCTTCTGCACGAGCGCACGGGAGCCCGAGTTGTCAAACGTATCGATGACGATATCCGAGCCTTTGAGCAGCGAACGCGCGTTCCGTTCCTCCAGCTCTTTGGCCACCACGTCGATCTCATTCTCGACCGCTCGAAACAAACGATTGCGCAGCACTTCCACTTTCCATGCGCCCACGTCGGCGGCACCGTACAGCTGCGTGCTGACGTTGTGCTCTTCAACGCGATCGCGATCGATTACGCGGAGCTTGCGGAATCCCTGTCGGGCTAGATTGTCAACCAGATGCGAACCGAGCGCCCCAGCACCGCAGATCGTAAGGTGCGGCTCCGCTAGCTTGGCGAGCGCATCGGCGCCCCGATAGATTTCTTCGTGCAGGTACTTATTCGCCATCGTTCTCTCCGTCGACGTCGTTACCGTAAGCGTCGTCGTTATCGTAAGCGACAATGATGCCACGCGGAAACCGTTCGCACTCCGCCAGCCGGACCGCCGCCGATTCATCGTCCTTATACAGAAAGGCGTGAACCACGCGGTTCGATTCGATCAAGCACAACAGCGGTTTGCCGAACGAGGCGACCCACGCCCACATCGTCCGATCATCCCGTTTGCTGGGCGACGGCATTCCCGACGGATGGGTGTGATAGAAGCCGACGATATCGCCTTTGCTTTCCTCGCGCGCGAGGGCCCAGTCGGCATCAAATGCGACGCTGGCTGGCTGACCGCTGATTGGCTTCATTCGCCGCGCGTGCCAGAGCCGCCCCTGCCGGCGCCCAACAAGGGTCCAGCATCGTTCAACTACTCGTTTCTTGGTGGATGAATTCGCCAATATTCTTCCTCGTCCATTCCGCCTTCCCCGCCAACCTGATAGATATCGCCCCCGGCAGCCCCTTCGCGCAGGACCCCGACCAGACTGCCCAGGTCGAACTTACGATCTTCGCCGCTGAGGCAGATCCCGGCGATATTCACGGTCAAATCCTGTTTGTCGACCGACGACGTGTACGATTGACCGCCGACGACATAACTGACACGAAAACTGTCAGAACGTTCAAGGTAGTCGACCAATTCGGCGCCAGCGTGCGACAAACTATCGCGTAAGCGCTGCCGTACCGAATCGATCTCGACAGGCTCCTCGCTAGCTCGGGCCCGACGGCTGCGGCGGCGATGCGCCGCATTTCGCTGTGGCGAGTTCCGTTCGTGTGGATCCACCGGCGAACCGACCGTCTCCCAGTAGTTCAATTCATAGGCCGCTCGCTCCTCAGCGGTCAGACCGCGGCGATCCAAGTCCTCGGGAACCGTTTCGTCACGGAGCGCTCCGCGAAGATAGGCTGCTGTGCCGGGATCGTGACGCATATCGATTTCATCAAACCAGAATTGCGTCCCGTCGTACCGCGTGCGCACACAGTCGAAAAGCTGGACTTCTTCCGCGAGTAGCACGGGCGCTAAACCATCGATCCGCATTCGGGTGTCACCGCTGCTGGCCGTCGAGGCACTCCAGGTGGCTCCCGTTCGGTGGCAAATGATCAAACGAACCTGCGGAAACAATTCCAAATACGCCCGACGTTCGGCCAAGCTCGCGCGGCGCACCAGCGTAGCGTGAGTGTGTGACTCCGGCTTGAAAATCCCCCAACCTTCGAAGTCGGCGGGCTCGATTTGAATCGTGCACGCTACGCCAGCAATTCGAACCCGGACCTTGCCACCGGGCAGCGCGGGAGCAAGGAACTCTCGCCGCAGAAATTCGTCTTCCTCGGCGGCGAATCGGCCAAGGAGTTCACTAACATCCCGGGGGCCGGCAGGGCGGCGAGTAGGGTCATTTGAGTTTGACATCGTGGCCCCAATCAGCCTGTCGCAGAGCGCAAAAAAAATGCCCGCGCAAGTTTCGAGAGCGGCGAAACTTCTTTTTTGAAGGTTTGTAAGCTCTCGCGGTCGGGCGCGGACCCTCCTAATATAGCGACCCGCGACCGCCCGCAGCAAGCAGTAGATTGAAAATTGTGCCTCTTGTCTGCATCGGGACCCTGGGTTCAACATGACTAAATTGACCCAACCACAACGGGGAAAAAAAGGAGCCGGCACACGCTGGGCATACCGACTCCTGGGTTAGCATCATTACGGCTAGCATTGAACCTCGGCGAAACGATCGCGCGCCGTCATGCGTTCTTCCGCTGCGGAAGTGGGTAGTCCATGATTTCCATCATCAACTCCATCTTCGATGGGGCCGCCAACATCGGTACCAGGTTTGGCAGCGAGTAGTAGTCCCCCTCAAAGTTGAATACGTCGACCTGAATACCGGCATCGCGGCACTGTCGCTCAACGTAATCCCGTCCGCCTGGCGTACGCACAATCACGACCGAAGGTGCGGCACCCAAAGCCGCTGAGTACTCGCGAAGCGCCGTCACAAAAATGGGCGGCGTGTTCTGCTCTTCGTCGGTAATGATAATAATCTGCTCGACGAATTGCTTCTTTCGCTCCATGTACTTCAGCGCGATACCACACGACGTCGCACCACCCGCGGTAATGCCCGCGAAGGCACGTTCCCAATCGGCCAGGTCTTGGCCGTTCGACGTGATCTCGTGTGCCAAGGTATCGAAAGCGTACGTATATAGTTCGCTTTCGCAGATCGCGGACACGATCGCGCCGATTCGCTTACCAAGGTCGATCGCCAAGTGCATCGACGCCGACTTGTCGACCAGCAGTGCCGTCGGTCGCGCGATGCGGCCCTTGGCCTTGATCTGCGTGTCGGCAACATCTTCCAATGCCTGACGCATCTCGTCCGATCCGCCGACCACTTCGAGCGCCTTCTCGGCCTTCAGCGCGCTAACGCGAGACGCCGTCTTGGCGTCGGCCAACTTGGCCTCAACCATCGACTTGATCTCTGGGACGTCGAGCGCCCCACGACGCTTCAACGCGCCAAGGCTGTTGATCAGTTCCTGCGAACTCATCTGGTTGATGAGCGCTACCAGGACACTTGGCGTCATCTGACGAATCACCGTCGACGCGACTCGGTACGGAATCTTGTGCTGCACGATTGCCTGAGCCTGCGCGGCTGGGCTTTCGGCAGCGGCCAGTTCCCGTAGCGCGTACAGCCGGCTGTCGACAGGTGGATCGTCGTCGAACAGGATCTTCTGAGCGCGCTCGTCCGGTCGAACATGCAACAACGCGTAAAGCCGCTTCATGGCCTTACGAGCTGAAAGCACACTGCCGTCGAACCACTGCGAATCGGCCTCTCGCTCACGAAGGTAACGAGTCACTTCGGTCTTCATGGCCCGCGGAATGTTGCGGAACAGGCCGAACTCCTCGGTCACCTTTTCCACGACCGCGGCCGATGGCTTCGCGTCCGCTGGCTTGCTACCGAACACCCGCTGCGCCAAACCGCGGCGAGCACGCTTCGCAGCCTGCGTGCGAGCCATCTTCAGCTCGTCCTTGCGGGCGCGTCGCGTCTTCTTCCGTCCGGAAATGAAGTCGACGATGCGGACCACCTGGTACGGAGGCAGCGCGCGAAGCATTGCCAGACCAACGTCGCGGTGGCCATCGAAGTCGGAGAGCACCAGGTTGATGATGAACATCTCCTTGTGGTCACGAACGTCGCCGTTGTCCGTGTACCAAGCAGCGAGACGCACGTAGAATCGTGGGTCCTTGGCAATCATTTCCTGGTGCACTGGCCAGATCTTGTCCAGTGCCCGGTGCGGAGTCGTCAACAGCGTGTTGAGAATCTCGACGCGGATATCCTGTTCTCGCGTGCTCATCATGGATGGCCCTCTCTACAAGAAAAGTGTTTGCGAGTTCGGAAAGCGAGTGGCCGTCCTGCTTGGGACGACGTGACTTTAACAGAGTCGTTTGTAAGCTTTCTCAGTTGGTCAAACACATAGGAAGTGTACGCAAGGCCCGTACGAGTCGCAAAAGCGTCGATACAACCCCGCCTGGTATTTGTCTTTCGCGAAGCGGCGGGGGAAGGATTCGAACCTACACACGGCCGTTAGCCGCGTTTTCCAGTTTGTAAGCTCGTGCCGTTGGGTACGGACCCGTTGTTTCATTGCTAATCGGAAATCGTGCTCCCGGTTTGATTGTGTAAAAAAGAGACACCCGTACAAGTCGCCTAAGCGCGAAAACTAAGCGCTCTATCCAGTTGAGCTACAGGACTGTGTGTATTTGATGACGAGTAGTCCTGGCAGGATTCGAACCTGCAACCTCTCGATCCGAAGTCGAATGTTTGTAGGCTTGTGCCGTTGGGTACGGGTGTGTCTCCTGATTGTAAAAGAGCCGCGTGCGAGTCGCAAAAGCGAAGGTCGTTACCAAACTCCGGATTCGAACCGGACGGACCTCAGACCAACGGGGTCTCAAACCACGGGGCCTCACGTCCTGCCATGACCATTTCTGCTGGTGGTGTTTGTAGGCTCTCACCGTTGGGCACGCGGCTGTATTGTTGTCTCGCTCCCGGTCGTTTTTGATCACGAGCGAGCGTTGAATTGCAAATATTGGATTAAAGGGGCCCGTACAAGTCGCAAAAGCGAGAAACTAAGTGTTCTACCGTTGAACTATCGGTCCCGTCTGTCTTGCCGTGAGCGGACCGAGTGGGATTCGAACCCACAACCTCTTCCTTGGGAGGGAATGTTTGTAAGCTTGTGTCGTTGGGTACGGGCCCTGTATTGGATGTCACCTTTATCTTCAAGTTGTACTTCGTTCTGACAAACGTCCGCGTGAGTCGCGAAAGCGTAATACTTCATTTCGCCAAATAGCCGCAGGGGCTACTGGGGGATTCGAACCCCCAAAGGGCTAGTGCCCACCAGACCTCAGGCCTGGCGCGTCTGCCAATTGTGTGTAAGCTTGTGCTGTTGGACACGGACAATAAGCACGCAGTGCTCGGCTTTCAGCCGTCGACCTCCGCCATGGGCGGCGCGCCCGACCGGTGTGCGCGGCATGCCGACGGCTGATCGCTGAGAACTGCAGCCCCTGCGTCCGGGGGCCGTCGTCTGTCGTTAACCGAAGACCGCTTCTGGGCGAACCGTAAGGTTACCCGTCTCGTGGCGGTCAACGGTGTAGTCGCGGAACTTC
>Ga0180431_10008714_pt1 | contig 11595 bp, 8 predicted proteins | sample SS_ome_11_FD_132459 | JGI IMG/M metagenome (GOLD analysis project Ga0180431, IMG submission 132459) | Hypersaline lake sediment archaeal communities from the Salton Sea, California, USA - SS_1_MS_1 metaG | ecosystem: Environmental > Aquatic > Non-marine Saline and Alkaline > Hypersaline >...
CGGTGGTTCTGAGGTTAAAGGTGTTGATGTACGTAAGTACACTATCGCTGGCGTTGAAGTTGCAATGGTTGAGCTTCCAGTTCTTAACGACACTGAGTTCTTCCCAGAGTTGACTTCAGTTTCTGGACTTAGCAACCCATACCGTCAGCAGCACACTTGCTTCGCGCTTGACTTGGATCCTATCGAAGTTAAGGGTGGAGGTCTTGCTCCTGCTATCGAAAAAATCTTCCGAGGACCATCTGAGTTCTACTGTGGTTACATCAAAGGTATGGCTGACGCAGGTGTACCAACTGTTGATAACTTCGCAGATTACAGTGTGGATATCGTAAGTTCAGTAGATGCTCACAGATGTGACATCATGGCTGATAACGGAATCGACATGATCGGTAAGTTCAGTGGATTGATTGAATTGGTAGCTTAATTTATAAACTCTTAAAAACTTAGAAAAAATGAATTTACCAATTGAAATCGTTTTAAATGCAGCTACTATCGACTACGTGACTGCTACATGGAAAGACCTATCTGTTGCTGATGGAATTATCACCGTTGGTGAGCGATACAGCTTTCCTTGGAAAAAGTTGTTCGATAAGAGCAAACAAATTGCTGTTGCAGAAGTTGATGCTATTCAAAAAGCAAGAATTGATGCTGTTTCGGCAGGGACTGAGTATTCTTTTTTACTAACACAACAAGTTGGCTCTAGTTTAGTTGTTGAAAGAATATCATACATTGCCTCCGCTGGAGATACTTACACAAATGTATCAGCCGCATGGAAGTCAATTGTTGACGCTCACGCTTCCGCTGGAAGAATTAAAATTGATTCTTCCGCAATTAGTACAGTTAACAATACTGACGATACGCTTACCATTACTTCATCTGATGGTTATGCCTTATTGTCTGTATCAAACGCTTCCAATAGTGTTACATTGAATGTTGGGGCTACAACTGGCGTACCTGCTAAAAACGCAGGAGCTGATCTATTGGCTGCTGGTGTTGTTGATTCATTTGATGGAACGCTACCAACTGCTGGGGCATCTTACACTTCTTATGATTTGACCCTAATGTTGCCAAAAGGTAGCGGAGGATTCAATGAGCAAACAAGTGATCAAGAGCATACATTGAAGTTGTACATTGATGAGTCTGGTACTCCATCTGGACACTTCATTGTTGACCTTGATAAGTTGCTCAATGGTGAAGACGCTATAAACAACACTGTAACTGGACTTGTTTCAGAACTACTTGCAGTATAATTAGTGTTCGATTATTTAAAGAGAGGTGGCAGTTTTGTCACCTCTTTTTTTTATCTTTACGATAGTTAATTAACTAATACTTTAAAATGGAAAGAGAAATTGCAGTGATCAAGCCGAAGGGTGTCAATCACATTAAACAAGCTGTAACACTTACTGCGACCTACAACTTGAAAGGTAGAAACATCTCGCTGAATCAGTACGGAGAAGTTAAGCCAGGAAACCTGACAAAGAACAGGGGAGACATCAGATTCGCAGGAGAACTTGCTACAGAGAGTAAGATTTTCGGTGACTCATTCGATGAGGTTGAGGATCAGGTCAACTTTTGGCTGAACCACCCAATGGTCGAGGATGTGAACGGATTAGGAAAAGATGGTGCAAGATTCACAATTGAGATCATTGAGGATACCAAACGGAAGAAGCGTTCTAAGACCGTTAATGTGAACCGTGTAGTATCAACAGTTTACGGGATGACAGAGGCTGAGAGAAAGGACGTAATGTACTTCTTCAAACAAGACCCACGAAATGTAAGTGATGATGATATTACATTGACACTTGTGGATATCCAGGACGGTCTTCTTCTTAAAGAGCCTAACACATCAAGATTCCTTGACACATTCGGATCACTAAACAAGCAGTCTGTTGCCAATAAAGTTGAGATGTTGGTGTATGTGAATAAGGGAATTGTATCTGGTTTTGTTACGGAAGATGCAGGTAAGTTCTACATCGGTGACGTTCTTATCGGTAAGGATGAGGATGACATAGCATTGTTCTTCAAGGATAACCCACAGATGTATGATAACCTTGTACGTTCGCTTGCAGACAGTGGAGATGACACAGCCTTCAACGAACTAAATGAAGTTGAGGGAGATGACATCACTCCTGCCGAAAAGAGAGCGCACTTTATGAAGCTATACAAGAAATATAAGCTAAAGGGTAAGTTCCCTAACGACCTTGATAAGGCGATTGAACGAATCCATGCTTATGAGGAGGAGAATGGTATAGAACTGTCTGAGTAATAATCGGACAACAAATGAAAGCAGCCCTGACCCCGTAAGGTCGGGGTTTCTTTTTATGTGTCCATAACATTGCGTATCTTTGTTCTATGGTAACAGGATTAGACCTTAAAAGATTATTCGAGGATAAGATAGATAACAGCTACTCGGATTACGTTAGCGACCCTAAGATGCAGAGGGCGTTTGACAATGCGTTCCTACGTATCATAGAAAACAAATACAGGGGTCTTGACACGCAGAAAGAGTTTGATGAACTGTCTGAACTTTTAGTTATTGACAGGAATGTTACCGTTAATAACAATCGATTCAGAACAAAACCAGTTCCATTGTCATCTGTTTCTGGTACGACATTTAATTTCTCAGCAGAGCATAATCTTATCGTTGGTAATGAGTTCACTGTTCAGAATACAGGAACAGCGAATGATGGACAAGCGTTTACAGTTGCATCGGTTACAAATGCGAATGAGGTTGAAACAACAGTAGCTGGTGTTCCAGTAACGTCAAACACTGGTGGTGTTGTGTCTCAAGATATAATGCTTGAGGATTATCTACATCTTCTCGCTATGAAGGTGGATATGTATTCAGAATATGAAAATGATCAAGTAACCGTTTATAAAGCTTACTCAGGAACACCTGTCACACTTGAGTTCTTCAGACCGACAAACATAAGAACTGGAGATAAAATATATGGAACTGCTGGTCTTTTAGGTTCTGGTTTTGCTTACTTTAAGCAGACATCAGAGTTCAAGTACGAGATATATTTTGACGAGAAGATGACAAATGGAATAAATTTCAATGTTCCTGCCGTACTACCGACAACCACATTGACAAAAATACATTCAGATTGGGGTAAATACCTTCCAAGTGATAGACGTATCTCTGAGTCTGGTGAGCCAAAACTTACAGAGCCAAGATACAATCAGCACAAGAACTTCTTTCTGTTACACCCACAGGACATGACCACACTTTCTGTAAGCGTTGATTATGTCAGAGAGCCTGACGTAAAAGTAGTAGTGAATAATGACACAGAAGACCTTTCATTGTTCTACAGTGAGACACTACTGAACAGACTTACAGATGAGGCAGTGAAGATGTTCTACCAAGAAGTACGCGACCCTAATCAGTACCAAGTTGCGGATAGAGAAATGTTGGATAACCCATGATCGATATATCGGGAGACATATTGGTAGAATGGGAGGTCGATGTGACCTACGAAGAAATGTTTGAAGAACTAATATACGAGTACATTGAAAACACTTGAGTGCATAGAGTTGATACAGATGGCTGACGAAGGTGGAATCTTCACCGATGAGTCACGCTACGATGTAGGTACAATGCTTACAGTTTTGAACGCTGCGAGAGCATTTGCCATTACTGAGATGTACCGAAAGAATAATAGGGTTCATCCAAACTTTATCCAAAGGGTTTACCCTGAGTACAAGGAGGCTATTCAACAATCAGACTGTTACAATCTGTTTGAAATTCCACGTACAGTTGAGATAAATGACAAGATGGACGGTCTGATGTATGTAGGAAGCATAAAGGGTAATGAGGCTTACTCAAAGATACGTACACGTATGCAGTTGAACTCACGAAGAAACCAAAGGGTTCACAAACTGTATATGAACAAAAGGGTTCACTTCCTGTACGATGCAACAAGGGAATACCTTGAGATTCACGACCCAAAGGTAAAATATCCACTGGTAGAGGGTGTTTTTGAGGATCCTACAAGTGTTCCTCAGTTCAGTTTTGACCACGATGAGTATCCTATTACCAGTGACGCAATGAAGCGTATTGAAGACCTTGTAAGAAGGGGAACGATATTGGATTCTGTCAGGATTCCTGTCAACAAAATATCCAACTCTCAGGAAGATTCAAATGTACAACGTGACATTCAAACGAAATGATAGAGGTAGGTAAATACAGCATTGTAAGTCTACAGGAGGCGGTAGAATCAGCAAAGGAAATGTTGAGGCTACAGGATACTACCGAGTTCGATGGATTCCTACTACGTAAGGCTGACGAGGCAATGCGTCATATCGGTGATGATACGACCTACGCCAAACGTGCCTGTACGCTTGATATCATAGATGGTCGTGCAAAGCTTCCAATGGGATTCATAAGACTTCTTGGTGCAAGAATGTCCGACTCTAACGGTAACTGCTTTGAGCAGCCATACCTTGACCTTCCATACCTTACAGACTGTGGGTGTGAGAACATTGCAAACATAAATAACGGATTCAACAACCCATTCCAAATACAAGAGGGATATATCGTCTTCCACGCGCCTTCAGACCTTGAAACGGACACCATCCGTATCGCATACATCTCAAGGAGTGTGGACGATGACGGGTTGATGCTGATGTCTGAGAGACACGAGAGAGCGATTGAGGCTTATCTTTGCTATCAGTTCACACTGAGTTTCTTTGAAAACTATCCTGTCAACATAAGACAGGAGTACAAGAACACTTGGAAGAATCAGAAGCAACAGTTGAAAGGCATGAGCCAAAGAGAAAGATTTGAAGAGAACAAACGTGAGATAGCCGCCATATTGAATGCGTGGATAACCTCGGACAGAAACGATAGATAATGAGTGATCAGCCAGTAAGATTCAATCCTGTCGGAAACATGGACAAGGACAGTGATCCTCGCTATGTAAGACAGGGTAACTACATAGACGCAAAGAACATTCAGAAGCTGACCGAAAAGGGAGGAACTGGAGGTGCTGTTATTCCTACGAAGGGTAACGAGTTTGCGTTCACGTTAGGTGAGGTACAGGCTCAGAATAAGAAGTACAGAATAAAGGAAGGGGAAACAGTATCATATGAAATAGGCGAGGTAGTGTATTCGAATAAAGCAGATAGTTTGATTGCTTTATCTATAATAATGCCGAGTTTACCGTATGTAAACAATCTTGTTGTTGGTGGAACAATCATAATAGAAGGCGCATCTCCAACTCAACTAAACGGAACTTGGACTATTTCTAATATAAGCGGTAACAACATATCTCTTGTAATTCCTCAAGGCACACCAAGTGTGAGTTCACCTAATGTAAGCAACGCTACAGCCACATCTGGGAACTATGAGATTACGTTCCTGACGATGAATCAGAACCACGAGATTCAAGTTGTTCAAACACCAGGTGACGTATCAAGCATATACAGCAACCTACAATCATCTCCATATGCTGCACAGTTCACGTTCACACAGGGTAGTGATTATGTTGATGTTGAGCTTAACACTTACAACTATTACGACTACTACATAAGGTCTACAGGTGATGACAGGCTTGATATCTTCGCAACACAGGAGGCTATCCCAGTAAATCTCGCAGGTGGGCTTATAGCCAACGGAAGTTACGACATACTCGGACATCTTTTCATCACATCTACTACTATTGAGAAAGAACCAGAGGAGCTTGATTTAAACGTGATTGATGTTGGTCCTATTATTGCAAATACAAACCCTCCTCCTACTCAGAGATATGATGCACCCACAAGGATTACTTTCTCATCAAATCACGACTTTCAAGTTGGAGAATGGGTTGGTATATCGGGGTCAAATGCAAGTTGGTTGAATGGTACTTTTCTCGTGTCAGGAATACCATCTTCAAATCAAATAGAAATCATTACAGATACATCGTTTGGTGGTGTACACGAACCATTTACTGAAGGTGATGAGGTGATGCTTAGAAACCCACAGTCTATCGGTGAGATAGGCGTGGCACTGTATGACTACGATGCTGATGCATGGTCTTACACGAGACTACTTAGAAGTATTCAGCTTAATTTCCTAACGAGTAAGGCTAACGATATTACAGGAAGAGATGATGTAAGAAGGAAGACGATTTACTACACGGATGATTACAACAATAGGAGAGCATTCTACTACTATGGTGAGTATATTCAGGATGGAGCTTTGGCTCATATCAATCCTAACAACTACTACACCTACGATAACATAGACGAACAGAATGAGGTTTCATCCAACTCTATTGAGGCAACTGTAAGGCTGTCTGAGCAGGTTCAAGGGGGTGCGTTAAAGGCTGGTAACAAGAGATACTTCTGCTACTTGGTTGATTACTTCGGAAATAGAAGCGCATACTCTGCCATCAGTAATATTGTAAGTGCATATCAAGGAGTTCCTAGTGGAACCATATACGGTAATGAGCCTGACGTAAACACAGGCAAGGCAAATAGGTTGATCATCGAACAGATAGATACCCAAAAGTACGAGTACATAGCACTTGGGTTTATCGATTATGTAGGTGAGGTTGTTACGGCATCTACTCTTCCAGAGCGGCAGATAACAAGCAGAACCATGATTCTTGATCACTTTGGTACTGAGCCATCATTCTCTGTAGACCTCGCAACAATAACTGTAAGCAACCTTAATGTTCCTAAGAGAGCATTGAACGTAGACCTTATAGACAATAGGCTTGTATTCTCAAACCTACAGGAAGACCCTAAACTTGATTTAAGACCATGGAGTAAGACATTCAAGCACAGGATCAAACAGAAATTCATTACAGAGTCAACCAAGTTCCAGTTGGGTGAGTACCAGGATGTTCAGGTCATCCATGACAACCTTGGTTACATGATGAACGAAACATACCGATTTGGTGTGCAGGTTTATTGGAAGAAGTCAGGAACGTGGTCAGAGGCTTCTTGGATCGATGACATCAGGATAGACCCAAATCCTACCAACATATCAAATCCAGAAGGCGATAACAGAAGGGTTCAAAGTGTGCCTCCTGCTCCCGATGAACTATCAAACTACGACCTTAATGAAACCATAGTTTCTGACGAGGATTTCTATCCTCTGCCATTGGGTGTAGATGCCGCGTATCCAGATGGATTTCCTAAAAAGAAAGTGTTTGGGAAAGTAAAGGTTCCTTATGTTGAGTTCTTTGATTTTGACCTGAACTTTGAGGTTGACGGAACACCTATCAGAAACCTGATAAGCAAAATAAAGATAGTTCGTGCAGAATGTATACCAGAGGTTATAGCGAGCGGGCCTGTGGTGATGTCTGTTGGTCTTGGAAGTCAAAAATCAAATCCAAATCAAATTGTTTTAAATAACTATTTGAATCTTAATAATATAACATCTCCTATTGGAAGCACGAATATTGGAACATTGTCAACGGCTAAAACAGAATTGAACGATACTCTTTTCCCGTTGTCATACGGTAAAATGGACGGTGACGTATATTACGCCATCGCCCCGTCAATATGTTTAGCTCAAAATGATCAGGACGAACAGTTTAATTGGGTTGGTTTTGAAGGCACATTCCATGAGTACCCGTTTGCGTATGGATCCCCAATGCAGGGTGGTATTCATCCAATTGACATAATTTACTTTGCTGGAAATCCCGCCCCTGTAAACGTGCCTTCTGATGGTGAATGGAAAAAGCATTCTTTCTATATAAATAATGATTGGCTGAATCAATATGATATAGATGACAATTTCAGCCCAATCCCATATATATCAAACAACATGAGGAGGGTTTTTTACTCTGATTCTGTTGGAGTTGGAAATGCTGGTAATGGTTTCTACTGGGACATAGATAATCTCGGATATCCTGACTTTGAGTTTAGAGGAAACGCTACTCATCATTGGATAACTCCATTATACCACTACGGAGAGGACGCAAATCCAATAAATTTTAATGGTGGTAATTTTACTGGTGGGTTCAGTGGTAGGCACGGAATGCCGTTTGGGACTAAAGTTAAATTAGCTAATGTTCATGCTTCTGGTGCTATAGGTAATATTTTTAACTCTGCTGAGTACATAGAAAATACATATACCTTTTACCCATTTTGGGTAAACAGAAGAATACTCACGTTCTACGCTCCTGATTTATTATTCGATAATGAAGCCGTTCCTACCGCAGGGAAATTGAACGTATTCGGGGAGTATAGAATGGACAGAAGACACCACAACGATATTGCTTGTGGGCTATTTACTACAACTCTTCCACTGTCAGGGTACTCAGAGTACACTGTGGAGAATATGGGTACTACATACGACCAGTATGACATAAATGATATTTTCGATATAGGTGATGGTGGTGCTGCTGATATATATCCCAACGCAAAATTCAGAAAAGGATACTCAGCAAACACTAAGAATTGGGATGCTGCTGGAACTGGTGATGAAGCAATGAAGAAGCCATACACTAAGCACAACAACCTATGGATAAACCCACGTTCATTAGTTCTTCGTGTGGATGGAAACACAGACACCTCACTTAGAGATGGTCTTACGGGTGTTGAAGCCCCTAACAAGAACACAGACTACGGTGTTTACTATGTTCAAATGTACCAAGAGAATATCGGAAAGTACGGTGGCACAGGAGACTCTACCTACATCGACACAGGATTCTCTATCAAGGTTGATGACCTTACTGACACAAATGGTATTGTGAATCAAAACCAAATAAATGTGTTCGGTGGAGACACATTCACACAGGCAACGTACCTAGCGACAAGAAGAGTTAATCCATCTGAGGTTTCGGTAGATAACACTACTGAATACCAAGGCGGTTCACCAGGATGGGGTGGAGGTATGAAGTTCTACTCTCAGAACAGACTAAACTCTCAGTTAAGAACAGATACTAATGACTCTTTACTATTCCCAAAGGACACACAAAATCAAACGGATTGGCTTGAAAACACAGAGACAGGGTTTGGCAATAACTTCCAATACAACGACTCATACACTCCTGCGAGTGGCGTTCTTTCATACGCATCCATCAATGACAGGCTTATTGACCAACAGGTAGACCTTCCATCACGCATAGACTACAGTGAGAAGTACGAGCAGAACACACTTGACGATAAGAACCAATCGTTCCTGCCGCTTAACTTCAAAGACATAGACCAAGCATTCGGAGAGATAATCTCACACAAGAATGTAAACGGTGAACTGTTCACGCTACAACCAAGAAAGTTCCAGGCACAGTTCTTCAATGCGTCAGGAACGCTGCAAACAGAGTCAACTGAAGGGCTTAACGTGGTGATAGGTGATGGTGCTGTTCTATCAAGGGATGGTCGAACACTATCATCATACGGTTCAGAACACAAGTGGTCTGTAATCAAGGGTAAGAGTCCAGGCGGTAAGGATGTGCTTTACTGGTACAACCAAGAATCAAAACTCATCATGCGTTTCGGTGCAGATGGAACAGTTGTCCTTTCTGACGTACACGGTCTACGTTCATTCCTTGAGGGTGATGCAAGATGGACTCAAGGAAAAGACACTCCTTATGCAGGTGACGGTGTAAGAGTTGTATGGGATGATGAGTATAAGGAGGCTATTTGGACTTGGAGGGGTGTTAGAAAATATAAGGATTGGACTCCAAGCATATCTGGAGGAAGAGTTCCACCAGGTCAACCATCACCTTCAGCAGTTATTGAGTATTCTGTTGGAGATGTTGTCCGAAATCCCAACCTGCCGTCAGAGACTTTTGACAATATGCCAAGATTATACAGGTGTACTGTTACTCATAATAGCTTGTCAAATTATGAGCCTGGCGTAGGATCTCTTTGGGAACAAGTATGGGAACAGATCGATTACGATGATGAGAATTACTACACTTGGTTCACGCTTGCATTCAACGAGATGACAAACGGGTTCTCATCGTTCTACTCACACCATCCTAAGATTTACTTCCCTTGGAGAAACAAATTCCTGTCTGCTCACCCAACTGAGGAGAATAAGATATACGAACACAGAAAGGGAGAGTACACTACTTGGTATAAGACCGAGGCAGGAGAACTGTCTGAGGATGCATACATTGAGGGTGTTGTAAACTATATGCCTGAGTCAAGCAAGAAGTTCGTAGCTACTCAGGTTATCAGTGACGAGGAGCCTTACAGAATGGAGTTTGAAACCAAGCGGCATAAGAGCCATCTTGTAGAGGGAGACTTCGATGATCACGATGACCATTGGAGAAGCCCTATCAAGAACGATACGACAGGTGGTAACGCTCCTGAAGCAGACACACAATCCCTTACAGGAGACTACATTAAGGTCAAATTCTTCATAGAGAAGAAGATTTATAACAGACTTTACAACTTTGTAATTAAGGTAAGGGAAAGGTTGAGGGTTTACAGAAAGTGATTATTCCTTGAACTTCCAAACATATCCAGCAGACGTTCCGCCTCTTTTAATTGATTTGCTTATTTGAGAATAATACGCACCAACGAATCTTGATGCATCTGCAAGCGAATGAAACTCTCTAATGTATTCACCGTCTTTAGAGTACATTAGAACGGCTTTGTTAACTTTATTATTATTTCCATTTTTCCTGTCTTTATTAGCTTTTCTATTGTTTTGCTCCCAAGTGACAAGACTTATATTGCCAAACCTGTAAATGTCGTAATCATCTATTCTATCTACTGATGGTGTTTTACTTACATCATAACCAGACTTAACCCAATCATTATATATTGACTTCCAGTTATCATTATCTAACACCCATTCTTTAAACTCGTCAAACGAGTACATTGGTCCATCCCATCCTTTTTTATCGGATCTCTTTTTTTGTTTATTATAGATTTCAACTATCTTCCCGTGTTCTGTTCTTCTGTATGATCTGACTCTTTCCGAATGACAATCTTTACAGACCCCTATTTTTCTACCACCTCTAAGTTTTACTGAATAGAACATTGATAAATCAAGTTCTCTTCCGCAAGCTGCACACTTTTTCATATTACATAGTTTTTAGCATAGCTTTAAAGAATGTGGGAGGTGCTATGTTAACCTAATTACCTGACCGCTAAATCAGAACCACGGTCAAATATATGAATAATTCATTAAACAGTGTAAAATTCGTATCTTTGAAGTATGTGTAATCTTAAAAATATATTGTTTTGAGTTGGATTGCAGCCATTGTCCAAGGCGTAAGTGGTGGTATTCAAATGGGTATTTCGATGGATCAGCTTTCAAAGCTACCATCTGCAAAGACCTTCTCACCAGCCACAGACCTTGAGACAGCCACATCGATGGCACGTAGAGCAGCCCAACAGGGTATGACCCCACAGGAACGTGCCGCTGCCGAACAGGCGATAGGTACTGCACAGAGCAGAACGCAGAGAGCGATGGAGCAGCGTGGTCTTGGAAACCTTGCCGCTGCCGTATCGCAGATAAGAACAACTGAGGCACTGAACCAGTTAGAGGCTCAGAACCAAGCCATTAAAAGGCAGAGTCTTGGACAGTATGCAAGTCTCGCTGGTCAGATGCAATCTATTCAAAATCAGAACATTCAGTCTTTCAATCAGATGCTGTACGCACAGCAACAGGCGTTAGGTCAGGCTGCACAGGCAGGGTTTAAG
>Ga0180431_10008716_pt1 | contig 11595 bp, 8 predicted proteins | sample SS_ome_11_FD_132459 | JGI IMG/M metagenome (GOLD analysis project Ga0180431, IMG submission 132459) | Hypersaline lake sediment archaeal communities from the Salton Sea, California, USA - SS_1_MS_1 metaG | ecosystem: Environmental > Aquatic > Non-marine Saline and Alkaline > Hypersaline >...
CTCTATATCTGAAGAAAACCTGTATTGAAACGGCGTCTCTTTTAATGAAAAGACCCCCATGGCCCGATGAAGACTGTCCTCAGGTTTACGCACTTTCAGATATTCAGGCACCACTTTATGCAATGCCCAGCCTTCCGCCCGGGAAATCTCATCCTGGGTGCGTCCTCTGTGTCTCTCCGGAAGTGCACCCGCTATGGAATTCGCATTGTACCAAAGGTCAATACGAGGAACATAGGGAATAACATCGGGCAATTCCCCCCTGGCTGCCATTAAGATACGCTGTTTTTGGCTTACCGTCATGTAATTTTTCCCAACCCAGCCGCTCGCAACAACACAGGCGTTGTTTGAACAAAATCAATGAAAATGCTTCACCGGTTTGCTTTTCTATACCCTAATGCATCGGTAGCAATGATCATCTTTTGGATGTTTGCAGACCCTTCAAGTATCTGGTAGAGTTTTGCTTCGCGAAAAAGCCGCTCCACCGGGTATTCACTGGAATAACCATATGCCCCAAGTATCCTGAACGCCCCGTCGGCCACCCTGGAGGCCACGTCACACGAATAATATTTGGCCATGACCGTCTCCAGGACATTGCCAAGATTCCCGGCATCCTTTTGTGCCGCACATTTGTAAGTCATTAGGCGGGCGGCCTCTGTTTCCACGATCATCCGGGCCAGCTCTTCCTGAACCATCTGAAATTTTCCTATGGGTTTGCCGAACTGCTCTCTCTCATTGGCATATTTCTTCGACTCATCTATGAGACCCTGGCTCACCCCTATAGCACCTGCAGCGGCCGTCAATCGGGTATTATTCAGTCCTGACATGACACACTCAAACCCCTTTCCTTCCTCCCCACCAAGCAGATTTTCCGATGGAACCTCAACATCATCAAAAAACAATTCTCCAGTGGGGCACGCCTTCCACCCCATTTTGGGTGCTGTCGGACCTCTACTGACACCTCTAGAATGCATATCCACGATGAACCCTGACATCCCTTTATATTTTTTTGAGGGATCCGTGTATGCATAAATCACTCCCACATCCGCCACTTGAGCATAGGTGATCCAGTTCTTTGATCCTGTTAGGATATATTTATTGCCCTTTCTTTCTGCCCGGGTCTTCATGGAACCTACATCTGAGCCAGCATTTGCCTCGGTAATTCCGATGCACCCCAAGTGTTCGGCGCTTACGAGCTTAGGAATAATTGTCTTCTTCTGTTCGTCGGTACCAAATTGGAAGATCTCTCTGGCCGTTCCCATGGTCTGCATATTAAAGGCTGCCCGGAGAGAACCACTGACCCTAGATATCTCTTCAGTCACCACGGTATGGGCCAAAAAGCCAAGGTCTGAACCCCCGTACTCCTCCGGGATGGGGCACCCAAAAAAACCTAATTCTCCCATCTTATTGATAATATCTCTTTGAAAGGTGTGATTCTCTTCATCTTCAGCTACCCTATGCATAATTTCATTCTGGGCAAATTTACGCGCCATGTCCTGGATGGCCTTGATCTCTTCACTGAACTCAAAATCCATATTTTACTCCCCGTCTTATTCTTCCCCCTCCAGTAAATTCCCGTAACTGGATCTCATCACTTTCTTGTCGAATTTGCCAACACTGGTCCTAGGTATTTCATCTACAAAAACAAACTTGTCGGGTATCCACCATTTTAGTATTTTGCCCTCTTCCACGTACTTCATCAGATGTTCCCTCAATTCATTTTCCGAGACCTTCCCTTTGTGTTCATCCTTGGGCACTAACAGGACCACAGGACGTTCTCCCCATTTTTCCGAACTGGCCCCAAAAACCGCAACTTCCTGGACCTTTGGATACATGTTGATCAGGTTTTCCAGGGTGAGGCTGGAAATCCATTCCCCACCACTCTTAATGACATCCTTTGACCGGTCGATGATCAATACACTATGTTCTTCATCTATGGTGGCCATATCGTTGCTATGCATCCATCTATCCCGCCATAATTCATCTGATTTCTCAGGTTCCTTGTAATAACCCAGTGTGAGCCAAGGAGCCCGGAGCACTATCTCTCCAACTGATTTTCCATCCTTTGGGACATCATTTCCATGTTCATCTACGACTCTCTGTTCGACAAATGCCGGCGCCATGCCTGTTCCACTCAAAAACTCTATCTTCTTATCCTCCGGCCACCCAAACATATGAGGCTTTAGATATTGCAGACCCACCTTTGTATATACCTCAGTCATACCCCATCCGGAGCAAATGTCCATGCCAAGCTCTTTTGCCTTTTTGGCAAGTATGGTGTTGAGCCGCATTCCCCCGCCTTCGTAGATAAGCCCCTTAAAATACTTCCTATAGTTTTCAGCTTCCGGATGGGAAATAATCATATTGAGCATAGTGGCGACACAGGCCATATACCCGCCCTGATCAGGGCTTTTTTCCTTTTTGAGTATTTCCAGGAATGCCTTGGGCTCAAATCTGCCAGGATATACCTGTTTGCAACCGAGGAATGTCGCCATATATGGGACCCCCCACCCGTGTGCATGAAACATGGGCACGAGTTGAATGGTCAGATCACGACGGGGGTCCAGACCTCTTTCGCCAGAAAAACCCTGGAGCATGTTTGCCCATATGAGCGTATGCATAATATGCTGTCGATGCGTAAAAAAGCATATCTTTGGATCGCCGGTCGTGCCGGTAGTATTGCTCAGCGATGCCACGGTGTTCTCATCGAGATCAGGATACTCATATTCAGCCGATGCCGAGCGCAACAAATGCTCGTACTCTGAAATAGGATCTAACTTTGTCTCCGGCAACGCTTCATCATCAGCCAGCACAATATAATGTTTAACCGTCTTTAGCTTTCCGCTTATGGATTCAATAGTTGATATGAAGTCTTTGTTAAACATAAGCACATCATCTTCAACCCTGTTTATGAGAAAAACCATCTGATCTGGCGTTAAAAGTGGGTTTCCCATGTGCACCATAGCACCCATACAGGGCACAGCAAAATATGTTTCAAGGAAGCGATGGGTATTCCATTCAAAGCAAATGACCTTTGAGCCTTGTTTTACGCCAAGACCCTTCAGAGCGTTTGACAGGCGCTGGCTTCTTTCATAAAGCCTGGCATAATTCCCTCGAAAAAGGCCTTTGTACACGATTTCGCTTTCGGGCCGCATCTTTGCTGCATACTCTAATAGATGTTTTAAAATTAACTGATATTCAAAACCTACCTTTGGAAATATCTGTTCTTGACTCATCATTCATCTCCTTTTGGGTTTTATATTCCATTAAGTTTTTTTAACATTTTAGCGCTTTGAAAAAACTAGCAGCGAAGTAAAGGGCAGTGGGGGTCTCTTTTCAAAAGACGCATCAAAAATTCTGCTGAGCGTGTCGAACGCCCCCATTCCCGCTAATAGTGGACCACCGGACAGGCAGGCAGGAACGGCTACCGTCACGACTAAGAGGCTCTTGTGGGGCTGTCCCGGGATGAATTTCAAGGTCACACTGCCGTTCCATAAAATACGGTAAGCATATGCGGCTTTTGAAAAGAGACCCCCACTGCCCTTTTACCTTTATTTTCAAATAACTAAACTGCTACCATTTTTTTAATATCAGATTTATCGCCCCTGTGCTACCAAAAAACGGACGACCACGCTGCGGAAACAGCCCCATATGCCATACAAAAATAGATGGAAGCGGGAGCGAAACAGAGCCACAACTGCTCAATGAATTCCGATTTACATTGAATCCAAGAAGCTGATATGCTGATTGACAAAAATTTTGCACGCCGCCATTTGAACACACGGAGATAATAACCATGAAGAGATCTTACCAAATAATTCACCTGCTGGTGTCCTTTTTTATCATATTCCCAGCCGTCGCCTCAGGCGGTCAATACAAAATCACCAGGGTTTATGAAGGGGATAGGGTGAGGGCAGAAGGATATGACAGGCACTGCCTGCCCTGAAACGATATTGTAATGAGGGTCAGTCTGACCGGGATAGACGCTCCGGTAAATTCAAAAACCAAAAAAAACCGGGGGCAGCCATATAGACAGCGCGCAAAAGAATATCTGGCGGAATTAGTATTGAATAAAGTGGTTGAAATCAAAGGCTATGGCCTTGATGAAAATAATGATGTATCAGGTGTGATTTTCCTCAATGGAAAAAATATCAATATTGAAATGATACGGGCCGGATTGGCAGAAATTTCCGATAAAGACCTGCCACAAAGCCTTGACCTTGGTCCCTACCAGAGGGCAAAAAACGAGGCGATCAAAGCTCAACGTGGCATATGGTCCCGGGTTAAGCAATGAAAGTTCACCTACTGAGCCACTCTTTAAGTGTTGGTGGCGTTGAGGAAAGCTTGGAGAAGGCTTCCCACTCGCATTGAGCGCTGAGTTCCACGCCACCCTGAATAACGGAAACAGGTCTGTCTGACGATACAACAACGACAATAAGATTTTTGTGTTCTGCGGTAAATCTGAGTGCAGAGTTGAACCTGGCACCTCTAGCCCGATTCTCCCCCTGGATTGCCCGGCCATCTAAAAGGCAGGCAAATCCGTGCAGATGCAAATCAGACCCTATATGCAGGGCACCGTCAACTTTTGCCAGAGATTTGGCAAGCGCCAACAATTTCGCCTGTTGAAGATCAATAGGATGTTCCAGTTGTTGCCCGGCGATCTCGAGAGGTTGAACGTTGAGGTCTATTATCAGGGAACAGCCGTGTTTTTGCTCCCCGGCTTTAAGAACAATGCTCGAAGCAATTTGATACAGCTCATGTCTTGAAGACGAATCCAAATGGGTCTCAAGTAGGGCTTCTTCCAGATAAACCAAATTGGGTCTGCGAGTCGATGAATAAACGCTTCCATCAGAAAAACTGCAAACCGGCTTTCCAGCCAGTCTCAAAAACCCATATTCACCTCTGAATTCCGCGGTGGATCTACGTGCCGGCATCTCACCCGTTGCGATACCCTCAGCCCTCTTGCCAAAGGAAATGAGTTTCCGGTCAGAGCGTTCTACTGCCTGAAGGAGCTTCCTGATATGTTTTGAATTTTTCAGACGCGGCCGTTCAAGACGTGGAAAACGGACCAGGAACTGCAAATTCGAAAGATCGGCGGGCGAAATAAAAACCAATTTGCCCCGTGGCCAGGAGCCTTCTTCACGGGTTTTAGAAATACCAAGAATGGCATCTAAAATCGGAAAAACAAATATCCGGGCATCCCAGCCAAACATGAGACCTAATTCATCATAGCTATAGTCACGCACTGCGTGGGTTGCATATTCTCGGAGGGCGTAGCTCGATGTTTCAATATAAAACGGATCTTCAAATGTAAAGGCCAGGGAAAGAAGAGATACGGTATGTTCCAGCCATCTTTCGGTGGGACCAATAGCGCACATGTCAGGATGATGTTCTGTAAACCACATCTGGTAAAATATTGAACGTGTTCTTCCCCCGTAAGAAATGAGCCCGGATAGTTCCAGATTCTTCTCCGGGTAAATCTGTCCGAAGAGAGTGAAATCCTGGGTGTTGGGGGCATTCACCCGCCATTGGTCAGAAGCCAGATAAATTTCTTCGAGCTTGGGCTCATGCCCTCGAAGAAGGTCTTGAGGATCATAAACACGAATTGGATCATCAGCCATTTCTGCATAAATGACGGCCGCTCGGCTTGGCCCGGAAAAATGGGAAAGTCCTTGACGCAGACCATCTATAATATGGAACAAACACAAATTTTTGACCGAATCATTTTTCATTTTGCTTCTCCCCATTTGTCTCAAAAACGCACATTAATATAATAACCTGCCTATAGGATTCAGTCACCTGAAAAAAAATGGCTCTTCTAAGAAAAAGAAACCTATCCCGACCTATCCCGGTAATATCAAGATAGAAGTAGTGTAATGATCAAAGGCCGTTTTTCCTTGACTCACAAGGCAAATTACTCTATTGTTTTTCCACGGAAAAGCGGGTTCTATCAAGATCAAGCATAGCCCTTCCTCAGAAAAGCAAATTCTTATAAACTCACCAAAAAAAAGGAGCAATGGATGAAAGATAGTGCACAGGTTATCATCATTGGCGGCGGCATTATCGGGTGCAGTACGGCCTATCATTTGACCCACATGGGATGGAGCGATGTGGTCATCGTTGAAAAGGGCCAGTTGACCAGCGGTTCAACCTGGCACGCCGCCGGCCTCGTGGGACAACTCCGTTCCGAACGGAATATTACTCGGATGTTGCAATACAGTGTAAGCCTTTATGAGCAACTGGAAGAGGAAACCGAATTAACGACCGGATGGAAACCCTCCGGGTGTCTTCACCTGGCCAGCACCCGGGATCGAATGTACGAGTTGAAAAAGGGGGCGACCACAGCCCGGAGCTTTGGTCTGGAAATGCATATGATCACCCCTAAGGAGGCCCTGGACCTTTGCCCGATTCTATCCCTGGAAGGTCTTATCGGTGCGGCATTTATGCCCACTGACGGCCAGGCCGATCCAGCGGGAATTACCCAAGCGTTGGCCAAAGGAGCGAGGAACAGGGGGGCCAAGATTTATGAGAATACGCTGGTCACCGGTTTTGAATTCGACGGAAAACGCGTCTCCGCGGTGAAAACGAACAAGGGCGATATAAAATGCGAGATCGTCGTCAATTGCACGGGTATGTGGGGATATCAGGTGGGAGAAATGCTTGGGGTCAACACGCCCATCGTCCCTTTTCAGCATCAATTTCTTGTGACGGAACCGATCGATGGCGTTCCGCGCAATTTACCCACTATACGGGATAAAGATAATCTGATTTATTATAAGGAAGAGGTCGGTGGTCTTGTGATGGGCGGGTACGAAAGAAACGGGATTCCATGGTCCATAGATGGCGTCCCCAATGATTTCATGGCCCAGCTGTTGAAACATGATTTCGACCATTTTGAATCGCTTTCGAATCCGGCCATGAAGCGGACGCCTTGCCTGCAAAAAGCAGGTATCGCACGTCTTGTCAATGGGCCGGAGGCCTTTACCCCCGACGGTGATGCCATTATGGGTCCTGCGCCGGAATTGGATAATTGTTTTGTGGCCGTCGGGTTCAACGCCTTTGGAATCGCAGCCGGGGGTGGCGCAGGCCGCATGATGGCGGAGTGGATCATTGAGGGCGAGCCCAGCCTAGACATCTGGCCACTCGATATCCGAAGGTTCGGCCCTTACCACAGGAGTCGCGCCTACAATGTGGAAAGAACCCGGGAAATCTATGGCAAACATTACACGATCCATTGGCCCAATGAAGAACACGATTCCGCCCGCGGTGTCAGACGCAGCCCGCTCTACACCCTCCTTAAGGAGAAGGGAGCGGTTTACGGCGCTAAGTATGGTTGGGAGCGAGCGAACTGGTTTGCCCCGAAGGGCGTTGCGCCAAAGGATGAATTGACTTTTGGAATCCCGAACTGGTTTGAACATGTTGGAAACGAACACAAGGCTGCGCGGGAAAAAGTGGTTCTGATCGATCAAACGTCGTTCTGCAAATTTCAAATTGAAGGTCCCGGTGCCCTTGGGTTCTTGAATTGGTTGGCGGCAAACAACATGAACAAATCTATTGGCAGTGTCACATACACGCAGCTGTGCAATGCCAGAGGAACCGTGGAGGCGGACATCACCGTTGCGCGGACGGCTGAGGACAAATTCTTCCTAATAACCGGCACGGCCTTTGGTCTGCACGATTCGCAGTGGATAAAAAAACATATGCCTGACGACGGTTCGGTTTTTTTTCACGATGTCACATCGGCCTTTGCGGCCATCAATGTTATCGGTCCCAATTCCCGGGCCCTGTTACAAAAGGTCACCCGCGAAGATATCAGCAACAAGAATTTTGGGTTTGGCAAATGCATGCCGATCGTCGTCGGACATGCGCCTGCCACGGCCCTCAGGGTGACCTATGTGGGCGAGCTAGGGTACGAGCTGTATATCCCGACCGAATTCGCCGGGCTTGTTTATGAAACCCTTTGGGAGGCCGGCCAGGAACTGGGTATCCGGAACGCCGGCTACAGGGCCATTAACTCGCTTCATTTTGAGAAGGGCTATTGCTATTGGGGAGCTGAACTGACCCCGGAATACACCCCCTATGATGCGGGTTTGGGCTTTTGCGTGGATTTACGTAAAGGGGATTTCTTGGGGCGGGAAGCCCTTTTAAAAGTCAAAGAAAATGGGCCAAAATGGGAGCTTTGCTCTTTCACCATTGACGTCGGCAGACCCGTGATGCTCCAGGGCAGCGAACCGATTCTTAGCAATGACAAGGTTATTGGGGTAACGACCAGCAGTGGATACGGTTATACGATTGGAAAGACCATTGCCTACGGTTATATCCCTTTCGAAGAGGCGAATTCAGATGGGGAGTATCAAATCGAGGTTTACGGAGAAGTATTCCCTGCAAACCGTGAACCCCGCCGCGCCCTATATGATCCCGAACGCAAGAAAATACTGATGTAAGGACGATGGGATACCCTAACTCTCATATACCTGTTGCGTAATTTTTCCGATCAGACCATGCCTTGAAACGTCGTATATGCCTTTTCAAATCGGTTGAGATTTTTCTCCGTGTATTTCTCGTAATCAAAGTCAATGGTCGAATGAATCTCTGATACGATGCTCCATAGCGTTTCCCGCAATAATGATGCACACTTCATTGCAGCAAAACGGCGACGCAATCTGTCCGTGACCGTTTGCTGATAGTAGGTCTCCAGTAGCCACTCTTCCTGTCGCTGGGATAGCGCATTGTTTGACGCCAGATTGGTCAGATCGAAGAGTGCTGCGTTGTAGCCCGCATAATCCCAGTCAAGGAGCCACAACCGCTTCCTGTCATCGATGAAATTGGCGGCTAACAGGTCATTATGGCCAAAAACCAGCTTTATTTCTCCAATCGCTTTTTCGAGTTCTTCGTTAATATCAAGAAACCGTGGAAGCATCTCTATCATCCGGCTTTTGCCCGCCCTGGCAGTGTGAATGTAACTCCGGCATACATGGAACGGCCAGAAGACAAGTGCCGGACCTTGAAAATGTCTTGGGATTTCATGGTGACAGGCTTGGATCAGGGGCATGATCCGTTCCAGGTTCCGCTGTTCACATACGTCCTGTTCCGTAAACGTTCGCCCTTCAATGAATCGCATGATGATGATCCCGTCAGCGCTATAGACAATTTCGGGCGAGATGCCGGCGGCATGCGCCGCACGCGCGGCCGCGACTTCGTTAAATCGCATGACGCCATGAATGGGGATATCATAGCCCATCCGAACGACAAAACGCTCGCCCTGATCATCAACAATGAAATTAGTGTTGGTAATGCCGCCACTCAGAGGTTCAGGTTCTACACGCGATGACCAAAAATCCAGCCCTGCCACCCGGTCACGGTCCCGTGTATTCATAGTTTCTCCTCTATTTTAACGCAGAGATCGGGTAAGATAGGTATTCCCGGGCAGCCTCTTAGCCTCCCAGATAGGCTTTTTTTACGTTATCATTATTCCGTAACTCTTCAGCTGGGCCGGATAAAGCGATATCACCGGTCTCAATTACATAGGCATGTTGGGCTAATGCCAGAGCCAGTCGTGCATTTTGCTCAACCAGGACAACTGTTCTACCCTCAGAATAGATGTCTCTGATAATTTTTCCAATTTTCCCACACATGATGGGTGATAGTCCCAGGGAGGGTTCATCCAAAAGGAGTAGTTTAGGTGCAGACATAAGCGCACGTCCCATAGCCAGCATCTGCTGCTCACCGCCACTTAATGTACCGGCTGCCTGATGCTTCCTTTCTTCAAGACGTGGGAAATGCCTGAAAATGACTTTATATAAGTCTTTTTTAATATCGTTCTTATCTTTACGCAGAAAGGCCCCCATTAAGAGGTTTTCCATCACTGTCATTTGAGGAAAGACCCGTCTTCCTTCTGGAACCATGGCAATACCGAGAGCGTTTATCTTATGCGGCGGTAGCTTGTCTATTCTTTGTCCCTTGAAGTGGATTTCACCGCTCGTGGCGTGCTTCAACCCGCTGATGGCGCGCAGCGTGGTCGTTTTGCCTGCTCCATTCGAACCAATCAGTGTAACGATTTCACCATCTTCAACAGTTATTGATATGTTTCTAACGGCGGGTACCTTAAAGTAGTGAACCGTGACATCTTTAACCTCAAGTAGCACCTTTTTCACCTCATAAGGATGTAATGTCTTCAGACCCCAGATATGCATCAATGACAGTTTCGTCGTTCTGTATTTCTGCGGGGGTTCCTTCGACGAGCAGCGTCCCGAAATCAAGCACGCTGATATAATCACACAGCTCCATAACAGATCTCATATCGTGCTCCACCATAACGATGGTAATATCCTCCTGATGCACTTTTCTGATGAGATCGATCATATGTGCCTTCTCTGTGGGTGTCATGCCGGTCACGGGCTCATCCAACAGCAGAACCTTGGGTTCACAGGCCAATGCAATGGCAACCCCCAGCGCTCTTTGATGCCCATGAGGCAGGTTTGCCGCCAGCTCATCTTTAAGATGTCCCAGCCCCATAAACTCAACGATTTCCAACGCCTTTCTCATATTTTCCTTTTCGATTTTCTTAACCGTGCCAGCAAACACACCAAAGATATTTTCCCTTGCATGAAGGTGACGGGCTACAGTGACATTTTTAAGGACAGTAAAGTCATGATAGAGGGCAGTACGTTGAAAAGTCCTGATGATTCCCATTTCAGCTATCTTGCTTGAGGAAAGACCATCGATACGCTTTTCATCCATGTAAAATATTTTTCCTGAGGTAGGCCGGTACACCCCACTGATAACATTGAATAGCGTGGTCTTACCTGCACCATTGGGGCCAATGATCCCTCTTATTTTGCCTTCCTCAATGGTGAGATCAAGATTACTGAGAGCGGCAAGACCGCCAAAATACCTACTCAGTCCCTTTACTTCAAGTATTGACACAAGCCCCGTTTCTCCTTTGTGACGCTATGAGGTAATTTCAAATGGTAATCGTTTGCTTGACCTATTGCTAATAACTGCACGACATCGTTGAAATATTGAACAGGAACAGTCTCAGTCTGCTTCCGTTGCCGACACGTCACGTAGTCCCCGCCATCTTTCGACAGCTTTTGTGATCAGACTCTCAATACCCCCGGGCATAAAGAGTAGAACAAATATTATGGAAAGGCCAAAGAACATGGGTCTTATCTGGATCAGCGGACGTAAGAGTTCAAAGAGGGTATACATCACAGATACCCCGATTACAGGACCCCAAAAGGTATTGGTCCCGCCTACCACCACCCAGATGAGGAGATACAGCATGGTGATGATGTTAAACATCTTCGGATCCACTGCACCCAGACGATGAACAAGCAGGCCACCGGCAATACCGGCAAAGAAGCTGCCGATGGCACAGGCGAGGAGTCTGTTACGGGGAATGCTTATCCCTGTAGATGCTGCCAGCTCCGGGTCCATAGAGATAGCCTTAAAGTCATCCCCTATTCGCGACTTCTCTATGCGATACAACATATACATGACGATGAGCATTACACCCAGGCTGAAGAAGTAGTAGGGAATAGACGCACCAAAATCTATTCCGCCTATGACCGGCGGGTAGGGGATGCTTATTATCCC
>Ga0180431_10008717_pt1 | contig 11594 bp, 7 predicted proteins | sample SS_ome_11_FD_132459 | JGI IMG/M metagenome (GOLD analysis project Ga0180431, IMG submission 132459) | Hypersaline lake sediment archaeal communities from the Salton Sea, California, USA - SS_1_MS_1 metaG | ecosystem: Environmental > Aquatic > Non-marine Saline and Alkaline > Hypersaline >...
ACTGAATGCGGAGCATTCAGCGACAATAAACATGTTTGGCAATGTTCAACTGGCAACTAAACAATCGCCCGTCAAGCAAGACGGCGAACAAACGTTGAACATGCATTGAACAAGGCCCGAACAACCGTCGAAAAACGGCCGAACATGCGCTAAACATTCGCCGTAATTTCTCGCACATTTCGGCGGAGAATCTGGGGTGATTCCCCCATCACGGCCGGCTTTGCTCCGACTCTCGGATCTTGGCCAACGTGGCGGTGAGCCGCTCGACGATTTCCGGCTTCTCGTCGTAGAGATTCTTGGTCTCAGACGGATCATCGGCCAGGTTGTAAAGCTGCCCAACCGGTTCGCCGAGACCAGGCTTGATCGTCGCCGGACCTGGCAGGAAACCACCGCTGCCACGCCAGGGGATCAGCTTCCAGGGGCCTTCGCGAATCGCTAGCCGCTTCTGCATCGTCGACTGGAGCACCAGATTCGGCCGCAGCGGCTGCTCGGTTTGCTTGCCCAATAGGGCCGGCAACACGTTGTGGCTATCGATGCCGGAACCCTCAGGCAGCTTGGCACCAACGACGGAGGCAAACGTGGCCATCATATCGACTAGCGAGATCACATCGTTGCTGGTCGAGCCGGGGGCGATCTTGCCAGGCCAACGGGCCACGAACGGCATGCGGATCCCTCCCTCCCAGATGTCGCCCTTGCGGCCGCGGAAAATGTGGGACGCATCGTGGCCATACTTCTCGACGTCGGGCTCGAACCACAACGGACCATTGTCGCTGGTGACAATGACCAGCGTGTTGTCGCGGTAGCCGAGGTCGTCGAGCTGCTTGAGAACCTGGCCCACCACGTGGTCGGTGTGAATCAGGAAGTCGCCATAGGGGCCGCACTCGCTCTTGCCCTGAAACTGCTCGGCCGGCAACCACGGGGCATGCGGAGCGGTGAACGGAAAGTAAAGGAAGAACGGTTGGTCGGAGTTCGCCGCGTGATGCCGACGCAGAAAGGCATTGGCCTCATCGGTGAGTCGGTCCTGGGCTTCCTCGAACTTGAAATCCTCGCCGATCCGACCAGCTCGCCAGAACTTGCCCTGGTAGTGACTGGTGTAACCCTTCTCGATATTGTCCTCGACGCGACCACTCAACGGAGCGGTGCAGCGATCGTTGCGAATGTAGAGATAGGGCGGATCGTCGGTCGACGCCTGCAGGCCGAAATAGAAATCGAAACCGCGGTCGACCGGGCCACCACGCAAGGGTTGGTTGCAATCGAACTTGAAGCCGCCCTCGAAGCCGAGATGCCACTTCCCGATGCAGGCGGTTTCGTAACCTTGCTGCTGCAACATGGAGCCGAGCGTCATGCGGTCCTTCGCCACGACCGGCCCGATGTGAGGCCCGCCCTGGAGCCGGAACGGATAGCGGCCAGTCATCAGACCGTAGCGCGTGGGAATGCAAACCGCGGCGGGCGAATAGGCATTGGTCAGTCGCACGCCCTGAGACGCCAGGCGATCGATATGGGGCGTGGGGGCCTTGCTCTGGTCGTTGTAGCAGCGAACGTCACCAATGCCGAGATCATCGGCCATGATCAGCACGATGTTAGGCTTGGCAGATTCCGCAGCCTGAAGCGTGAGCGGTAAGGCGAACGGCAAGACGCTGCAGCTGCAGATGAGAAGCATCGAAACGCGACGCCATCTTGGCACAGCGAAACAGGCAATGAAGAATCGGACAAGTGAACGCGGAAACATGCTGCAACCTCCTGGGCGAAAGACCGCCGCCATGATCGGCTAGATGGCGTGGCGAGTCAATCATGCCGGCGAAGACCGTGACGCGAGAGTGCGGACGTCTAAACGTCGGCCGCCCCTGACGCGTACTGAGAAACGACCGAGAGGAGCTGATCCTTCAAGACCGGCTTGGCGAGATAGTCGTTGCAGCCCGCCTTCAGACATTTTTCTCGATCACCAATCATAGCGTGGGCGGTCAGCGCTACGATCGGTCCTTTGTAGTCGGCCTCTCGAAGCCTCCGCGTCGCCTCGTACCCATCGAGAAGTGGCATCTGCATATCCATCAAGATGACGTCGAACGGAACCTCCGCGTTCTGAGCAGTGATCGCCATATTCACGGCCGTCTTCCCATTATCCGCACACATCACGTAGGCCCCCGCCTTCTTGAGCATGATGGACACCAGTCGCTCGGCATCGTTCCCATCCTCCGCCAGCAAAATGCGTGAATTTCGAACTGTTCCGCCGACAACCGCAGGGTCGACATCTCCGCTGGCGGTAACTGCCGGCTCACCCGTCAACCCATCGCCTACCGGTTCTTCCGTTGGCTGCGAGACCAACCGTTGCTCAGACGGCTTGGACACCAGCTCCACACCGTCGAGCGAACCGGTCGGAAGCGTGAGCGTGAACGTGCTCCCGCGTTGCGGCTCGCTAAGAGCCTGAATACTTCCCCCCAGCGTTTCAGCCAAGCACTTGCTAATGGTAAGTCCTAGACCAGTGCCACCAAACTGGCGCGTCGTCGAACTGTCCGCTTGCGCGAACGGTTGAAACAGTCGGCCGAGCTGCTCGTTGCTCATGCCTAGCCCGGAGTCGACGACATCGATGTGCAGCTGCGGACCGGCCGACTCTGCGTCGAGAAGCCGGACCACCACGCGAACGCGTCCCACGTCGGTGAACTTGACGGCGTTACCTACCAGGTTGATGAGGATCTGACGAAGACGCGTCGGATCGGAACGAATCGACGCGGGAACCGGGCCGTCATAGTCGACCAGGAGAGGCAGGCCCTTGGCGTCAGCCGGAACTCGCGAGGAAGCAACGACCTCGTCAATCAACTCCAGCGGTGAAAAATCGAGATACTCCACTGCGAGCTTGCCCGCTTCGATTTTGGAAAGATCCAAGATGTCGTTGATAATCCCCATTAGGTGCTGGCCGTTGCGCTGAATCGTTCGCAGCCCTTCGATATTCAGTGGATCCTGAACGTTTCCAAGAACGACCTCAGCGAAACCCAAAATGGCCGTCATCGGCGTCCGGATCTCATGACTCATATTGGACAAGAACTCACTCTTAGTTCGATTCTCCGTTTCAGCTTCCAGTCGCAGCTGATCGGCGCGCATTCGCTGCTGACGATTCTGGACATGAACGTTGATTCGTGCCAGCAGCTCATCCTGATTGAACGGCTTACAAATCGCATCGACGTCCCCCAACACCAGTGCCTTGGATAAACTGGCTCTCTGTGTCAACGACGTCAACACAATGATCTGCGGTGGGTCGGCGAGGCCCAGCTCCGGCAACTGTTCCAAGACATCGTAACCCGAGACGCCGGGCATCACGATGCTGAGCAGCACCAAATCAACACGTTCGACTTTGAGAAGTTCAAGACATCGCTCCCCGTTCTCCGCCTCCACGATTCGATAACGATCCTTCAAGAATGCCTTCACAATATCCCGGTTGATGGCGTTATCGTCGGCGACCATTACGACGGGAAGGTCGGAGACCTCAATGTTTACTTCGGATCCACCAATGACATCTTCTCGATCCTTGGAAATACTGGCCACCGATGAAGCCTTGAAGGCAGTGCCCACACCTTCCTCGCTCGGATGTTTCACTGTCGGCAGCTGCCATGCCGAAGGAAGCGTGCGGCGTTCCGTCTGCCAGAGCGCGACCATCCCATCTGGTCCCAATGGCTCGCTAGATTCTTTGCACGTTCCTGGCAACAGCACCGTGAACAACGATCCCAAGCCGAGCTGACTTTCGACGCAAACAGCACCACCGCAGGACTCGACGCCGCGACGCACAATCGACAAGCCGATTCGAGCACCGTCCGATTCACGTGCCGCGAATTGCTCAACACGGCGAAACGGCTCGAAGATATTCTCCTGCTGCGACTTGGGAATACCCTGGCCCGTATCGAGGACAGAAAGAGCGATCACCCCGCCTCGCAACCTTCTACCCAGGAGACGTACTTCTCCCGCCGCGCCATATCGAATCGCGTTGCTGAGCAGGTTGTCCATAATACTCTCGAGCAAGTTACCATCGATTCGTAGCGATAGCGTTCCTTCGATCGTGGTTGTCGTGCGAACGCGACTCTGCGCGATCAGATATTCGTTCTTCTTGAGTAGCAAATCATAGAACTCTCGAACATCGATCTCCGCAACGCCTGTTGGCGGCTCAGGCGTTTCAAACGTCAACTTCAACAACTGATCCGCCAGACGAAGCAACCCTTCTGCTGAGCTGTCGATTCGCTCCAGGTGATCTCGCGCCTCGTCGGACAATCCGTTTCCGCTATGAATCCGAATCGCCTGCGAAAGTCCCAGGATGCCGTTGAGAGGCGTCCGCAACTCATTTGTTACGCTGACCAGAAACTCGTCCTTCATCGCATCCAATCGACTCAACTCAGCATTCTGCGAATGAAGCGTGTCATAACTGGCACGAAGGTCGTCTCGCATTTTGTCGAGCGCCCGAGATAAGTCAGAAAGCTCATCATTCGAGGCAAGACGAATCGGCGTCTGCAGATCCCCCGCGCCCAGAGCGATCGCCTGGGCCGCCAAATGTTTGAGCGGGCGTGACACGACTTGTCTGATAACGAGCCCCACAATCAATGCCAGCACACCAAATCCAATCGTCGCTCCAATCGCAAGCGAGCGAGCACGGCTATTCATGAATTGACGGGACCGCTCCGTCGAAAGCCCAATCACAACCCGTCCCACCGAAACGTCACCCACGGGAATCGGCCGGGAAAAAATCCGCCGATTCTCATCCTGATCATTCTCGGTGGCATCTTCCGGATACCGCGAAACAACGGTTCCGTCGCTGCGATGAACGATGACATAGGAAATACCCTCGTCTTCTTTCACAAGATCCCGCGCCAGCGTGTCGATGACCGGATAGTCCTCCATCAACAACCAATCGCGGCAGGCGTTCACAGCGGCCAACGCCAGCGTCGACCCGTGAGCATTCAACTGGTCGTCGAGAACGACGCGCTCACTCTCGACCGTTTCATAAACCAGCACGACCACAACGACAGCCACAACCAGCGTCAGCACCAGCGTGAGGCGGACTCCCAACGAGCGAGAAAGAAAACGGTCAAATGCAGACGACCTAAGATTCACGACACTAAAACTCCTGGGCTCGCTTCATACGCTTGCGAATGGCCTCATATTCGTCGTCCGAGGTCTCGACAAACCCCGATACCCTCAAGGCTTTGAACGCCTCTGAATGATCCATACCCAGCAAACTCTTTTGCAATGCGGAGAAGTTCCGGTCGTCCATCCCACTGCGGGCGATCCAGGGCTTGGTAACGATTCGTATTCGCTTCAGCACCCGCAGCTTGTCGGCCGACTTGCTGAACGTACTTTCCTTAAGACTTCCGGCATCAAAATCGTGGAGCGACACCCGTTTGGCAACGAGATCATGCCGGCCCAGGTAACCGATCTTCGTCATGTCCGTGGCATGAATCCCGGCATCCACGAAATCCGCCTTCGCCAGGAAACTCATCGTAGAACTCGGATCGCCAAAAGCGAAACGCTTGCCTTTTAGATCCACCAGCGATCCCAATTGACTCTCCTTGGCAACCGCAATCACTCCCCCAAAATGCTTTTTGCCCTTTTTTTCTTCCATTGCCAGGAGTCGCACGTTGGGATCCTTATTCTTCACCAAGACATACGATGCCGCACCCGTCCGCACGAAATCAACCTTTCCCTCTAACAAGGACTCTCGCGCCTCGACATAGGTCTTAAAGATTTTCATCTTCACGCGAACTTCGTCGTCGTCCAACTCCGTTTGCAGACGCTTCTCCAGCTCGTCGATCACCGGCTTGAACTTCGTGAACACCTGCGAAGCGGTATCGGTTCGATAGACCCCAAAGGTGAACTCGACGGCCCAGGCCGGTCGACTACCGCCGATGGTGCACCCCAGCAACACATTGAACGTGACCATTATCCATGCACGACGAATGGTCGATCTTGGACCCATCGTAAGCTCCCACTTCAACCCTCAAGCACAGCACGTCGCAGCCCATACATACCCTTGCGACTCTTCCCAAGCTGTAACTTAAGCTACCACAGCACGGTAGGCGATCAAACCACATATAATATATCCCTATGAGATCTAACTTTTCTCCTGCCACTCGAGACTGTCCATGGGATCGCTCCGCAACTCGTGGTACGCTGGGAACACCAGTCGCATCAGGCTAACCTACCATGAGAATCAGCCCGCCTCGTTGTTCGATGTTGCCGCCACACGACAATCGAGAAACCGCAAGTTGCCGTAATCGTAACGCTAGAAGTCAATTGCAATCTGTGTCCGTCGTGAGCCCTGCCGACCCTCTCACATTCCAACCCCCACATTTTGAATCCAGCGTCGAGGGCCCATGCACGGCACCACCGTTCGACACACCTACCGAAGGCACCGCACAACCGCCCTCGCATACGCAGGCACTGTGGTAGCAGCCATCGCAGTCACGTTCACAGCTCCCCTCTCGCTCGCCGAAGAGAGACGCGAACCGACCGGTCCTGCTTGGCGCCGTCACACCATCGATGCGTCTTCTCAGGGAGCGGATGGTGTCAAACTGGCCGACATCAACGGTGACGGACTAATGGATATCGCGACCGGCTGGGAAGAAGGAGGAATCACGCGGGTCTATCTTCATCCTGGCCACGCAAAGGCCAAAACGAATTGGCCTGCCGTCACGGTCGGAAAGACTCCGTCTGTGGAAGACGCCGTGTTCGCCGATCTCGACGGTGACGGCGCACTCGACGTCGTCAGCTGTAGTGAAGAAAACGAGCGAAAGATCTTCGTCCATTGGGGCCCCAAGACTCGCCGGGATCTATTGAACTCAAGCAAGTGGCAACAGCAGGTGCTGGCCGACTCGCAGATGTGGATGTTTGCTTGGCCGATGCAAGTCGACAACAAGCACGGCGTGGATCTTATCGCCGGTTCTAAAGGGCCCGGCGCCAGCATCGCCTGGTTTGCTGCTCCGAAAAACGGACGCGATCTAGAAAGCTACCAACAGCACACCATCTCTCCGGCAGGCTGGATCATGTCGATCTGGCAACAAGACATGGACGGCGACTCGGACATCGACATTGTCGTCTCTGATCGCTACGGCGAACTTCGCGGCTGCCGCTGGCTAGAAAACCCTGGGCCCGGTCCAGCACAATCAAAGTCATGGAAGAATCACTTCATCGGTGCTCGCGACAAGGAGGTTTTGAGCATGGTGCTGGCCGACCTCGATGACGACGGTCTTCAAGACGCGGTCGTCGCGGTTCGCGACATGAAAATCCTGCTACTCAAACGACTCGACAAGACTGGCCGCAATTGGAAGACTGAAGAAATTTCCGCCGACTACCATACCGGTAACACCAGGGCTGTCGCTGTCGAGGACGTCAACGGAGACGGCCGCAAGGACTTGGTATTCACAACTTGGAACGCTCAAGGCAAACATGGCGTGTTGTGGCTGGAGCAAGGTTCCTCGCTAAAACAATGGACGGCTCGCCAGATCAGCGGCACCGAACAGGGAGTCAAGTACGACCGCATCGAGATGCTCGATCTCGATGGCGACGGCGACCTTGACCTACTCACCTGCGAGGAACACGAAGGCCGCGGCGGCCTGGGCGTCATTTGGTACGAGAACCCCTACCGGCGGTAACGACGATACCAGGCCGTAAGAGCGCCCTCACTCGCAAGACCTGGAAACAAAGAAACATCCCAACATGTCAGAAGTCACCGCCTATCACGAAGCAGGACACGCCTTCATGGCTACCTGCCTTGGGGCACGCGTGCTGTCAGTCACGATCGACCCCGACAACGACGACGGCCCCGAGCGCTTCGGCGACACGCAAATCGAGTGGGACCGCCACCGATTTGACAGGCGCGAGTTCTACGAAAAGTTGGTCCTTGTCGCGCTAGCAGGTCCCGTCGCTGAGGCCATCCATCGACAAGAAGAATTCCACCCTGGCTTCGTCGCCGAATGGGCCGACGACTGGCAACAGGCCTGGAAAGCCGCCGCCGAACTTGTCAGCGAACAGAAGCCGCGGCTTCGTTATATCGAGAAGATGACCGCCCAGCTCTACCACGAATTGAACCAGGATCACGCTTGGGCCGCCTTGGCCGCAATCGTCGATCATCTCCTGGCCCACGAACGCCTGGAGGGAGAAGAAATTGACGATATCGTAGCCACCTGGCTCGGCTAATATTGAACCGCCGACAACGAATAACTCTGTTGGGCGGCTTCCCTGATCGCGTCTGCCGTTGTTGCAGCATCGGTGAGAGCCGGTAAGAATTGGCAAGAGCGACCCATCTCATCCCCGTCCACGAAACATTCATGAACGCCGTCCGAGCCTGCCACTGTTGCGGATTGATCCACCGCATGCCGACGCTCGCCAAGAACGAGTGGGCTGAGTGTGTACGCTGTCACTCCAAGATTTGGCGGCCAGGCTCGGGCACCAACTCGGCCAGTCGCACGGCAGCCGCGGCCGTCGGCGCTTTCGTTCTGTTCTGGCCTGCCATCCTGCTACCAATCCTGCACATTGAACAGCTCGGACACCAGCACGAATCGAGCATCCTGATGGGCACGCTCGAACTCATGCAACACGGCAGCTGGTTTGTTGGCGGAGTCGTGTTGCTCTTCTCGGTCGTGTTTCCGCTGGTCAAACTCATACTGCTCATCGAATTGAGCCTGCTCGGCGTCCTTCACAAACGGCACAAAGCCGTTACTTATCGCATCATGGAGCATGTCGGAAAGTGGAGCATGATGGATGTCATGCTCTTGGCGTTCATGGTCATGCTGGTGAAGCTCGGATCGGTGGTCGAATTTCAGTTCGGGCCAGCGGTCGTCGCGTTCGTATTGTGTGTGGCGATGAGCATGCTCGCATCGCTCCTGTTTGACCCACACACGATCTGGCCAGACGACAACGACTGCAAGACGCATGGGGAGGAACCGGCGTGAGCGAATCCCAGCAATACTCTGGCAACGAAAGCAGCGATCTCCCGCTCGCCAATGTGGGCGGCTCGTCCACTTCCGGTTCTCCTTGGCAGACGCGACTCTACGGCCACGGCACCCGGCTTTGGTGGCTCACCGCCGCCTGTCTGGCGGTCGCCATCGCCATTACGGTCGCGTCGTTGCCGGCCCACGGACCAACCATCACCATTCACTTCGATCAAGGCCACGGACTCAAGCCAGGCGACGCACTAAAGCACCTGGGAATTGAGATCGGCGAAGTCACCGCCGTTCGGCTTCGCCACGACTCGGCCGGAGTACGTGTCGAAGTTCAATTACAGCCGGATGCGGCCGGAATAGCCCGCAAAGGGAGCCAGTTCTGGGTTGCCCGCCCGCAGGTGAGCCTCTCCCGTGTCAGCAACCTGGAAACGGTCGTGGGGGCCAAGTATCTCGGTGTTCTTCCCGGCCCTCGTGACGCTCCGCCGGCCAATGTATTTCAAGGAACCGAAACTCCGCTGACGCTTCTCGATACCGATTCCAGGGAAATCACAATTCGCTTTTCCCAAGGATACTCGCTCGCGGCCGGAGACCCGATTCGATTCCGTGGCATGAACGTCGGCGAGGTCGTCGAGGTCCGCTTACACGACGACCTGAAAAGCGTCGACGTCCTCGCCCGCCTCTCTGGCAATGCCAAACGGCTGGCTCGATCTGGCAGCCAATTCTGGGTGGAACGCCCGCTGGTCGGCGTCACAGAAGTTCGCGGGCTCGACACGATCGTCGGCGGGCGATACCTGGCCGTTCTTCCTGGCCCCACCGGCGGCGAGCCACGCGCGGAGTTTGTTGGACAAGACATCGCCCCGGCCGGAGAGCTGGCCGAAGGCGGCCTGCGAATCCTGCTAGAAGAAGATCGACAGGCCGGCTTGGTCCGTGGAGCTCCCATCCTCTATCGTGGTTCGCGCGTTGGAAAAATCCTCTCCGTCGGTCTGGCCACCGATGCGGCCACGGTTCAAGCCTGGGCCTTTATCGAACCTGACTACGTCGACTTGATTCGCAGCGACACCAAGTTTTGGGCCAAGAGTGGCTTTGACGTTTCACTCGGTTTCACTGGCATCACGCTCGACGCCGACTCGCTTGCCGCCATCGCGCTCGGCGGTATCGAACTCGCCACTCCCGACCCGCCTGGCAGGCGTGTAACTACCGGTCACCGCTTCACGGTCGCACCGGAAGTCGACGACGACTGGCTCGATTGGCGACCACGAATCACAATTGGCGCCGCGGCTCTGCCCGAACGCAAGGCATTGCCTGCACCGATCGCCGCATCACTTCGCTGGCAGACGTCGCAACTCGGGTTCACTCGCGATCGTCAACACCAAGGTTGGGTTCTGCCAGTCGAAGGCAACCGGTTGTTGGGCCCGACCGACCTTTTTCGGCCTCGGGCGGAAGCACTCGACAAGACACAACTCTCGGCAGCAGGCAACACCTACACGGTCACCGCCAACATGATCGAGGCCGGGGGGGCAATTAGCTACCTGCAACTACCGGTAGATGCGGCCAACTCGTCGGCGGATTCCTTCTGGCCGAAGTCGTATCTTCGCCAAGCGGTGAAGCCAGAGGACTGTCTTGTGGTGGCTGGAACCGCGAGTGACCGCTTCCCGATCGACTCAACCCGCTTTCTCGCTAAGGACGACCGCTGGCGGATCGATCCTTCGCTTTCCCTAGACGCTTCGCTCCACGGGGCGAGCGTGGTCGCTCAGAGTGACGGCAAGGTCATCGGCCTGCTAATTCTCGGCGACGAGCCGTTTGTCGCACTGCTTGGCAGTGAATAACGCGAGCGAGCGACGTCTGGTTCTGCTCCACTATCCCCCTAACCTCTAGGCCTATCCTGGCAGTCGCTTGGATATCGCGTCTGCGCCTGGTAAGGTTGCGTTTGCGCACTCACTTCCGCGCATACGATCAACACCTCGCGACACCCACGAAGCCACGCTCACCATCAAGGCGCAACTCCGCCGACAGGTATTAGGACGCCACTAATGAACCGACGAAGACGACTCACCACGTTGTTCGCTTTTGCACTCGCCATCCTTTCGCTTCATGTGGGCGTCGCGGCGGCCGAATCGCCCCGCGCCGCCGACTCCAAGCCGAACGTCATCCTGATCTTCATCGATGACATGGGCTACGGCGACGTCGGCTTTAACGGGGCCACTGGGCCACGGACGCCCTACCTCGATCGCATGGCCAAGGAGGGAATGCGGTTCAACGATTTCTACGTCGGTTGTGCCGTCTGCTCCGGTTCGCGCACCGCACTGTTGACCGGCTGCCACTACCAGCGGCTCTCGATGCTGCCCGTTTTGTTCCCCAACACGGACGAAGGCCTGCATCCCGATGAGGTCACGCTGGCCGAGATGCTCAAGGGGGCCGGCTACAAAACCGCCTGCGTCGGCAAATGGCATCTGGGGCATCTGCCGCCTTGCCTGCCCACGTATCAAGGCTTCGACACTTACTACGGCGTGCCCTACAGCAACGACATGTGGATCGATCCGGCCAACAAGCTGGCTGATGACATCGTGCTGCGTGAGAACTTAACGCCCGAAGAAGTCAAAGCGGGCCACAAGAAGATGGATTGGGTGCCGCTCTTTCGTGGCGAGGAAGTGATCGAATACCCGGCCAATCAGGACA
>Ga0180431_10008718_pt1 | contig 11592 bp, 8 predicted proteins | sample SS_ome_11_FD_132459 | JGI IMG/M metagenome (GOLD analysis project Ga0180431, IMG submission 132459) | Hypersaline lake sediment archaeal communities from the Salton Sea, California, USA - SS_1_MS_1 metaG | ecosystem: Environmental > Aquatic > Non-marine Saline and Alkaline > Hypersaline >...
ACCTCGATTTCGCGGGCTACCTGCTCGAGCAGCTGGACTTCGCGGGGAGGCGCGAGATGGAGGGACACGCGGTCAGGGCCTGCTACGCCTGTTGCGGCGGCGCCGACTACTTCGCCGAGACGGGTGAGGAGGAGATCTGGGGCGCCCTGACGGCGCTCTGGAAAGACATGTCCCGGTACAGGGTGTACATAACGGGCGGGGTCGGGTCCAGGTACGTGGGCGAGAGCTTCGGCGAAAGATACGAGCTGCCCAACCTCAGGGCCTACGCGGAGACCTGCGCGGCGGTGGCAAACGTCATGTGGAGCTGGAGGATGCTCCTCCTGACCGGTGAGAGCGAGTATGCCGACATGATGGAGAGGGTCCTCTACAACGGGTTCCTCTCCGGGGTTTCCCTCTCGGGGGATCGATACTTCTACGTGAACCCCCTCGAGAGCTCGGGCCGCGGCGACGGCTGGGGACACGAGCGGAAGGAGTGGTACAGCACGCCATGCTGCCTGGGCAACGTTCAGCGGACCCTGGCCTCGCTGCCGGGCTATGTCTACGGCCGCGACGAGACGGGTATCTGGATCAACCTGTACCATAGTTCCACCCTCGAGACCCGTTCAGGGGGTTCCCGCGTGGAGATCGGGCAGGAGACCGGGTATCCGTGGTCGGGCGAGGTGAGGATATCCGTCCGTTCCGAGCCCCCGAGAGAATTCGCACTGAGGGCGAGGATACCGGCGTGGAGCGTCGATACCCATGCGGAGGTGGGCGGTGAGACCCTAGATCCTGAGCCGGGCACCTACCTCGAGATCAGGCGCGAGTGGGGGGCCGGTGGTACCGTTCAGCTGCGATTCGGGATGCCGGTCAGGCTTGTCGAGGCCCATCCCAGGGTAAGGGAGGACTACGGAGCGGTTGCCATATCCAGAGGACCACTGATATACTGCGTCGAAAGCGTCGACAACCCCGGGATCCGGGTCCGGAACCTGATGATCGATCGAGATGCCGAGCCGAGATACGAGTTCATGCCCGATCTTCTGGGCGGCGTCGGCACAGTGGTCTTCCGGGGTATCGAGGTCCCGGACGGGGGCCCCCTCTACGCCCCCCTGGGCAGGATGGCCCTGGAGCACGAGGCTGTTGATGTGCGGGCCATACCCTACTATGCCTGGGCCAACAGGGGCAGGTCCTCAATGCTGGTCTGGATACCCTACCGTTCGAATTCACCCGAGGAATAGCCCTACGCCATACTGTCGAGAGGAGCGATGCAGCCTGACCTATTTAACTAGCCGATCCGACGGGAAATGTTGCACAGCGGTTATCCGTCCTCAATCGACCTGCTTATCGCCCTCGCGCTTGTACTGGCACTGATACCAACGTGTGCCGGGGCACAAGATGGGGGGATCATGGAGTCTCTTCTCCTGGGGGATATAGCCGGCTGGCCCAATCACCTCGGAGACGATGAACCGGCGGTGGATGTGACTCTGGTCCCCTGCCGGGCGTTCGGTCAGGACCTCTCGGACGAGTACCTTCAGAGGTGGAGCCGGATCTACTTCCCGAGGAACCTGAGACAGCTCCTGGGATACGAGGTCCTCTTCCTGGCCCGGCCCCGGTTGAGCTTCTTCACCATACTACAGCAGGAGATGATGGTAGATTTCATGGGGACCGAGGACCGTGTCTCCATCGCCTACCCTCTCAGCCACTACAAGGAGGTCCAGGAGCCGTGGATGAACAGCCCCATATCCGATGCGGTGCCGATCGACTTCGACAGGTTCGTTATCGCCGTCCAGGAGGGTCTGGGGCAGTGGGGTTCGCGTGGTGCAGGGTACACGAAGCTGGAACTGGTTCCCGGTATGCCGCCCGTATTTAGCCCCTTTGGGGAAACGGAGGCCTTCTCGAACGCCATATACGAGCAGTTCAGGCCGGCATACGCTAGGGATGGGGCCCGCATATGGATCAAGGCGGTGGAAGGACCGCCCATGGAGCCCGAAGTCCCGGCATTCGTCTCGTGGGGCTACGGGGACACCGAAGCGTGGGGCTTCGGGATACAGCCCGGGATCGCACGCAGGCACTGGCAGGAAGCGGGGGAGTGGTGGGAGATGATGTTTCTCAACATCTGCTACCACACCAGGGGGGAGGAGACCCTGACCTTCGACGAGGCGCTGAGGATGATGGCTGTCAAGTCCTCATTCTCCGATTACGGCAACTCCGTAGCCATGTTCCACAACATCGTCGACTTCGTATTTCGCGTGGGGGCCAATACGGAGGACGCCGAGAGCGTGCTCACAGAGGGGGACGCGCTCCACGGGGAGGCGATGGGTGACTACCTGGACCGCGACTACGAGGCGGCCGAGGAGAAGATGGATCGCGCGCTGACGGTGGCCGCCAACGCCATGAAGGAGGCAACCGAGGCCAAGAACCGGGCCCTCAGCTGGATATACCTCTCCGAGTGGATGGCCACAACGTCGGTGGTCATGATCTCCGGGGTCGTGCTCTGGTGGCTGATGGTGAAACGTGGGCTGTACAGGGAGATATCGACGACGGAGCTGCGACGCGCGTGAAGCCACGAAGTTCGAGGGCGGGAAGGACCGCCTGATCTGCCGTCGCTCCCGGGAACAAAAGATTTCAATAGTCGACCATCACTACGGTCATTGATCCGGAGTCATTCCCAGGGGACCGAGGAACGGACCGCAGGAACGGACCTGCTGTTCCTCATCGCGGTAGTCACCATCGCGCTATCAGCCATCCCCGCCGGCAACACCCAGGGGCTGGAGAGGAACTTCATACTCATAGGCCAGGTCTTCTCGCACGAGTGCCCCGTCCCCGGCTGGCTGAACAAGGAACCCTCATTCAGCTTCATACTCATACCGACCGACACGGACCAGATGGCCCTCTCCGCGGAGGACGCCAGGAGGTACGTGCGGCAGTACTTCCCGAGAACCAAGAGCGCCCTCTTCGAGGGATACCACTTCGTGGTGATGCCGGATACCAACATCGACCCCTTCACCAGCAAACAGATAGCGTGGCTGGAGGAGGCATTCAGGGAGCATGGAATGGGGGCTTTCATGTCCGTCGGCGCCGATGTCAGCGGTTCCTACCAGAATGACTGGATAAACTCCCCGCTTCACGATGAACTGCCGGTCAACCTCGAGGACCAGTACCGGGTCGGCGACTCGTTTACCATAGTCATCGTGAAGGAGGAGCCGGAGGTCCTCTCCATGTTCCGGGAGAACGATATCGAGGGCTTCATGGGGAGCTGCCCGTGCGCCCGATGCTATCCCAGGCCCGGGTCAACGACCTGGGCCGACGCCAAGTACACCGGCACCGGCCTCGTCTACCCCTGGCTGGTGTCGTGGAATCTCGGGGTCGAGGGCGGGATGATATGGACAGTCTCCGATGATCTCGACCACCAGTGGTGGTGGCCGGGCGGGGTGCGGATGCAGTCCACCAACCCCTACGCCGGCGACGTATTCCTGAACATAGCTTTCCACTCCTTCGGGCGCCCGCTGCCCGAGGACATCGAGCTCGTGCACGAGATCCGGGACAGGTTCGACATCTACGAGACAAATCGCCTGCTCATCCGGGGGGTGATAGAGTGGGCGGACAAGCTGGGCGCGAATACCAGGAAGGCGGAGGACGCGCTGGGGGAGGTTAAGGATCTCTACGATGAGGCGGTCCAGAACTACGCCGCCGGTGAGTACGAGCAGTCGTTGAGCTCCCTTTCGGACGCGATGGAGGAGTCGAAGAACGCCCTCGATATCGCATATGACACCAAGAAGACGGCGATGTTCTACATATATGCGGTGGAGTGGCTGGCCACGACCGGTACCCTGCTGCTGAGCGGGTCCGTTCTCTACACGCTGATGGTCAGGAGAAGGCTCTACAGATCGATAGAGACGACCAGGCTGGTGAGCAGGGAGGAGTGATGGGATGGCGGGAAGCAACCTCAGGGGATATGTGGCGATCTTCCTCATAGTGGGGGTGCTGTCCACCTCCCTCGTCGCCATCACCTGGATATGGAGGGAGAGGGGGCTCCGTACCCTGTCCCTTAGCGGGCCGGACTACCTCTTCAAGGCCGCCCAGGGGACGGCAACCATCTCGATCACCGTGACCCCGGAAACCGAGCTCGACGCTCTCGAGTTCCGGTTCCGGTGCCTGGTCGAGAGGGACATGTCGGAGCTGAGCCTGAGGACCCTGAGGGCCTCGAGCACCGAGGACCTCGCGGATGCCTGGCCCACGGTTCGGGATCGGCTGAGGTACTTCGAGACTATAGGGGCCCGTGAGCACGTTGCCATCCATGACGTCTCCGCCACCAACCTTGAGGCTAGGGTCGTCCTCTTCGACTTCGGCAAGATCTACTCCTGCCTGTTCGACGACGAACACGACAACGAGTCCCTCACGACGTACGCCTTTCTGCTGAACTCCACGAACCACATAGTTGGGTGTTTCGAGGGGTACTCCGACTACCTGGTGGCGAGGGAGCTGAAGGGGGAGCTGCTGCGCAGGGATGAGGTCCTGAAGCTCGTCGGGGTCCAGTCCGGAGATATCGTCAACGAGTTCTACGGCAGGGAGGGCGCGGAGCCCTCGACCCAATCGCTTCCCTCCTGGGGCCATATATCCTTCGAGAAGGTGCGTGTCGACGAGCCCTACGGCGTTACACTGATAGCGAAGGAGGCAAACATGGCCCCCGGCAGGCTACTGCTCTGTGTGGAGACCTTCGGCGACGGCATATGGTATCCCGACTCGTCGGGCTACTGGATAGCTAGAACGGAGTTGGTGTGATTGCGGAGATCCCTGCCCTCACTGGCGGTGCTGATCATGTTGGTCCAGCCGCTGTACGCGGCCGTTCCCGCACCGGCTGCCCCAAGTTCGGTGGATCCGATCTTCCTGGTGGGCTGCTTCGACGCCCAGCGGTATCCTCCCATGTTCTGCCCCAACTACACCCGGGCCCTGGCGGATATATCGAGTGAGGCGATCCACACAAGCTTCGGGGAGGATATAGAGGTGCTCGAGATAGGCGACTGGTTCTTTCTCCTCGACGCCCTCACCCAGCCCAACGTGCTCGGGGGCGTGATATCGGTGAGGCAGGGCCTCTACAACCTCTCCGCACTGAGACAGAGGGAGCTTGCTGGTTCCTTCGAGGACGGTCTGGGCCTGGTCGGAATCCATGCGGTTGCCTACTGGCCGTTCTCCCTCGGCCTGGCGGAGAGGGTCTTCCCCCTCAATGCCACCAAGACATCCTCGGGCAAGGTTCACCGGAACGATGTCATTACCTCGAGGCACACGCACGTCAAGGTCGGCGAAAACGAGATCAACGAGGGGCTGCCGGATGAACTTGATGTGGCCGACGCCGAGGTGGTCTACAGCCCCGTCCCGAAGGACGAGGGGGGATGGATGCCCGGCGAGGGGAGCATAACCGTCCTCTACGAATGCACAACCGCCATCAGGGATGGCACCGTCCCGTCCATCGTGGCATACGAGAGGGGAAGCGGCAGATCGGTCACCTTCGCCGGCCTAGGACACACCGATGCCCCGGGCAGGTACGAGAAGGACCTCTTCTGGTACAACCACTCACTCGCCGACCCCGTTGTCCGGGAACTCCTCGGTAACTCGGTGACATACGCCCTGAAACCCCTCGCGGATTCACTCGAGCAGCGCATCGAGACGAGCGAGGAGTATGTCAAAGAGAGAATCGGGGAGCTGGAGGCCCAGATCGAAAGGGGGGAAGCGGCTATCGAGGACCGGGAGAGGACCGCCATCATGACGACGGTCGTGATCGTGGCCCTATCGGCGCTGGCGGTGCTCGGGATCGGCTATCTCGGATTTCGAGGGACCGATACGGGATAGGGCTACCACAACGGCCGGCCTCTCCCTGTTTAGGTACGTGTTGTTTGTTTTATTCTACTATTTCGGTACCAAACGTTAAGATAACATCGGGAAACTACAAAACCGCTATATTTTCGTAACAATATAGCACTACCGGATCCCAAGGAAACTGCGGTCGGCTTTCAAAACATTTCATAGGGGAATAGGGGTTCTTCTCAGGCAACCTCTTCTTTTGTCGTTTCCTTGGGGTCCATTCTCTTCTCTTCACCTACCTAAGCCCGGGACCCCCGATACCATATAAGAAGAAGCGATCGGCGGGACAGACTAACCCGAGGAGATCTGATGAAAACCCGAAGGCGTCTCGCCGCGGAGACATACAGGGTCCGATGGTGGGGAACCAACGGATCCAAGATGAGCAGGCCCAACTACCGGATCGCAGATCTAACCAACGGCGCGATCAAGCTGCGCTACTGCCTCATACCCGGCAGACCACTGGGCGACTACGTCCTGCCCTACTGGCCAGTCAGAAGCTTCATATCCCTGGTCAAGGAACCCGCCGAGGTATGCCTCCGGGTGGAGGCCTCCCACGCTTCCTGTGAGGGCAGGAAAATCCTCCACCTCCGTCGCGGCAGGAGGGAGGACGGTCACCGCCTCTCCCTCGAGCCCCGCTCGTGGGACTGCTTCGACATCTACCGCGGGACCGATCATGTCGTGCTCAAGGTGACGAACGAGGGCAGCGACTCCCCGTTGGCCATCGAACAGTATTTTTCGATGACGCCTGACCGTCCCGGCGTGACGGTGTACTCTCGCTCCGAGAACATATCCGATCGCGCATTGCCCGATCTGACGGTATCTTCGCTGTATGGGCAGGACTTCAACTGGGGGCCCTTCGGCGCAAGCGGCGGCGGAGCATACCTGGACATCGCCCCGGATTCGGAGGGAGAGGCTCGGGATTTCTACGCCTTCTCCCGCGGTATGAAACGCGGCTACGAGTTCACCTCAGGCTCCGGCTGTGAAATCCACTATAGGCTGCTGGCGCAACGCAATGGCTGGGAAGTCGGCATCGCTGGTCCGGCCAGCGATCTGGAGCCAGGCGAGGCCCTGGAGTACCGCTACGGGGTTCGATGCCTCGAGGCGCCTCCGGAGAAACCCTCCGAATTGGATTGGGGAGATTTCGACCCCGCGAATCTAGCTTTCGAGAGGGACTGCCCGTCGGAATACCGGGTCCCGTCATTTGACCACAAACCACGAGCCATGAATCGCGTCTTCCAGAACCTACCGTCACCGAAGGTCAGGGGGCTCAACCTCAGGGGGTCCTTCCCCGGTGCGCTGGACGACCTGAAGACCCTCTCTGATTGGGGATGCAACCTTCTGATCACCTCCCTTGGAGAGCCGGGGGAGACGCGGCAGATCGTGGGCAGGGCACACCAGCTGGGGATGGAGGTCCTGGTTCAGGGACGAGGCGGATTCTCCCAGGAGCCCGACTTCGGGCCTCTGAAGGTGCTCGAACTGGACCAGTCCGAGATGCCGGATGCCTTCGGGCAGGACGAGGACCACTACTACTGGCACCCCGACCGTCCGCTCCTGGACTTCGAGGACGTCTTCGGCAAGCGGATGTCCGAGGCCTCACAGACGGAGAGGACCCGCTACTGGAGCCGGTGCTTCACGGAGAAGTGGAGGAGGGTGCTGGACGACGTATCGTCGATAAGCCCCGATGCCGGCGTGTGGTTCTACACACCCTCCCCTGGTATGGCCCACGTCGACCCCCTGGATTACTACGACATATTCATGGAGGAGGTGGGCGCAATCGATCGACACCTCACCGTCTTTCCCTTCTACTACGGCGTCGAGTCCTCCCAGGTCGAGTACATGGTGAGGAGGTGGAAGGACGCGGGGCTGTCCAGGGTCGTCTTCCTCCCTATGAGGGACTTCATGACCCATCCCAGCCAGTACTTCAGGGCGATCACGGCTGCCAGGAGAGCGGGCGCGGACGGCACCTGCGGGTTCTCCTTCTCGGTTAGCGAGTCCGAGCCGGGGGACGAATGGCAGTGGAAATCCGTGATGCTCGCGGCCCAGGCCAACTTCCCCACCCCGGAGCTGGACGCATACGTCCGGATCGAGGACCCCGCGAGGCTGGTCGATGCGCTCGCCCACAGGAAGGCGGTCGTATCCGGAGAGGGCCGCGAGGATGCTTCTCGAAAGCTCGACGAGCTGATACCGAGGGGCGCGGAGTGCCATTCCGGGGAAGCACCAGCAGACGACGGAACACTGCCGGTCCTGATCGGCGGGGAGGGGGTTCTCCGCGATACCGGGCCCGGCAAGGGTGTTCTGGAGATGAGAGGGGAGTCCCTGTTGGTGGGTTCGTCGGACGATATGGGTCGGGATTCCGGTTTGAAGCTGCTGCTCAGATTCGCGGAGCTGGCCCAGGCCGAGGCGCTGGCCGGCCGGATCTGAACCTCCCTGGAATCATGCCGTATCTGGGCACCGGCGGTAGCCGGTACGCGTTCGGAGGGAGGCGCGCGGCCGCGGATAGCGGCCTAGTACTTGTCTGAGCCCTCTAGGGGCAGTGGCACTAGCCACACGTTGCGGTACTTCACCGGATTGCCGTGGTCCTGCAGGAGGAGAGGTCCGGGTTCGTCAAGCTCTTCGTCCATAGCGCCCCCGGTGGGTCCCTTCACCTCGACGTTGTTCTGGATAACCACGCCGTTCTGAAGCACGGTGACCCGTGCGTTGCTCTCGAGCTCGCCCGAATCGTCGAACCTGGCCGCCCGGAATATGATGTCGTAGGACTGCCACTCCAGCGCCGGCTTGCAAGCGTTCACGAGCGGAGCGAACTGGTCATATACCCCGCCGCAGTCCCCCCTCCCCGGGACCTCGATCCCATAGGAGTCGAGCACCTGGATCTCGTATCGACCCTGGAGGTACACGCCGCTGTTCCCCTTGGCCTGGCCCGTCGCATCAGGCATATCTGGCTCCATCCATTCCACATGCAGCCTGAAGTCAGTGAACTTCTCGTCTGTCACTACGTCGCCGGTCCCCTTGACCACGGTCATCACGCCGTCGGACACCTCCCAGCCCGCAGGCTTGCCCTCTCTCGTGTGCCAGTTGTTCAGGTCCTTCCCGTTAAACAGCACCTTTGCGTTCGCGGGTGGTTTCATTCCAAGCAGTTCATCGGACACCAGAATTCACCGTCGACGCGTTCGGCAATATGTTCTTAAATGTGAATAGTCCCATCCCCGGGGTAGAGGGTATCGGTGCCATCCCGCTACCCGAGGATGTCCTGATGGGGTGACGATACCCTTTTCAATTCGCCGGGATCCAGACAGTCAAGGGGATAGAGACGATATCATCTCCTGGGGCCAAGGGGTCAGCGGCCTCCTGGGCCCTGCTGACCCTTCTCGTCCTGAACCTCGCGCCCGCGTGCCTGTCACAGGATGGCGGGAGAACCCGCGTCATCTACATAGGAGACCCGATAGGCCAGAGCCCGTTCCCCCACATGGTTAGCGAGCCGCTCCTGGACGTCAGCGGGATCCTGGCCTGCAAGATGTGGTACACCTTCGAGACCATCAGGAGGAGCATGCGGGTCTACATGCCCCGCACTTGGGAGCAGGTCACCGGCAGGTACGACGTGATAATTCTGAGCGACGCAAACGTCAAGAGCTTCGAGACCAGGCACCTGGAGTGGTTCGCCCAGGGGGTCGAGGAGGGCGGCCTCGGTCTGGCGATGGTGGGCGGTTTCGAGTCCTTCGGGGGACACGGGTACCAATCGTGGGGCGACACGACGGTCGGCAACATACTACCCGTACTCTGCCCGGACCAGTACAACGCCGAGGGGCAGATCGAGATCCTGAGGCGCCAGAACCCGGTGGTGTCCAACCTCCCCTGGGAAACGCTCGGGTCAAGCGACTACTTCGGCGGTAACATCGTGATCCCGAAGGAGGGATCGGAGCTGGTGGCCAACATGAGGACCGGGTCGAAACGGTATCCCCTGCTGGTATGGTGGGACGCGGGGGAGGGAAGGAGCTTCGCCATGGCCGCCGACTGGACACCGGCCGCCGGCACGGCCTTCATGAGGTGGGAGTACTACGGGGACTTCTGCGTCAACCTCGTCCTCTTCACCGGGATGGCGGAGGTGCCCGGGGATATCGAGCTCGTTCACTCCGTCAGGGACGTGCTCAGGCAGTGCGTGCAGACCAGCAACTACCTCTACGCCACCATAGATTTCGCCGAGAGGTTCGGCGCCAGCCCACGGCAGCCTGAGGAGACCGCGCTGGAGGCGAGGGAGTTGATCCAGCAGGCACGGGCCCTCTATCTGGGATACGAATTCGAATCCGCACACTCCACGGCTCTCCAGGCGCTGAACAGGTTCGAGAGGGGCCTGGAAGAGGCGCTCCAGGCGAGGGAGACCGCTCTGTACTGGATATACGTCATTGAGTACCTGGTAGTCACCGGGACCTGCATGATATCCGGTACCGTTATATACATGCTGATGATCCGCAGGAGGCTCTACCGGCCCTCCGAGTTGACCAGGCTGAGCGGGAGAAGATACTCAAGATGAGCGTTGGGGTATTCTGCTTGGAGCTATAACCCTGAAGATCTCGCATCTCACACGCGGCGCAGGTAGGGGCTAAAAAGAGATATTAACTCGAGAATTCCTCGGAAAGAGTGATCGAATTGAGAGTCAACTTTTTCCTTATTGGCTTGGTACTGGCTTGCTGCCTCGCGACCCCCGTGATGGCGAACGATGAGCAGGGAGCCAGGATGGTGGTCATGGTCAATGGCGATGATATCGAGTCCAACGATATCCTGCGACAATACATGGATCGGGTGGATCTGCCGGCCCTGAGGAGTCTCGCCGACGCAAGCGGGGACCAGGCGGTGGACTTCAACGAACTGATCTCACATCTGCCCGACCCGCCGTCTGGCTGGACCGGCCGCGAACCTACCGGGATGCTGATGAACACTGGCGAGGGCGCATTCAGCTTCGGCACCAGGGAGTACCAGAAGGACGGCGCCGATGATGAGGTGAACGCGGTCATATGGGACACCCAGTACCTGGAGATGGGCCCCTGGTTTGTCTACTGGTCAGGTGCGTACAGCTGGGAGTCAACGGAGGGCTACATGCGGTCCACGACCTACAAGGGTTACCCTGCCTGGGAGTCCAGGGATTACGGGGACCAGAGCGGCATCCTCGTGGTCGGGGTCGTCATGCAACAGCAGGTATCTGAGGTGGGGAGCATACTGCTCGTATCCGGGACCCTGGGCCTACTTCTGGCGCTCGGCCGAAGAAGTTTCTAGAGACCCCTCAGCACGGCCCTCTTCCGAATCTGCCGGGGTATTCTTGAGCGCCGCCAAAAGGTGACGGGCATCCTCGGATTGCACTAACGGAAGGAAAGTACGATTAATAAGCGGTGACCGGAGCCCACGCGGGAGTTGAACAGTCGAGAGAGATTCAGGGAATCGCTCCTCTTCGGAAATCCCGACAAGGTATCGATCCCCTGCTACCCGTTTGTGGCGAAGCCGTCCCTGGTGGAGAAGTGGTACGATCAGGGACTTCCCCGGGACGACTCCTACATCAGGATACTCGGCCTGGAGCATTCGGAACGGCTTCCTCTGGCGCTCGGCCCCCTGCCAAGGTTCGAGGAGAAGGTCGTCAAGGAGCTGGGCGATCACAGGCTTATCCGGAACTGGCTCGGCCAGATCGTCGAGGTCGAGAAGAACCCGGAGATGAACGACTACTACACCAAGAGATGGGTCGATTTCCCGGTCAAGGACAGGGACGATTTCGAG
>Ga0180431_10008720_pt1 | contig 11590 bp, 19 predicted proteins | sample SS_ome_11_FD_132459 | JGI IMG/M metagenome (GOLD analysis project Ga0180431, IMG submission 132459) | Hypersaline lake sediment archaeal communities from the Salton Sea, California, USA - SS_1_MS_1 metaG | ecosystem: Environmental > Aquatic > Non-marine Saline and Alkaline > Hypersaline >...
CCGTTTGAGTATGAAGGCCCAAAGAGGAATAAGATAGCTAAGCAGGCGTTGAAGCAGGTTGATGAGATGGCTGACTCTTACATTGTAATTAGCAATGATGTTGTTGATGATGTTGTGTTTAAAGATGCGATGGATCATATTAATATTACGATTAGCAATGGGATTGAGACTATGCTTCAAGTTTTACTAGAGCCTAGTTTGATTAACCTAGACTTTGCTGATTTCACCACCGTTTTGAAAGGTGGCGGAAGGTGTGTGTTTTCGTATGCTAGTTTTGACGGCCAAGATCGTCCTAAGAGAGTCTCTGACGAGTTGTTAAAATTTTCTTTACAACCGTCATTGAGTACGAGGAAGATTAGGCAGAGTGTTATTTTTGTTCGTGGAGGCACGGACATGCGTAAAGACGAAATTCAAATAGTTTCGTCTTCAATCCAGAAAAAACTAAATGAGGATGCACTAATGTTGTTAGGAGTGTCAGTAACCGAAGAGAAGCAGTCTTTAGACGCAGTGTTTTTCGGCACTGTAGAGGAGAAGTAAAGGAGGAAACTATGCCAGGTAGAGATGGAACTGGACCGAGAGGAGAAGGTCCTAGAACCGGTGGGGGTAGAGGAAACTGCCCCCCCTCGGATTCAAGCAATGATAAAACCGCTAGTAGATCTGGTCCGGGTAGAGGTTTGAGGCTCGGCCGAGTCCGCCGGAAAGGATTAGGACGCTATGGACAAAGAGGCAATTTACAAACGAGCTAAGGCAAATGTGAAAGATCTCCCTTGCCCAGGTTCGAAAATCAGAAGTGGAGGAAGAGGACGGGGTCTTGGGATTGGAAGAGGGCGAGGGCCAATCGGGGTCCCAATTGAAGAGAAGCTAAAGGCTCTAGAAGCAGTTAAGGCTAAAGTCAAAACCGCGAAGAAAAGGAAATCTAAATAAACCACTTGACAATAGTCTTGGAAAGGACAAAAATAGTAATAGGTTATGATACATAAGACTACATATGAATGTGCTCACAGTTGGTGCTTAGCCCCCTTTAAGGTTGCTAATGCAGAGGGCAAGTATCCTGCTATTTGTAGAAAGTGTGGGCAGTACACACTTTTGGAGAGTAAACCTGAAGGCTCTCCAGACCCGACCGAGTATTATCGGGTAGAGAATAGCTTCAAGGAAGAGGAAGGAGATATTGTTGGAGAACAAGGTAGTACCGCAGGAGAAGAAGCTTAATCTAGAAAATTTGGAGCTTCGAAAGTCTAATATGGAGCTGCAAGCGCAGGTCCTCCAGACTAGGCTTGTGAATGTTGAGAATGAATATCAGAAGAACTCACAAGAACTTGATCGTGTTGTCAATGAATTGAATGAAGAACTAGGAATCGATATTAGGAAGTACAAGGTAGGAGAGGATGGAACCATCCTAGATCAGCAGGGAAAGCCTGTAGACTTCTCAAAAGAAGACCAGCCTAAAGAAACCAAGAAGAAAAAAACGAAGTAAGAAGGAGGAAAACCTAGTTGTTTTCAGAGATATCCAATAAGGTTGTCATGGTATATCCTAGTGACAACTTCGATGGGGGAGTCTATAACTACAGACAGTTTCTCCCTTACACTAACATGGCTAGATACTTTGGCTGCAAATTAAAGATGAATACTCAGCTAGATTTGCAAGACGTTGAAATGGCTGATATTATTGTGTTTAATCGTCAGTATAATGAAGGTTGTTTGAAAGCTATGGAATATTCATTGCTGAAGAAGAAGTTAGTTGTTTTTGATTTAGATGATAACATTTATGCTGTCCAGCAGGATAACCCAGCTTACACTACTTATACGGATGAAACTGTTATGCACAACTTGGATTTATTCATAGAGCATGCTCATGTTTTTACTGTGTCTAATGAGAGACTAGCTGCTTCACTGCAGGTTAGGCGCAAAGGAAAACCAATAAATATTATCGAAAATGGAATCCCCTGGGGATTCTTTCAGCAGAAATTGGATAAGAATAAGGTTCCTACAGTTAGCTGGCATGGAGGTCCTAGTCACATTAGTGATCTAAACTTGATCAAGAGCCTCCCGCTGATTTTGAAAGACTGGAGATTCGTGTCCTTTGGCTCAGTTAATATTGAGGGTTGGGAGCATGTTCCTACAGTTCCATTTAAGTCTTTCTACCAAGTTCTCAGGACTATAGACCCAGATGTAGCTGTAACCCCACTAAACACTAATGCTTTTAATGCTTGCCGCACCTCCATTAAATTTGTCGAGAACACAGCTGTAGGGGCAGCTAACGTCTGTTCTAATTTTGGTCCTTATGCTGAGCTAGGAGACTATGTTGTTTTTCCTGAGGATAATAATAACCCTGAAGCTTGGGCCGAAGCTTTACAAAAAGCTTATGCTCAGAGAGAGTCGCTAGTTAAGAAGTCAGAAATTTTGGTCAGAGATCGATTCAATTCCAGGAGAGTAGCATTCAGCCTAGGAAAGGCACTGATTAATGGCTTCAGAGAACTTTAACCCAGAAGTAGTATACTCATCTTTTTCCGAATCAGTTTATTTTTTGTTGGAAAGACACGCTGAGATTCTAGTGGATCTAGGCGTTTTTGAAACTATTGAAGAAGCTAAGAATGAATTGATGTCTGAGATTAATGCAATCTAATGCCAGAAGATAAACCTAACCTTCCAAGATGTTCTGTATGTAAAGCCAAGCCCCTGATTTTGTATCGGGAGGATGGCAGGATATACTGTGAAAGTTGTAAAAACAAGCTAGCTTGGAGTAAAAAAGAAAGGAAAGAGAATGAGGAAAGACCTGTTTCCTGAGTTTACAGAAGAAAACCAGGACAAGTACGACAATGAAAAAACGACTATAATTCTTCTGGGTCAGGACCCAGCTTTAGTTAGAGAATGTGTAGATACACTAGTAAAGAATACTGAGAATCTCCCCGAGATCCTTTTAGGGCATACAGATAGATTCTACTCTTTGTTTGAAGGTAGGTTCCCTGAGTGCAGGCTGTTTGATTTAGGGTACTGGAACTATAGTAAGAATAATAACTATTTAGCATCACAAACTGACGCTGGAAAGCTGATCTTTATGAATGATGATATCTTTGTAGCTCCAGGCTGGCTGGAGCCTATGTTAGAAGCTTTGGATAACCCTGAAGTGGGTGAAGTAGGAATTCAGCTTAGATTCCCTTCGGAGAAGATTCAGCATGCCGGAGTTATCTACAAGGATAACAGGGCCGACCAACCTGTTCACGCTTATATAGGATCCCCAGTATTTTCTAAGAATGTAAATTCACCAGCTGTATTCCCTGCAGTAACAGCAGCTTGTATTGGGATGAAGCATAGTTTATTTGATGCTATTGGTGGTTTCAACGAGGATTACTTAGTTGAAGTTCAGGATGTTGACCTGAGCGTAAAAGTATGGGCTTACGGCAAGAAAGTTTTGTACATTCCTAACTCTGTAGCTTATCATCTGACTGCTGAGACTAGGAAGGATAACACCAGCTATAAGATCATAGCTAAAGATAGAAAACTACTAAAAGACAGGACAGAACAGTTCTGCAAAGAGTACGGATTTATAAAGTAAAGGAGAACCAATGGATGAATTACTAGCACAACTAGCCCCTATGCTAGGATATATAGTAGCAGCAGTTATTATTTATCTTTTAGGGCAGTTAGGGATTAAGATTAAGAAAGATGGTCTAGATGTAGGCCCAGTGAAAGACAAAGCTTTATTCCAGGGAGGAGTGCAGAGACTTCATTGGGCTTGTATGCTGGCAGTTAAGGATTTGCTTCAAACTACAGTTGGTGAGTTGAAGGAAAAAGCTAGTGATAATAAGCTTACTAAGGAAGATGCTGTTAATATTAAAAATGAAGCTGTAGATAAGGCTAAGTCTTATTTAGGCACAAAGGGATTGAAACTAGTATTAAAATCTATTAAAATTAAAGATAAGGAAATAGATAAAGTTATAGGGTCTACGATAGAGGAAATCATTAACGATATGAAGTAGTTACTGAGATGAAGTATAAGATCAAGAACATCACCAACGGTTACATCACGCTAGAGCCACCTAACATTCTCAGAAGGGATACTGAGATTATTAGAGAGTATCCTAATGGTAAACTTCCAGATAGAATTCGACACTTCAGGGACGTGGGGATGATCGATGTTTCTCCGTTGAAAGAAGAATCATATAATTTTCCGGTTGAAGCATCTAAGCCTATCCCTCCAGAGGCGGGCAGATTGGAGCAACAGCCCAGAAAAAAGGTGGCGATTGATCACGAAAAGACAATCAAAAATGAGTATAAAATTAAAGTTACAGAAAGTAAGACCACGATTGTTAACCCATCATTAAAAATGAAGCCAGGGAGTGATCTTATAGAAGTAGCCGACTTGTCAATATTAAATTTGATCGAGGTTTAAAATGCTTATAGGAGGAATTTGTTCAAGCACAGAAATATGGGGAGGGGTTAGAAGATACTTTGAAATAGGTAATTGTTTGGTAGATGACGGGCATGATTACCATTTTATTTGTATGCACAAAACGAGGCGTCCGTGGGTAGATTTTAAGGGTAAAATTGTATCTATCAGAGATATTAATAAATATAATTATGATATTCTTTTTACCGGAACGTGGGAAAGTTTTCCAGTATTTTTACAAGCTAAGGCAAACAAAAAGGTTGTTATTGTGGTGTCTAATTTCTACACGGATAAATATGTAGAATTATTTAAATCTGGGGCACAGGATTACTTATGGATAGGTGTAAGCCATAATTGGCAATCTCAATTTATGGGAAGTGGGATAACTGGGTATACGTGCCCAGGCGGAGTCAACACCAACTTTTTTTCCCCAAATTATAATTTAAGAAAAGAAAACCCTATACGGATATCCTTTTACGGTCAGAAGTATGACAAGTCAGATAGAGCTAGGGAAGCGCTGGATTATGTGGAGCTTGAAAGGCAACTTCTAAAAGTATATGCAGAAGTTGGAGATGAGATAGAAATCGTGGCTTTTGACAGTAAGGCTTTAGATTACGAACACCCAATTAGAGTAAAGGTAAACAATAATCAAAATGATTTGCGCGAACTGCTACAATCATCTCATCTAGTTGTATCTGGAAAAAGAAAAGGTTGTTGGGATAATGTAGTAGCAGAATCTTTTGCTTGTGGGGTACCTGCTGTCAGTTATTATGATGGTACAGTTGATTTTCTTGAGGATGGAATAAATGGCAAAGTTGTTGTTGAGGCAGATGATGTGTCAAAAAATATAGGTTGGTTTTTAGATAATAAGGATAGATTGTTGGCCTGTGGAATTAACGCAAGGAAAAAGATAGAAGAATTTTCTTGGGAAATCTACACAAAAAATTTCATGAGAATTATAGAAGAAAGTTGTTAATTAATTGAATACTATATTATTTATTGGGGCTCACCCAGATGACGAGTTTGCTTGTTCTGCAACCATTTCAAAGTTTGTTGAAGCTGGTTCAATTGTTCATATGCTTTATTTTTCTATTTGCGAAGACATAGTGCCGCCAGGATTTAGTAAAAATATAAGGATAAAAGAGATAGAGGAAGCAGCCCTAGAACTAGGCGTTAGTAAGGATAAACTTATATTATATACTTTTCCAGTAAGACGATTAGACGAAAATAGATCGACTATTAGGCAAAGGCTTTATAATATTGGGAATGAATTAAATCCAGACGTTATTCTTATCCCATCAAGATTTGATGTGCACCAGGATCACAAAACAGTAAGCGAGGAAGCTATTAGAACTTTAAGGTTTCAAACTATTTTAGGGTATGAACTTCCAAGAAATATTTTTTTTTCTGAGCTCAACTACTTTGAGGAGGTTACAGAAGAGCAGTTAAAGAAAAAAGTGCTCAGTCTTTCTAAACATACCTCCGAAAGTTTTCGTAAATACTTTGACCCTGAGGTGGTTTATTCTTTAGCTAGAGTTCGAGGAATGCAAGCAAATGTCAAATTTGCAGAAGCATTTGAGTCAATAAGAGTAATTAATAAGTAAGCCTTTTGACTATGATAATAACGAAGAGTTCAACAACTTTGAAAAAAAAGTTTGGTGATTCTAAAATTTTCACTAGGATTGAAGACGATTATTACAAACCAATAGTGTATTCTAGGATCGAGGCTGAAGATCTTACTATTGGTAGTGGTACACAAATAAATGAAGGCGTATACATAAAAGGAAGCAAAATTACTATTGGAAAAAGAGTAAAGGTATACTCAAATACTATCATCTTAGTTGATCATTTGTACATCGGGGATGATGTCGTTGTACAAAATAATTGCAGGATTGAAGGTTTAAGTGTTGTTGTTGGGGATAATGCACGTATACTACATCATGCAGAAATAGGTGGAGGTAGTTGTTTTGATAAAACATCAGAACTTGTTGTCGGAAACGATTGTTATATTGGGAGCTATTCGCATATAAACATAGCAAGAAAGGTTTGTATTGGTGATAATGTAGGGCTAGGCCGAGGTACCTGTATTTTTACGCACGCAGCTTACTTATCTTGTTTAGAAGGGTACCCGTCAAAGTTTGACCCCGTTACAATTAAAGATAATGTGTGGATCCCTGGGGCAATAATTACACCAGGAGTTACAATCGGACCAAACTGTGTGGTGGGTGTTGGGTCAGTCGTAAATAAAGACATACTTCCAGGTTTCTTTTCAGCAGGCGTTCCTGCGGTAGTAAAGGCTAGAAGAAAGTATCCTGAAAGTGTTAATGAATCAACAAAATTGTCTATACTATCTTCTATAATTGAATACGTACTGCAAGGTAATGGTACAATCTATACTAAGAAAAACAACGGTAAGGAGAATGTTTTTATAACAGATGAACATGTGATATTGGTTGATGGTCTTATAAAATTATATAGAAACACTTATCCAAGCGAAGAAGCAAGTACTATTATTGATGTTGATAATAAAACTATTAGCGGAGAATATAACGAGTTTGTCGATAGGCTTAAACACCAATTTAGAAGAAACGGGGTGAGGTTAACTTATGAGTAGACCAGAATTTTCCATTATAATTACCTATTATAACAACGGTCATAAAAATAACTATTTGAATTTGGTTTTGTGGGGCTTGTCTAGGCAAACTTGTAAGAGTTTCGAATTAATATTAATTGATAATAATTCCCCTATTCCATTGATTGTTAAAAACCAAGATTTAGCTCGGGTTAAAATTCACAGGATGAATTATAATTATGGGCAATGCACCGCTAGAAATTTAGGGGCAGAGCTTGCAAGCGGAAAAAGAATAATATTTAATGATGGTGATCATGTTTATTCTAATAATTTTCTAGAAACTCATAAAAACGCTAACCCAGATATATTTATAACTTTATTTTGTGGAAGAGACCCAAAAAAACGGTTTGTAGTTCCGTTTAACAAGGTGACAGATATGATTAGACATTATGAAATAAACCCAATAACTGATAATGATTTGCTTCACTACAAGAAAAAGGTAGGACACTTTTTGAATACAATCCCAATTGGTTCTAGTTATAACAGAAAAGTGTTCTTGCAACATAAATATGATACGTCCTTTGATTTTGGTGATAAAGAAAAGGGTAAAGGGTGGGAAGATATAGACCTTGGCTTGAGACTTTACAAAAGCGGTGCTAGTTTTGGTGGAAGCCGAAAAGCTTTTAGTATACATATCCACCACCATTTTTTTGGGGTTGCTCCGTCACCGTTATCAGAAAAAGAAAAGGGAAAAATAAACTGGGTCAAATTAGAACGTAAGCATCCGGACATAAAAGAGTTGACTGGTGAGTGGTATGATTATACTTACCAAGCTTTGTATAAACTATGACTGTAAATATAGATTTAGCTTGTGGTTTTTCCCCTAAAAGTAAGTGGATAGGTTTAGATATAAGAAAAGAGTGTAAGCCTCATGTCGTGTGTGATTTTTCAGACGGAATACCACTAAAAGATAGTTGTGTTGATGAAGTAAATTGTTCAAATTTCATAGAGCACCTAAAACCAGAAGATTGCAAGAAATTTGTAAAAGAAATTATTAGGGTGTGCAAAATCGGTTCTATTGTAGTGGTTGCTGTTCCTAGTTATGATTTAGATAAAACATACGTCCCTGAACATTTGAGTTTTCATTCTGATTGTTGGCTTAGTTATTCTAGGTTTTCTAATGAATATTTCAATGTAGAGAAAGTAATTTACCCCCCTAGTGACTTGTGGGAAAGCGGTGAAGTTCAAAAACTCATACCAGGAATAACGCATGAGTTAGCTCGCAAACTGTTTAGAAATATGACCAAGAACATTGTGTTTAAATTAATAGTTAAAAAAAAGATAGAATAAATTAATTATTTTATAGTAATTATGATGAAAGCTGGAGTCGATAAATCTAAATTTAATAACATTCTAATCACAGGTGGTGCCGGGTTTATAGGTTCTAACTTAGCTAGAGAAGCAGCTAAACTAGTGGGCACAGTTAGAGTACTAGATAACTTTTCTACTGGAAGAGAGGAGAATTTAGAAGAACTATCAACTAAAGTTCAATTGATCATTGGGAGCATCAATGATATTACTGTTGCTAGAAAAGCTTTAGATGGAGTAGAGACAGTCTTTCATTTAGCTGCACTCCCTTCAGTTCAGCGTTCTATTCGAGATCCTCTAAGCACTAGTATAGTAAACATCGAAGGAACTCTTATAATGCTAAGACTTTCTATAGAAGCTGGAGTAAAGAACTTTATCTTCTCTTCCTCTTCTTCTGTATATGGCAAGGGCCAGGAGCTTCCTATGCAGGAAACTGCTAAATCTAATCCAGCTTCACCGTATGCCTTGTCAAAGCTTGCGGGAGAGCATTATTGTCGAATTTTTTCTGAACTCTATCCTATTAATACTGTTTCACTAAGATATTTTAATGTGTTTGGTCCTAGGCAGGATCCAGAGGCTGAATATGCAGCCGTTGTTCCTAAGTTTATTAGCATGATGCTGCAGGGAGAAATTCCGGCAATCTATGGTGATGGTAAGCAGTCCAGAGATTTTACTTATGTAGATAATGTGGTTAAGGCTAACTTGCTAGCCGCAAAAAAGGCACAAGAATTTTCTGGTAAAAGTATAAATGTAGCTTGTGGCGAAAGTGTTTCCGTAACTGAATTATACACTGTTTTATCTAAACTATTAAAATTTAAGAATAAACCTATGTATGGTGTACCCCGCCCAGGAGAGATAATTGATTCTCAGGCCGATATCAGTATGCTAAGATCTTTAGGGATGAGGGATCTAGTACATTTTCACGAAGGGATAAAAAAGACAGTGGAATGGTTTAAGGAGGATTTTTGAGATATCTACTAACAGGGGGCTCAGGCTTGCTATGCACTGAGCTTAGAAATCAAGCACCAGATCTATTTGTAGCTCCATCTCATGAGGATCTGGACATCACCAAAATTAATGATTCTATTGTAGCTGAAAGAATTAGAAAAGATGCTAGTATTACTGGAATTCTGCATGCTGCAGCCTTTACTTCCCCTCCTAAGTGTGAGGAGAATAAGGATCTAGCTTTTGAAACTAATGTTATTGGAACTGAAAATTTAGCTAGGTGGGCTGACAGCCGTGGTATTTATAGACCCAGATTTAAATTTGTTCTTATTTCCACTGATTATGTTTATTCAGGCAAGCATGGGTTTCACACCGAGGATGAAAACCCTTCCCCTTGTAATTACTATGCTTGGACCAAGCTCATGCAAGAGATTGTAGTTAGAAATTATACTCCTCATTTGATCATTAGGACTACTTTTGCTAAGCGTGAGCCCTGGCCTTTCCCCAAAGCTTTTGTTGATCATTTTACCTCTAAAGATTTTGTCGACGTGATTGCTGCTAGAATAATAGATTTGATTAAAGTTGATGCTGCTGAAGGTGTAGTTAATATTGGAACAGAAAGAAAATCATTATATGATCTAGCTAGGAAAGTAAGCCCAGAAGTGGGGCAAATGTCGATTAAAGATTTACCGTTTACTGTTCCTGATGATACGTCGCTAGATTGCAGTAAATATTGGAATATTGTACATAAAAATACCTCAACTTTAAATGGGGAATAAGGAAGGAGACATAAATGATTGAAGGTGTAGAGCAAATCCAGTTATCTGTTCACGAGGATGACCGGGGTTATCTGTTTGAGGCTTTTAGGTCTGATCAGCCTTATTACAGGAAGTTTGGGCAGGTCTATGTAGTCACTAATCCCATGCCTAGAATCGTTAGAGCTTATCATAAGCATGATGTTCTCTGGGACTATTTTACTATTGTTAGTGGAAGAGCTAAATTCGTACTAGTTGACGACAGGAAAGAATCTTCAACTTATGAAGAGATTAATGAGTTCATTTCTAGTGATAGGAAGCCTACTTTGCTGATCGTACCTCCTGGGGTTTATCACGGCTGGATGTCTTTGTCTAAGAATACCGTTCTGCTTAGCACTGCCTCTGAAGTCTATAATAAGGAAAACCCAGACGAGTATAGGATTCCCTGGGATACTTATGGTAAGGATAAGTGGGAGGTGAAGTTTAAGTAAGATGGCCAAGAACCGACCGCCTAAAGTAATAGTAACTGGAGGAGCAGGGTACATCGGGGCTAAGTTTATCCCAATGCTTTATCATCGCGGATATGATATTTTAGTGTATGATAAGCTTCTATTTGGCTACGAGGCTTTAGGTGAGTACGCTGATAAGGTGAAAATAGTACAGGGTGAAATAATTGATTTTCCTCAAGATTTACTAGAAGATGCCTATGGAGTTGTACATTTAGCAGGAATTTCTAATGACCCAACTGCTTTCTATCTTCCTGAACTTAACATGCAGATTAATACAGATGCGACTAAGCGTCTAGCTGAGTTCATTAGTGAATCATCAGTTAAGAAATTCATCTTTGCTTCAACTTGCTCAGTTTACTATGTGATAGGAGAAGAGCAGGATGAACTATTAACTGAGGAATCGCCACTAAGCCCTGAAGCCCCATATTCTAAAAGCAAACTATATGGTGAGAAGGCTATATATGAAGTCCTAGACGGTAGTGATTTGGACGTTACTATTCTAAGGCAAGGAACCGTCTTTGGGTGGTCGCCTAGAATGAGGAATGATCTAGTAGTAAATACTATGGTTAGGGATGCTATTCTAAATAACAAGATCACTGTTCATTGTGGCGGAAGCATGTGGAGACCTTTAGTTTATGTGGATGATGTATGCTCGGCTTATATTGCTGCTTTAGAAAATAGTATCTCAGGCACTTATAATTTATCTTATTATAACTATAGGGTTCTAGAGCTAGCACATAGAATTGCCCTTACTTTAAAGAGAGTATTTGGAGTATCTCCAGAAATAGATGTAAGTTTTGAAGGAAAAACAAGAAGTTATAGGGTGACAACTGACCGACTAAAGCAGGCGTTTCCTAAGGAGTACCAGCCGAAGACTCCAGTGGAAGAAGCCGTAGTTGAGTTATACAATGGATATAAACAAAATCCAGAGGTACTAGTAGACCCTAAGAATACTAATATAGATTGGATGCATATGCTTTCTGATGTTAATGCCAGGATTAAAGTTATGGGCGGAGTTGATTGGTAGATGATTTAATCGTGTTTCGAGGATAAA
>Ga0180431_10008722_pt1 | contig 11587 bp, 9 predicted proteins | sample SS_ome_11_FD_132459 | JGI IMG/M metagenome (GOLD analysis project Ga0180431, IMG submission 132459) | Hypersaline lake sediment archaeal communities from the Salton Sea, California, USA - SS_1_MS_1 metaG | ecosystem: Environmental > Aquatic > Non-marine Saline and Alkaline > Hypersaline >...
CTGTTAGGAATATGTCGATTGCGTTAAAATCGCACCAACAGATAAGCGGTTCACATTGGTTGGCAACAACAAATAGGCGCTGATCGAAACGGTTCTCCTTTGGGAGTCAATTCCATCGATTGCTTGCCACGGGCTTGGCAAGCCCTTCAATACGCTGGGGATGGGCACTGTGGGGCGCGATTTTTCCGGGAATTCGCGGTACCGATAGATGATGATCGGGCCTCACAAAAGACCAGACTTGAACAGGTTAGAAGGAACACGATGAAATCATTCGGCCATACCATTCGAGAACTTCGCACTGCAAGGAAGCTGACGCAGCGCGCTCTGGCAGCCCAAGTGGGAATCAACTTTACCTATCTCAGTAAGATCGAGAACAATCGGCTCGAACCGGGCCAGTCGCCTAAGAAGGACACCATCGCACGGCTGGCTGAGGCGCTCGATACGGACGCGGACGAATTGTTGCTGCTGGCACGCAAGATTCCCGACGCGATTAGTGAGCAAATCATGGAGCGGCCAGCGCTGTTTCGTAAGATCGCCTGTTTGGACGACGAAAAGGTCGATCGCCTGTTGGAAGGCTTGAATAACGGCAAGAAACAAGAACCGATGCCGAAGCTGGGGCATTCGGAGAGTTTCTTACAAAGTATTCTCGACTCGCTTTCCTGCCACATCGCGGTGCTGGACGAAGATGGGCGAATTATGGCCGTGAACGCGGCCTGGCAGCGGTTTGCCGCTCGAAACGGCATGGACCCTGAAGAGTGTGGTCTGGGCGCGGACTATCTCGCTATTTGTGACGCGGCTACGGGCCTAGGTTCCGACGGGTCGGAGGTTGCCGCCGATGCGATTCGTGAAGTGCTTCGTGGCGAACGCGAGCATTTTGAGATGGAGTATCCTTGCCACTCGATGGCGGAAAAACGCTGGTTTATTCTTCGTGTGACTAGTTTTGAGCAGAACGGTGCCAGCCGCGCGGTTGTCTCGCACGACAATGTTACGATCGGACAACTGGCCGGAATCGAGTCGTAGAATTAGGCATCGTGTTCGGAGTGCCGCGTGTAGGGCAGTCCGAAGTAGTCATGAATGAAGGCCATGCGGTCGCCTTCGCATTTAACGTATTCGACTAGAGAATAGAGTTTCTGCTGGTCGCGGCGTAGCTTTTCCTCAAGACGCTGAGCGTCTTGCAACTCCGCAGGGAGCTTGCTGACCACTTCGATGTTCAGCGGATCGAGTGATCCTTCGATGACGCCGTAGCGGTCGAGCATGGCCAGCGCCGTTTGCAGGCGATGGTCGTGCTTCTGTTTGTGATGCAGTTTCTCTCGCAGCCATTCGAGGCCGAAGGCCTGTGCCTGGTCGCGGTCGTGTAACAGCAAGTCGTGGACGCGATCGTAGTACGTCGCGTCAGGATTGCTCCAGCGGAGGAATTCCATTTGCGTCATGAGGTCCGACTGGTCGTAGAGCAACACGCATTGCGACGGTAGCCCGTCTCGTCCGGCACGCCCGACCTCTTGGTAGTACGATTCCATGGAGCCCGGGACGTCAGCGTGGATCACGAAACGAATGTCCTCTTTGTCGACGCCCATGCCGAACGCATTGGTGGCTAGCACGAGGTGATCCGGCTCAGTCATGAAGCGGTCCTGGATCGCCTTCCTTTCTCGGCGCGGTAGGTCGCCGTGATAGACCAGGTGTTCCATCTCCATGGCGTCGAGCAACTCGCTAAACCGCATTAGCGTCTTAATCAACGTGAAGTAGACGATGCCGCTGCGTGGCTCGGCGCGACGGATGTCCTCGATGCGGTTAAGCTTGTCTTCTTCGCCCCATGCTTCGACAACCTCAAGACGCAGATTCGGTCGATCGATCCCTTCGTGGAATGTGGTAATCTCTTGGTCCGTGAGGCCCAGCTGCCGTACGATATCTCGCTGCACGTCGGGTGTGGCCGTGGCCGTCAGGGCGACTGTCGTTGGATATCCTAGCCGCTCACGGATTTCGGCGAGCCGGGTGTAGTCGGGGCGGAAGTCGTGTCCCCAGGTGCTAATGCAGTGCGCTTCGTCGACGGCCAACAGTTGCACCTCGCGCTGGGAGATGACTTCGATGAATTCCGGCTTGCGAAATCGTTCCGGCGTCACGTAAAGCAGATCGTAGTCCCCGCGACGCACGGCGGCGTAGCGGCTCTCACGTTCTTCTCGCGTCAAGGACGAATTGATGAAGGCGGCCGCCACGCCCTTGGCTCGTAGCGAATCGACCTGATCTTTCATCAAGGCAATCAGCGGCGAGATGACGAGCGTTAGGCCGGCTTGTCGGCTGTTTTCTTGTCCCTGCGCGTTGTTGTCGGTGGCGGTCTCTCTTGCTTGTCTGGCGAGTGCGAGTGCTGGAATCTGGTAGCAGAGCGACTTGCCCATACCGGTCGGCATAATGACCAACGCGTGTTGTCCGTCGAGGACGTGCTCGATGACCCGCGATTGTTGACCGCGGAATTCGGTGTGCCCGAATACGTCGGCAAGGATGGTTTGGAGCCGTTGCTTCATGGACCGAGGGCGAGGCGAGAGGGGATGGGGAGCGGCGGAAGCGAACCGGCAGCAGTAATACCGACCGCGCAAAAAAAGCCCTTCGCAGTTGGGGCAGTAACTGCGAAGGGTGAAGACGGGGGGTCTAAGATGTTCCCCCGCCACACATGTGTAACTGTATTCTGTCCCGAATCGCCTTCGATTGCAAGCGCAGGATTGCCGCTTCTGGGGCAATTTTTGTTCGCGGTACTATCCCGCTCGCCTGGGAGTGGGGTCTGTATTTCTCGGGGCAGCCGCCGGCCAGATCGGCTCCTGCCGAATGCTCCGATTTTCCGCCCGCAGTCGCGGTGTGCCGGATCGCTTATCGGCTTTGACTTCTCGCACGATGGCCAATTCTCGTGGTCCTTGTTACTATCGATGTAGGGTCCTTGCGACCCGCCAGCAGTTGTTTTTTGCCGCCGCCGGCGTGTTTGAGCCTCGCGGCAAGTGCTACCTTTCCTGTCGTCTTTAGGCCAATTCTCGTGACAACGCCAGAAGCCAAAGAGAAGCCGGCCCGCCGCCGGTCGCGGCTCGCCGCCGCCATCGAGCGTGACGGGGTGCTCGCCGTTTCGAGAAAGCTCGTCCGCTACCTGTTGTCGCGAGCCTCGAAGTACAAATCGCAGAAGGGACAGGACCGCTGGGTGCTTTCGACGCTTCGCAACAAGCGGGATGGCTACTTTGTGGATCTGGCTGCCTCCGACGGGATCACCCACAGCAATACCTGGGTGTTGGAGAAGTCGTGGGGCTGGGCTGGGATCGCCATCGAGCCCAACCCTTACTTCTTTCCCAAAATGGCCGCCAGACGCAGCGTGACCAAGTACGAATGTGCCGTTGACGACAAGCCAGGCACGGTTCCCTTTCGCGTCGACAACGGTGGGCTGGGGGGGATCGTGGCCGACGATACCGACAACAATCCCGCGGTGCGAGGCGAGCAGCTCAAGAATGCCGAGGTCGTTGAGGTGCCGTCGCGAACTCTGACTGAGTTGCTTGATGAAGCGGGCGCTCCCGCCACGATCGATTATCTTTCGCTCGATGTGGAGGGGGCCGAGGAGCGTGTGCTGCGAGCTCTCGATCTCGACCGCTATACCTTCTTCTGCATGACCATCGAGCGGCCCAACGATGCCGTTAATGCCCGGCTCAAGGACCACGGTTATCGCTTCGTGAAGAGCGACAATTTCGACGCCTTCTATATTCACGAGAGCCACCCCTATGCCGATTCGATTGCCTGCCGCGAGTTTGAATCGATTCCGCGGAAGGATCGCTAGGCGACTCTTTATCGCCCGGTTATAGCTGAGCTTATAGCTCCGGTACCGGATCATCAGCGGCTACCTCCGCTCCTTCCCAGACGACTTTGCCGCCTTCATAAGTCAGTACCCGTCCGCCGCTACCGGGGACCGGTTTCTTGTTCACGGTTGGCAGCCAGCGACGATGTTCGCGCAGCTGCTCCGCGTACTTCGCCTCGCCGGCAAGATTCTTCCACTCGTGCGGATCGCTGCGGTGGTCATAGAGTTCTTCCGAACCGTCGGCGTAGCGAATGTATCGCCAATGTTCGCTGCGGACCGCGTGATTGTCGTGGTTGTGCGTCGTGATCGCTGGCCATCGCCGCTCTGCCTTCGCGTTTTTCAGTTGTGCCGTCAGGCTGTGTCCCTCTAGCTCGGTTCGCGGCGAGAGCCCACACGTTTCCGCCAACGTCGGGTAGATGTCGAGAAGTTCCGCTGGTCGCTGGCAGTTCGCGCCCGCGCTCACACCAGGGCCTGCGAAGATTAGCGGTACCCGCGTCGAGCGTTCCCAGAGGGTGTTCTTACCGGTGATGAGTTTCTCGCCGAGGTGAAATCCGTGATCCGACCAAAGGACCACGATCGTCTCGTCTGCCCGGCCGCTCTCATCCAAGACGTCGAGCACGCGGCCCACTTGCGAGTCAACGAAGCTGATGCTCGCCAGGTAGCTCCGCGTGATGTTCTTCCATTGATTCGCTTCTTTCAGGAATCGCAGCCGCGGCTCTGGCAGCTTCCAGTGCAGGTACCAGGAGAATCGCGGCGTGTCGTTGCGGTCTGTTCTCATCACCGGCGGTAGCTGTAGCGTCGACTCGGGGTAGAGATCGAACCATCGCTTCGTCGCGTAGAGTGGGACGTGCGGCAGGAAGAAGCCGACCGAGAGGAAGAAGGGCCGTTCTTCTTCGGCCGTTTGGGCATCGTCGGCCTCCCCGCCCTTCCCCGCTGCTCCTTGTTGCTTGAGCCAATCGCTGGCCCAGCTTGCCACCCGCCAATCCCCCTTGTCTTCGTCACGGTGTGGGAACTCTCCCCAGTCGACCAGGAAGTGACCGCTTGGCGTTTTCACCAGCGGCTTTTTCGGTCTCGCCAGCAGTGCCACGCCGGGGCCGAAAATTGCGAATTCGTCCTTGGTGTGTGACTTCGGGTAGTGATATACCTTGCCCGTGGTTGCCGTCCGGTAGCCGTGGCGGGCGAAGCATTGAGGCAGCGTTTCAATTTCGCGGAGCGACTCCACTTCTCGCATCCAGGGCGAGAGTCCGTAGATGCCGGTGCTCGAAGGCCGCCGCCCCGTCATCAGGCTCGTTCGCGAGGGATTGCAGAGCGGGGCCTGGCAGTGGGCGTTGCTGAAGAGCGTCCCCCGCTTCGCCAGGCGGTCGATGTTCGGCGTCTTCACCTGCGGATGGCCTCCGAGGCAGCCGATCCAGTCGTTCAGGTCATCGATGCAGATCATCAGTACGTTAGGCTGCCGCGCTGGCTTCGTTTCCGCCGCCGCTTTGCCGGTGACCGTGGCCAATCCCAAGCATGCCGCCGTCAGTAGCAGCGTTCGTTTCATCGTGCTCGCTCGATTTGCCGCTCGCATTTTTTGACCTGTTGGTTGGAGGCGATTAGTTCAGGGCTGTGCGTGTCTACGTGCCGAAGCGTTCTGGCCGCAGCGGCCGGATGTCCATGCTGGTTTCGCCGGTGGTGATTCCCTCTGCGACCAGCTTGCCGGTGATCGGGCCTTGGGTCAGCCCCAGCATGCCGTGGCCAGAGGCGATCCAGACCTTGTCCGATTGTGGCGTGGGGCCGATGACCGGAATGCCGTCGGGGGCCATGGGGCGAAGGTGGCACCAACGCGACCGCACCTTGGCCTCTTCGATTCCCTCGATGTATTTGCCCGCTCCGACCGAGAGCTGTTTGATTCTGGCTGGCAGTTGCCTCAGGTTAAAGCCGCTCAGTTCCATCGTGCCTGCCAGTCTCAAAAAATCGTCGATGGGGGTCACGAAGACTCGCTCCTCGACGAAGAGCGTGGAGGCGTTGATCTTGGTCGGCGGCGAATCGATGTCGAGGTGGTAGCCTTTGCCTGGCTGGATCGGCAACCGCAGTCCAAGCTGCTTGGCGAGCTGGGGCGTCCAGGCTCCGCCTGCCACGACCGCGTGATCCGCCTCGATGACTTCGTCGCCCAGCGTGAGTCTCACCGGCCCTGTGCCGTTGGCTTCGATTCGATCGACCGCCGCGTGTTCCCGCATCGTCACGCCCGCGGCCGCCGCCGCTTCGCCCAGCTGGATCACGAAGGTCGCCGGATTGCAGAAGGCCGACTCGTTGAATTTGATGCCGCCGAAGACCGGCGTGGTCACGGCCGGTTCCAGCTCGCGAACCTCGTCCGCCGAAACGTGTTGCCAGGTGTAGCCGAATTCCTCCAGCATCTTCGCCTCGTGCTCCACCGAGCGGAGCGTCGACTCCTGGCGGCAGACTTCTAGCCGGCCGGGGCAGTGGTAGCCGAAGTCGAGCTGGTCCTTGAGCTGCTCGAAGAGCTCGAAGCTGGCGTGCCCGAGCGCCGCCAGCAGCTCGGTGGCTTCTCGCACCTTGCCGGGGGCGCAGGCCTGATTGAATTTCCACAGCCACCGCATCAGGCCCCAGTCGAATCGCAGCGGGATGTAAAGCGGGCTGGAGGGCTTGAGCATCAGGCCCAAGTTCCGCCAGATCATGCCGGGGTGATTCAGCGGCATGTGCCCGGGCGTGATCTGTCCCGCGTTGCCCTGCGAGCTGCCGGAGCAGATCTCGTTCTGTTCGAGGAGCGTGACGCGCTGTCCCGCCTGGGCGAGATAATAGGCGGCGGAGACGCCGATCACGCCTCCCCCAATCACCACAACATGCGACTCGGCCATTCGTTCTTCCGCTCTCCGTCCGTTTTCCGGCTGTTCTGCCGGCGACTCTACTCTTTGGGTAGTTTTCTAAGCTGTTAACACCGCCAATATAAGCGTAGGGGCGTCGTTCGAGAATGGTACGGGGCGCGTACAGATTTGGGGTAAAGGGGGCCATTTTTCGTTGGATGTTCCCAGAATGTTGGTCTTTTGTTCGACAGATGTTCCGCTGGTTCTTCATAGATGTTCGACGGTTGTTCCATGTTTGTTCTGTTGTGGGTGGGGTGGCTGGGTGCCACTGGCTCCGCCAGTGTCTTCATAGTCGTGCGGCATGTGCGCTCGCGCCAACGTGAATCGCGGATTGATTGTGATACATGTTGTGGGGCGGTCTCCTGACCGTCCCACGTGATGGACCGAAGGTCTCCAGGTCTGTGGGGCGTGTTTGCACGCAGGCTATAAGGAAAGGGGCTTCCACTCGCGGCGCCACGGCGGCTCAGCAGGAGCTTCGCCCTCCCGAAAGGTCTATGGCGTAGTGTGCCCACATTAAAAAAGCCCGCGCGGACTCGGTGGATCATGTTCCGGAAGCTTCCGGCCACCAAATCTGCGCGGGCTCTTTTGGATACCTGCCGGCACGTTACCAACAAGCTCTGCGGATACACCGCCGCGATTGTTCTGTTGTCTTCTTAGCTGGCTCTTATTGTCGCGGAACACTCCGTGTTCCGGCGGGAGCTGAATGCGGAGCATTCAGCGACATTGGGGGTTCTCTTTGGGTGCCACTGGCTCTGCCAGTGCCTGGTTTCTCGTTTTCGATAACGCCCATCAACCTACCAGATTCGGCCCCAATGTCAAGTTTCAAAAAGAACCCGCCTTGGTGTGCGGACGATGGTTGCGGGTAGCCGTGTTGTTGTTGGTGTCGTTCAAGCCACTGGAGTGTTGTTGCCTGCAACTTGGCTTTCCCCGGCCATCGTCCTACAATGATGCTGGGCATGTTTTCCTGGCACATTGTGGGGCAAGGTTATGACGTTGAGAGCCGTTTCGCAATTCGCACTCCTTCTCTTGCTGCCATTGGTCGGCTGTGCGCCGAGCGATGATGGGCCCCAGGGCGAGGTCGGGGATTCTCGCACGGCAGTCACCGTGCAGGCAGGCTCGCAAGGGCAAGATGAGAAGCAGGAGCTCGTCGTAGAGGAGGTTGTCGCCGAGTCGATCGTCGATGACGAAGGCGAGTCGCTAGATGCCGACGAAATACTGGGGCCGCGGACGCCGCGGTACGTGAAGTGCCAGAGAGCGGAGGCCGAGACGACTTTGGTTCTGCTGGTTACGATTCCCACCGTCATGAAGGACCGTCGATTTACCGTTCCGTTACGGCGACGCAACATTGGCAAGGCCCTCTACCCTGCTGCCTCTCGCCCTACGGCTTCACCGTCAGTCCCTTGGTATTCTCGTTAGTCGTGAAGGCTTGGCGGAGCCAGGAGATGTCGCCGGCCGCTTCTGGCACGTTATGCAGGGTCAGTTTGCGGTCGGCCAGCAGGGCCGCGAAGTGCAGCACGTCGCCGTGACGCAGGATGCCACTGACCAGCGGCAGGTTGCGGTTTGTAAAGCATTTGCCGTGAAGGTCCGCGTCGACGGCGGTGACCCGCTTGTCGAGCCCAGCCGTGAAGATAGCCGCGACCGCCAGGCCGGGCGAGTCTCGACTGATAATCGTGACATCGCTCATGTCGGCGTCGTCTCGCTTGGCTAGGCCGTCGAGGACCGCTTGTAGGTCGGTCACCGCCATGCCGGGTACCGGGCGACCCCAAACGATCCCGTTTCTTTGCCAGGCTCGGCGTTGGCCTCGGGTGTTCTTGGTGCCGGTCGAGAGCATGGAGCCGTAAACCCGCACGTCGGGCAGCACGACCAGATTGCCGGCTCGGGCCAGCTGTTTCGGAGAGTTGGGGCCTCGCTGTTTCCAGATGGCCTCGCCGCCATCCTTACTCGGCAGTATGACGACGGGTTGTTTGCCAGTGGCGACCGAGGAACGTAATATGATCGCCGGTACGAGCAGACCTCCTTCGCTCGGGTAGCGGCCGTATTCGATCAAGACCTTCTCACCGATTATCACTGGGGACTTGAATGGCGGCTTGTTTTCTCGCGGCAAGGTCTTGTCGGTACCGAGCAGCTTGGTGAGTGCCTCTTGCGCCGCGTGGCGATACGTTTGCCAGCGATCACGCGTTGTCAGCTCCGGCAGTTTGGCCGGGAACGTCTCCGCATAAACCTTGCTGATGTGGCGGTAGCCCTTGTTGGCCGGCACGTCGACCGAGAGCTTGAGCAGCTTTTCGATTTCAAACGTTGGCGTCTCGTCGGGCTCGGCGATCGGTTCGGCGGAGTCCCCTCCCCTGACCCATCGTTCCATCCAGCCGTAGGTTCGTTCCCGCTTGGGGCGATCGTACGTATGCGGCGTGTCGTAGTAGGTGCAGTTGACCCGTTCGGCGTGGCCGTTGATCGTGTAGAGCCGCTCAATGAGTGGGAAGTTGTTCTGCTTGAAAGTCTTTGTCCAATCGTTCATGGTCAAAAACTGCAAGGCGGCTGGCATGCCGAGCGTGCTGATCTCGGGGTGATCGGTGTCTTGCATGATGGCTGGGAAATGATTGCAGTCGCAATGCTGCGAATCAGGGAACATGATCTCGCGAAAGTCGCAGGTCAGTCCGACGATGGTGGCGGCCTTGATGCGGTCGTCCAGCGCGACGAGCATCTGCGATTGCAATCCGCCGCCGGACGCTCCGGCTACGCCGATCCGTGTCTTGTCGACTTGCGGTAGCGATTCGAGGTAGTCCATCGCCCGCAGGTTGCTCCAGATCATGAGCGTTTGATTGGAGATGCCGAGCATTAAATCTTCGTAATGTCCTTGCACCGGCGAAAAGACGACATAGCCGAGACGGGCAAAGTTCAGGCAACGCTTTTGGACATCGACGTGGGCGTTGTCGTTTTCCCAATGGCCGTGGGGACAAAGCATAGCGGGAGCGGTCGCCGCATCGGCATCCGAAAGCTGCTTGGGCACGAACAGCAGGCCGGTCGAGTAGACGTTCGGCCAAAGTTGGTACCAAATGCGCGTGACGGTACACCACGGATGATCGAGCGGTTCCGACTGGTGGATGTCGAGGTCGATTCGCTCCGGCAGCGGGCTTAGGCCGGCGCTTCTCAGCACGTCCTCTCGCAGTTCGTCGCGATGTTCCTTCCACTTGTCTCCCTTGAGCAGCTTAAACGGCTTGGGCTTTGACATCGCATGGTAGTAGTCACGCAGCCGCTTGGCGTTGTCGCGGTTTACGGTTGGGGGGCTTTTCCGCGTTGTTTCCGCCCTGGCCGACGTCGGCTCATGGCTGACAAAGAGCGAGGTGGCGACGCAAAGTACAAGGAAGGCAATGTGTCGTGTACGGATTGCGTGGCTCATGCGAGTTGCCGATCGGAACGGGGTGAGAGAAGAGAATGGTGGGGCCGCGTTGGTGCCACCTTAGTCTAGGCTTGCTGCGGGCATGCCTTCAATAGAATCAATAGAAACGGTCCGCGTGACGAGGCCGTCGGGGAGTGGAATCGGGGAGGAAATCAGCACCGTCGTGTTCTCAAGAGAGGCGATGGCGGCCGACACGGTTTCGATGCCTGCCTCGTCGAGGTCGGCCAAAGGTTCGTCGAGCAGTAGCAATCGGGGCGACAAGCAGAAGGCGCGGGCCAGCGCGACGCGGCGACGTTCTCCGCCGGAGAGATTCGCGATTCGTCGGTCGTCCAGCTGATCCACGCCGAGCTGCGCAAGCCAGCTGTGTGCCGAGGCATTTCGTTCCGCCGTAGCAACGCCCCGAGCGGCCAGCCCGTAGGCGACGTTGAACAGCACGGTGCCCCGCATCAGGTAGGGCGCCTGATGGACAAAGACTCGCTCCCGTGGTTCGGTCGCGACCTGGCAGATTCCATCGTGGTCGTGCTCCAGCCCGGCCAGCACGCGGAGTAACGTGGTCTTGCCGCTACCGTTGCCGCCCATGATGCCGACCCGCTCGCCAGCGGTGATGGTCAGCTCAGGGACGTGGCAGATCGTGGTGCCCTGCTTTTTCACAGCCAGATCCTTTGCAGCGATGAGCGGTTTCTCACTCACCGGTTGCACGGTTACATTGTGCCGCATAGAGATGGTCGGCTTCATCGCTCTTCCTCCGTCCGCATCAAGCGGGCAATGGCGAAGGTCAAGAGCATGGCCCCGAATAGCAGCAATAGGCTCATTGCCACGCCACGGGCGAATTCGCCAGCCGAAGTTTCCATGGCGGTCGCGGTGGCGAGCGTGCGGGTGCGGTACTTAATGTTGCCGCCGATCATCATCGCGATGCCAAGCTCCGTAAAGCAGCGAGCGAAGGCGGTCAAGAGTGCCAGGTAGATCGCCATGCGAACTTCCGACAGGTACGTTCGCCAACGACGAAGCGTGTTTGCGCCTAGCGTAAGAGCGGTTTCCGCCACACGCGGATCGAGGTTGCTAATGGCACCGTGGGTCCAGGTGACGATGATCGGTAGTGCGAGGAAGAACTCGCCGGCGACGATTCCCCACGGGGTGTAGAGCATATCGAGCGGGCCAAGGGGGCCGCGGCGGGAGAGTAAGGCGTAGCCGACTAGGCCGATCAACACGGTGGGTACGCCCATGCCGGCACGAAACAGCAGCACCAGCGCCCCGCGACCGAAAAACTTACAGCGGGCCAGCAGCGAGCCGATGGCGATGCCGACCAGGGCAGCGAGCGACACCGCGAGCAGCGAAATCCAGAGACTTCGCCAGGCGGCGTTCATCACCAGAGGGTCAAAGCGGCCGATCAGTCGAAACGCTTCGATCAGGCCTTCCCAGAGAAGATCCATGCGGGGCTTTCTTCGCTAGGGTTGACCAAGTGAAAGAACGGGCGCGAACAGCTGTTCGCCGGAAATCTCGTATTCGCCGATGATC
>Ga0180431_10008723_pt1 | contig 11586 bp, 12 predicted proteins | sample SS_ome_11_FD_132459 | JGI IMG/M metagenome (GOLD analysis project Ga0180431, IMG submission 132459) | Hypersaline lake sediment archaeal communities from the Salton Sea, California, USA - SS_1_MS_1 metaG | ecosystem: Environmental > Aquatic > Non-marine Saline and Alkaline > Hypersaline >...
GGTGACGATCCTCTACCGCGTGGCGCTACCGGAACCACTGCCCACCCACCGGCTGATCTGGGGAGCGCTGCTGGCGACGACGGTCTTCGCGGTCACGACGGCGGGGCTGAGGGTGTACCTGCAGTACATCACCCGAACCGGATACACCTACGGTGCCCTGGCGACGCCGATCGCGTTTCTGCTGTTCGCCTTCTTCCTGGGCTTCGCGATCATGATCGGCGCCGAGCTCAACGCCGCCATCGAGGAGGAATGGCCGGCGCCGCCGCCGCACTGGCACCGTTGGCGGGCCCGGCGGGCCCAGCGGGACCGGAAAGCCGCGACCGGCCCGGTTCCGGGTCCCGCACCGGACGGGCCCGGCGCACCCCGAGCCCGGCCCGATGAGCGCTCCGAGGCGCCCCAACCGCGTCAGGCGGCGATCAGGCCCTCTTGAGGGTCTCGTAGATGCGCTTGCAGTCCGGGCACACCGGCGAACCCGGCTTGGCGGCCTTCGTCACCGGAAAGACCTCCCCGCACAGCGCCACGACATGCGTTCCCATCACCGCGCTCTCGGCGATCTTGTCTTTCTTGACGTAGTGGAAAACCTTGGGGGCATCGTCGTCGCTGCCGTCGTCGACGCGTTCCTCGCTGTCGGTGCGTTCGAGAGTGTCTGTTCTCATCCGCCCATTGTGCCGTGCGCACCCGCCCGGCGGTAAGACAGCCGTAACAAAATGCCCCTCGTCGCGGGCCGCCCGGCTGTGGAACAGTAGGAGCATGGAACGGGAACTGGGTTTCGACGACGACGGTCGCCCTGTTCTCATCACCCGTGCCGAGTACTCCTACGAGGATCAGCACCGGCAGCGGGTTCGCAAGTATCTGACCATCATGTCGTGGCGTATACCGGCTTTCGTCGCCGCCGCCGTCGCCTACGGGATCTGGCACAACGGCCTTATCTCGCTCGCCATCCTCGCGGCCTCGATCCCACTGCCCTGGATGGCGGTCCTCATCGCCAACGACCGGCCGCCACGTCGTGCCGAGGAGCCCCGGCGTTTCCCAGATGCGCCCGAACGCACTGCTCTGTTCCCCCGCTCGGAACGGCCGGCCCTGGAGTCAGGTTTGACCGGCACCGCACATCAGCGGGCGGCGCAGCCGCACGACGACCGTTCCTTCTGACCGGTTTTTCTTAGCACATTCTCAACAACCGCGTCCGGTTTCCCCACGTCACAGGTGTGGGCGCGGCCACGGGCGGGAACTCCTGACCACAGCGAGCCGTTGACGGCATAACAGGTTCCCCCAAATGGGAGGTCATCATGGCGAACGCCACCACCGGTATCGACAACGACTTGGACGCCCAGAGCCCAGCCGCTGATCTTGTGCGCGTCTATCTCAACGGAATCGGTAAGACTCCCCTGCTCAGCGCCGCCGACGAGGTGGAGTTGGCCAAGCGGATCGAGGCGGGCCTCTACGCGCGGCACCTGCTTCAGACCCGCCGTCGGCTGGGCGAGAAGCGCAAGCGCGACCTCGTCGAGGTCGCCCGCGACGGCGAAGCCGCCCGAGGCCACCTCCTGGAGGCGAATCTGCGCCTGGTGGTGTCGCTGGCCAAGCGCTACACCGGTCGCGGGATGCCGTTGCTCGACCTGATTCAGGAGGGCAACCTGGGTTTGATCCGCGCGATGGAGAAGTTCGACTACGCCAAGGGTTTCAAATTCTCCACCTATGCGACGTGGTGGATCCGGCAGGCGATCACCCGCGGTATGGCGGACCAGAGCCGGACCATTCGGCTGCCGGTTCACCTGGTCGAGCAGGTCAACAAACTCGCCCGGATCAAGCGGGAGATGCATCAGCAGCTCGGCCGGGAGGCCACGGACGAGGAACTCGCCGAGGAATCAGGCATCCCCGTCGAGAAGATCAACGACCTGCTCGAACACAGCCGTGACCCGGTGAGCCTGGACATGCCGGTCGGCAGCGAGGAGGAAGCTCCCCTCGGTGACTTCATCGAGGACGCCGAGGCGATGTCGGCCGAGAACGCCGTCATCTCCGAACTCCTGCACACCGACATCCGCCACGTGCTGGCCACCCTCGACGAACGTGAACAACAGGTCATCCGCCTGCGGTTCGGCCTGGATGACGGTCAGCCGCGCACACTGGACCAGATCGGGAGGCTGTTCGGCCTCTCCCGGGAGCGGGTGCGTCAGATCGAGCGCGAAGTCATGGCGAAGCTGCGTCACGGCGAACGTGCCGACCGGCTCCGCTCCTACGCCAGCTGAAGGGCTCGCAGAAGGCCCGTCTGCCCCTGCCTGACCGCTAGACTGGCGGCGCGACGGAGGGCGCCCAGATGAATGACTTGGTGGACACCACCGAGATGTACTTGCGGACCATCTACGACCTCGAGGAAGAGGGCGTCGTGCCGTTGCGCGCGCGGATCGCCGAGCGCCTCGAACAGAGCGGCCCCACGGTCAGCCAGACCGTGGCGAGGATGGAGCGCGACGGGCTGGTGCGGGTTGCCGGGGACCGTCACCTCGAACTTACCGAGAAGGGCCGCACTCTCGCGGTCGCGGTCATGCGCAAACACCGCCTCGCCGAGCGGCTGCTGGTCGACATCATCGGTTTACCGTGGGAAAGCGTGCACGCCGAGGCCTGCCGCTGGGAGCACGTGATGAGCGAGGACGTCGAGCGCCGCCTGATCACCGTGCTGGACAACCCGACGGTCTCGCCGTTCGGTAACCCGATTCCGGGGCTGGCGCTGCTCGGCCTGAACGATGCCGATGCCGACCTCGACGGCCAAGCCGTCGAAGCGGACGTAAACCTGGTGCGGCTGACCGAGTTGCCGGCGGGAGCCTCAGTCGCCGTGGTGGTTCGCCAACTGACCGAGCACGTTCAGGGCGACGTGGCCCTGATCGGACGTCTCAAGGACGCCGGGGTGGTTCCCAACGCAAGGGTGCTGGTGGAGACGGGCCCCAGCGGGGACATCACCATCGTCGTCGGCGGGCACCAGAATGTGACACTGCCCCACGAGATGGCGCACGCGGTTCGGGTGGAGAAGGTCTAGAACTTCCAGGAGCTACCCGGCCCGGCGGCGGAAGCCCTGCCGCGGCGGCAGCCGGACGCCGAGCCTTTCGGCCAGTCGGTATCCGGTGTCGGCCAGTTCGCGGATCTGTTCGGGCCGCATACCCGACTGCAGCGCGGTGTCCAGCATTCCAGCCATCCGGTGGGCGGGATCCGCCCGCAGTGCCGCCTCGAGGGAGATTCCCGCCAAGGGGCCATCGCCCCGCGCGTAGGCCGAAAATGCCAACAGCACAAGTGCTTCCACTCGCCATGGATCGGGGAGCGTCCGCGCCAGCAGACCCCAGAGCGCCTCAGCGGCAGCGGCCTGCGATCCCACGGCCAGCGCGTACAGCGTGTCGCGGACCGCGACGTCGATCAGCGAGCACGCCATCGCGACGATGTCGACTTCCGCCGGTTGCCCGCCGTTGGACACCTGCGCGGCCGCGGCCATCGCCCGCTCCACATCGGCACGCCCGCAGCCGTCCGGATCTGCGGTCCACCGCCCGACACGTCTCGCGTCCCCGGCCCTCAGCGCGTCGGCCAGACCCGCCGCCCGCTCCGGGTCGGACACCGCCACGACCTCCTGCAGGTCAGCGCGCCGATCGTAGAGTCGGCGACCGTCCAGGACCGCGGCCACGGCCAGCGGCGATGAGCCGGGATCATCCACGGTGCCGTGGGCCCCGCAGCCGTCGACGCAATGCCAGGTGCCGCCGGCCTCGATCCGGTCCACGACATGGGCCTCGGCGAGACGAACTCCGTTCTCGGCCAGTGCCGCGGACAGCTGCTGGCACAGTCGGCGATGCTCGTCATCGCAGGCCGGACACAACGCCGCCTCAGCGTCGACGATCACCGCGACCGCCGCGTCGGCACCCGAGGAAGCGACGACCCCGGCGAGTTGACCGACATCGCCCAGCAGGTCCTCGACCAGATCGGCACGCATCACCGCCCCCAGCTGACCAGCCTCCAGGGAGACCAGGACCAGGGAATTCTCCGGAACGAAACCCAGAACGGCGGGCAGCGCCGCGATCAGCGCGCCGGGACGGTCGAAACGGAACATCGAGTGCTGTGCGGTCATGCGGACGACGTTCTCAATGCACCCCGTCAATCAGGGCACGGCGGGTCGGCGCGGCCGGCTCGGCTGTGGACACGATCACGGCTGTGGACGAACTCCCTCGACACCCCCCTCAGCGCCCCGGGGCGGCTCAGGGAACGTCTACGGCGCCGGATGCGTTATTCAGGGCAAGTGAGGAGGCGTAACTGGATGTCTGACGACTATCAGCAGCCCGATCGAATCTATGAGCTGGAGTTTCCGGCTCCCGCGCTGAAATCGGCCGACGGGCGTGGGCCGGTGATGATTCACGCTCTCGAGGGATTCTCCGATGCCGGGCACGCGATCCGGCTGGCTGCCACGCACCTGAAGTCCGCGCTGGACTCGGAGTTGGTCGCATCCTTCGCCATCGACGACCTCCTCGACTACCGCTCGCGTCGGCCGGCGATGACGTTCAAGACCGACCACTTCACGCGCTACGACGATCCCGAGCTCAACCTCTACGCGCTGCGCGACAGCCTCGGCACACCGTTTCTGCTGCTGGCGGGCTTGGAGCCGGATCTGCGGTGGGAGCGCTTCGTGACGGCCGTGCGACTGCTGGCCGAACGCCTCGGGGTCCGGCAGACGATCGGGCTGGGGACGATACCGATGGCCGTTCCACACACCCGGCCGGTGTCGATGACGGCGCACTCCAACAACCGCGACCTGATCGCCGACCATCAGCCCTGGGTGGGCGAGGTGCAGGTACCGGGCAGCGCATCTAATCTGCTGGAGTACCGGATGGCCCAGCACGGCCACGAGGCGGTCGGCTTCACTGTCCACATCCCGCACTACCTAGCCCAGACCGACTACCCCGCCGCCGCCGAGGCCCTCTTGGAGCAGGTCGCCAAAACGGCCGCGCTGACGTTCCCGATGTCGGCGCTGTCCGAGGCCGCCGAGCAGGTCCGCCAGAAGATCGACGAGCAGGTCTCGGCATCAGCGGAGGTCGCCCAGGTGGTCAGCGCCCTGGAAGGCCAGTACGACGCGTTCGTGGCCGCCCAGGAAAACCGCTCGCTGTTGGCCCGCGACGAGGACCTGCCCAGCGGTGAGGAGCTGGGCGCGGAATTCGAACGGTTCCTGGCCGAGCACGCCGCCGATTCCAATGACGGCAAGGACGGGCCGGACGGCCAGGGCTGACGCCGCCGCCCTCGCCCGCCGTTGCGGCGTAGGGTCGGGTTATGAGCATCGACGTAACGGTGCTGCGGGTGTTCACCGATTCGCTGGGTAGGTTCGGCAACCCGCTCGGCGTCGTCGACTCGTCCGCCGTGCCGCCCGGCGAGCGGCAACGGATTGCCGCGGAGCTCGGCTACAGCGAGACGGTGTTCGTCGAGAACCCGGCGTCGGGGTCATGCACCGCCCACGCCCACATCTTCACCCCCGAAACCGAGTTGCCGTTCGCCGGCCATCCCGCCGTGGGTGTGGCCTGGTGGCTGCGCAACCTGGGCACCCCGGTGCACACGCTGCAGCTTCCGGCCGGGATCGCGCAAATCCGCTATCCGGACCCGGAAACGGCAGCCGTGGTGGCTCGTTCGGAGTGGGCCCCGGAGTTCGCCATCCACGATCTCGGTTCGGCCTTCGAGGTCGAATCCGCCTCCCCGGCCGACTACCCCGACGATATCGCCCACTACCTGTGGGCCTGGGTGGACGCCGAGCGCGGCCGGCTGCGGTCCCGGATGTTCGCCGCGAATCTCGGGGTCGCCGAGGACGAGGCGACCGGCTCAGCCGCGGTCCGCATGACCGATTACCTGAACCGGGATTTGACGATCATTCAGGGTCGGGGCTCACGGATCGACACGACCTGGAATCCTGAGGGCTGGGTCACCGTCACCGGGCGAGTGGTGTTCGACCAGGCCCGGCAGCTCAACTGAGACGCGCCCCCGGCGACGGTCACCGAGGGGTGCCGACGCTCCGGTGCGCCCGAAGCGCCTCGATCTCACGTTCGAAATCCTCCGCAGAACTGAACGACCGGTAGACCGACGCGAACCGCAGATACGCGACCTCGTCGAGCTCACGCAGCGGGCCGAGGATGGCCAGTCCGACCTCATTGCTCGGCACCTCGGCCGAACCGCCCGCCCGGATGGTGTCCTCCACCTGCTGGGCGAGAAGGTGCAGCGCATCATCATCGACCTGGCGGCCCTGACACGCCCTACGCACCCCGCTGATCACCTTTTCCCGACTGAACGGCTCGGTGACTCCACTGCGCTTGACCACGGCAAGAACAGCGGTCTCGACCGTGGTGAACCGGCGACCGCAGTCCTGGCACGCCCGCCGCCTGCGGATCGCCTGCCCCTCGTCGGCCTCGCGGGAGTCGACCACCCGGGAATCGGGATGACGACAGAAAGGACAGTGCATGACCACTCCCTCATCTCCGTCATGACCCGACGTCAGGGAGCCTACCCGCCGGGGTGGCCCGGCACCGACCGCGCAGCAGATCACCTGCCACCCCGGCGCCGCCATGTCAGCCCAGCGGTGCGATCAGGGTCTGCCCGGCACCCGGCCCGTCAGCGCCGAGCTTGTTGAGGTCCCGGATCCGGTCGACGACCTGCTCAGGCGCAGACTCGGGGGCAACCCGGGCGGCCAGCTGGCCCAAGGTCTCCCCCGGCAGCATCTGCACCACTCCCAGCCGGCCCGGAACCGGGGAGCCCGCCGCCGGAAGGCCCTCGGCGCTGAGATGGCCGCCGCTGAACTGAGCGATGACGCCCAGCCAGAGTGTGATCAGGGCGGTCAGCGCCGCCAGTCCGACGGCCACCGAGGTCCGCACCGGCCGCACCGGGCGGTCGATCCGCGCGACGGCGATCCCGCGTGCCCGGTAACGCAGCGGGGCGATCGGCGGACGGGCCGGCCCCGGCCGCCGCTCGCAGCCCCGCACCGGGCCGGGTCCGACGCCGGGTCCGACGCCGGGTCCAATGCCGCGCCTGGCAGCACCGCGCGGCTGCCGGACCGCCTGGTTCACCGCGCCGCGGCGGATCTCAGTCCCCCGAATCGAGTCCAGTCCAGGATCGAGAATCGTCACGTCGGCTCCCTCCGCATGGTTTCGCTTATGTGTTCGAAACTGTACTCGCTCACCTGTTCGATTTCCGAACATTTGATCGAGCGTGTCGAATGCTAGGGCGGGCCTCCGACAAAAAACCCGCGTGTGCGACACGCTCGAACACATGTTTGATCCTGTCGGTCCGGACCGCTAGATTCGGTGCCATGAGCGAAATCGACAAGACCTCGCAGGGCGGTTCGCCGGCCCCCTCGCGCCAGTCCGGAACGGGTCTCACCGAGCGCCAACGCACGATCCTCGACGTGATCCGTGCGTCCGTGGTCAGCCGGGGCTATCCGCCGAGCATCCGGGAGATCGGCGACGCGGTGGGCCTGACCTCGACCTCCTCGGTCGCCCACCAGTTGCGCACCTTGGAGCGCAAGGGCTATCTGCGGCGCGATCCCAACCGCCCGCGCGCCGTCGACGTCCGCGGCGCCGAGGGCGGCGAGGGTTCAACGCAGCCCGCTGTCACCGAGGTGGCCGGATCGGACGTTCTTCCCGAACCCACCTTCGTGCCGGTGCTGGGCCGCATCGCCGCCGGCGGGCCGATACTGGCCGAGGAGGCCGTCGAGGATGTTTTCCCGCTCCCGCGCGAACTGGTCGGCGAGGGTTCGCTGTTCCTGCTCAAAGTGGTGGGCGAGTCGATGGTCGATGCGGCGATCTGTGACGGCGACTGGGTTGTCGTGCGTCAGCAGAACGTGGCCGACAACGGCGACATCGTTGCGGCGATGATCGACGGAGAAGCGACCGTCAAGACCTTCAAGCGCACCGGCGGGCAGGTGTGGCTGATGCCGCACAACCCGGCCTTCGACCCGATCCCCGGCAACACGGCGGCGATCCTGGGCAAGGTCGTCACCGTTATCCGGAAGGTCTAGGGCTACTCCGGAGCCCGGACGAACCCGTTGGCCTGCGCCACTTCCTCGCTGGCGAACCACACCTCGGGCAAGGTGTTGTCATATAGCGCCGAGTCGGGGGTGTAGTACATGCCGGAGTGGGTGTTGGCCTTGATGAAATACCCCTCAGGCGGCTGGTAGGGGTCGGCCAGAGGCAGATGGATGGCCGGCCGCCACGGCTCGGTGCCGGGCTGCTCGGACTCCTCACCGGCAGCCTGCCCCGACTCCTCCGCCGTCCACCGTTCGACGACGACCTCTCCGCCGCCCGAATCCGACGGGTACCCGGTGCGGAAGTCCTCGACCACCTCGGCGGTTTCCACGACGACGGCCTCGCGATCGGAGTCGAACTCAGCGGTCCACAACTCAGCCTGGACGGCCTCGGTGGCCTCCATCTCGGTGTCCGCCTCATCGGCGGCGTGCCGGCGGCGGCGCCCGCCGGTGCCCTCGACATCGAGCCGCCAGACCGATGCCGCGGAGTCGGCGTCGTCCGCGGAGTGCCGTCCCGCATCCGACTGCCGCTCCCATTCGCCGGATTCGGCCGACGCTCCGAAACCGGCCAGCTCAGCCTCGCTGGGAACGCGGGTCGGAGCGGTGTCGATCGCATCCTCGTCGCTGTCGAAGTCGCCCTCGCCCGACCAGCTGGTCGGGGAACCCGCGCCGCGCCAGCCGCTCTCGGAATCCTCGCCGGCGAAGAACCCGCCCTCGTAGTCACGATCGTCCTTGCCGGCCGCCGCCGAGCGCCGCCGGGACCACACCGCCAGCAGCGGGAGGAGCAGCAACAACGGCACGATCAGCGCCAGCCACCACCATGCCGAGGCGCCCTTCCCGGCCCCACCGGAGTCCGCGCTGCCGGCCGGGGCCTGGGCGACCGCGTCCGGAAGTTCCAGCCCGGACAGCTCGGCGGCCAGGCCCGCTGGGTCGCTGCTGTACTCCTTGGTCGCGCTGTTGAAGGAGATCTCCCCGCCAGTGAACTTCTGGGTCACCGTGTCGCCCTTGGAGGTCTGCTCGCCGGTGGGCACGCCGAGCGAGCCGGTCGCGGCGCCCAACTGCTGCCACGCGGCGTTGATGGCGCCGCGTACGACGATCGCGCCGGTGTCGGGCGTCCAGAAGATGACCGGGTTGTCCGGTGCGCTGAACGCACTCACCCTGCTGTTGGGCGCACCGCCCTCGGTCTCGGCGCCGATCGGCACCCCGAGATCACCGTCGGGTCCGCCGAGGGACTCGTACTTGGCCAGGATCGCCCCGGTCAGGGCATGGGCACCGGTCTCGGGCGTGTAGAAAATCTTGCCGCTGGCATAACCCTGGGCGGCGCCGCCGTCGCCGAAAGCGGTCTGCTCGCCCTGGCGAGCGCCCAACGGCCCGCCCAGCCCGCCGCTGGCCCGCCACGCCATGTTGATCATGGTGGTGGCGTCGCGGGGCACATCCAGGCCGGCCAGGCTGTCGGCGAGTTCGGCCGGAACCGTGCTGAAGGTGTTGTCCTTGGAGTTCCAGGAGATCTCACCGCCGCTGAAACGCTGGCTCACCACGTCACCGTCGTAGCGCTCTTCCTCCACCGGGACACCCATCGTTCCCGACGAACCGCCCAGCGCGTCCCAGGCCGCGTTGATCGCTCCACGCACCGCCCACGCCCCGGTCTCGGGGGTCCAGAAGATCGCCGGCTTGTCGCTGGCGTTGAACGTGCTGACCCGGCTCTCCGGCCCGATCAGGCCGGGCACCTCGTCCAGCGTGGGGAACCCCAGATCGCTGTCGGCGGGTCCGCCCAGTGACTCGTACTTGTCGAGCACCGCGCCGTAGAGCAGGTGGGCTCCGGCGTCGGGGGTGAAGAAGATCTTGCCCTCGGAGAAATCCTGTGCGTAGCCGCCACCGACCGCATAGGGATCGCCGTCCGGGCTTCCGACCACCGAATCGGCGCCGCCGGCCGCCTGCCACGCGGCGCTGATGGCGTCGGCGGCCTCACTCTCCGGTGAGGCCTTGGCCATGGGCGCCCACAGTGCCACCGCGGCCGCGGTGGCGACCACACCGACGGCCAGCCGCCGAGCCGCCCGGAAAAGACTGATGTCTACCCTGGTCATGCACCCACTCCCGCGTTCTGAATTGAAGCGCCGTAAATGCCGCGTCGTACGACAAACGTTCCCATATAAAGTCCGGGTTAGCTAAGCACGACATGCCAAAGCGCACAGAATCTGAATCCGAATCGAAATACAATTAATGGCGGAAATTGATCTGCGCGGACGCTCTGCTCGAGGCGAGGGCGACCATGTCCGGCGTTCAGCGAGCGAAGAAATCAGCGGGATCAAATTCCCATGCTGCGCCCGACAATCTCCTTCATGATTTCGGTGGTTCCGCCGTAAATGGTCTGGACACGGGCGTCCAGGAAAGCCCTGGCAACGTTGTATTCCCGCATATAGCCGTATCCGCCGTGCAACTGCACGCAGCGGTCCACCAGTTTCACCTGGGCCTCGGTGGTCCACCACTTGGCCATCGCCGCCTGCTCGACGGTCAGCTTGCCCTCCAAGTGCAGCTTGATGAACTCGTCGACCATGATGCGCACCGCGGTCGCCTCGGTGGACAGCTCGGCCATCAGGAACCGGCTGTTCTGGAACGACCCGATCGGCTTGCCGAACGCCTTGCGCTCCTTGACGTAGGTGAGCGTCTCCTCGAGCACCGCCTCCATGGCCGCGGCGGCCATGATGGCGATCGAGAGGCGCTCCTGGGGCAGGTTCTGCATCAGGTAGATGAAGCCGAGGCCCTCCTCGCCGAGCAGGTTCTCGGCCGGCACCGCGACGTCGGTGAACGACAGTTCGGCGGTGTCCTGGGCGTCCATGCCGACTTTGTCGAGGTGACGGCCGCGTTCAAAGCCGGCCATTCCACGCTCGACCGCCAGCAGCGAGAAACCCTGCGCCCCCTTGTCGGGGTCGGTCTGGGCGACCACGATCACCAGGTCGGCGTTGATGCCGTTGGTGATGAAGGTCTTGGAGCCGTTGAGGATGTAGTGGTCACCGTGCTTGACGGCGCGGGTCCGGATGCCCTGCAGGTCACTCCCGGTGCTCGGTTCGGTCATCGCGATCGCGGTGATCATCTCGCCGGTGCAGAACTGCGGCAACCAGCGCTGCTTCTGCTCCTCGGTGGTCAGTTCGAGCAGATAGGGCGCCACGACGTCGTTGTGCAGGGAGAACCCGAGGCCGCTGTAGCGGCCCGCGACCGTCTCCTCGCACACGACGGTGTTGTAGCGGAAGTCCGGATTTCCGCCGCCGCCGTACTCCTCGGGCATCGCCATGCCGAGGAAGCCCTGCTTACCGGCCTCCAGCCAGACCCCCCGGTCGACGATCTTGTCCTTTTCCCACTGGTCGTGGAACGGGGCCACGTGCTTGTCCAGGAAAGCCCGGTAGGACTCCCGGAACAGGTCATGTTCGGGCTCGAAGATCGTTCGCGAGAAATTGACGGCTTTGGTGGCGTTGCCCATGGTGACCTCCTGTGGCACTTCCCTTTGCACCGAGGATAGACCAACCGGATGGTTGGGCAGGGATTGAGCCTCAGCCGCCGCCATCGGTCGTGAA
>Ga0180431_10008724_pt1 | contig 11585 bp, 8 predicted proteins | sample SS_ome_11_FD_132459 | JGI IMG/M metagenome (GOLD analysis project Ga0180431, IMG submission 132459) | Hypersaline lake sediment archaeal communities from the Salton Sea, California, USA - SS_1_MS_1 metaG | ecosystem: Environmental > Aquatic > Non-marine Saline and Alkaline > Hypersaline >...
ATCAACGCAACCACGTCAAACATGTCCTCCATGGGCGCGTCGATCATGAAGCTGTCATGGACCATGTTGATCAGCTTCCAGTCTTTATCGGGGTTGTCCCACAACCATTTAGCAAATAATCCACACCCAATGATCGTGGCGTCAGAAGCCACACCCTGAATGGGGGAGTTTTGGGCCAGACGTCCGGCCCGGGCGATAAGCTGCTCGTTCCCCGTCCAGAAGGCGGGTAGTCGACGTGGGCGTCCGATTGGCGACAAGACGAAGCCGTGCTGCTGCGCAAAACGCGGCTGCTCTGTGAGCCATTTGTGGGCGTCTGGGAAGCGGTCCCACAACTTGGCAACCAGCTTCTCTCCTTCCTTGTAGTCGACGCCGATCTGTCGGCTGATGGACCCCGTGCTCCGTCCGTACATGGCACCGAAGATGATGGATTTGGCGTAGAAGCGTTCCACGTCCTTTCGCACGTCCGCGATGGGAATGTTGAAGAACTGCGAAGCAACCTGACGGTGAATATCGGCCTCGACGTCTAGGCGAGCAGCCAACTCCGGTGTGGGGTTTTTTCGGAACTCCTTGCGCAAACGGAACCCGTCGCGGAACATCTTGGACAGAGTCGCGTCCCCGGACGCGATCCCCAACCACCTGACCTCGTTGGCCATGTAGTCGGCTTGGATCAGAACCCGACCGTCTTCCACGATGAATATGTTCTTGATGGCCTTGGATGCAGCCCCACGCCCCGGGATCTGTTGGAGATTTGGCTTGAATTGGTTGGTACGCCCGGTCACAACACCCAAAGCCCCAATGGAAGGACGAATTCGCCCGTCTTGGTGGTCCTCCACAGCCCCCGGAACCATAAAGTTGAAGATCTGGCTCAGATAGGCTGAGGACAGCTTCTGCAAAGCAGCCCACTCCGCAAGCAAAGCAATCGAGGGAACGCTGTCCTTGTACTCGGCATAGACCTCCTTGCCCGTGGTCGGCATCCGTCTCGGGTCGCCTTTGGGATAGTGCTTGGTGCCCTTCGTGTAGGACACAGGAGCCAGCCCCAACACGTCGAACATCAGCACCTTCCGGTGTTCGGACTTTGACGGGCTGAAGACGTTCGAGACTTTGCCCCAGGGCGACTTGACGTTGCCGAACTTGCCACGGACGATGCGTTTGTTCGTCTCGATGACCGCGGGAAGCTCCGCCAACTCACGTTCGATCTCACGCATTCGTCCGACAATGGTTGAGTCGTTACGACGCAAGGCCCGCAGCTGGGACATATCGACCAAGAACCCACTACGCTCGATCAGCGCGAAAGCCGAGCTGGCCAAGGAGTACAGATGCTCCAGGAGGGGTAGTACGTGAGGCCGGACAATGTCCTCTATGTGGTCCTTCAGGATGTAATACCGCATACGCCAGGTGACGATGACGTCCTTACAGCCGTACTCGTAGACCTCCTCGATTGGAGCACCATCGATGTTGGTCCTGACCTCCAGCACTTCACGTTCGGTGTAGTCGTGATACTCCAAGATCTCCTTGGCCAAGGTCTTGAGGCTGAGAGGAGCAAAGCCCTTCAACGACACACGGTTCTCGTCCATGAGGAAGGCCAGGGCCATGGTGTCGAAGACCGGACGGTTGGTGATCCAGGTTCCAAGGTCGGCCTTGGTCAGGAGCTGCTCGAACTTGGCGTTGTGCGCCAGCCACGCCCGAAACTTGAAGTTCTTGTTCGTGAAGATGTATTTCAGACCGCTCTTGACTCGGGCGATCTCCGAAGGAGAGAAGGGGGTCTCGGGGTGGGCCACGGGAACCACGTACGCCTGGTCGTGACTCCAGCAGAACTGCACGGTCGAGATGTGGGTGTCGTAGACCTTGTTCGTGTTCGGGCCCTCGTAGTCAATGGCCACGTAGTCCTCGGGACCCAGGGCCGACATCTTTCGGATCAGTTTCTTGAGCTTGGGTATCGTGTCGACCACACGATATGGCTTCATCGGCCTACCGGATGGCAACTCCTTTTGTCCGGACTTGGCGAGCGTGAGGGCCTTCTTGATGTCGGTGCGGAGAGGAGACACCAGGTTCTCCGACCGCAGGGCGGCAGCCGGTTGAATCGTGGGGATAAACAACCGCTCCTCACCCGCGTACTCTGCCGAGAGGACACGGCCACGAGCAGCCAAGATGTTCTCGGACTTGGGGAAGAAGTGGTGAAGGGCATGGTTGCCCATGAGCACGATGACCTTAGGGTTCAGCTTCTTGATTTCGTTCTTCAGCAGCTTGCTGCACTGCCGGAGGGCGCCGGGAACGTCGGGGTTCTTTTCCCAGACGGTCTTGCCGTACACGCACTTCAACAGGTTGGTGAAGGCCAGGCCTTTGGTCGTCGGGACAACGGAATTGAGTACGGACCGGAATAGGTGGCCCGTGGGTCCGGTGAAGACCATGCCCTCTTCGTCTTCGTGGGACCCGGGCGCCGTTCCGATGAACATGACGTCAGTCCGTTGTTCGGGATCCGTGTTGACCTCGGTCGGCACACACCAGCTGAGACCGTGTTTGGACTCTCGGGTGCTTTGGAAAAGGGGACAGTCGACGCAGAAGCGTTTGGTGCCCGGTGGGCGAATGTGTTGGCGCAAATCAGCACCTCCTCTGATAGGGAGTTGACACAAGGAACCTAGATTGTAGTTGCTGTGTCTTTACCAGGGAGGGAAGAGGGTGGAGGTAGATTATTCAGATTTGTCGGGGACGCATTCATGGTCCGTGCCCTTCTCGTACTTCGTACCGCATTCCGGGCACTGGGTCACGACCGTGAGGTCAATCACGAAGTCCAGGGGTATTTTGGCCACGTGGCTTGTGCTGCCTGTGGAGCCGTGGGGAACGACGTCGGTTTCGATCATTGGTCAAGTCCTTCCGGTTGTAGGTACGAAGCCTTTACCTGGTCGACGAGGTTAGACCAAGACCTCGGGGGCTTGACGTCGGTGGCTGCTTCCTTGGTCTTGTCGTCGGGCAACGCGTCGTCCGCGTCCCCGATCCCGATACACGCCTCGTCGATGAACCTGGACCTCGGGGCCTCCTTACCCAGATAGTTCTCCTCGGGGCTCATGACCGTGACGCTGTCCTCACCACGGGTCAGGGCCACATAGGCCAAACGCCTTTCACTGTCGTAAGCCGTTTCATCTCCGTTCTCGTACGCCGCGTCCGAACGGAAGTTGGGGAAGGTACCTCCGGCCATACTCACATACATGTGAGGAGCTTCCAGACCCTTCCAGCCGTGGACCGTGGTCACCTGTACCGCAGGCTCCCGATCTTCTTTCTTGACGTCGTGGTAGTTCTTGTCGTTGGCCCTCTGCATCTTCTGCAGGAAGTGATAGAACTTCTTCGGGTCCTCGAAGCTGGCAGCCATCTCCAAGACCGGTTTGACCGGAACCATGGCAGCCTGTTCCACCATGTCAGGGGTCACAGCACTTACATCACCTCCCACGTCTTCGGCCAGGTCCTCGGGGTCGATCTGGTCAACCAGGTACTCACGGAACGTCATGTCAACGCCCTTGATGTCCAGGATAGCCTGCACCACTTCAATGGTGTTGGCTGTTGTCAGGCTCTTGATCTTGTCGATGGCCATGACGTAGAGGTCTTGGTATTTGGTGTTCCGCCACGATGACTTTCCGCCGTAGGAACCACCACCTGAACGCAGGTAGTCGTAGTAGGACTGACCACGGGGGCACTTCTGCGCCAAACCAGACATGAACGCCCGGCTCAACCTGAACCCAGGAACCACGTGCGCCTCCATCACCGCCTCGTTGATCTCCTTCTCGTTCGTCGTCAGGTTGAACTTCATCCACGCGAGTAGGGCCTTGACCGCAGGCTTCTTGAAGAAGTCTAGCTTGGCCCTGAAGGGGATACCACGGGCCATGAGACCCAGGCAGTAGGCGTCGGCCTCCGCGTTGTTTCTGACTGCGATACCGTAGTCAGAAGGCGAGGCCCCGGACTTCACCGCGTCCGCGATTTCACTTGAAGTGAAGGCAGCTGCGTCTTCATGGGTGGGCGTCGTCTGGACTCGAATGGAGCCCATACCCTTTCGGACCTCGTTGGCGTTGCAGGTCATGGGAATCTGTCGGTCACCGTTGTGGGCGATCAGCTTGTTGGCCGCATCGACGATGGCCTTGCCCGACCGGTAGTTGGTGGTGATGGACTTGACGTCGAATCCTTCATTTTTTAGATTAATAAAATGTTCTGGCTTAGCCCCACGAAACGAATAGATGGCCTGCTTATCGTCCCCGATCATAGCGTAGGAATCTGCCTTGGCCCCGATCATACCAAACAGCTCGTTTTGAATGGAGTTTTGGTCTTGGGCCTCGTCAACCATAACGATCTTGTACTGCTTCTGCATGGCGTCGAGAGCTTGCGGGTTGTTCTTGAGGATGGCCCGAGCTTCGAGGATCCAGTCCGTGAAGTCCATGCACGGACCCATAGCCGGGTCATTGCGCTTCAACCACTCATAAGCCCCATAAACAGCAGCACCGTAGTACATGAGCAGACCGTTCTGACGGTCTCGGTTTTGGTTCCACGCGCGCTTGACGCCCACGCCCTCGTTCTTGAACTGGTCTACGACACGGGACAGACGACGACCACCAATGGCCTCACCGTTCTCGTCGAAGGGCTTCTCACCCAGGTTGAACCACTGCCCCGCCGCGTCCTTCCAGAAGGGACTGTACTTGCTGTACTGGCTTCCTCTGCTCTTCTCGCTTTTGCGCTTCTCGATCTGCTTGATCGCCATCTTCATCAAGGTACCTGGGGTACCTCCTGTAGCCTTCATCATGGCGTCAATGAGTTCAGGTCGATACTTCCGGATGATCTTACCACTGATGGAGTGTGTGGTGCCGGTCAACGTGTCGTCGATGTTGAACTGCTCTTTGAGCCGTTTGTTCATCTCGTCGGCAGCTTTACGGCTGAAGGTCGTGGTCAAGATCTGCGACGGCTTGTAGCCCTTGTCGATGAAGTATTTCACGCGGCTTGTGAGTACACGGGTGTTGTGGCTGACGATGCTGTTGGCGATGAAGCTGTGGGTCATTGGAACCGTGAAGTCGTAAACCCGTTGCTCACCCGCGTCTTTGATAGAGACTACACGGTCGAGGCGGAACCTACGATCTGCCGGGCAGGAAGTTCCGAATTGACCGTAAGTGAAATGAGGAGTTTCGGCATCAGTCATACTGAGCTTGGCGATCCTCCCACTACCGAGAAGGTACTGTAGTGTGTACTGTGCGTAAGTTTCGGCACGACCAGGCAAACAGTCACCTACGGGGTGTTTGTTGAAAGAACTCCCGAACTCCTGTGTCGCGTGTCCTATCAACACAAAGACCCTGTCCTCCGTCGTCATATCTTCTAACTTGGTCCAGACGGCTTTCTCGTCCTTCCACGTCAGAAGAGGATGCTCGGGGGTGGCTCGAAGTTTGATACCTGACTCTGTCTCTAGCTCCAACACAGGAGACACGCCCATGTCCAACCACGTAGCTTTCTCCGTGGACACGGCCAGGGTTTCGGCATCAACCGACACCAAGAGGTCATCACCGGAGCATGCGTCGATGCGTTTGACACCTGACGTGGTTGTGACCAGAGTGTCCCCGGTCACGCACTTACCCGATCCGGCTCCGGCTGCGATGCACACTTTACCCATGGCCACGGTGGCGGCTGCCTGCTCATCGTCCAAGAGCGCTTGCTTCTGCACGGCCTTGGCTTCGTCGTCCAGGAACACGGGTCTGGCCTTCTCCTCGGGGGGCTCCTCGGGACTGGGCTCCATCTTGAAGCCGTCCTTGGCGTCCCCGTCAGCTACGCCCCCGTCGTCGTACCCGGGCCCCGTCATCGGGTCCTCTACCTCATCGGGAACGATGGGTACGAGAGGTGTACTCGGAACCCGCGGTCCGGGTTTGTCGGTTCGAGTCAGAGGGTCGACAACCGCGGGCTCCTCTGCCTCATCCGGCTTCGGTTCGGGAACGGGAGCCAGCTTCTCCTTACGTACCAGCTTCTTGGCCTTGGCTTTGGGCTTTTTGGTCTTGGCTTTGGTCTCGGGGCCCGCCACGTCCTTGTGGATCTTCTCTTCGAGCTTCTTGACCGTGTACTTCTTGTACGGGTCTTCGAGACGTTCGCCTTGGGACTTGAGGTAGCTCTGAACGACCGTGAGCAGGTTCTGCTTGGCCTCGGTGAACTCCGGGTTCTTCTTAACTTTCTTGGTACGAAGGATCTTGACAAAGGCCCAAAACGCCTTGAGGAACGTCGGGTGGAACTTGGTCTGGGGCACGTTTTTCTTGATCCAGGCCCGAACATCCTGCTGTTTGAGCGTTTGGCCCATGAGGAACTTGAAGATCCGGACCGCGGTGGTGACATCGGCCTCGGTCTCCTCGACCGTCTTGTAGACGTCGGTCATGAGCGTGACCAGGTCGTCGTCCAAAGCCCCCAGCACCAGTTCACAGAACTCGTCGAGGGACGAGGTTCGGAGCTTTGACGCCAGGTCTTCGGGTAGGTAACTGTCCAGCTTCTTCATGATGCTCCCAATGTTGCTTTTGGTCGGAAGGTCCCGGACGTGAACGCCGGATGCCTGGGGCCAGCCCATGATCTTCTTGGCCAGAAGTAGAAGTTCCGTGTGTAGGTTTCGAGCGTAAAACTGGTCGGAACCACCGCTCTTCGCACTGGGGTTGGCTTTGATGTACAGTCGCTGTGCGCCCTGCCATGTTCTTGATGGAACAATTACCCACTCCTTCGACTCCAGCTTCCCCGGAGCCCTGCCAAAGAACCTACGAAAGTCGGCCGCGTTCGGCACGGGCTCGATCTCCTGCTGCTTACCCAGCTCGTCCACGATATCAGGGCTTCCGTCGGGACGCAAGTACTCACTGCGATCTTTTTTCCAACCTTTGCCCAAGAAGGTCTTGACCCGACCCCGGGACCGAATCTTCTTCCGAAGTGGGGTCTTGGCCCGCCAGGCCTTGAACACGTCACCAGCTTCTTGTTTCGAGTAGAAGCGGTCAGTTATCTGTCCGCCATCACCAACCGCGTACAGGTGGTTGCCGGGGTCGTCGGCGTCGACAATCACGTAGATAGGCGTTTGAGATCGAGGACCCACCGTAAGGATCTTGAAGATGGAGGACATTTAGGCTCCTTGTTTTTGCACGTGTTTGTTAAGGGTCTTTAGCCCGACAGCTTCCACGGAGACTTTAAACCCGAGGGCTCTTGACCAGAGTCCTGGTCCTGGGGACGCAGGCAGTGGGGACTGAACCAGATACGTTCCTTGTACGTGTTCTTCTTTCCGCGGGTGTTGTTCTTTGCCTGGTTGCCGTAACCGCCTCCCCTCCAGGCCACGGTCTCCCAACTGTCCGGCATCTCATGTTCACCCTCGTAACCGCAGAGCGCGATCCGCATCTTCGGGTCGTCACCGTGCTCAAGGGCCCAGGCCCTAACATCTTCCGCTATTCCAGCTTCGTCCACGGAGTAGACGTCCCTTCGGGTCTTCAGCTCGTACGGTGGGTCGAGGAAGACGCCCGTCAGTCCCATGTGTGTTGTAGGTGAGTAACCAAGCACTCGGGTCCAGTCACCGGAGCAGACGCGGACCCGACGCAGTCTATCAGACAACTCCTCGAACCATGCTAGGAGCGGAGGAAGGTCGAAGCCCGTGGACACGTCTTTCAGTTTTCCGAGCTTGGGTCGTTGTTTGTGAACTCCGATCCCTTTGTCTCCTACTGCTAGACGTTTTCGGTGTACGCCTTTTCCGGCGTCGCCAACGTCGGGACGTTGGCGCCCAACAGACACCTGGTCCTTGGTCCGCCATTTTTTAGGCAGTTGTTTACGAGGCACCAGCTCCCCGTTCTCGACCGTCCAGCCGCCTTTACCCGAACAGAACCCGGACCCGATCCAGCAGCTCACTCCCCACACCCACCAACCTGCTATCTTCGCGCTGTAGAAATCAGGGTCTCCCTCCAGCTTCCTCGTGAGCTTCTGTCTCCGGGACACGAGCCACGCGTGACGTGCGTGCAGATCGTTCTCGTTAACCGGAGAATCGGCGTGTTCGATAACTGCTTGCGGGTCGTCCTTGACAGCGCGCCAGAAGTTGCTGATGAACCCGTCTAGGTCGTTGACGGTCTCCGTGGGCCAAATACCATACAGGTCTTCACCGTGTCTGTGGTCCTCCGGTCGTTTGAGTAGCGTGGCCAGGCTTCCGGCGAACGGCTCCACGTAGTTCGGGACGTTGCCGAAGCGATCCCACACCAAATCCGCTACACGCGCCTTGCCTCCAAACCACGGAAAGGGGGCTTTGAGTCGCCCCCTTCCCTGCTTTCTCCTTGCTTCTTTCATCTGGTTACGCCTTCTTCGTTTTGTTCGCCAACCGGCCTAAAAAGGTCTCGGCCGTCTTGAACGCTTCGTGTCTGTTTTTACACATCTCATCAACGACCATCCGGTCTTGATGCTCTTCGTGCCGAGTGGCCACGACACGCGTCCAGGGCCTCGGGTCGTCTGTTCGGATCTCGATAGTGTATTCCTTGGTCATTCTCCTACTCCTACTCTTGGTCCCCGGGCTCCGGGTCCCCGGATAAAAACCTGCCACTGATCTTCTCGCACTTGTCCAGGACCTGGGTCCAGATATTGGACCATTCGTTGTAGCCGGGCCGTGTTGTGTTTTCTGCCGTGAGGTCGAAGACATAATCGAGGCCCAGAAGACGGCGCCCGAACTCCTCGGTCTTCATTACGTAGGACACGGTTCCGGACCGGAACTCCACAACATCGTCTTCGAACCGAGCTTCGTAGGGCTTAGGCAGTACGTGGGGGTTGACGTAAGCTGCTGTCAACCACGGTATCAGTTCGTTGATGACCTTCTTGTAGGGTTCGAGGTCCGGGTCCTCATCCTGGGCTTCGTGCAGAGGCAGAACTGGTGTTCTGGTATCTGGGTCCCCGTCCACGACCTCGTTTCCGACCCACGCCCGATCCAGGCACGCGGCTTCACCCGCCAACCTGGAGGAAAGCAGAGCACTGCCTACGATCTCGTCCGCGTAATCGTCGATCTGGGCCAAGCACGCGGCAGCAGCTTCCTTCAGCGTGCTGCCCTGGCCGTATCTCGACCATAACACGTCATTGACCAGGAACCCACCGTCTTCTTCCCGGCTCCACTGCAAGAACGGTTGGGTCTGCCACAAAGGAACGTCGAGGCTTCGAGCCGCCAGCATGAAGGCGTTCCTTCTGCGTTCGGGATCTGTTGCGGTCTTCGTGTCCAACCACAAACTTCGACCGCTGTCCACGTCCATCACGAGAATGGAGTCATTGGGCTCCGGCTTCAGGGTCCGGGTTTTCAGCAACTTGAGGGCAGCTTGAAGCACAACAGTACAAGGTCCGAGAACCGCGGTCGTGCCCTGTCCAGGAACCACACAGAGAGACACGGAATTGGTGACCACCTCGTAGTACGGACATTGGTCGCTCAAGCAACTTCCGTCCTCACTACACTGGATGTCGGTCGGGAGCCCAAGCTCGGTCAAGATGTGAGGAGACAGAGTTGCACGTTCGCCGTTCATGGCTCATCCTCTTTTGACAATTGTGTGGAAGGTCTTTACCGAAGGGACGCAGTTACTTGAGTTTGGTGTACAAGATGTCGTCGCTGAACAGCACATTGACCTCGACCTGGGCCCCGTCCTCGACCTGGGTCCGGAAGGTTTTGGTCAGCAACGTTTCCAGCTCCTTATGAGCATGTGGCTTAGCCTTGAGGAACGCAGGGGCCTCGCCCTCAGCGTAGGTGATGGTGACGATGGGCCTGATAACTAGGCGTCTGTTCGGCGGATGCTTGACCAGAGCCACGGCCTTGTTACCGGGAAGCAGGCTCGTGGCCACGACCTCGGCATGTGGTTCTTCCTCGGACACAAAGTCCACGATGTCCAATTCAATACCGTCCCATGTTCGGCCCTGTACCGTGATCGTGCGATGACTGTGGTCGTCACAGGCCTGCTTCACGCCTCTGTACGCAAGCGTCGTTCCCATATCGGTGTCGATCACGTCCAGAACACGAACCACGCCCTCGAATTCCGCGTACTCGGCCCCAAGGTCCACAAGGTACAGGTCAACCAGGTCATCGATCTTGAACAGTGTCATGATACGTCTCCGTTTTCAGATATTTCCTTGGCCCGGACTTCGACCACGATCTCCAGACCCAGTGCATCCAACATACCCACGTAGTCTTTCAGCTGACCGGACATGGTTATACCGCCGTTGGTCACTTCAAACACGACGGGGTTATATACCCGGGACAATCGACACAGTTCTTCAACCGACATGTTTTGATCTTGCCTGGCGTTGGCTATGGCTGATCCCAGTTTACGATAGATATTTGCCGTGTGGTACGAGGCTCTTACCTCAGGATCTTTGAGGAGTTCGGCCTTCGTCCGTTCGTAGGACTCGGCTGTGGATTCGGGCATAACGGGCTTCTCCTATTGAACTCTAACGTCCACAATGAACGAAAGCCAAAAGCCCGTCAAGCACAAAACACGAAAATAGTTGTTTTTGGGGTCTAGGGAGGGGTTTTACACGGAAACGAGCTTAGACGCGGGACGTCACGAACCGGTTAATATTGAAGGCCAGCTGCTCATCGAACATACCACTGACCAACCACCTGACTGTGGCGTCTTGAACCGCGTCGTTGTTGGTCACGGTGAATGTGTGGCTGGTGAAGGGGTACCTGGACACGTCCTTGATCAGGTGCCGGGTGTACAGCGAGCACGGAACCACGTCACCAGACGCCACGGACGCCGCGGTCCTGACGACTGTCGTGAAGGTACCGGACTCCAGGGGATCGGAACCGGTTCCGAAGTCCAGCACGAAACTGTAGCCCATGTCCACTGCTACCGGTCCCGTGTTCCAAAAACTGACAACCGGATCCAGAACATAGTCGTTGGGGATGTCGGCTTCGAGGACCAGGGTCCGGGTGACGCCCGGGCCCAAGGTCAGGGCCACATGTTGCAGAATAGGTACCAGCATATCGGCTCCTTTTTACTTGGTCTTGCGTTTTTGTCGTTGCCGTCCTGCCCATGGGCTTTTCAAGGTCTTGGGCTTTAGACAATGAGGGCTAAACCACAGACACTCTCGGTCCTGCGTTTTTGTGCTTCCAGCAAACGTCGAGGAGTTACGCTTCCACCTCTTAGTCGACCAACCTGGAAGCTCGTAGTCACCTACATGCCCACAAAGAACGATACGTACCTGTGGGTTGTCTTCAACACTACGACACCAGGCTTCTACTTCTGACGCAACGTACTCGATTTCAGAGTACATAAACTCAAATCCTTTGTACGGTGGATCTAGAAACACCCCAACACTACCCTCGTCGTTTGTGCCGTTGTTAAGATTCAAACACCTCGCCCAATTACCGTGCAGTATCCTCACGTTGCGGAGTCTTCGGGCTACGTTCAGGATGTGCTTTTTGACGTCCTTCTTTCTCCAAGAGAGCCTCCACATCCCCCGTCCCCCGTTCCCTAGAGATGGTATCGAACCGTACGGGCCTTCGGTTTTACACCACCGGTTTATGGCAGCACACTGACCCCAGACCCACCAACCTGCTAGCTTAGCATTACCAGGCCACAAAGGATCCAATAGGTCTGCCCGCA
>Ga0180431_10008725_pt1 | contig 11584 bp, 9 predicted proteins | sample SS_ome_11_FD_132459 | JGI IMG/M metagenome (GOLD analysis project Ga0180431, IMG submission 132459) | Hypersaline lake sediment archaeal communities from the Salton Sea, California, USA - SS_1_MS_1 metaG | ecosystem: Environmental > Aquatic > Non-marine Saline and Alkaline > Hypersaline >...
TAGGATATAGGATATAGGATACGGCAGGTGGCATCATCGAAATCGAAATCATAATCGAAATCGAATTTAATCGATCCCGATTTCGATAGCGATTTCGATCCCGATGAAACAAATTCCCAACAAGACGTGGGACCGGATGCCGGGAACGCGTCAGAGTAATTCGCGAGGACCACAGGTTTTTGATCTCCTTCAGGCGGCAACCGGTCCACTTTTGACGTTGCCAACAAGATGAATAGGACCCTGCCCGCCCTTTTCGCCGTTCCGGCCTACGAGTTCCTCGTGACGAGAGCGGCGTAGGCGCCGTCGGTGTGGTGACGCATGGGCGTGACCTCGACGGAACGGGCGAGATCGAGGCCGCGGTGGCGGCCAAGGAAGTGCTCGATCTGTTGTTGGTTTTCCCCGGGTTCGAGGGAGCAGGTCGAGTAGACGAGGCGTCCGCCGGGTTTCAGGCACGGGAGGGCGTTGTCGAGGAGACGGGACTGGAGGACCTGCAGTTCCTCGATCCGGTCCGGGGCGAGGCGCCAGCGGGCGTCGACCCGGCGGCGCAGGACGCCGGTATTCGAGCACGGGACGTCGAGCAGGATGGCGTCGAAGCGGCGGCGCCAGCCGGCGGGAGGCGGATTCGTCCAGTCGACGGGGGTGGTTTCGGCGATGGTGACGCGCAGGCGGCGGAGGTTCTCCTCGAGCCTCGGGAGGCGGCGCTCGTTGCCGTCGGTGCAGAGGAGGCGGCCGTCATCGTGCATGGCCGCGGCGATGAGGGCGGCCTTCCCGCCGGGGGCGGCACAGGCGTCGAGCACCGTTTCGCCGGGGCGGGGGGCGAGCAGTTCTACGGCATGTCTGGTAGAAGGATCCTGGGCGTAGACGAGGCCGTGCTCGATCCAGGAGGAGGGGATGGGGCCGTCGAGCCGGTGGAAACCGGGCGCATTTTCGCAGGCCGCGAGGGTCAGGGAGAGTTCCTCCGCGAGGCGGGGAAGGAAGGGGACCGCTCCGGCAAGGGGGTTCTCGCGCAGGAAGACGGGAGCGGGCCGGTTGTTCCAGGCGAGGAGGGCGGCGGCGGCGGCGGAACCCCAGCGTCGCCGCCAGGCCTTCCAGAGCCAGTCGGGATGGGAATACCGGACCGGCGGGTCGAGCGATTCGGCCTCGGCGAGGAGGCGCTGGCGGGCCGCGGCGGCACGGCGCAGGACGGCGTTGACCAATCCCCTCGCGGCACTCCGGGCGCAGGACACGCTTTCGTTGACGGCGGCGTGTTCGGGGAGGTCGAGGAGAAGAAGCTGGCAAAGGCCGACGCGGAGGATGTCGCGCGTTTCGCGATCAAGACGGCCGCGACGGAGACGGGCGATCCAATGGTCGAGCAGGCGGCGGTTGCGAAGGACGCCGAGAACGATGCCGTTGAGCAGGGCGCGGTCGGCGGTGGAGAGATGGGCGCGGCGGGCGTGGCGATCGATGAGGGACTCGGCGTAGAGGTGGCCCCGCGCCCATGCCTGCAAAGCCGAAACGGCGGCGCGGCGAACGTTGCGGCTGGGCATGGCGAAAGAGAGTTCAGGTTTCGAGGTGTCCGCACGGGAGGAACTGCCGGCCCGATCGCCCCCGAATCACGACCAGCCCCCGCGGAACCCCGCACCGGACACCCCGGCCACGCTGCGCCGCTGAATCGAGGCGCGATTGCGATCGGATCCGGTCTTCAGGAAACCTTGCCGGCGGCGGCTGGTTGCGGTTCGGGCACGGCGGGGGGACGGCCGACGGAGTGGTATTCGAGGCCCTGCGCGACGACCGTGCCCGGATCGAGAAGATTGCGTCCGTCGAAGATGATCGGAGAACGGAGGCGTTTCCGGATCTGGGAAAGGTCGGCGTTGGCAAACTGCGGCCACTCGGTGGCAATCACGAGAGCTTCGGCGCCGTCAAGGCAGGAATACATGTCCTCCGCGAAGGTGATGGCCCCCTCAAGGAGGCCGGAGCGACGGGCGGTAGCGACGGCCTGGGGGTCCCATGCGCTGACCCGGGCGCCCTCGGAGAGCATTTGAGCAACCAGCTTGACGGCGACGGATTCGCGAACGTCGTCGGTATTCTGTTTGAAGGCCAGTCCCCAGACGGCGAGGCGCTTGTCCTGAAGCACCCAGAATTTCTCACGGATCATGCCGATGAAGTATTCGAACTGGGTGTTGTTGATGGTCTCCACCTGTCTGAGCAACTCGAACGGATAGCCGAGGGACGCGGAGATGGCGATGAAGGCCTTGATGTCCTTGGGGAAGCAGGAGCCGCCATATCCAAGCCCGGCGTTGAGGAAGGAGCGCCCGATGCGCTTGTCCATGCCGATGCCCTCCGCGACTTTCTCGATGTCGGCGCCGGACTTCTCGCAGATGCGGGCAACGGCATTGATATACGAGATCTTGAGGGCAAGGAAGGAATTGGCGGCGTGCTTGATGAGTTCGGCCGACTCGATGTCGGTAACGACGATGGGGGCGTGAAACGGCTCGTAGATGCGATGCAGGAAGGCGAGGGCACGCTCGTCAGTGGCGCCGAAAACGATGCGGTCGGGCTCCAGGAGATCCTGCACGGCGCACCCCTCGCGGAGGAATTCCGGATTCGAGGCCACCCCGAACTCGACCCCGGGGGGAGCATAGCGGCGCACCGTCTCAACGACTTTCTGGCCGGTCTTCACCGGGACGGTGGATTTGTCCACGATAACCTTGTATCCGAGATCCGGGTGCAGGGCTTCCGAAATCTCACGCGCCACGCGTTCGATGTAAACCAGATCAACGGAGCCGTCGGGGAGGGGCGGCGTGGGGACCGCGATGAAGATCACTTCGCCGTGGCGGACGCCTTCGGAAGTCGAGGAAGTGAACCGCAGGCGGCCGGCATTGACGTTCTTGAGGACCAGCCCTTCCAGGTCCGGTTCGTAGATGGGGATCTCTCCGCCAAGGAGCGTCCGAACCTTCTGTTCGTCGTTGTCGACGCAGGTCACGTCGTGGCCGACCTCCGCGAAGCACGCTCCGGTGGTGAGGCCGACGTATCCAGTACCAATGATGGTGATCTTCATGAGCTAACAGGGGCCGGATCTCGGGCAGGGGCAGGGTTGACGGCCAGAAAGCCGGCAAAACTTGTCTCAAATCGCGGCGAATTCTGATTTTCAAGGACTCCCAAGCGGTCATCCCACAACGATGGGAGGCGGGGGGTATAGCAGGCTTGGCCGGGAACCGCAAGCGGAGCTGGAGTCCTCGAAAACAAAAGTTTGTTGCAGGTGAGTCAATTCCCGGGCCGCGATTCCGGTGAACGACGACGACGACGACTGCGGATGACGGCCGGAAAGCCTCCCTCTCGTCCCAGAGCGGCGAGGGACAACGAACGAGGAGGCCGCGGCCCGTGACGAAAATTCTCCAAAAACACGCTGGAGAGATGCCCCCGATTGGTGGTAGAGGGCCCGGCATGAAGGTTTTGCTGTTCACGATGGTGTTCGGAGTTGCCGGCCTGCGGGCGGGGGAACTGCCGCTCCTGCAGGAAAAGCCGCATCTGGGATATTTCACGGTCTACGAGACGCGGCATTTTGATTTCGCGATCGGGGGAGACGCGGAGTCGGAGATCTTCTTCAAGGAGCGCCGGGAGCGGCTTTCAAAATGGAGGGCGTTCAAGGTGCGCTATCTCCTCGAGGAGAAGATCGAGGGAAGATGGGTGCGGCGGAAGATGCGGGAGGAAGGATTCGGCACCACCGCGAAGGCGAGCGCCGCCCCGGAGAAGCCGGTGCTCTTCACCGCCACCCACACCGGAGGCACGAAGGTGGAGATCAGTCACGGCTTTGACAACCGGCGGGTGTGGATCGGGACGCGGATTGTCGAGAGCCCGACCCGGAACCCGGTGCGGGCGGGGGTCGAGGTTGTGGTGCCGGATCTGTTCTACTACCTCAAGAGGGATATCGAGGAGCGTGATCTGAAGAGGAAAGTGGGCCGCAGCCGGGTGACAGTGGTGCCGGTCGAAGGCCGGCGCGAACGGATCAGGTTCCACGAGATCAAGGATCTCGATGACCTCTTCCCAAAAGGGGCGCGGGAGGTATCGATCGAGTCGGATCGCATCGCAGGCGCCAGGGTCACGTTCTCGACGGCCGGCGACACGACCGGGGCCATCAAGTTCGATCAGCGAAAGCACCTCTATCACGGATTCAACCTCCTGTGGTGGCCGGATCCCGTCAAAGACGGCTCCATGGGGTGCCGCCTGCTGATCGAGGTGAGGTAAGGCCCTGCTCGAAAAGCTGTCGAGGCCAAGGGATCTTGAATATCCAACATCCAACAAGGAATATCCAACCGAACATCGGACTTCAAGGCGCCGCTTTTCCGGCCCACCGGGTCCCCGTTCTTGTCCTTGGACATTGGCTGTTGAGTGTTGGATGTTGGATACTCGGTTCGCGCTTCAATGCAGACCTTTTCGAATGACCTTGAGGCAAGGCCCGCGGGTCCGGGGGGGGCGGGCAAGGACCGGCCCGCTGCAACTCCGCAGGGCGGACCGCCGCCGGAACGGCGGCGTCCAGCAGCCTTTCGCTTCATCCAACCTCTCTCCCGCTGGACGGCACGCTCCCTCGCGCCGTCAGCCGCGCATCACTCCCGGGCCATATCCCCCGATCCAACCCCGCGGGGAGCGTCTCCGTTCAGCGGCCCGAGGAATCCAGCCCCTCTCACCGCAGCCGCGGCACTTGCAGCACCTCCCGCAACGGGTCCGTCACCGGCGCCCCGCGCGCCATCCAGTCGTCGTAGAGTTCCCAGCCTTCCTGCACCAGCGCCAACGTCCGCCCGAACCGGTCCGGGCTATCCAACACCACACAGATGAGCCGGCGAGGCGTCAACAGGCTGCTGCCCTCGCCGGGAAGCTTCTCCACCGCGGGCTTCTTCTCGGAGCTCACCGCGAGGCACTCTCCCGCCGCCTTCGTCAGGCCGGTCTTGATCCCGTTGATGTGCTCCCGGCCCAGAAGCTTGTTCGTATTCTCCACCGTAAAGGCCCGCCGCTCCCCACCCCGCAGAAACGCAATCTTCCGCGTCTTTTGCTTCACGAAAAACGCAAAGCCCGGTTTCCGCATGGCGTGAATGCACATCTTCGCCATGTCCGCCGCCGTCGAATAGCCCTCCTCCTCGGGCCCCTCCAATCCATGCGGGTTGGCAAACTTCGTCCGCGTCATCCCCAAGGCTGCCGCCAGACGGTTCATCTCCCCGACAAACTCCGCCACCGTGTCGCCCGGCTCGTCCCTCGCCTGCAGAAGCGCCAGTCCCACATGGTTCGCCAGCGTCTGCGCCGCCACGTTGTCCGACCCGAGAAGAGCCGAATACAACGCGTCCCGCAGCGAAATCTGATCGCCCGGCCGCAACCCCATCGGATTCACGCCCCCGATCCGGGCCGCCGAAACCGGCACGATCGCCAACTCCCCCAGATCCGTCCCGCTCGCCTCCGCCCAGTCCAATACCACCGCTCCGGTCGCAATCTTGGTCAGACTCGCCACCGGCTTCTTCTCCCCGGCCTGCTCCGCTGCCAGAATCCGCCCCGAATGGGAGTCCACCACCATGTGCGCCTCCGCCGCCGCCACCCGGCCAAGGGCGCCGCTCGCAAATCCCGCCAGAAAAATCAGTGCCAAACCCGGAAAAATCGACGCAGACATCGCCAGTTCCTTTGGAGCCCCACCCTAAGCCGATTCTCCGCCGGCGTGAAACCGAAAATCCCCGAACCCTGTCCGGCACGCCGAGGCATTTCCCTTGCGAAACGGGTTCCCACATCGTAAACTGGTGGTGTTACGGAGAAATCACCGATGCTGACGTTTGGCCAGTCCTCCCCGTCTCCCGGCGCCCTCGGCGGCGTTTCGGAACCGTACGGGGTTTTCTTGGAACCGCCCCGCGGGTTGTGCATCCGGCGGGTCTCATTCCCGGGTCCCGCCCGGGACGCGGAAGCGCCTTCTCCCGGCCAGACACGCGGATTTGTTCATTTGACCAACCGAGGGCAGGGTCTGTATCTCAAATACCTGACCCGCATCATCACCAGAATGGCCCTCCCGCGGCTCAACAACCGCTCGGTATCGGAAAGACACACGCGCTCCCGCGCTAACTCGAACCGAACCAGAACATATGTCAAATTCTTCAACACAATCCAGACGAACTGGATCCGGAGGAGGGCGGCAGCGATCAGGATCGCGCCGCCGACGCAACAACAAGAATAACAACTACCGCGGCGAAAACGCCGGGCAACGCCGCCGGGGCGGCCGCCGCAACCGCCGCGAACCCAAGCCGGCGCCCCTTGCATGGTGGCAGAAGCTCCTCAAGTCGGTCGGCCTCTACGATCCCGACAAAAAGTTCAAGCCGCCGAAGCGTGAGGCGTCTGCAAAGCGCGCCAAGCCAAAATCCGGCACCCGCGTCGCCAAGGGCCCAGAGGCCCGGGCGGTCGACCCGAAAGAGGTCGACTCAAACCGCCTCTACCTCGGAAACCTCTCATACGACGCTTCCGAATACGAAATCGAGGACCTCTTCAAGGGTGTCGGCACCGTCCGCAAGGTCGAGATCGTCTACAACCGCAATACCCACAAATCGAAGGGTTACGGGTTCCTTGAAATGTCCAGCATCGAGGAAGCCCGGCGCGCTGTCGAAGTCCTCCACGATCAACCCTTCATGGGACGCAAAATGATCGTGACCGCCGCCAAGTCACGAGGCCCTTCCAGCCAGGACGACGACAATTCCGAGGAAGCCGCCTGACCCCCTTCAAACACCCCTCAAACCTCCGCCGGCCCCCCGCTGGCGGAGGTTTTTTCAATCCCTTTCGTCCCCGGAGTCCCTGAAAAGCAGGATTTGACGGCTTGATTGCCGCCACTTCCGCCTCGAAGGAGATGGGTTGGAGCATGGAACCACTTTTCGTCTGTGGACCCACCGCCTCGGGCAAATCCGCGGCGGCCCTTGCGATCTGCAAGGCACTCGGCGGCGAAATCATCAATGCTGACGCCTTCCAGCTCTACCGGGGTCTCGAAGTTCTCACCGCGGCCCCGGGGCCGGCCGACCGGAAAGCCGTTCCCCATCATCTCTACGGGACGATCGATCCCGTCGAAGCCCTCGACGCCGCCCGCTACCGGGCCCTCGCCCTGCCCCTCATCGAAGAGGTCGCCTCCCGGCGCAAGCTCCCGGTCGTGGTTGGCGGTTCCGGCCTCTACCTCAAGTTTCTCACCCACGAGCCCGCGGCGCTTCCCGCGGCCGATCCCGCCCTGCGCCGCCACCTCGAGGCCCTTCCGCGCGCTGAACTCCTCCGGCGCCTCGAGGAACGCGACCCCGTCGAGGCCCGCCGCATCGACCGCCACAACCCGCGCTACCTTCAACGTGCCCTCGAAGTGTGCCTCCTCACCGGCTGCCGCGTCTCCGATCTCCGCCAATCGTTCCAACACGCCTCCGCCCGCTTGCGGGGGCTCTTGATCGAGTGGCCGCCCGCCGAACTCGAACCCCGCATCCGGCAACGCGCCGCCGCCATGCTCGACAACGGCGCCATCGAAGAGGTCCGCCGCCACCCGGAACTCTCCCCCACCGCCGAAAAGGCCATCGGAATCAGAGAAATCCGCGCCCTCCTCGCCGGGGAGATCGACCGCCGGACCTGCGAAGAACGCATCACCGTGGCCACCCGCCGATATGCCAAGCGCCAGCGCACCTGGTTCCGGCGGGAGCGCTGGTTGCGCCCGGTCGCGGGCAACGCGCCGAGGGACGAACTGCTCCGCACCGCGGAGGCCCCCGAAGCGCTTTGACAGAACTCCCCGGGGGCCGCACCCTTCCGCCAGCGATGCGTTCTTCGCCGGTGCTGCGCTTCCTGCCCATGGCAATCCTGCTGATCGCCGGGGCCGCCCTCGCGGCATGGGCCGTCCCCCGGGAAGCCGCCTCCGCCCGCGAACATCTCTCCGACTTCCCAAACAGCGAGGCCTTCACGCTCCAACTTCGCCCTTACGTGATCGCCGCCCTTTGCCTCCTTCCGGCCCTCGGGGCCCTCTGCTTCGCGTTCGCGGGCACTCTCGACCGTTACCTCATCTGCCGGATGCTCGCCGCCGTCGGTATCTGCACCATCGCCCTGTTCGCGATCTGGATCCTCCTCGACCTCAACGACAACATCACCGAGTTCCGCAAAGTCGAGAACAGCTTCGCCTACCTCGTCGAATACTATTCCGTCGTCCTTCCGTACGTCTTCGTCCTCCTGATCCCCTTCGCCCTGATGCTCGGCATGCTTTACTGCCTCGGCAAGCTCTCCAGCAGCCGCGAGATCATCGCCATGATCCAAACCGGCCGCGGCCTGGCCCGCGTCCTCGCCCCTTTCGCCGGCGTCGGATTCTTCCTCAGCATCGCATGCCTCCTCCTCAATTACCACCGCGCCCCATGGGGCGAAGGATACCAGAAGGCCCTCATCGAATACGCCCAGTCCGGTTCCGCCAGCCAGGCCCGCAACGTCCTTTATCATCACCGCGATTCCGGCCGCGCCTGGTTCGTGAGCCGTTTCCCCTACGACTACACCCGTGGCCAACCCCTCCGCGGCGTCCAGATCACCACCAAGAACGACAGCGGCCTGCCGGCCCGGCGCCTCAAGGCTTCCCGCGCCGTCTGGCATCGCGATTCCCGCACATGGAACTTCCACAACGCCGTGGTCCTCGACCTCGAAGCCGAACCGATGCCCGTCTTCACCAGCCTCCCCAGCCCCCACGTCGTCCCCGACTGGCCGGAAACCCCCAACCAGATCATCAAGCCGGGCCTCGTCGCCCAGCATCTCGGGATCCCGGAACTCCGGAGCTGGCTCGACGAAAACCGCGAAACCGAGTGGGTCGACCGGCGCGTCTTCCTCACGCAGTGGTACTATCGCTGGGCCCAGCCGTGGATCTGCCTCGTGGTGGTCCTCCTGGCCGCTCCGCTCGGCATCGTGTTCACCCGCCGCGGCGCCGCCGGCGGCGTGGCCATCGCGGTCTTCCTCAGTGCGTCCATGCTCCTCGTCACGGAGTTCTCCCTCACCCTCGGCGATGCCGGTTACCTCCCCCCGCAGATCGCCGCATGGGGAACCAACATCATTTTCGCGGCCCTCGCCCTCTTCCTCCTCTACCGCCGCCTCCACGGCCGCCCCATCTATCAGTCCCTCAAAAACCTCTTCCCCGGCGCCGCCGAAGCCCTGTAAGCTCCCTCAGATCTCGAATTTCAAGTCTCAGATCTGCAAGCTGAAATCCCCTCACCCCAATGCCCCACCCCGACAGTTGGCACATCAAAGCGCGGGCCCACGAATGCGCCGCGACGGGAAAACCCTTCGAGGCGGACGAGCCTTTCTTCACCGCCCTCTTTCCCGACCCCGAGTCGAGCGGATATCTCCGCAAGGACTTCTCCGAGGAAGCCTGGCTCGGCCGCGATGCTTCCGACGAGAAGCCTTTCTCGTTCTGGCGCACCACCTACAAGCCCCCCGTCCGCGAATCCAAACCCGACATCGTCGACAAGGAGAACCCCGAAACCCTCCTCGCCCGCCTCGTCGAAGAAGACGACCCCCAAACCGAAAACGCCCGATACATCCTCGCCGTGATGCTGGAACGCCGCAAAACCCTCCTCGAAACCGACTCCCGGCAAACCAGCACCGGCCTCCTCCGCATCTACGAGCACCGCCGGTCCGGCGACGTTTACATCGTCAAGGACCCCCAGATCCCTCTCTCCGAAGTGGGCCCCATCCAGGAAGAAGTCCAGGCCCTCCTCGCGCCGAAGGAAACGCCCGCTCCCGCCGACGCCACGGCCGACGAACCAAACGTCCCCGGGGACGCCCCGCCCCCCACGCCCCCGGACGAAGAAGGCAAATGACCAAAGCCCCCCGCACCCCGCACCCGGCCTCCTCGCCGCCTCCCCCACTCCGCCGTGGACCCCCTCCCGAAGCTCGGGTATGCTGAGAGCGCCTTGATGCTTCCCTGGTTTCAGAACGGCGCCTTCCCGCTCTACCTCGCGCCCATGGCGGGGGTCACCGATGTCGTCTTCCGGCGCATTTGCAAGGAACTCGGCGCCGACGTCATGGTCACCGAATTCGTTTCTTCCGAGGGCATCATCCGCAAGGACGAGCGAACCCGCAAATACACCGAGTTCACCGATGACCAGCGGCCCGTCGGCGTGCAACTCTTCGGCGCCGACGGCCGCCGCATGGGGGAAGCGGCCCGCAAGATCATCGCGTGGAAGCGACCCGATTTCATCGACCTCAACTTCGGCTGCCCCGTCAACAAGGTGGTCGCAAGGAACGGCGGATCCTCCCTCCTCAAGGACTGCCCCGCCCTCGCGACGGTCGCCCGGGAAGTCGCCGGGGCCGTCGGAGACAAGGTGCCCGTCACCGCCAAGATCCGCATCGGCTGGGACGCCCGGTCCGTCAACGCCCCCGACGTCTGCCGCCTCCTCGAAGACGCCGGGATGCAGGCCATTGCGGTCCACGGCCGCACCCGTTCCCAAGGATACGGCGGCGAAGCCGATTGGGAAACCATCGACGCCTGCTCCCGTGCCGTCTCCATCCCCGTCATCGGCAACGGCGACATCGCAAACGGGGCCGACCTCGCCCGCCGCCGCCAATCCACCGGCATTGCAGGCGCCATGATCGGCCGCGCCGCCATGCACAACCCATGGGTCTTCCGCGAAGCAAAACACTACCTCGCCACCGGCGAACAGCTTCCCCCCGTTCCCATCCCGGAACGATGGAAACTCATCCGGCGGCATTGCCGTCTTGCTCTCCGCAGCAACCGCTACGGTGATGAACGCCAGACCGTGACGGCAATGCGTTCGCGTCTCATGTCCTACTCGCGGGGCTTCCCCGCCGCCAAATCGCTCCGCCGCCGCCTCGCCACCGTCTCCTCCCTCGCCGAACTCGATGCCATCGCCGAGGACCACCAGCGCGGCTGGCACGCCGCTGCTCCCGACGCCCCCGTCACCTGCCTGCACGGCCAACAACTCTCCCCGACCCCCGACCCGTGATCCGAGGCTCCGCCTCATTGGCATTCCGCTGCCCTTTCTCTCCTGTGCCCCTTTCCCGAAACCGGCCTTGCCTAACCGTCCCGCTCTCCGCTATCGAATGCCCATGACCCCCAAAGAACGCATGCTCCGGGCCATCAACGGGGAAAAACCCGACCGCCTCCCGGTCTCCATCCACCAGTGGCAGGGCTTCCACCTCGATACCTGCCTCGACGGAATCAGCGACCTCGAAGCCTGCAGGCGATTCGGCTTCGACGCCCAGATCCAATACTTCCAGTCGATGGGCCAGTTCTGGCTCGTGGACGCCGACTTCACCAAGACCAACACCGACACCTGGCGCGACGAACCAAGGATCATCTCCCACGACCCCGACAACCGCGTCGTCCATCACGAAATCAACACCCCCGAGGGCGTCCTCACCTACAAAACCGCCGGCGACCGCAAAACCACCTGGATCACCGAATACCTCATCAAGAACGACGACGACCTCGACCTCATCGAGAAATACATGCCGGTCCCCGCGCTCGACATCGCCCCCGTCAACGCCCGATACGACGAGGTCGGCGACGACGGCATCCTCCGCGGCTTCGTCTGGGGCGATCAGGTCGGCTGCTGGCAACACGCCTGCTGCCTCA
>Ga0180431_10008726_pt1 | contig 11582 bp, 18 predicted proteins | sample SS_ome_11_FD_132459 | JGI IMG/M metagenome (GOLD analysis project Ga0180431, IMG submission 132459) | Hypersaline lake sediment archaeal communities from the Salton Sea, California, USA - SS_1_MS_1 metaG | ecosystem: Environmental > Aquatic > Non-marine Saline and Alkaline > Hypersaline >...
CGACGGAGATTCAAGTCAAGCCATTGACTAGAAAAGGCATAGATGAACTTTTCGAACGAGTAGTGGAAGGCGAAGGCAAGGAAATGCCTCAAGAAGAGGTTGTAGACAAGATTTTTGATTTGTCCGCAGGCAGCCCCAGGAAGGCACTTGTATTGCTTGATCAGGTATTGGACATTAAGGACATAGACCAGGCTTTGGATGTCCTTACAGGTGGTGCAAATGAGCAGGATGTTATTGAATTGGCTCGCATGTTACTTAATCCTAAAACCCAATGGTCACAAGTGGCTAAGTTCTTAAAAGGCATCGATGGTTTGGATGAGCAAGTAGAGTCTATTCGTTGGCTTGTCTTGTCGTATATGTCAACTGTAATACTAAATAATGGTGCCAATGCGTCCCGGGCGTTTGTGGCATTGGATGCTTTCCGAGATCATTTTTATGATTGCAAGAAAGCAGGTTTGATTTTGGCGTGTCGGGAGACGCTGGAGCAATAATACATTGGAAGGTGGGATAATATGTCCAAGGTCAAAGTTAAGTATGGGGTGCAAAAATTAATCAATTTGGGGGACTTTGAGAATGTTCGCATAGAATCGGGGGTAGAGATGGAGTGCGAAAGTGAAGAGGTTGTAGAGACCCATAAAAGGATATGTAAGTTTGTTAATAAGGTAATTGAGAAAGAATCAGAGCAATGGGAAAATTAAGTGATAAAGATTTTGTAATCGATAAGCATGCTTTAGATGAAGAATGGGAACGCCATGTCTCTTTGTATATGGCGTACGCCGATGAGGCAAGAAAAGCACGCTTGGAGATGGATGAGTGCAAGAATATTTTGGAAGTTGTCAAGGCTGAAACGGCCATGGCAGTCCGGTCTAACCCAGATGAATATGGATTGGCTAAGGTTACGGAGCAAGTGGTAGTTGAAGCAGTAACTGTTCAAGAGGCCGTTAAAGATGCACAAGCCGATTTAGTTCAGGCTCGATATAAGCATGAGATGTTTCAAGCGGCAGTGAACGCCATGGAGCATAGAAAGAAGCAGTTGGAATCATTGGTAAGTCTATACCTGACTGGTTACTTTAGTGAACCAAAAGAACGCCATGGTGAGGATAGCGCAGTGGAGGAAATGCGTAAACAAAAATTGCGCAGAAAAAAACGAATTAAGGAAGAACAGTAAATTTATTATTTTAATGAGGAAAGCCAATGTCTGCGAGAAAGAACAGAAGGGACAGAAAGCGGGTCTCGGCCAAGCGTCGGGTCTCGGAACATGGAACAGGGGGTGGAAGTAATTACCTTCAAGTTCCGGAGGGGTACTCTTTTTTCCAACCGAAGGAAGGAAAGTATCGTTTAGATTTTATGGTGTATAATGTCGGCAAAGGTAATCCTTATGCTGATGAAGGTGATCAACATTATGAGCGCACTTTCTTTGTACACCGAAATATTGGACCGAACAATGAATGGCATCTTTGTGCGGCTAAGACGTTCAAGAAACCATGTCCAATTTGTGAGCACCGGTCGCAGTTATCGAAAGATCCGGATGTAGATGAGGATGTTTTGAAGTCATTGGCTCCAAGCGAACGCCAATTATGGTTGCCTGTTGATTTGAGTGATCCCCAAGAAAAACTCATCTGGGAATGGTCATATCACTTGTTCGGCAAGCAATTGGATAATAAAGTCGCGAATGCCGATGAGGAAGATGAATACGAATATTTTGCTGATCCCATGGATGGCAAGACAATTCGTGTCAGTTTCTCAGGCTCCGACCGTGGAAAATGGTTGGATGTTGCTGATATTGAGTTCAAGGATCGACGTAAGCAGTATGATGAGGGTATTGCTGATGAAATGCCTTGTCTTGATGATCTTCTCAAGGAAACACCGTACGATAAGCTCAAGAAGATTTTCTTGCAGATTGATGACGATGATGATGGGGAAGATGATAAGAAATTCAAGAAGAAGGATAAGAAGACGAAGAAAGATGCACCGACAGCGGACGATTATGGTCTTGTTAAGGGGGATGCTGTTGAGTATGATGATGAGGCATATATTATCAAAAAGATTAGCCCAGATGGCACTAGTCTTACCTTGGAAGATGAGGATGGAGATTTGGTACGGGCAATCAGTCCTAAGGATGTGTCTTTGATAGAAGAAGACGATGAAGATGAGCTTCCCAAGAAGGAGAAAAAATCCAAGTCTAAAAAGCCGGAACCTGAGCCGGACGATGACGACGATGATGACGACGATGACGATGAGCCACCAAAGAAGAGCAAGTCTAAGTCTAAATCTAAAAAGCCGGAACCTGAACCGGACGACGATGACGACGATGACGACGATGACGATGATGACGACGATGACGACGATGACAATTGGGATGATTGGGATGATGACGACGATTAGTCACATGTTCTAATTACCATCGGGAGGGTGGTCGAGGGAAACTTCGGCCGCCCTTTTTAATAGGGAATGGTATGGAAGTAGAGCGTCTTAAGCAAAATTTAATAAGAAGGAAAGAATCTGAAATGTCTAAGGGATTATTGTCTACTGGGAGTACCATGCTAAATTTAGCATGCTCTGGAAAACCTGAAGGTGGGTATCCGGTTGGTGGGTATGTTTTTTTGGTGGGGGATTCTATGTCGGGCAAGACATGGTTCTCATTAACTTGCTTGGCTGAGGCGGTTAAAGATCCCAGGTTCAAAAATTATCGGTTCATATATGATAATGTGGAAAGGGGTGCCCGCATGAATATGGTTCGCTATTTTGGACAGAAAATGGTGGATAGGCTTGAACCCCCTAGAATGGATAAGGAAGGCGAACCTGTGTATTCGCAATATGTTGAGGAATTCTATTTTAATGTGGACGACGCATTAGATGTTGCGGAAGAAGAGGGACGTCCATGCATTTATATTGAGGATTCCATGGATGGTTTAGATTCCTTTGCTGATGATGATAAATTCGAAGAGTGGAAAGAGGCGTTCCATGAAGGCAAGGAATTTAAGGGGACGTATGGCATGAGCAAAGCCAAAGCAAATTCAACGTCATTGCGCCGGCTTATTGGTCGTTTGGAGAGAACAGGAAGTATTCTAATAATCATTAGTCAGACTAGAGATGACGTAAATTCTAAACTTCCGTTCGCCACCAAGACACGTGCGGGTGGCAAGGCTTTGCGGTTCTATGCGGATATTGAGATATGGTCATCTGTTACCGGAGCCATTACTAAAGAGTATAGAGGAAAGAAGAGGACTATCGGACAGAATGTGAAATTGCAGGTTAAGAAGAGCCGGCTTACTGGAAAACAGGTGGAAGTGGTGGTTCCTATATACCATAGCTTTGGAATAGACGATATTGGGTCGTGCATTGATTTCTTGGTGTCTGAGAAAGAGTGGACCGCTAAGAAGGGTGTAATAACTGCCAGCATAGGTCCCCATGAATTTTCTAGTCGCAAGGAAAAGTTAATTAGAGAAATAGAGGATAAGGATCTTATGGAGGATGTCCAGGAATTGGTGGGTGAGTGCTGGGATGAAATAATTGAGGCTACCGCCATATCTAGGAAAGTTAAATATGAATGAAGAAAGAAGAGTATTTGAGGAATGGATGGAGGCTCAGCAGGTCTTTAGTCTCCATAGGACAGGCAGTGGATATTCTAATTATACTACACAATGCTGTTGGGAAGCTTGGCAGGCGGCGGTGAAGTGGAGGGATGCTCGCCATGAGAAGTTATCTGCTCGTCGATGTCAGTAATCTTGCTTATAAGGCTATGTATGCTATGCCCGATTTGTCTTTTGAAGGCAATGCTATGGGTGCGGTATATGGTGTCTTTCAGGATATAGTTCGTTTGCGGGAAAGATTAGAAACGAACAAGATGATATTCTGCTTCGATTCTAAGGTGAGTCTTCGCAAGTCTATTTCTCCAGTTTACAAGGGTCGACGCAAACGAACTTTGGAAATGACGGAAGAAGAGAAGAAGTTTCGTGAGGATTTAATAAGTCAAGTTGTATGCATGCGTCGTAAATATTTTCCAGCAATTGGGTTCCGTAATTTGCTTCATCAGGAAGGGTATGAAGCAGATGATTTGATAGCAGCCATGGTGCAGAGGCATGTCAAAACTCAGTTCATTATTGTTAGCACTGACCAGGATTTATACCAATTGCTTAGTGATAAAGTTGTGATCTATAACCCCATGGCTAAGACAATAATTACCGCTCAGTCATTCGAGTGTAAGTATGGTGTAAAGCCTGAGAAATGGGCTAAGGTCAAAGCCCTTGCTGGTTGCGTGTCCGATAATGTAATAGGGTGTAAGGGTGTTGGTGAGGTTATTGCTATTAAATTCATTAATAAGAAGCTTAACAAGAAAACTGCGACTTATGATAAGATCCAAGATTTTCGTCCTCATGCTATTCAAAATCTTATGCTTACCAAGTTACCATTTCCTGGTACTGCAGATTTTCCAATAGAAGAGGATGAATTGTCCACCAAGAAATGGGATAGGGTCATGAAAAGATTAGGAATGAATACATTATTAGGAAAAGGACGTTCATTATGTCGAAATTGAATATAATGGGAATTGATCCTGGTCAGAAGGGTGGGTTGGCAATATGGAAGGATGGTAAGGTAGAGGCTTACAAAATGCCTGAGACGCCTACTGATTTGCTGGAATTGCTAGCAAGTTTATCTTTTCATGAGCCATTTTGTTACATTGAAGATGTGCATAGCATGCCCACCGATGGGAAGAAGGCTATAACGACATTTATGAAGCATGTTGGGCACTTGGAAATGGGGCTCATGGCTGCTGATATTCCTAATGAACAGGTGTCGCCCGGGACTTGGCAGGGTTATTTCAAGTTGAAAAGAAAATGTAAGTCGGAGACTACGACACAAAAGAAAAATAGGCATAAAGCGAAGGCGCAGAAGTTGTTTCCGGACATGAAGATAACCCATGCTATTGCGGATGCGTTATTAATCATGGAATGGGGGCGACGTAAGAGGCATGAAGAATTATGATAAATGCTATCAGGATTAGGAATTTTCAGCGACATAAAGATAAGTCTTTGCATTTTAATTCTAATGTTACGGCCATTACTGGGTATAGTGATACTGGCAAATCTTCTGCTTTAAGGGCGTTCAGGTGGTTATGCTTAAACAAGCCACGCGGATTTTCTTTTCGTACCAATGGTTCTAAGAAAACTAAAGTACTGGCTCAGGTTGATGAGAAGTTGTCGGTGCGCCGGCTGCGGAGTAACATTGAGAATACGTATGCGATTAATGAGAAAGGCAGGATACAAAAGTCGGCATCGGTGGGCAGTGAAGTTCCTGAGGATGTGCAGAAACTTTTGCGTGTGGGGGAAGAGAATTTTCAAGGTCAACACGATCCACCATTCTGGTTTAATTTAACGGCTGGGGAATTAGTTAAGAAACTGAATCAAATTGTTAATTTAGAAGTCATGGACGCTATAGTGGGGGATATTACTAAGCGCGTGCGAGACAATAAATCCAAGAAGTTATTGGTGGAAGAAAGGATAGATAAATTTGAAAAGGAAGTAAGATCCTATAATTTCGTGGATGATGTTGATATGGAGTATAGGGCTTTGCAAGAGCAGTTTTCGGAGTATTTTGATTTGTCCGAGAAGGTGGAGCAGGGCACATATTTGTTAGACGACATTCAGGGTCTATGGAAGAAGTCCAGGAATCTCAAAGCCTGTGTAAATGATGCTGGTACCGTGCTAGAGTTCATGGAGCAATTGGATCATAAGGAGAAGGATGTTGCTAATTTATCTAAGTTAATGGAGCAAGTTGAGGAATTGGATGAGGTTATTAGTAGGGGTATTCCAGACATCGAACCATTGCGGGTTATCTTGGTTGACCTGGAAAATAAGGAGGTAGAGGCAGAGGATCTTCTTAATTGTTTATCTTCGGCTAGGCGTCATAAATTGGCGTGGGAACAGGCGAAAGAAGCTTGGAATAGGGCTAAGAAGAAATTGGGTGATGTTAAGGTGTGTCCGACTTGTGGGAGTGTAATAGGATGAGATCTAAGCCAATTGCTATACTATGTAGTGATATTCATTTGTCTCATTCCCCACCCATAGCCAGGTCACTTGAACCGGATTGGTATGCCGCCATGGATAGGGTGCTTGCTCAAGTAAGAAGATTGTCGGATGATTATAATATTCCAGTTGTATGCGCAGGGGATATATTTCATCGACATAATCCTCCACCATCATTGATAAATTTTGCTATTAAAAATCTCCCCCATATGTATGCTGTTCCTGGTCAGCACGATTTGCCATTCCATAGTTATGAGAATATTGATAAGTCGGCGTTCCGTACGTTAATGATGGCTGGGAAGGTAACATTAATTGATGGTGAGGTTTTGAGACATGAATTTAATCATGGTAGTTTTATTATGCATGGGTTCGGATGGAATAGGGAAATTGTACCATTGGCGGGTGGGAATTGTGATGATATACAATTAGCCGTATGTCATAAGTATATATGGGTCGATGGAAAAAGTTACCCGGGTGCCCCTGAGGAATCAAAGGTACGGGGCTTGAAAAAGACATTAAAAGGTTATAATGCGGCGGTATTCGGGGACAATCACATTCCCTTCTTTTCCATGGCTGGTGATTGTGAGGTACTCAATAGTGGGTGCTTGATTAGAAGAACTCAGGATGACCGTAAGTATCCCAATGGCGTTGGATTGTTGTGTAGTGATGGTACTATTGAATTGTATCCTTTGAACACCAATGGCGATAAGTGGTTGGATGTGGAGGTAGAGGAAGAAGTGCAGGATGTAAATCCTGAGTTGGAACAGTTTCTTTCCGATTTGGCGTCAATGCAGACTAATGACATTGACTTTGAAGAATTGATTTTACGTTATTTAGTGGATAATGAGGTAGACGATGAGGTTGCGAAACTCATAAGAAGTCTCGTAAAATAAGGAGACCCATATTATGCCCTAGTATAGCCCCCCAGGATTGAAATTTAGTCTGAAAGACAATTAGAATGCGTCAATTAAGTGGTTTTTGAAGTTTGGTACGCGGCGCCACAATTAAGACCGCCATGCAGGGGGAAGGGCCCTGTTCTTTTTATTTAGGGAGGAAATGGATGGCAGTTTCAGAAGAATACAGAAGACTAAAGCGCAAAGTGGACAGGACACGAGAAGAGGCGGATCGGGCTCATGGTGCATTTGAATCTAAAATGAAAGATTTGAAGGAAGATTTTGATTGTGAGACTATTGAAGAGGCAGAAACTAGGCTTGAGGAAATGCAGTGCGAAGTTGCTGAATTAAAAGAAAAATATAAAGCAATGTACGATAAATTCCTGTCTAAATGGGGGTCGGTTCTAAATGGTGATAAATCCTAAGAAGCATGAAAAACAAATCAATGAATTATTGCTTAAGCGGTCTAATGCGGTTGCTATGTTGGAGGCAGAAGAAGAAGAACTTGAGCAAGTTACCATTGATTTGGATCATTCTGAGCAAGCCCATGCCATTATTCTGAATATTGCTCAAACTATTCAACAGACAGTCCATGCTAGGATATCGAATACGGTTACCCGTTGCTTGAATAGTGTCTTTTCAGATCCTTATGAATTTCAGATTCAATTTGAGCGTAAGAGGGGCAAAACAGAAGCCCGCATGGTGTTCCTAAGGGATGGACTTGTTTTGGACGATCCATTGAATCAGGTGGGTGGTGGGGTCATAGATGTGGCCGCATTCGGTTTACGGTTAGCGTGTATAATGATGATAAGGCCTAGGCGTCGGCGTCTATTGGTGCTGGATGAGCCACTAAAAAATGTACGGGGAAAAGACAATCGAATGCGTGTTCGAATGTTATTGGAATCATTAGCAGAGGAAATGGATATGCAAATTATATTGAATGTTGATATAGATTCTTATCCTGAATTTGCTATAGGCAATGTTTTGGAAATGGGGGAGGAAGATGATAAGTCCTGAACTACACGATGTGCCTATTGCGGCTTTGGAAGAATTTGGTTTTAATGTAAGGTATTTCAGCATCTTGGAAGACCGCATGGGTGCTATTTACTTAGGTCAGTTAAGTGGTTTCACTAGAAGGGCATTACTGGAGCAGTCTAATGTGGGGGAAGGGTTAGTGAAGGATTTGGAGAATTCAATAAAAGCTTATAAAGCGGCCCATGGGCTGTAAGGTGCAAGGACGTGTATTATAATGACAAGTATGTTCCTTTGACAAGGAAAGAAGAAATAGAGACAATTTTGGCATATCAGAATGGTGATGTGTCTGCTGGTGATAAGTTGATTAATTCTCTTACACCATGGGTGATGAAATTAGTATCGAAGGTATATAATAAATTCAATATTAATTCGGATTTTTGTGAGCAATTTGATGATGTTGTTCAGGTCGCCATGATGGGGCTCCTAAAGGCTATTAAAAAGTTTGATGTAGAAAGAGGGTGCAGATTATCAACATTCGGTTCAAAAATTATTTATAATGAATGTATATCTTATTTATTCAAAACTAGACTAATTAAGATTCCATTATACCATATGAAATCCGAGAATTGTTTATCGAAGTTTGTGACTAATGTTTATTCAATTGATAAAGCGATGGAAGGAGTACATGGTGGATCGGTAGTTCCTTCTGCTATTATGGAGAAGGTAGATGAGTATGGTGTTTATGAATGTCAATTAACTGAAATGGAGAAAAGGGAATTACTAACATTTGTATTGGTTGAAATTGGAAGGCTACCGGCTAAGTGGTCATTCGTTATGGAACAGAAGTTTCTTCGAGGTAGGACTGAGCCGGATATAGCGAATCAAATAGGGGTATCACGGCAACGCATTAATCAAATATACAAAGAGGCTGTAAAAAGAATAAGAATTCGAGTAGAGGAAATATACAATGGCTCGCAGGAACAGACATCAAAAGGTGAAAAGATCGGAGTCAGTTAAAGAAGAGGAAAAAGATTTTCATGAGATTTTACAAAGGATAGGTGAAAAAGCCATGGATGGGATAATAAGGGAACGGGCTAGGAAGGTGCGTGAGGAAGGGTTTATAGCCATGCCCGGCGTGTCTTTGCCTAAGTCCAGAAACCCTATAAAATTTGAACCATGGGGAATAGTTGATCAAGAAGATCCAGAAGATAATGGTTCATTGATGCGTAATTTTAAGGAGAACAATATTATGCCAGAAGCAATGGTAACTAGGTCAGAATTTAAGAAGTATGTCCAAGTTCAGAAGGAAGGCAAATTTAACATGCTTGACCCTGCGGCAAGAATAGCAACGGGATTGTCAGAAGAGAAGTTTCTTGCTATTCTTAAGGATTATACTTGGCTGGCATCTAAGTATCCTGAGGTAATAAGTAAACAATAGTACCATGGTTCCCGTATATATGAAAATTGCGAAATATCATGCCAGATACCAATCGCATAGTGGGGAAGTGTTCATGTTCTTATGGGAACCTGGGGACGCAGAAGATATCATTAAAATAATTGCAGATTATGCCACTGACCCAGATATAGGTTTGACGATTGTTGAAGCAGTATATTTGGGAAATATGGTAGGAAGGGTTGAAGGATTGTGAAGGTTGCCATAGGAAGGGAGAAAGTATCTGATAGGTATAAGGCTTTGATTCTAAAGTCAGAATCATTCCAAGACGAAAAGGCTTTGGAAACGCTCATTAATACTATGCTAGAAATGAAGAAGTTGATTTTCAAGTTGCCTAGTGGGGCGGCTGCATGTCTTCAAATAGGAGAAGATAATTTCTTGGAGGACGTGGATAATGGTGAGTAAGAAGAGGGCTTGATATTACTTTAATGGGAGGATTCCATATTATGGTAACGACAAAAAATTCCTTGAAGAGACAAGAAGTATTTCTTGTTCGGGATTGGGTCGACAAGAATTGGGAAGATATAGTTAAGGCAAAACCTACTTATCCGGAAGCGGCAAAAGCGGCTTCGTCGTGCTTGGGGTTTAATATCACTGAGCACAATTTGCGTGGCATTGTAATCAACATGAAGGACAAGGAATGGCCACGCAAAAAGAAGTTAAGGGTTAAGGTGTCGAAACAGGACGAAGTGGCATTCTTGGCCAAGCAGATTCGTACTTTGAATGATTTTCTTCTCCTCATCTTAGAGGATTTGGAGGAAAGCCATTTGATCGAAAAGTACGAGTGTCGGTTCGACTTGGAAAGAGTAGATTTATTGGCCGCCGGCGTGCCCGCTAAGGAAAATGGGAAGTAAATAACTTCACTACCTGGCACCTGATTAGTTTGAAGAACATCACTAGACCAATCATGGTGCTGGGTAGTTTTATTTGAAAAGACAATGAATACAAGATTCAATCCCACGGCGAATGGTTATCTTCATCTAGGTCATTTGTATCTAGCTTTGGTGAATCAGCATGTTGCTAAGAGAACTGGTGGAAAGTTTATTGTTCAGATAGATGATAATCAAGATCATTGGAGGCAAATGTATGGTCAGACAAAAATTAATCATTTTGTTAGTGAGTTGAAAAGAGATTTAGAATGGGCAGGTTTGGAACCGTCTGAATATGTGATTGCTTCGGAAGAAGAGGAAACGAATAAGGAATATTGCTTAAATTTAGCTTGTCTTGAAATGGGGCCTGTTGCTTCTTATCCCATGGCGAATGTAAATAATTGGGTAACTTTATATCCATTCGTGCCCGAGCTGACTGCATTGAAAGTTGCGCAAGACTATCGAAATAAAATTGATATCGTTATCAGGGGAATTGATCTATTAACTGAGTTCTCGCTATATGCATACTTTTGCAAAATGCTGAAGTTTCCCCTTCCAAGACATCATTACATTCCTTTATTTAAGTTGAATGATAAACCATTATCTTCTAACCCCATGCGGGGCGAAATTAGCCAAAAATTGAAGGTACGAGATTACCGTGAAAAAGGCTGGAATAATAGGGAATTAATCGAACTGATGGAGGAAACTTGTTTGATTGTTAGGCTCGGCGGCTGGGACTTTGAAAATATTCAATTCGATCCAGGATTGTTTGAAAATTAGAGATAAGGTATGGGATTTGCATATGATGCAGAACGGCTTATGCCGATGATAACTGCTAATGATTTATTCCTGAAAAATGAGCTAGAAAATTATCTAGTAAACTTCGAAAGACTTCTCGAGAAGTGGGGTCATATGTTCTCAACGACCCCTATCGTTTTTATTCAAAATCCCCTTTTCTTTGATTATCTTTTCACGCAAGGACTGACACCAATTCCTTGTATCCAATGTGGGGACGATAAAGGGGCAATCTACACAAAAGGATTTCGCAGTCCATACCTTTCTGTAAGTGACTTCGACCCACAAGATGAAAGGAAGGAATTTCTGGATTATGTGCTAACTAATCAAAACAAGTTTCCCTTTATAAATATAGGAAATTCATTTATCGAAATTCACCACCATGACCACACGCCCAATTCCCAGACTATATATGAAATAGTAGAAAAGTTCCCAACTATTGAACCGAAAAAAATCATGGTCGCCCCCTGGCATGGAGATGTCCTGGATGAAATGCAAAAATTCGCAGGAAATCTAAAAAACGCCCCCATGAGAAAAGCCCTACTGGATACGGGAATTAGACATGTCTGTA
>Ga0180431_10008727_pt1 | contig 11581 bp, 8 predicted proteins | sample SS_ome_11_FD_132459 | JGI IMG/M metagenome (GOLD analysis project Ga0180431, IMG submission 132459) | Hypersaline lake sediment archaeal communities from the Salton Sea, California, USA - SS_1_MS_1 metaG | ecosystem: Environmental > Aquatic > Non-marine Saline and Alkaline > Hypersaline >...
CAACCTAGAGTTAACCTTCGGCGAGTTTCAATTCCCGGAATACGAGGTGCCCGACGACGACGATTTGTCCGACTACTTTATCGCCGAGACGAGACGGGGATTCGAAAAGAGAATGAGCGCCCTCCCGGCGAATCCCCGGGTCTCCAGAGACGATTACAAAGACCGCCTGGAGCGGGAAATCGATATGATCACCCGGATGGGGTTTGCGGGATACTTCCTGATCGTGGCGGACTTCATCAACTTCGCGAAGAAAAAAGAGATACCGGTGGGACCGGGGCGCGGGTCCGCCGCCGGGAGCCTGGTGGCCTACTCTCTGGGTATCACCGATATCGATCCGATGCCCTATGATCTGCTGTTCGAGCGGTTTCTGAACCCCGAGCGGATCAGCATGCCGGATATCGACATCGATTTCTGCAAGAACGGCCGGGACGAGGTAATCCAGTACGTTTCCGGCAAGTACGGCGGTGAGGATCGGGTCGCCCAGATCATCACCTTCGGGAAGATGCAGGCCCGGGCGGTGATACGGGACGTGGGGCGGGCGCTGGACATGTCCTACCCGGAGGTGGATCGCATTGCGAAGCTGATCCCGTCGGTTCCCCTGAACATCACCCTGGACGAGGCCGTCAAGAAGGAGTCACGCCTCAGGGAGATGATGGCCGAGGACGACCGGGTCAAGAAGCTCATGCGAATCGCCCGGTCCCTGGAGGGGCTCAACCGCCACGCCTCGACCCACGCGGCGGGAATCGTCATCGCCAACCGGGCGCTGACGGACTACATGCCGCTCACCCGGGGGCAGAAGGGCGAGGTGGTCACCCAGTTCGACATGAAATGCGTCGAGAAGCTGGGCCTCATCAAGTTCGACTTCCTGGGTCTGAGAACCCTCACCGTGATCGATCACGCGGTATCCCTCATCGAGAAGAATCGAGGCGTAAAAGTCGATATATCCAACATCCCCCTGGACGACCCGAAGACATTTGCGCTCCTCCAGTCCGGCGGGACCGACGGGGTCTTCCAGCTTGAAAGCTCCGGCATGAAGGACCTGATGGTTCGCCTGATCCCGGAGAAGTTCGAGGAGGTCATCGCCCTGGTGGCCCTCTATCGACCCGGCCCCCTCAATACCGGCATGGCCGACGAGTACATCAGGCGAAAGCATAAGCCTTCGCTGATCTCCTACGATCTGGATCAGCTCCGGGACATCCTCGAAGATACCTACGGCGTGATGGTCTATCAGGAGCAGGTCATGCAGATCGCCTCGGCCCTGGCGGGATTTTCCTCCGCCGAGGGCGACCTGCTTCGCCGGGCCATGGGCAAGAAGATCCGCGAGGAGATGGCCGCCCAGAAAAAGCGCTTTCTCGACGGCGCCAAAACGAATAAGATCCAGCCCAAAACCGCCGAGAAGATATTCAAGGACATGGAGGAGTTCGCCGAGTACGGCTTCAACAAGTCCCACAGCGCCGCGTATGCCCTGGTGTCGTTTCGCACGGCATTCCTCAAGGCCCACTACCCGGTGGAGTTCATGGCGGCGCTTCTGACCTCGGAGATGGACGACACCGACAAGATTATCAAGTACATGGCCGAGTGCCGGGAGATGAATATCGACGTCCTGCCGCCGGACGTGAACGAGAGCGGGCTTGATTTCACCGTGTCCGGGGACACCATCAGGTTTGGGCTCCTGGCGGTGAAGAACGTGGGGGGCCAGGCCATCGAATCGATCATCGAGTCAAGGAACAGCGAGGGGAAGTTCGCATCCCTCTACGATTTCTGCCGCAGGGTTGATCTCCGAAAGGTCAACAAGCGGGTTATCGAGAGCCTCATCAAGTGCGGGGCGTTTGATTCCACCTCCGTCTCCCGGGCGAAGATGATGGCGGCGATGGACAAGGCCGTGGAGCTGGGTCAACTCCGGCAGGAGGAACAGCGCAAGGGCCAGATGAATATCTTCGATACCATCGAAGAGGTCGAGCTGGGGGACTATGTGGACGAATACCCGGATGTCCCGGAGTGGGACGAGGCGCAGTCGATCTCTTGCGAGAAGGAGTGCCTCGGGTTCTACCTCAGCGGCCATCCGCTCTTTCAATACCGGGACGTCCTGGAGACGGTGGCCACCACAACCAGCGCCACTATTGGAAACCGTCGGGACAAGGAGACAGTCCGCATCGCGGGCATCATTACGGCCGTGCGGGAGGTGATGACGAAGAAGGGGGACCGGATGGCCTTCGTCACCCTCGAGGATTTAAAAGGGATGATGGAGGTGATCGTCTTCTCGGACGTGTTCAGTGAATACCGGGATCTCTTGGTGGAGGACACGCCGGTGCTGCTGACCGGGACCGTCGATCGGGGTGAGGATTCGAACAAATTGATCGCATCGGAGCTGGTTCTGCTGTCGTCGGTTGAGCCGACTCCCCCATCTCGAGCGGTCTATATCGATGTGCACGATCTTTCCCTCTCCACCGACTGCATTGAGCGTCTGAAGGACCTCATCGACGACAACCGGGGGGAGGTCCCGGTCATGCTGAGGCTGTTTGACGAAAACGACGGATTCATCACCATCAAACTGAAAAACGGTATGGGCGTCGAGCCGTCCGACGAGTTCATCAGCCGGGTGGGGGAATTGCTTTCGGAGCATGCGGTAACGATACAGGCGGATAACGGGACTAAACATGAAACGGGAGGCAGCCTGTGGCCAGGGAGCTGAAATTCGAGCGAAGCATCATTGAGCTCAACAAAAAGATAAAGGAGATGAAGAACGTCTCCGAACAGGCCGATAATACCGAGCTGTTTCAGAAAATACGGTTTCTTGAAGAACGGGCCACGAGGCTGGAGGAGAATTTCTATCAGAACGCCGATCGGTGGCTGAAAATAGAATTGTCCCGGCTGGAGCATCGGCCCCAGATGCTCGATTACGTGGAACTGCTATTCAATGACTATATTGAGTTATCGGGAGATCGCCTGTTCGGCGACGACCAGGCAGTGCTGGGTGGATTCGCCCGAATCGACGGGCGGAGGGTCATGCTGGTCGGCAATCAGAAGGGGAGGGGGCTCAAGGGGCGGCTCATGCGTAACTTCGGCATGCCCCACCCGGAGGGATATCGAAAGGCGATGCGCCTGATGCGCCTGGCAGAGCGGTTTGGGCTTCCGCTTATTACCATAGTCGATACGCCCGGAGCGTATCCGGGGGTGGAAGCGGAGGAGCGGGGACAGTCGACGGCCCTGGCGGAGTCCATGTTTACCATGTCGACCCTGGCGACCCCCATTATCACCGTGATCATCGGCGAAGCCGGAAGCGGCGGCGCCCTGGCGCTGGCCATCGCAGATCGTGTGCTCATGATGGAAAACGCCACGTATACGGTCTCCTCCCCCGAGGCGTGCGCATCCATTCTTTGGAAAGACCGTACCATGAAGGAGACGGCCGCCGAGGCCCTCAAGCCGACGGCCACGGACAACCTGACCCTGGGTCTGATCGATGAAATCGTTCCGGAGCCCCTGGGGGGCGCTCATCGGGACAAGCCACAGGCGGCGGAGCTCCTCAAAGAGGCCATCATCGAGAATCTCCGGGACGTCACGGCTACCGATATGGAGACGCTGATCCAGATGCGCTTCGAGCGATTCCGCAACGTCGGGATCTACCATGATCCGAACGGCTCGAATACCCCGGGAGGCATGTCGACCGGAAAGGAAGGCGAGGAGTAAGAAAACGGAATATGATTCAGTTTATACAGACCATTCGAGACGACATACGGGTCGTGTTTCAACGGGACCCGGCGGCGCGATCCACCCTTGAAATATTGACGTGTTATCCGGGGCTGCATGCCGTTTTGATATACCGCGTCGCCCACTGGTTCTGGACAAAGAAGCTCTCCTTGGCGGGACGATTCATCTCCCATCTCGGCCGGTTTTTGACCGGCATTGAAATCCACCCCGGGGCGACCATCGGTCGGCGCTTCTTTATAGATCACGGCATGGGCGTCATCATAGGCGAGACGTCCGTGATCGGGGATGATGTCACCATCTACCAGGGCGTGACCCTGGGGGGGAAGAGCTGGAAGAAGGAGAAGCGCCACCCGGATTTGGAGGATCATGTCGTCATCGGCGCGGGAACGAAGCTCATCGGCCCCTGCACCATCGGCGCGTATACCCGGGTCGGGGCGAATTCCGTGGTGGTTAAGGATGTCCCCCCACACTCCACGGTGGTCGGCGTGCCGGGGAGGGTCATCTATTCCGAGGAGGGGAAGGGAGAGAGAGACGTCAACCTGGAGCATCACCTGCTCCCCGACCCGGAGGAACAGGCCATCATGTGCCTGACGGAACGGGTCAAGGAGCTGGAGCGGCGGCTCGAGGAGCTGGAGGGGAGGGCGTCGGATGCCGAATCGTCATCCCGTGAAGAAAATCTCCAGGAAAAATCGGCATCGATGAAGGACTGACCCATTCATATTACCATGCACCGGGAGACAGACCATCTCGCTCCCGCCCGAACATCGCTCGAGGCGCTGACACAGCGGTGACCGACATATTCGACAACAGGACCTATCGCGTCGGCATCCCCGACGGGGAGCTGCTCTCCTCCACCGTGACGGTAAAGGAGACGAACCTTTTCATCCGTACGAACACCCCCCACACCCGGCCGGTGTTCGACTCGATCATCACCGCCCGCCATTCCCTGGAAAACTATATCGACAGCAACGCGCAGTTTGCCGCGGCGCTTACGCCGATGCCGGATGATCCCCATGCGCCGTTTTTTATTCGGAGGATGATATCGGCCGCCCGGGCGTGCAATGTGGGGCCGATGGCGGCGGTGGCCGGCGCCCTGGCGGAAATCGCCGCCCGGAGCTTGGTGGAATCCGGCCCGGAAGATGAGAGGGCGACAGAGACGATTGTGGAAAACGGCGGTGATATCTATGTCATCTCGTCGGTGTCCCGTATCGTTTCCCTGGAGTGGCCGGTCAACGACACGGAGACAGGAAGGGTGGGGATCGAGATACCCCCGTCACCGGATGGGATCGGGATAGCGTCGTCCTCGGGCACGTTCGGGCATTCAATGAGCCTGGGGATGTGCGATCTGGCGACGGTGGTGGCGGAAGACGGGCCCCTGTCCGACGCCGCCGCCACGGCCTTGGGGAACGGCGTGAAGGGGCCGGAGGACATTGATAGGGTGATGGAGGAGATTTTTATGATTTCCGGGATTATCGGACTCTTCGTGGTCGTCGGCGGGAAGATAGGGATACGGGGAGACATCCACCTGGCCGCCGTGTGAGATGGCCGGTGGTGTGTACAGTGTATAAAAATGTCCCGAGGTAAGAATATTCCCCGGCCGCACCGCCTCGGCGGTGCGGCATGAATTTTTCTGGGGCATCTTTTCGGGAGGTGAGCGTATTCGTTAAAATCCGATACCAAAACCCATCCCCGGGTTGCCTCCGGGGGTATCGGGGCTCATCGTCGCCCCGGTATTGCTGTTCGAGCCGACGTTGTAGTGATACCCGACCCCGATGTTCGCGCAGGCCGTGAGAAATGAAAGGGTTGCGATCAGGGCGGCGGTTATGACGAATCGTTTACAAAAGGTGTACATAGTGCGTCTCCGTAAAAAATGTGATTGTATAATACCACGATTGGTCTCAGCGCCAGGTGGGGAGAGATGAAGACGTACTTCCGCACAGCGATTCCTTCTCATCGTGCGTGAAAGGCGGCCTGTGTATTCTGGGGATCGTCGTTATCGTCTGCCGCCGCCCGCAACTCCCCATTACAGTAGTGATATATCATAGAAAACAGGCAGCGTCAACGATATCTCGTTTAGTAATTGACACATGAAACGCTGTTGCTGTATCATATAATAATGACGGCTCTTACCATCGCCGAGGCCCGTATCATCGCCCGAAACATAGCGGATGCATACAGTCGTCCCCGCTTCTATCGTGAATGCGAGAGCCAGGCGGCGCTATCGGAAAAAATCTACAGAACCCATCCCCTGGTCGAGTCGTTTTCCTCCCTGATATCAGATCGTGAGGATGATTTCGGGCACGGCTCATTTCATTCCGAGGTGGTGGCCAAAGAAGCCGCAGCCATCATCGCCGTGGAGCGGTTATTTATGAGTGGCGACGAATTGACCGACGAAGACACCCAGCTTCTGGTCTCCGCACAGATCGCAGGACTGCTGCATGACATCAAGAGAAAGGAGAAGCAGCACGCCCGGGCGGGGGCCCTCGAGGCCGAGAGGATTCTCAAAGAGACCGATCTTCCGGACATCTGGCGGGATCGAATCGTCACCGCCATACGAAACCACGAGGCGTTTCAGGAACAGGTACCGGTGAAGGACGATGAGGGGCGGCTCCTGTCCGACGCCCTGTACGACGCGGACAAGTTTCGCTGGGGGCCGGACAACTTCACCCACACCTTATGGGACATGCTCGAATATGCGGGCATCCCGGTGGATCGGATGATTTCGAGATATCACAAGAGCCTCGATGGGATTATACGTATAAAAGACACGTTCAGGACCGACACCGGGAAGACATACGGCCCGGAGTTCATCGACCAGGGGCTTTCGATGGGCGAGGAGATATATCGCCGGTTAATGGAGATGATCGAATAAAGTGACACTGACATCGAGAAATAGCTGCTATGTAAGCGCGGGCTGACACAGGACGGGATATCACGATGATTACAATAGAAGGATTAGTCAAGGATTACGGAAAAATCCGCGCCGTCAACAATCTGAACCTGACGGTCGGGGACGGCGAATTTTTCGGATTCCTGGGGCCCAACGGCGCCGGAAAAACCACGACCATCAAGATCATGGCGGGGCTGCTTCGGGCCACATCCGGGAGCGTCAGCATCAACGGCTTCGATATCAGTCGTGATACGGTGGACGCCAAGAAGGTGACCGCTTACATCCCGGACAAGCCGTTTTTGTACGACAAACTGACCGGCCGGGAGTTTCTCCGGTTTGTTGGAGAGCTCTATAACATGGAAAGATCGAAAATCGACGTCAAGACCGACGAGCTGAAAGAGATCTTCTCCATGAGCGAGTGGATCGACGAGCTGATCGAGGGATATTCCCACGGGATGAAGCAGAAGATGGTGATGTCCTCGGCCCTCGTCCATAACCCCGAGGTTATCATCGTCGACGAGCCGATGGTCGGTCTCGATCCCAGGAGTATCAAGCTGGTCAAGGAGATGTATACGGACCTCGCCGGAAACGGGGTGACCATCTTCATGTCCACCCATACCCTGGAGCACGCCCAGCAGATGTGTCAGCGCATCGGCATCATCAACCGGGGGGAGCTGGTGGCGGTGGGGACCATAGGCGAGCTGATGAAGACGGCGCACACTCGGCACCGGGAGCTGGAGGAGATATTCTTCACCCTCACCGAGGAGGAGCGCCGGGAGGGCGCGGCATGAGGGGCATGTGGCTCTTGTTGTGGGTCCGTCTGTGCGCCGTGAAAAACGACCTGGTTCGCCTGAACAGGGAACGGCTGTTCAGAATCGCCTTCTTCGGAATCGCCGGACTCCTCTTTCTGATTTTCGATTACTATTTCTTCTACAGGATTTTCACCCGACTCCAGGCCCCGGAGCTGGATATCTACCTCGTGGAAAACATCCTGATCAGCCAGCTGATCGGGATGATCACCCTGGCGCTCTCTTCGGTGTTGATATTTTCAAATATCATCGCTTCGCTCTCGACCTTGTATATCTCCAGGGACTTGAACCTGCTCCTCTCGTCTCCCCTGTCCCACACCCGGGTCTTTATCGGGAAATACATTCAAACGGCCGTCAACAGCTCCTACATGGTGCTGATCTTCGGGCTGCCCATCTTTTTCGCCCTGGGACGTGTGTACGAGCAAGGCGTCATCTATTACCTGACGATCACCGGACTGATGATTCCCTTTTTGGTCATCCCGGCGGGCGTCGGCATTTTAATAACGATGCTGCTGATGCGCTTCTTCCCCGCCCAGAGGATACATCAGATTTTCACCTTCCTGGGAATGGTATTCGCCGGGATATTGATCTTTTTCTTCCGCTATCTAAGACCTGAGACACTGTATACCGACATCACGGATCTGGAACAGCCGGAGTTCATCTCGATGCTCAACAGCTTCGCCGTTCCCGATAATCCCTTTCTCCCCTCCACCTGGCTGACCCATGTAATCAACGGCTTTTTGGGCATGGAGGAAGGGGTGATTTCCCAAAACGTCATTTTTTTGATTCTCGGGGCGGTGGTGGTGTTCATTGTCGTTGTTTGTATAGCCCGATTCATTTACTTTTCCGGCTTTTCCCAGTCCTTCGAGAGCGGCAGCCGGGGAGGGGCCCGGAGGGTGTTTCGTCTGTCGATGCTGGATGAATCCTTCAGATTCCTCCATCACACCCAGCGGGCGATCATGATTAAGGATATCAAGACATTCTTTCGCGATCCCACTCAGTGGTCGCAGCTTTTTCTCCTCGTCTCCCTCATCGTGATATACCTCTTCAGTATCAGGACCCTGCCGGTCCAGGACAGCTTCACCGAAAACCTGACGTCTTTCCTGAACCTGGGACTCGCAGGGTTCGTCATTTCCGCCCTGGCTGTTCGATTCGTGTTTCCCACGACCAGCCTGGAGGGATACTCCACCTGGATCGTCTTTTCATCCCCCCTGTCGATGCGTCAGTTTCTCTGGAGCAAGTTCTTCATCTCCGTGTTGCCCCTGATATGTATGGGGGAGCTGTTGATCGTTTCCTCGAATATGATGCTTCGGGTCGACCAGTTTTTTATGCTGTTGTCGTCTATCACCATACTGGTCATGAGCGTTTCCCTGACGGCCCTGGGCGTCGGCATGGGGGCGATTTTCCCCCGCTTCAACTATGAAAACGCCGCCGAGATCGCCGGGGGCATCGGGGGGATATTCTATATGGTCGTAAGCCTCGGCTACATCGGCCTCACCATCGCCATCCAGGCATGGCCCGTGTCCAACTATTTCAGAAGCCTTCTCTATCCCGAGGTCTTCGATCCGAGAATCCTCGTCATGTCGATTGTTATGCTCCTGGTCCTTAACCTCGTCGTCTTCATCCTGCCGATGCGCCTCGGTTTCCGCAACCTGGAGCGAATGGAGTACTGAGATGTCCCATGTTCCTGCGGAGGGAGCCACACCGACAATACGCATCCTCGAAGAACGCCTGATCAACCGGATCGCGGCGGGGGAGATCGTGGATCGACCCGCGTCGGTGGTCAAGGAGCTGGTGGAAAACTCCCTGGACGCCGGGGCGGGGCGCATCGACGTGGAGATCAAGCAGGGGGGAAAGCAGCTTATCGCCGTTTCCGACGACGGACACGGCATGAGTCGCGAGAACGCCCTCCTCTCGGTGGAGCGTCACGCCACGAGCAAGATCGCCGGCGAGGCCGACCTGTCGGCGATACACACCCTCGGCTTTCGAGGCGAGGCTTTACCCAGCGTCGCCTCGGTATGCCGATTCGTTCTCGTCACGAAGTCAATCGACGATGAAACCGGGACGGAGATCGCCATCTCCACAGGCACCCTCGATTACGTCCGGGACGCCGGAAGGGCCGAGGGAACCAGCGTCTCCGTACACGATCTCTTTTTGACGGTGCCCGCCCGCCGCAAGTTTCTCAAGACCGATCGAACCGAGCAATACCATATCCTGGACACGGTGCATCGATTGGCCCTCTCCCGCCCGGATGTGCGCTTTCGCCTGGTGATCGACGGCAGGGAAACCCTCAATGCCCCCGTGGGGACCTTGAGGGATCGGGCGGGGCATATCGTGGGGAAGGGGCCCGCGGGGCGGATGTCCGATGTCTCCTTCGAGGCCGAGGAAATACGCATCGTCGGCCTGGCCGGTGCCCCGGAGGACACCCGCTCCAGCAGGGCGGGGATATTTCTCTTCGTCAATGACCGATTCGTCACGGACCAGGTGGTGAACAACGCCGTCATTCGGGCCTATCGAGGTATGTTGGGCGCGGGACGGTATCCCCAGACGATACTCTTCATTCAGGTTCCGCCGGGCGATGTGGATGTGAACATTCACCCCGCCAAGCAGGCGGTAAAGTTCCGACAGCCGAATACTGTTCACGGCGTGGTGTCCCGGGCGGTGGACGAGGCGCTGAGGGGCGTGTTTAAGATCCCGTCAGTGTCGTCGTCCGGGGGATATCGAGACACCCCCCCCGCAGATCCGCCGGAAAGGTTCGGGGTGGCGGAACGGGGCGGGATATATCGATCGGGGGTTGGACAATCGGGAGGTGGGGAGTCTCGGTCGGGGGAGCTTTTTCAAAATCGTGGGGAGACGTCCGATTATCGGGAGACATTCTGTCGAGCGTGGCCGATGGAACAGGACCTCACTACCCAAGCGGTGGATACGGCGTATACATCGGAGACGCCTGTGCAGGATGAGGGCGCTGTGGTGGAGCTCCCGGGCGAGTACATGCTTCTCGGGCAGGCCCTGGGGACCTATATCCTCCTCGCCGTGAAGGGAGGCGTCGTCATCATCGATCAACACGCCGCCCATGAGCGAATCGTCTATGAGCGGCTGCGAGCGGGGCGCCGCAGAGGTGATATACCCCGGCAGTCGCTCCTGTTCCCCGTGACGCTGGAGCTGACCAGGGCGGAAAAGGCGATTCTCACAGACCATGCCGATGAAGTCGCACGGCTCGGCGTGACTGTATCGGATTTCGGCGGCGATACGATGGTCGTGGAGTCCGTTCCCGCCGTACTGGGGGAATCGGATGTGTCGATCCTGCTCCAGGACATGATCGCGGCGCTAAAGGAGGGAAGGGATGCAGGGGATGACCTGGAGGGGGTATATGACCGGGTGACGGCGCTCATGGCGTGTCACGGCGCGGTTCGGGCGGGACAAAAGCTCACCGCGCCCGAGATGACCTCCCTGATAAAAGAATTGAGTGAGACTCCCGGTGGAAATCGATGTCCCCACGGCAGACCCACCTCGATCATGCTGACCGAGCGGGAGCTGATGGAGCGATTCAAACGGATTCCATGATTTATGACCTCCTGGGAAGCACCACGTGAAAAGATCATCGCCGTCGTCGGCCCTACCGCATCCGGCAAGTCCCAGGCGGCGGTATCCATGGCGGAACGCGTAAACGGCGAGATCGTCTATGCCGACTCGGTGGCGGTGTATCGGGGGCTCGATATCGGATCGGCCAAGCCGACTGAGGCGGAAAAGCGGGGCGCCCCCCACCATCTCATCGACGTGGCAAAGCCCAACGAGCGCTATGACGCCATGCGCTACGCCACAGAGGCCGGGATCGTCATCACTGACATCATCGGCCGGAAACGCGTCCCCATCGTCGCCGGCGGCACCGGGCTGTACCTGAAGGCGCTGGTATACGGCCTGGTCCCGGCACCGGAGGCGGATCGGGAGCTTCGAAACGACCTCAGAAGACGGGTAAAAGACGGGGGGGCACAGCGCCTCCACGACGAGCTGTCTTCGGTCGACCCGGACTCAGCGGAGAAGATCGATCCCCGGGACGGGGTGCGTATTGTGCGGGCCCTGGAAATATACCACGCCACAGGCCTTCCCCCCGGTGAAATCAGACGACGGCACGGTTTCTCCCGGCAACGATACGATGTGCTCTCTCTCGGTCTCA
>Ga0180431_10008728_pt1 | contig 11580 bp, 26 predicted proteins | sample SS_ome_11_FD_132459 | JGI IMG/M metagenome (GOLD analysis project Ga0180431, IMG submission 132459) | Hypersaline lake sediment archaeal communities from the Salton Sea, California, USA - SS_1_MS_1 metaG | ecosystem: Environmental > Aquatic > Non-marine Saline and Alkaline > Hypersaline >...
AAGAAGCCCCAGCAAGATTCAACTTCTTCCCCGTCCTTCAGAATCTTGAAGCCCCATACGTTACCGGTCAGGTAATAGTCATAGGTCTCGACCTCAGCTCTCAGAGAATCCTCAATCTTACTCCTCATAGATTTACTGATAGCCTTTTTACTGTATTCCTTCCGTGCCTTCTCCAGAGTTATGTAGATGAACCCGACCTGTCCTGAATCCCAAGGACAGGTGAAGCCTGTCGTGTTCATAGTTATTCCAGAGTGATCATAGAGATAAAGAGGGAGAGCAATTAGCTTTCCTTCTTCCTTCTCGATAGCCTTGAGGAGCTCATCCCAACTGGAATAGTCTCCCTGTTTATAAGCATGCTTATCACCCAGACTGTATCTCCCGTGAAAGCAAACCATCGTGCCAAGATTATCATCTTCACGGGGAGAGAAAGGGTCTTGGTCTTCTACTATTTCAATTTCATAACCCTTATAATTTGTTTTCATCATCGTTTCCCTCCTTAGGCATAAGTCCTGATCCCTTACAGACTGTACAGGTATTTACTCCTATGGGATCTTTCAGTGAGCTACCGTAACCATTACAGTGCCCACACATTTTGAGATTGTACTTTTCTGGGTGCGTTATTTGATCCCAGGTATACTTCATAGGTACCAGACCTTTCTGAGAGCCTCAATAAATTCAGGATGAGGGAGGATAAATCCCTGATCCCTTCTTAGTTTCCCATTAGTTAATAGATTCTCTATGTTTTTTAAGATGGAGTCTGCGCTCTTCGATGAGTTGAGCATCTCCAGTAGAGCTCTTTTACTGGCCCTCATGCTCCAGTAGCCCGCTGATAGGTTATTGTTATGCTGTCCTATCAGACTGAATGGTACTGAACAACAATTCTTCCCCAGAGGAGTGACGCCTTCAGGGTAGTCTGGAAGATCCCGGATTAGTTCTTCCAGTCTGTGGCGTGCCTCAGAAAACTCTTCACTCATCTGTTTAAATTGATTTACCATAAATCCTCCTGTTAGAAATAATATTTCCAGAGAGCCTCTTCCGCGGCATCCACGTTATAGAAACTCGGATCTATCTCCCTGGTTCTCCGACCTTGAGGCCAGTAACAGACTAATTCCTCAACTACTTCAAATTGTTCCCCAGCTCCGTTTGAGTCCCTATAACATCTACCCTCTGCCTCTACCTTAAGAGTCTCCCCATTTCTTAATTCAATTTTAATTTGTGGCATACAATCTCCTTTAGAAGGGTAAGTCCTCATCAACGGGTAAATCATTGGTGTTGATAATCTTCCTTAACTTCTTTTTTCTCTCTCGAACTATGGGAGTCAGTGTAGATTTCTTCTCCCGGAAGAGATTTAATTGTACGGGCTTTTGATCCTCCCCGGTAAAATCCATTTCAGTCTGTATCCCTTTAGCCAGACTACTCAAGCACCGTTTACAGGTAATATTCTGGGTACGAGATGAGTGATACCAGTGATCTTTCTTCTTCACGGACTTGTTACAGACTAAACGATCCCCGTTAAACAGGTGCGTTTTCATAAGAGATTACGCTCCGCTATTATCTCGAAGTAATTAGGATTGACATCTAATTTATCTTGATCAGGGGGGCACTCTTTTATTAACCCATCCTTTAGGAGAGTTATATTAAGAACCTTTTTTCTTTCTACTGGGATAAATTCTTTGAAGATATCCTTATTAACGGTTTCATTCCCGTCAGACTTATAAATGATACTTATACGTTCTACTTTTTCCTTAGACCGTATAAAGGGCGTGGATTTAAACATTTATTCCTCCAGATTTAATCTGCGCTTAGTTTTAAACACGCTGGTTTTAGAGATTGCTTGAGGTTTAAACTTCTTCCTAGTTGAAAAGAAGTTCTCACAGGTATAAGGCATGTCGTAGGTCATGCTCTTGTCACAAGAAAAGCACCTATTTTCTTTCATTTCTTTCTCCTCCATTTTCGTTTTAAGTTCCAGTTCTGAGCGATATAGCCTGCCGAGATACTGCTGAAAGAGTTGGTGTTGTTGAATAGAATGGTTCCGGAGAAGCAGGCTCCCTAAGGAGTATATCCGGTACGGGGTCAGCTCCTTGAGTCTCATTGTATCTACGAAGCTGTCTATACTTCTCTGAATTAAACTGGGCAAAGAGTGCTGGATATTTATTCTGCATCCAGGTAAGGTATGATGGAGGATCCCTTAATAATGTTACTCCTGATGCTACACTCCTGTGTAGATAGGAGATGAAACCCACGACCTGCCAGATAGCTATCTCATTACCATCCAGAAGGTCTCTCTTAATAATAGCACAATCTCCATGTTCCAACTGACCGTTCTTTTCCTGGAAGACACTCCTCATATAATCCCTCTCACAATCGAGGAACTTCCGAACTGCTTGCTTCCTGTGTCCATTACCTGTACGATTGCGTATTCGTCTTGGTTGGTTTACTGGGGGTCTTTCCTCGGGAATTTCCCGAGGTGTTTGTGCCGGAGTAGGTGTCGGGATTTCCGACACACCACTCTCTTCAGTTAGCTCAGTAAGGTCCAGGTTTATTCTCCTGGACCCTCCGAGTTTAAAAGTCATAGGGCTCCTCCTCCTCAGTTATTCTGGTGTGCCATTCTCCATATTAATTACTCTTGTATTACTGGGATTAAGATTTGCTGTATCGTGTATGATAGAAGCAGACTTCATCCCTCTTTCTTTGGCTTTATTACGGTTAGTATTGATCTCATTCTTCATCAGCTTGGATATTGGAGTAATATCCTTTACAGTTTCTAAGAGATCTTCCAAAAGAATCTGGTCGTGCTCTTTACTGTATGCTGTAGTGATAGACTCTTTGATCCAGACTTCTATCTCTGCTCCTGTAAAACCATCACACTTTCTCATTAACTTAGCCATATCAGCATCAAAGAGATCCATAGGTCTCCCTGCTTTACGAAGATGGATTTTAAACATCTCCTCTCGCTGTATAGCATCGGGAAGATCGACAAAGAATGTAACATCGATACGTCCCGGTCTTATGAGTTCGGGAGGAAGAGAGTCTATTGAGTTAGCCGTAGCCAACAGAATAACATCTTTCTTCTTTTCCTGAAGCCATGTTAGGAGCATCTGAAACACTCTACGAGTAGTCTCATGTCCTTCATGGCCGGCTTGGTTTCCTGAGAGACCCTTTTCTATTTCATCACCGTTATGTTACGGATATACCGTTGCCGTATACCCTCTCTATGTTTCCATAGAGCGCAGACTATATCATCTACCTTCAGGAGAAGGTAGCTCCGAGCTTCGAGTTCACTTGAACCCTACGAGCATTATGCTCTAGTCGTTGAACCTTCCGAGACCCATAAGGTCAAGGCTTGGCTGCTGATTGCCCAATCTCTTAGATTGTTACCAGAGTAAATGGTACTAAGAGCTCTAAGGAGTTTCCAGCAATTCACGGAGTTATCATTTACCTGTTACCAGATAAAGGGACTAAGTGGTGTTCAATCATGTGGCAGGAGTTACAGTACGTTATACCATTGTCTACATCTGTGAATTCAAAAGAAGATAGAATAGAATCGATCTTATCAGAATCTAAAGACAGTTTTGAATTATACTTATAAATAATGTGGGAGAGTTTAAGTTTATGATGCACTCTTAAATCTTTTTCTGACCCACATTCCGTACAAGTATAGCCGTCTCGTTCCAGTATAGATGTCCGCCATTTTAAAAACTTTGCGGTACTTTGAATCTTACCCCGGACCGATTCGTATTGTTCATTCCGAACAAAGCCATCTGTACCTAAACAACCATACTGGATATAACAAACTTTAGAACAGTATAGATTAGAATAATAACCCTTCCTGGATGGATATACCTTGAAGGTATTTCCACATCCTGTACAAACTTCTTCAGTCTGCGGGTTATGTGTTCTGTAACATTCTATACTGCAAAAGACTCGTTTAGACTTTCGTCTCTTCCAGTTGACCTCGATTGGCTTGCCACAATGGGAACAATTTTCAGAACTGTTATTCTTTTTAAGATCATTCAACCTACATACGTTTGAACAGAACTTCGATGTATCTTTACAATGGTATGGGGTACTATAACCTTTACCACAGTAGAGGCATTCCTTATTAACAGGGGATCTATTCCTAGAAAGGTTTCTGTATGTAGTTGAACAACTTAGACCGCAGAACTTTCTGGTCTCTACATTAGGAACATTTAAAGGGATATCTTTATTGCACATTAAACACTTAGGCATAGCACCCTCTAAGATTTAATATACATCATGTTAATAGCGGAAGCAATAACACCTTTAACTAATCCAGAGAATACATGGCGAGACTGTCTCGGCCATATGGAGAACCTGCTCCATATTACCCTCGGACTCTCCAACATATGAACCAAACACACGGCCCATATCTAATCGAAGAAGAGGACGTTGAAGGATAGATGCTGTAGCTTTACAGACTAAGGACTTACCACCCCCTGGAACTCCGAGGAAGAGTACACCCTTAGGAGGTTTAACACCGAAGGCCTTAGCCTCAGGAGTGAAACATCTCTTACGAGCTACGAGCCATGATTTAACATTCTCCAGACCGCCAATATCTTCAAGGGTCTCGTTAGCTTCAATGACTTCAAGCATTCCGGTCTTCTTGATGATCTGAGATTTCTCTCGGCGAACAATCTTCTCATCGAACTTCTTAGCTTCAATGAGTGAGACTGAGAAAGCATTCTCTGCTTCAACAGTTGTCATACCCAGAGCAGCGTCCAGTAAGACATCTGTTTCGGAAGCCTTTGGTTTCTTGACTCCGCTGGATTCCGAGAGATCCTGAAGAACCTGTAAGAGATCCTCTTTCTCTGGAAGCTTGTAGTCTATGACCGTGATTTCCTTCTCCAACTCGGTAGGGATCTTCATGTCCGGACCGATAAAGACCAGTACTTTTCCCTGTGCCTTAAATAGCTGTGCCAGATTCCTTATCTTTCTGATAAGTAGCACAGATTGATCAAACTCCTTCGCAAGGAAAGGATGGTAATCTTTAAGGAAGATAACAGAGTCCTCAGTACATGTATCCTCCAGATATTTCAGAGGAGCCATTGGGTCAGCTGCAGTTCCTTCAATAGGTTCTCCCAGACTGAACCCGTTCTCCGTGGAGGTAGCTCTTAATCCTGTGACTACATCCCAGATGAGAGCTTTATACTTTGCATCTGTCCCACGAATCTTTGTCTCCGAGAGTTTCTTGATGTAATCACCAAGTACTCTGTTCTCCTCATGCGTTTTGACAACAAGAAGTGGGTAGCCCGCTCGTACATAGTTCAGGAAAGATTTTTCCATAGTTATTCTCCTTAGGTTAGTTCTTTAAACGAAGAGAGTTCTTCTTATCGGTCTTGACATACTCCGGTTTGAAGGTTTTCTTTTGCTTAGTAGCTTTCAAAGACTCCTCTATAAAAGAAGTCAGTTCAGTACATTGCTTTCCTGTAAATCCTGTGGTTTCTTTGTGGACAGTTTTTCCATCCCACTCAAAGTCCATTATCAATGTTGGTTCTTCTTTGGTTAATTTCATTGTAGTCTTATCCTTTCTTAGAGTTTAATCTGAATGCCACTGGATTTGGTTTTGAAGCGGCCAACAAGGCGAGGCTTCCCCTTATACAGGCTCTCAGTATATTCGATACCTCTCTTTTCAAGAGACATCTTGGACTTCTCCACATTGTAATACGTGTAGAGTTTATTCTGCCAGTTTTGATCCACTTTAATTCTCTGTCCATAATTATAGTCATCAATATGGGCTATGTATTTTCCATCAACATTCTCCCAGCCTATATCGGACATGGACCCTGTCACATTCTTTCTTACAATGATGTGAGACTTCTTAGTTCTATCTTCTTTGTGATAGGCTTGCATGTTCTGTGCTTCGTTATGCACTTCGATCTGAGACCGCGTAATTCCTACTCGACCCAGAGCTCTTATTAAAGCCTCCTGATCGGATACTACTGTTTCAAAATCATTAAGATGACTCATAGACATCCTCCTTCAAGGTTAGTACTTCAGTTTGGTTAGGTAATATATGAAGTGCGCTGAATCTCTCATCTCAAGCTATGCCTCCGATTAAACAGCCTGACCTCCGAATTACTGACTCATCGACAGCCACTTTTGCACTTTACTTAGTAATTAAAAGCCATTTTAAGCATCTGAATACAATCTTCTCGCTTTTTATACAGAGGATTCTTCCCCATAACTATTTCCGGTACGAGTTCCCAATCTAATCCATCCTTCCACATTTCATAACCGAGTAATTCATATAACGTATTATCATTTAGAGTTGTTATATCTATCGTGTCCTCGGTCAGAGGTATGTTTTTAATCTTCTCTTCGAGTTCTTCCTGGGTTATTTTTTCATTAAAGTCTTGGGATGTAAGTTTGAGTATAACGTTTTCATTGCCCGTACACTTTTGAATAAAGGGAACTAAACGGGAAAGAAAGGCTGGCTGGTCAGCTGTTTTGATATCTAAATCCATTTCGAGATGCATAGTTTTCTCCGTTATATTATTTTTTGTAGTTACTTTTTTAATTCCTGAGGTGTCCGGATCTCTTCTGGCTTCACATGAAACTGATAATTATGTAATGTATTCCTGTAAACGCCTCCACCATTATTCTCTAACCATAATAGGGCCTCACTTGAACTGTTAGCATAATGAATAACGGATAGGGTTCGGTTTACGTCTTTACCTTCAGTGCAACACTCATAAGTAGTCTTTAAGGAAACATCCATTCATCATCCTCTCTTATCTCATCTACCCCATCCTCAAGACACTGAGAGACGAAGGAACACTGTTCCTCCATCTCTTCTTGTGTCATTGGATTACTGGGAATGGATCTTAGTCTTAGTCCGTACATAATTAATCCTTCTGCCCACACATACTGCAGGTCTGACCTATGTGATGTCCATAAGAGACCGGACAGATGCATGTATTTACTGTGAGAGTATTAGCTTTCTCATTGTATGTCGCTCTCTTCTCATACTCATACCCGTTTTCTTCAAAGTAAGACCTCTGAGTAACTCCGGGATTTGCTACGGCCTGTCTGTAGAATATCCCCAGGAGTCCTCCGGGCCCGCTAAGTAATTCTTCCTTTTTTCTTTGACCCATATTTAAAGTATGGTCTGGTAATCCAGTAGCTCTTGGCAGGATTCCACGCGGTTGATCAAAGTATTGTGTCATCAGTAGTCCTCCGAGTTTAATGTTTCGTGTGAGTTTGAAGCCATTAGATTAAACCTTTGTTATGGCAATCGGGTGCTTCTTATTATTACGGCAGCCCGGATATTTGACCAAGAAAAGCTGAAGGGCGTCCTTCTCATTGGCCGCGACCACCGAGTCAAGGTTTACCTGTATTCCTTCAAGGATATAGACATTTAACTTAGGGAACTTCTCGTTAGCCCAATGGGTAAGGGCCTCTCTGTCTGTATTGAACTTGTGATCATGGTCCTGCGCCAAGAATTTCAGGAACTCTGTGGCATACTTGATGAACTCTAACTTATTCAGGTCCTTGAGCTGTCGAACGGGCGGAGCCGAGAACGCGTCCACATGATTCAATTCTTCCGAGGCGCGTTTAACAACCTCGGCAACAACATTCCACACCTCTGAACGATAGCCTTGAAAATCCTCGCCATTTAATCTTTCTAACTTAGCAACAGCTTCATTAATAATTTTTTGTTCATCCAAAGACATTTTCGAGCCTCCTAACTGCTTCATTCATAATACTTCCTGTGCATGTGACTACTCTTTTTCTGAACACGTCCATCAGTATTCATCCGGGAATAAGAATGTAATAACATATTCTGAGCCGTAATCATCTACTTTAACCCAGAAGGTTTTAACTTTAAGGGATTCAATCCTTTGTACTTCCCACTCTTCGATTAACTCCCCACTCTGGAGATGATACCCAGCCAGTTTGACCCTGAGGTGATTCTCGTCGGCCATCTCGAAGACGAGCATATCATTGGGGAACTTCTGAAGAATTCCCATGGCCATCTTAACATACATAGCCGCTTCGATTCCTCCGTACTGAGTACTGAATCCGGATGTAGCTACGATTTTGACGGGCTTATTTAATAGTTTGGTCATAGAAACTCTCCTTTGATTAGGTTATTCCTCTCCTGCCCACCGTTTTAATATCGTTTGAAGTTTTTCTTCATTAACATTGCCCAATTTTTCCTTTTCCTGTGACTCGAAAGACAGGTCACAGGAGGGTTCAATATCTCCAAGAGCATTGATGTATATATTGCCCTCAAAATGAGGCTCATCAGGATTACTCTCATCAAGAATGATTGGCTCTATAAGAGCGTCTCTACCACCCATTCCAGCTGCTCTGCCTTCATCTATAAGAGCTACTCCTCTTATAGGGCCTTTCCTTTCCTCCTTATTAAAGAAAGAAAGAGCTTCATAGAGTCCCCGGGCTTCATCAGTACTTCCTATAACTTGCTGATGATACTGATCCCCAGAGATAACTAATGCAGAGATTTCATTATCTTCTGCATAGGCATAAAGATCTATAAGGGCTTTTACAAGATCTATACTGGGAGTTTTTCCATTTGTTATTACATAGAAATCACCCAGGGTTATATTTTTCTCCTTAAGGATCTTAGTGAAGTACTCAATACGATCAACGGCAAGGGAAGGCTCCCCTCCACTGAATGTTATAGAGCGGATCTCTTTTACATCCTCAAGGAGATTATCCATAGTATCATTACTGATATCAATATTCTGAGCGTCTCCTCGAAGGCAGTGGTCACATGACGCATTACACCTTCGAGTGATCTCCACTACAAGATCATCTAATATCATAGTTCCTCCTCAAGGTTAACTTTCTTGTCCCTTTTTCGTTTATATTCTTTTTCTGACGGGATGGTCTTCTCGGTCTGTTTTGGGAGGGGTATTCTAAAAGGTTGTTTAAATTTCTTCTTTTTCTTAGCCATTTTGTCCCCTCCTTTTTCTAAAGTATCGTTCTTTTATCTTTACTGCATTTTCTGGCATAAGCCAGACCCTCTTTATCTGTTTTAGCACAGATCAATCCTCGGTAAATTCCTTTAACTTCCCAGGCAACTAGTATACATTCTATCTTTTTATCTTTCAGAGCAACGAGACAGTCCTGCTCAGGAAAGAACTTTAATAAACCCTCAACAATGGTGGGTATATCATAACCGCATTCATACTGGGCCTCTCCATGTATGTAGAGTTGCTGCCACTTGCCTATGACCTTTCGATCAGCTTTTAAGGGAACAAGGGTATCAGAACCATCCAGACCCATAAATCCTGGCTCTGTTGTTGTGAAGGTTAGTACTTTCTGAGATAACTCTTCCTCTTTTCTTAATTCGTTTCCATGATTTAGTTCATCAAAATTTTTTGTGATGGCTTCAAAACTATCAGAATTAAATTCCATCCAATGGGTCTCTCCTCGGGTGGATCTGATCTTAATGGATACCCCATACGTATCTGCCGGTAGAATATTATCTATTTGTCCTGTATAATAATCCATTCATCCTCCGGGTTAAGTCTTCTTCAATTTGGTTTCTACTACTTCCAAACCTTCGACTGTGAGCTCTTCATCGACCCTTCCTGATCTCCAAAAGTCCATGAACTGGGCTCTTGTAATTATTGTATCAGCCATATGTTATCTCCTTTTGATTAGAAAGGTCCGAGCCCTAAGACCCGGACCCCTTAATTAAACTTCCCAGATAGGTACGTTTGCAATTGATTCCTGTGCCTTCTTTGACACAGCAATAACTTCAATTACCTCGGGGAGATCAATACGTGGAACCTCTACAGGGAACTTACAGTTCTCAGGCTTTGAGACACCATCAACAGCCAACTGTGATAGGGATGCTGCCCCATCCCAATACCAGATGCGTCTAACTTTTCTCAATGTGGCTTTTGTTCCCGCGAGGGTTTCTTCCTTAGAAACCAAGTAACCTGCGAAGACCCCTGCTGCTTTCGTACGTACTAACACATACTTGTCTACCATAATGCCTCCTGATTGTTGTTTAGTGATACTATTAGTTACCTCTTGCTTCATCACTTAATCTGTTTGCTTCGTCGTCAAACTGTTGTTCTATTTTCTCCGCTTTTTCCCAGAGTTCCTCTTCTGAATCGGCCCGGATGTTTCTAAGGGCCCTCCGCTTCATACTTTCAAGGCTCATCTTTCCTCCCCCTCTTTTAATTGATCCATACGTTTAACTGTTCCCGTATAGGCCCTTTCGAATTCCTCCTCGGTCATACAAACGATATCTGTCCAGTGGAAATTAATATCCTCATAGATGAGGCTCTTCCCATCGTACTTTAAACCGAGTTTAATTAATAGATCTATCCGCTTTTTCTGATTCTCATCCATGGGTTCCTTTTCTTTTCGGGTAGTTTCAAATGCCACTCATTAGCTAGCTTATTTATTTGGGCGTCACTCATTCTTGTACTATCAACGGGTTTTGTTTCTTTTCTTCTGCAGTCTTAAGCGTTTCCCGTACGTTCTATACCCCTTAGCCCTGTGTATCTTACGTCGGGCTTTATTTATACTACCCAGATCCATACTGGATGCCCCATAGTCTCCACTAAAAAGTCCCTCGTAATTGTAAAAATTTCTAATGTATGGAAAGTAATTAAACATAAGTTTTTCCTTTGGTTTATAAAATAGTACCACATCAGGGCAATATTTTGGAGAAGGCTCAACTGGTCTAAGCCAAGTCCCTCTTTGGTTTCTCCCTGATGTGATACTCTAATTAGATCTGTTTAATAAAATCATCTATTGAATTACAGGTCTCGAGAAGAATCTTCACGTCCGTACCAATATCCTTCGGTAAGAAATCACGATCATCACTGAATCGATCATCCTTAATCGTCGGAGAGTTACTTGAGGTCTTCTCAGAGCTTTTAACCGTCTCTTTCTTAACCATTCCCCTGATATCCTGAAGAATATCATTAGGATTATCACTTTTCATGGTCTCCATCTCCTTCTTAATGGATCCAAGGATCGATTCCCCTTCATTAGGATTAAAGACCTTTGAATCTCTCACAAGATTGTCATTACACTTAATTAAGAAGGATTCAATGTATGAGTCCTCCTTCAAAAGGTGCGCAACCTCATTCCAGAAGGGTGAATCAGGCCTGAAGTGCTCAATTTTAAGCATATCTGCCTGTACATTCACTGTAACTTCATGAGTCTTAGGATTCTCAGAGATACTACATCCCTGAGCTCCTGACATCTTTAAGATCATGTTAATCTTAAGAGGAGTATCCGTTCTCATACTCTCAATTACCTCAAAATCTTGCTCCTCTGGTATATTAGAGGTGATCTTATTAAGAACATCTGAAGTAGGGGTTCTGGGACAGATTAATTTCAGCTGTTTATCCCCCGTAAGGATTGGCTCTATATTATTGTCCAAACAGAGCCCAATAAACTGCTTGTTGAACCAAACAAAGTCTTCATTCATTTGGAATCCTTTCATATGGTTTGTACAGTATAATCTTGTCGCTGTTATTTCAAGCCTAGATTAACCGCAGGCTTGAGCATGATATTAAGGTAGTTATTAGTGAACTCTTTTGCTTCTGGGGTTAATGTATCCGC
>Ga0180431_10008731_pt1 | contig 11577 bp, 12 predicted proteins | sample SS_ome_11_FD_132459 | JGI IMG/M metagenome (GOLD analysis project Ga0180431, IMG submission 132459) | Hypersaline lake sediment archaeal communities from the Salton Sea, California, USA - SS_1_MS_1 metaG | ecosystem: Environmental > Aquatic > Non-marine Saline and Alkaline > Hypersaline >...
CCTTCTGGACATGCGTGGTTCCGTGAAGCCGAAAAAGCCCTTCGAGTCCGTTGACGAACTCCGAAAGGCGGCCCGCGAGGAGCACACCGCTCGTTATGCCCGTCCCAAGAGCTAGCGTTGACACCTGCTTCTTCCTCCGCTACCTGACCGGGGAACCCCCCGATCAGGCTAAACAGGCCGAGAAAATCCTGCAGCAGGCGGAGAGAGGCGAGATCGAGCTTGTTGCCCCGCCGCTCGTGATCGCGGAGATCATCTGGGTCTTGGAAACTTCTGTATTTGACTTGTCCAAGCAGGAGGCCGCCGAAAAGGCAATCGCAATCCTCAACCTGCGCAACATTCGCGTGAACAACGCTCGCCTGTTGGAGGAGGCGGCCGTTCTTCACGCTGAAGTGAACATCGATTTCACGGACGCGTATCTGGCTTGCTCCGCGAAAGCCGAAGGCCTGGAGGACGTATACACCTTCGACAAGAAAGACTTCGCGAAGATTCCGTGGCTCCGGGCTCTCCCGTGATGTTGAATTCCGGGTGCATCATATCTAATTGTTTCCCCGGCAATGAAGACAAGGGCGGCATGTGTGATTGAGTTGTCCTCGCAAGGAAGCGCGCTGCCCTTTCGCTACTCGCCGGCTACTGCACCCGAGAGAGCAGAAGAAGCAAGAGAAACACGGCAACACCCGACGCAAAGACGACGTGGTCCCAGGAGAGGCTCGTCTCCTTGAGACGGGAAAGGGGTGAGGGGCAACTGTGAGCGAGGCAGTCCAAAACGGCGCTTCGTACATCGAGTTCCCTGGCCCGCGACACCCCAACGAACGCCTTTTCTCCGACAAAGACGATTGGATACTTGGTGTCCAACACGCCGTAGGAGAAGGCCAGCCGCGACAGAAGATCTTTTGCTTCGGGATCGCTGATCTCGTGGTGGCCGATCGTGAGGTCGCTGTGTTGGGACGAAAGCCCGTCGAGCAGTTCGTCCAGGCGTCCGCAGTCCGGGCAGCCCTCCTTGTAAAAGACTACGACCATTGGGCCCTCGGACGTCGCAATGGCGAGGTGGCATGTGGCGAGCACCAGAATGCCGGCAAACAGCATCACCGCCAATCCTCGCACAGTCTTCGTCTTCGCCTCCTACGGTTTGCTCGTGCCGTGGCATCTCAAGCGGCTCCCACCGCCGCGGTCGAGGATGCTACTCTCCAAACGAGAGGAAGTATCCGTCTCCGTATTGACGCTTCCATTCGTCGAGCCCTCCGAGCAGGCTTCTGGCTTGGTCAAGACCGCGTGCCGATAACCTGTGCACGGCCTGATCGCTCAGGGATCCGGTCTGGTCGTAGAGGACGATGGTCTCGACCTCCGGCGGCAGCCGGTCGATCCAGTCCTCCAACTCCGAGAATGGGATGTTGATCGCGCCTGTGAGGTGTCCGGCGGCGTACGCCTGAGGAGCGCGCAGATCGATCAGCAGGACAAGCAGCTGGCCTAGGTCTTCGACGGTGATGTGGTGCGGCTGCGCCGGGATCACCTGTCCCGTGATGTGGAGCGTCAGTTTGCGGTGGATGAGGTCGTTCGACGAGACATAGATCGCCTGACTGATGTGCCCACTGAATCTGGTGAGATCGACCGTGACCTCCAATTCGACCGATTCTCCGGGAGCCAGGTCGGACTTGGACAGAGCGGTGGCGGTACAGCCGCACGCCGTGCGGACATCGAGGATCGATAGCTCCGCATCGCCGACGTTGCTGATGATGAAGTGGTGGGTAATGGCGGACGCACCGGCCAGTTTTCCGAAGTCGTAGTCGGGATTATCGACGTCGATAATCGGTGCCGCGATGGCAGCGACCGCTGTCAACAGAACGCCGAGCAGCGCAAAGATGTAATGATTTTTCACACGCATCCTCCTTATCGGGTGTTTGTAGGTCCGCAGTAAGAGTAGCCGGAGGGTCGCCATCCTGGCAAGGGGAACGCCGTGTCGAAGGGTGTGAGAGAAGAGAAGGACAGACACTGCTGGGCCGTAGCCGCTACCGGTACAAGCCCGGGTAGTGCGGGAGTTCTCGATTCAGTCGCTGAATCGAAATTCGCCTGCCCTGAACAGACGCACACACACGTCGACAACGTCGGGGTCGTATCGTGACCCTTTGTGCGCCGTGATCTCTTCCAGTGCCTTTTCGATGCCCAACGCCGGTCGATACGGACGGTGCGAGGCCATTGCCTCCACTACGTCTGCCACTCCAAGGATTCGTGCTTCAAGGAGAATCGCCTCGCCCGTAAGACCGTTGGGGTAGCCTGCCCCATCCCACCGTTCGTGATGCTGCAGGACGATCTGTGCTACCGGCCACGGAAAATCGATCGTTTTCAGAACATCGTAGGCCACTTGGGGATGTGCTTGAAGCAGGGCGTATTCGGTATCGGTCAAGGTCCCGGGCTTGGCAAGGATTTCCGCCGGCACGGCCATCTTGCCGATATCGTGCATCTGGCCGGCGATGCGAATGGCTTCGACGCGGTCTTTGGGAAGACCCATCTTTTCAGCAATGGCGCAGGCAAGTTCGGTTACGCGTCTCTGGTGGCCGGCTGTATAGGGGTCCCTTGTTTCGGTCGTCTGCCCGAGGGCTTGGATCGTTCCCTCCAAGCTCTTGCGCAGTTGCTGTTCTGCCTGCTTGCGCGCGGTGATGTCACGCGCTATTCCTTGTACGCCAACGGGCTTATCATCCCTGAGAATCAGGCGACTGCTGACTTCTACGGGCATTTTGTGACCGTCTTTGCAGACCACTTCTATCTCGTAGACAGTGGGGGTCATCGTGGTGAGTTTTTCAAGGACCATGCTGCGCGCAAGTTGTTGATGCATAGGCGCCAGAATCGCGAAGATGTTTTTCCCAATGAGTTCGGTCCGCGAGTAGCCGGTCAGCTTCTCAGCAGTCTTGTTGAACGATGTGACCGTCCCTTCCAGATCGTGGGTGTAGATGATGTCGTTTGCATTGTCGAACAAATCTCGATACCGCCCCTCGCTCTGCCGCACGGCTTCCTCAGACCGCTTGCGTTCAGTGATGTCATCGTACACGGCGACGATCTCGCCTGAGGGCAGCTTGTAGACGTAGTTGTTTCTCCACCCGGCGATGCGGTCGTCTCGATAGTGGCAAACAGGGTGGTGCTCAGGGTTCCCGGTTTGCCATACGCGCTGGAAAACATCGAACAGGCCGAACTTCTTAATGCTGGGAAAGACCTCCAGAACACTCTTGCCGATCACTTCTTTTCGATCGATGTCGTCAATCCGCTCGGCGGCCCTGTTGAAATCGGCGAAGACGAAGTCCTCTGCGTCGACGCGTGCCTCATATACGGCAACACCGCTGCTCATGCTGTCGAAGAGCTCCCTGTAGCGTTTCTCGCTGTGCTCGATCAGCGTCTGTAGGCGGGTATGGTCGGTGATGTCGTGCAAAACGCAGTGCGTCCGTTTGAACCGCCCGCGATTGTCACACTCAACACTCCCGTCGAACAGCACCGTGAGTCGGCTGCCGTCTTTTCGTACCAGCTCCAATTCGGCGTTGTGAACGTCGCCTCTTTCTTTTAGTTGGGGGAACTGCTCCCTGAAGCGAGTGACGGATTCGGGAGCGAGGAAGTCACCGAACCACCGATCGAGAACTTCATCTCGCGAGTAGCCGAGGGTAGCGCACCACTTCTGATTGACCTCAATAATGCGCCCGTCACAATCCAAGGACTGATAGCCAACGGGAAGGTCGATCGCAAGCCGGGAGAATTGCCTCTCGCGTGCGGAACGTGCTTGGTCCGGATCAGGAGTTCGTTTCAGCGCCATCATAACCCCTCCTGCTACAGGATACTTCCCAAACACGCGAAAGCCAAAGTGTACGTCAAGGCATCACGTCTCAATTGGAGGCCATTGGTTATGATCAACGTGATACGGGACACCGCAGTCGCGACCCGATTGATCGAGTGTCGGGAAAGGAGCACTGTGCATGAAGAAAGGACGCGCCGTCCCAGCTAGTGAAGGATCTGCGACAGGAAGAGCTTGGTGCGTTCGTGTTTCGGGTTGTGGAAGAATTCTTCGGGCGTGTTTTCCTCGATCAGCTGGCCGAAATCGAAAAAGATGATCCGATCTGCCACTTCGCGGGCAAAACCCATCTCGTGAGTGACCACGATCATCGTCATCCCGCTGCGGGCCAGCTCCTTCATCACGTCGAGCACCTCTTTGATCATCTCCGGGTCCAGCGCCGAGGTCGGTTCGTCGAACAGCATGATCTTGGGCGTCATCGCCAACGCCCGCGCGATGACCACGCGCTGTTGCTGACCGCCGGACAGCTGCCCAGGGTATTTGTTGGCCTGCTCGGGGATGCCGACACGTTCGAGTAGCTGCATCGCGATTTCTTGCGCCTCGCTTTTTTTCATCTTCAACACCCACACCGGCGCAAGGGTGATGTTCTGCATCACGGTGAGGTGCGGGAACAGGTTGAATTGTTGAAACACCATGCCGACTTCTCGCCGGATGGCTTCGATGTTGCGCAGGTCGTGCGTTAGTTCAATCCCATCGACGATGATCTGTCCCCGTTGGTGTTCCTCCAGGCGGTTGATGGTGCGAATGAACGTGGATTTTCCCGAGCCGGAGGGCCCGCAGATCACGACGACCTCGCCTTTTTGCATGGTGAGGCTGATCCCTCTAAGCACGTGGAAGTCCCCGAACCATTTGTGCACGTCACGGCAGACGATGATTCCTTGGTCGCGTGTCACAGACAAATTCGCTTGCCTCCTAACGCTCTCCTACGCCCAGCGATTTTTCGACCCTGCGGCTGATATACGACATCGAGTAGCACAGAATCCAGAAGATGATACCGATGAACACGTACAGCTCAAAGATGGTTCCGCGCCATTCGAGGTTGCCGAGAATACTCCGCGAGATGTTCAGAAGCTCGAGAATCGCGATGAATCCAAACAGCGTCGTGTCCTTGAACAGAGAGATGAATTGCCCGACGATCGCGGGAATGACTGCACGCAACGCCTGCGGAAGGATAATCAGTACGGTGGTCAGCGCTCCGTTTAGTCCCACCGCGTAGGCAGCCTCGTACTGTCCCTTGGGGATGGCTTGTAGTCCCCCGCGGACGTTCTCCGCCATGTACGCCGCCGAAAAAGCGGTGATCGTCATCATCGCGCGGATGACCAAGTCGGGTCGTACGCTGGCAGGCAGAAGCAACTGCAGCATGATGCTGGCCATGAACAACAGGCTGATCAACGGCACGCCGCGGATCAGCTCAATGTACGCTGTGCACACCCATCGGATGGCCGGCAGTTTGCTGCGCCGTCCGAGGGCCAACGACACGCCTACCGGGAATGACAGGCCGATCCCCACCATCGCGCCAAGCAGGTTGAGTACGAAGCCCCATTTGTTCCTTCCTTCGATGACCGGAAGGAATCCCCCCACTCCGTTGAGGAGGACAAGCCCGATAGGGAATGACAGGACCCAACATGTAATCTCCAGGCGTTTGAACCAGCGATTCTTCTTGCCGAGATATCCCATGCCAAAACCGACGGCGACAGCAAAGGCCACGCCGAAGGTCCATCCTCTGGTGACCCACGGAAACGGGAGAATCGCCAATACAATCGATGCAATGCCAGCGGCCGCGGAAATCCGGCGGATCAGGCCGCTGCGAAGCCCGCTGCTCAATCCCAGCAGAAAGGCGATGATATAGAGGCTTGTCCACACCCGCCACATTTGTTCTGCCGGGTAGGTACCGACAAGAAGGATCTTCAGGTTGGCGGGAATGACCTCCCATCGTGCCCCCAACGCCCATTTTGCCAGGCCGAAGATGAGTACGACGATCAGCGCTCCTGCCACGATGGTGAGTATCGCATTGAACCAGCTGCTGAAGAGATTCTGCTTCAGCCAGCGGAGAACGGGGATCCGTTCGCTGGGAGGCGGAAGCTGGTTGCTGGTTGAATGGAAGGTATGTAGATCGTCGGCCATGGTCAACGCTCCAACAATTTGATGCGCCGGTTGTAGTAGTTCATGAATACGGAGGTCAGTAGACTCATTGACAGGTAGCTGCCCATGACCAGCAGGATCATCTCCACGGCGCGTCCGGTTTGGTTGAAGATGGTCGTCGCTACGTTCATCAGATCGTAGTAGCCGATGAGGATCGCCAGGCTGGAGTTCTTGGTCAGATTGAGATACTGGCTCGTCAACGGGGGAATGATGACGCGTAGCGCCTGGGGCAGGATCACCAAGCGCAGCACCTGCGTACGTCGTAGGCCCAGTGCCTTGGCCGCTTCGGTCTGGCCCTTGCTGACAGCGGTGATCCCCGCACGCACGATCTCCGCGATGTATGCCCCGGTGTATGTCGACAGGCCGAGGACCAGTGCTACAAACGGTGTCGACAGCCACATTCCCCCCTCGAAGTTGAACCGCTTCAACACAGGTACATCGACGGACAACGGATTGCCGGAGGCCAGAAACCATCCAGCAATGACAACCAGGAGGAGAACCGGCATCGCCCATACGATGGGAAACCCTGGTCGATCCGCGCGTTTAAGCTGGACACGCCGGAAGAAATAGACGACGGTCGCCAAAACCAGCCCGCCGATGAGATACCATGCCCACGTGCCGAACGATCCCGTCGGCACCAGCGAGGGAATGTACAGGCCCCGCCGGCTCAGAAAGACAAAGCCGGGCAGTCTGATGCTGTCCCTGACCAAGGGTAGCGCGGTCAGCATCACCGCGAAGTAACAGAAGAACAGCACCACGAGTAGGGGAATATTGCGAAGCGTCTCTACGTAGAGCGCAGCAAGCTTCCGAAGGAGCCAGTTGTTTGACAAACGGGCGATCCCGACTAGCGTTCCGATGACCGTTGCGAGTACGATACCGATCACTGCAACCCGAATCGTATTGACGACCCCGACCAAGAACGCATACCCGTTGACATTGGTCGGGTCGTACCGCAGGCCCTCTGAGATGGGGAAGCCCGCCGTGTTGTTGAGAAAACGAAAACTGATGTTCAGGCCGGCGGTCTTAAGGTTCGTCTGCAGATTGTTGAGCAGCCACCATATTCCGGCAGCGATGACCGTGACGAAGAGAATCTGACTTACCACACGCAGGACCCGAATATCGCGCCAGAACGGGATTGCATGCGAGGAGGCGACCTTCTTCCTCAACACCACTCCTTAGCGCACCCCAAGAGGTGAGTACAGCCTACCCAAAGGTGGCCGTACTCACCGACTGTCTCTTTTCTACCCTACAGGGTTGGAAACACCTACCGCCATGCGGGGCAGTAGATCAACCCACCGTTGATATAGAGATCGTTGAGCGATCCGGCTCTTGTGATGGCGAGCCCGTCCGGGCCCAAATGGCGTTCGTAGATCTCGCCGTAGTTACCGACCTCTGCAATGAGGTTCACGGCCCAGTCTTCGGACAAGCCGAGCTTTGCCCCCATTCCGCCTTCCAATCCGAGGAAGCGACGGATCTCAGGGTTGTCGCTCTTGAATGTTCGAACGTTGGCCTGAGTGATGCCGTGCTCCTCAGCGAAGAACGTGGCGAAGACGACCCACTTGACGACGTCGAACATTTCGTCCTCGCCGTGGCGGGTCAAGGGTCCCAAGGGCTCCTTGGAGATCGTATCCGGCAGGATGATGTGATCGTCCGGATTCGCCGCCGTGGTCCGAAGCGACGCCAGTTGTGATTTGTCGCTGGTGTAACAGTCACAGGCTCCGGCGTCGTACGCGCCGAACGACGCTTCCGTCTCCGCGAAGACCTGGGTCTTCAGGTCCAACCCATGCTCTCGGAACGCATCGGCCAGGTTCCCCTCGGTGGTCGTCCCCGAGGTCACACAGACCGTCGCTCCGTCCATGTCCTCAATGGAGTTGATGTTATCGGCCTTGCGGACGATGAACCCCTGTCCGTCGTAGAACGTGGTGGGACAGAAGTTCAGTGCCAACTCTTTGGAGTCGCGGGTGAGCGTCCACGTGGTATTGCGAATCAGTACGTCGATCTGGCGAGTTTGCAGTGCGGTGAGGCGCTCCCCGGCGGTCAGGGGAACAAACTCAATGTCCACACCCAATGCCGCTGCAATCGCCCTACCGTAATCGACATCGAACCCGCTGAACTCACCGGTGGCTGCATCCAGGGCGCCAAACCCCGGCAACACAGCGTTTACGCCGCATATGAGCTTGCCACGGGCCAGCACAGTTTCCATTGTGTTCTGCCCCATCACGCAGACGGGAATAAACAGCGCCAACAAGACAGCGACTAATAGCCCTCTTCTCACGACAACCTCCTTGCAGTTTTCCTTGAAGCACTTCAAGCACCGAGTTCGGTTGAAACGTCTATTCAACTATCACCCCCTTGTTCCTCAAGTGTCGATACAACGGGTTTACCTCCCCTATCATAAGGATTGCGCGTTCCGCCGCACAACCAACCCAATCCCGAACTCTTCATGATAGCATATTCTAACCACCGTGCCCAACTGCTTGGCAAGTGTACGTTTGCACGAACTCCAGGAATGAGGGCAACGACAGCCAGCATCACTCATCGAGTTGCCTCCCGCGATGGGAAAGGACTATCCTTGAGACCAGGGAGGTGTAAACATATGTCGAAAACAGCATCGGTGGCCGTTGTCCTAGCGGCCTTGGTGTTTGTTCCCACGTTGTGTGCCTTGGCTCAGGAAACAAGCGATCCAGTTGCCTACGGAATTCTCGAGGATCTGGCGCAGGAGAAACGTGGCGAACGGCTGATCTCAGGGGTCGGACTGATCGCTGGCGGGCTGGTGATCGGTGGGATCGTCGTTGCGATTGTGCCGCCGCCGGACAATCTGTGGATCGGGGGTCTTGTTGCCGGTGTGGGTGTGATCCCCGGCGCGCTCGTCCTGGCTATTCCCTCCGACGCAGAGCGCGCGTTCAATGACGTTGCGAGCGCCGCCCCCGGCGAGCGGGAGGAAAAGGCCGTATTCGCGTTGACAAGACTGGCGGGTGAGGCAAGGCAACGCCGGTTCGTGACTGCCATTGGGTACGCCGCCGCGGGACTGGCGAGCTTGGCCTTTCCATCGAGCCTGCAATTCGTCACGGAGTACGATTGGCTTTACTCCACCCTGACCAACCTCGGAATGGCGGTCTACACCGTACTGATCCCGTCGCGAGAGGAGCAGGCACTCCAGACCTACGAACGGCTCGTCGCCGCAGGCGGCTAGCTAACGGTGGTCTCGAAGTGAGGGATTTTCAGACTCGCGTAAGAGGCAATCCACTAGGTGCACTCTGGCCCTGCGGCGTTGCGTAAGAGTCTAGGAGACCGCGGTCGCGATTCCGTGAAAGCCGATGAGTACAAGACCCATACGGACGGCGGTTCCCAGTCCGGAGGCGATGGCAAACAGCACGGGACGATCTCCCACGAGGGCAAAGAGGTACAAAGAGAGCGTGTCGGGAAATCCGGGAATGCTTAGCAGCACGAATACCGCAAAGACCCCGTAGCGCCGGACGAACCGCTCGCTCCAATCCATCACAACCTGAATCCAGCGATAGCGATTCACCAGGCGTTGAAAGCGCTGCGTGTCCTTTGCTCGGTCTCCGAGGAAGAAGACGAGATAGGAGCCGACTGTCTTGCCGGCCACTGCAAAAGCGAAGATCCAACCGATCGGAATCCAGGTGTATCCAAACACGGGAATCTCGCTCGGCGTCGGTAGAATCACCGCTGCGCCGACTTCGTAGAGGAAGATCAGAAAAAGAGCCCCAAGGACATTCATGGTCGCACTGTATCAGGCTGCCGGGGGCCGCATCAAGGAAACGACCACGAGTTTGAGCCTGTTGCAGGCCTCTTTTGGGGAAGTCCAGCGTGGTTCACGGCCAGAACCTCGGCCGCGGCGGACCCATGCGCGTTAGTTGTGGTTCGGCTGTTTTCCAGAAGGGATTTCGACTTCGATGATGTGATCCGCCCAAAGGGATTCAATATCGTAAAACTCGCGCGTCTCGTGCAGAAAGACATGAATGACGATGTCCCCGTAGTCGAGGACGACCCACCGGCGTTCGGAGAGCCCCTCCCGATGAAGCGCCTTGCACGGGAGTTTCTCCATCAGATTGGAGACGATCGCCTTGATTTGAACGGGGTTATCTACCTCGGTAATGAGGAAATAACTTGTGGGAATGGAAACGTCGCGCAGATCAATCGCGACGATTCTGGCTCCCTTCTTCTCTACGATGAGGCTAACCGCAGCGTGGAGGAGAGTCTCCTCATCCATCCCCAACCTCAAACCCTGCACCGACGATCAGGAGGAGGTCGGTCTCAACAGGAACCATTGGCTCTAGCGCGGTGTAGTGCGGTTCGAATCGCTCGGGAGAGACCACGACTGCGTTGCTCGGAAGTGCCTCCAGCAGCATGTACGCCTTTGCTTCCTCCTTTAGGAATACTATGTACGTCATATCATACGCGAAAGACTCGGCATTAGCGATCTCAGTGATCTCGAAATCGCGCTTTTGCAGATACTCGGCGGTACTCCTGCCAATCAGCCGGACGCCATTTCCATTGAACACCGACACGCGAATCCCCTCCGGTGTTAGCAGATCGATCCGTTTGATCAACTGGGCAACCAGGCGCTCCATCTCCACCACTTCAGGTTCCAGGTACGCGACTTCATTGGCCACAACAGAAATTCCGGGGACCGTTGCCGTCCGCAAACCGCTCACATCACTTCTGTACAAGAGCTCTGCAAGATCATACAGGTCAGTCAGAGACAGATTGGTCTGCAGGTAGGGATGAATGGCCCTGACCGTTTTTTGTATCGATGTGGGGTTCTGTTGGAGCGTCTTCTTGAGCGCAGCAGACGTCAGTTGTTGCTCTCGTGCGACGCGGTTGAGTCCGCCTGTTTCGTCTGGGTAGCGGATGAAGGCAAGGGCAGTTCTTCCATCAAGCACCTGGGTTCCCGGTTGGATATCAATGTGCAATGGCGGTACAGCGCTCTCATCGTCGTAGCGCACTGCCTTCTCAACTGTCACTGCGACGCCGCCGAGTTCAGCGACCAGTAGCTGCAGACCTTCGGAGTCGATAGATATGAAAAACGGAACTTCGATCCCAAGCAATGCAGAGACGGCTTCGCGGGCTCCAGTTGCCCCCGCGAGGGTGTGAGTCTCGCCCAACGTGGAGAGAGTGCCATCGCCAAGTTTCACCCGCAGGTCGCACGATAGCGTGAGCAAGCAGACATCGCCTTTCGGTCCTATGCTGAGCAGGGTCATCGAATCAAGGAGGCCTACTCCCTCAATGGTGTCACAGCCAAGCAGTAGAACGTTCGTTAGTTCTCCTTGTGCAATGAGGCGTTCGCTCTGGCGCTGGGTCAATAAGTAGCCGCCGATGATGATCGCCACAACTACTGCAACAGCGCCAACGGCGATAAGGATCTGCCTACCCATCATTTTCCCCCTCACGCAAGCCAACTTTTCGACGCTATCACAAGGGGCGGGGAAAGTCAAACCTGGCAAGAGCAAGGCGATCGGAGAGCAATCACTTCCGCTTTTCTCGGGTTGACAGCCTGCATGCAGAGAGTATCCTTGGTTTTGTGAGTAGGAAAGAGACCGATTCGTTTGTTAGGCTTCGACTTTGTCTGTGTTTTTTCAAGTGCG
>Ga0180431_10008734_pt1 | contig 11576 bp, 9 predicted proteins | sample SS_ome_11_FD_132459 | JGI IMG/M metagenome (GOLD analysis project Ga0180431, IMG submission 132459) | Hypersaline lake sediment archaeal communities from the Salton Sea, California, USA - SS_1_MS_1 metaG | ecosystem: Environmental > Aquatic > Non-marine Saline and Alkaline > Hypersaline >...
CCGCGCCGGTCTTCTCGGCCACCACACCGCTCGACCCGATGGCAAACGTATGGCTGGAAGGCACGCGCATCGACCGGTCGAAACGGACCGGGCAGTACGTGTATTGGCTGACGTGGTTCGGCTCCGCGCAGAGGATTGCCGTGTGGTCCTCGCTGCCGCCGAAAGTTCCCACTCCGCTATCGCCTTCCAGGGAGCCGAAACTCCGGCCGTTCTCCACTGCGCCCAGATAGCCGGCCAGGTCGGTTGTGCTGCCGACGTGATCGCGGTACCGCCGTTGTGCCGAAAGATGATTGGCGTCGGCCAGGACCAGAAAGATTGCCACGATCAAGGAACTGGAGCTGCTCATACCGGCCGCCGGCGGCAGATCGCCGGCCAACACGACGTCGGCCCCCCGGCGTGCTTCGGGAAAGTTCACCGCAACGCGGCGTGCAACGGTTATGGGATAGTTCGACCAATGGCCGGCACGAGGCGTCGGCGGCGGATGCAGCGCGAAACTGATCCGCTGCCGCGAGCCGGCGTCGACAACCGTGATAAGAGCGTCGTCACGCGGTGCGGCAACGAGGCAGAAGCCGCGCTCGACGGCGGCCACCATGCTTCGTCCCCCGGCATAGTCGGTGTGCTTTCCGAGGACCTCGACGCGACCCGGCACGAAGAAAGCCCTGCGGTCGGCCGTGTTTCCGACCGGCAGCGCGGCCGCGGCAGAGGCGAACAACCGCGCCTTCGCCCGGGCGGCCGACCGGCTGAGGCCCGCGGCCGTGAGCCGGTCGCTCAGTGCGCGGGAGTCGTCCAACTTGCCTTGGTAGTGGCACGCCACTAGAAATCCACCTCCGTACCGGCCAACTTCGCCGCGATCGTACCCACGTCCCGCCGACTGGAAAGGTCCAACACGGCGTCGCGAACAGTTACCGCGTGGAACGGCTCCCGCAGCATTTCGATCGCGTAATTCACAGCGGCGGGCATCTCCAACTCGCCGCGCGGCGACGGTTCTATCGCCCGGCACGCGTCGAAGATCGTCGGCCCGAGCCGCCAGCAGTTCATGCTCACCCAGATCGGACGCGGCAGCGAGTCGATCGTTTCCGCGTCGGGTTTCTCGACAACGCGCAGCAGGTAACCGCGGCCGTCGATCTTGGCGATCGCAAACCGCCAGAGCCGCTCCCGTGAGAGGTTGCCGCCGGCAAGCAAGCTCTCTTCCTCGAACAACGCCGCCGCACAACCGCTCTGCTCGCGCAACAATCGCAGGGCATCGGCGGGGTAGTGGTTGTCGGAATTGATCGCCAAGAACGGATCGCCGCCGGCAAACGACTCGGCGGCGGCCACCGCGTCGGCAGTGCCGTTGGGCTCCCGCTGGACGGCGAACTCGATCGTAAGCCGCCGGGGCTGCGCCTGTTCGGCGTAGTATCGGCGGATCGTCTCATGCTCCGGTCCCACGACCAGGCACACCCGGCGACATCCCGCCGCGGCCACCGCCGTGAGCACGTAATCGAGAAACGGCCGGTCGATCGGCATCATCGCCTTCGCACCGATATCGGCAACCGCCGCCTGCCGCCGGCTCAAAGCGGCGGCATTGTCCGAGCGTCGCATTCGCGTACCCAGCCCTCGAGCCAACACTACGATCTTGTCGGTGGAGCAACTCATTGCGGATCCCGTTGCACGTCCTGCTCTCGTTGATCGCCGCCGGTATCTTCGCCGGCGTGCCGGGCACTGATGGTGCGAAACAGGGCCAGCACGTCTCCGAACCCGCCGATGGTTACCACCACCGCCAGTGCGGCGAAAATGGCCATCGAAACTACCAAGGTGACGTACCAGAAGCTGATCCAGAAGTCCATGTTCTCAAGTCCTTGACGTTTGCCTATCGGGAAATATGAGCGATCCCGCGACCATCGCCACCAGGGCCGTCGTGGCCGTGGCCAGGCCGATGTGGGCCGAGGTGACTTCGCACTCGAGCATCTCCGCCAGACGGGTAACCCCGGCGGCATCTCGCACCGGCCGCAATCCGAACACTGCAAACAGGCCGACGGCCAAGGCCAGGTTGGCTCCGACTCGGCTGGCCCTCTTCCAATACAGACCGCCCAGCAGCAAGGCGAAGGCGCCGGTGAAGTAAATGGCGCCGCTGACGGCCATGTAGTCCCAGAGATCCTGCCCCAACGGATACCACAGGCTCCATACGAGCAGGAATGCACCTATCAGGAAAACCAATACGCGCGCCAGCGTCAATCGCACCTTGTTCGAGAGCCTGCCGCCGGCCAACGGGGCCACTACATCCTCGACCAGAACCGATGACCAGCACAGCAGGTAGCTGTCGTGCGTAGACATGAAGGCCGCCAGCATGCCGGCCCCCACCAGGCCGATCACTCCCGCCGGGAGAATCTGGCTCAACAACAGCGGCATGGCCTGCATGGTCACTTCGGCATTGTCGACCACCGTGCCCTTGTCGGTGAAGAAGACGTCGTGGGTTGCCGCGTTCTGCCACATATAGGTCAGCGCACAGATCCCCAGGAACTGGGGGAGCATGAAGCGGATCATGAATCCGATCGAGGACCAGATGTAGAGGCGTCGGACGACTTGAGTGCTTTCGGCCGCACAGGCCCGCATCACGGCCGTTTGCCAAACCGCGCAAGAGACCAGCCCGGCGGTGAAGATCATCCACACCACGTACGACGGCCCGAATCCCTGCAGGTCGAACGGATCGAAGCCCGCCTCTTTGTGGACGGTATTGACCGTCTCGATGATGTTCGCCCAGCCGAGATGTCTCCAGGCCGCCAGGCAGGAGAAGAGCATGCCGAAGGAGAGCACTACGAACTGGACGTAGTCGGTAATCACGACGGAGACCATCCCGCCAAGGATCGTATATCCCAGCACCAGCGCGATCAGCAGGCTCATCACGATATTGACGTGAGTGGGGTCGTGCAGTCCGGTGAGCGCGGTGAGGAAGAGGGCCCCGGCCTTCAAGAACATCCCCATGTTCAGGATGCCCGCCCCCGCCAGGAGCACGCCGCCGAAGATCCGCGTTCCGCGGCCGAAACGTTTTTCGTAGAACTCGGGGATGGTCATAATTCCGAGTTCGCGCAGCGGCACGACGATAAACCCGGTCAGCCCGACGATCAGCGTCACGATCCCCGCCGACAGGCCGATGTGAAAGGCGGCGAAACCACCGGTGAACCCCTTCTGCGCCGAGTACATCACGGTGACCAGCCCCATTTCGGTGCCGACCATGGTAGCAATGGCGATGAACGACTTCAGCGATCTCCCGGCCACGACGTAGTCCGACATGTCGCGGATGTAGCGTTTCACGTACAGGCCGACCATCAGCGTACCTAGCAGATAGGCGCCGACGATCACCCAATCCCAGCGAGTGAAGTTCGTTCCCAGGTGTGCCAATTGATCCACGCAAACCTCCGTATCCAACGCGGGCAATTCATGGCCCAAGCGCGATAGTCCCGAAAATGGGAACTGGCTCCGTCGAGAGCCTGGTTTTGCAATGGTTGGGGCGTTTGCCGACGGTGCCTGTCCCCTTTTTCGGACGGATTTTTCGGACGGACCATTGAGTGAAAAAGGGGGACAGGCACCTCGCGGCAGCCGTTTTTGGGAGGATTTGACCTGTTTCGGACTCGGAGCCAGTCCCCCTTTTTCACTCCCGTTTACAGTTTGAGTGATTATACCAAGGCCCAAGCGTGCCACAACCGATCATACTCGGTATCGGCGAACTCTCTCCATGCACCGATTGGCCGAATCGATGTCCGGCACATCGGTCACCTGGTAGAGTACGCCACCAGGAAGCGTGTGCCGCTCGAGCCGGTCGGCAAACTGGTCGAACTTGGCGAAGACACTTATCGGAGTGTTTCCTGTCCGTTGCTTCAACTCCTCGAGCACGTCGAACGCCGGCGCGAATCCGAGGTCGTCCAGTAGCAAGATCGCTTTGAGGGCGTTGATCGAGGAAGCCGCTTCGAGCAGGTGCCTCCCGTTGCCGTGGATGTGGATCACACCGCCGTCGAACTCGGCGATAATCCGCTGGGCCGGCTCACGGCCCCACTGTTCAAAATAGTCTACGCTCGTCATGTGAAAAGGGTCGAGGCTTTCGGAAACGATCCGGCCGGGGATCCATTGGGCGAAGTTGCTCAGCGTCCCGCCGAACGTGGCCGGAACCGTCTCGAAGAACGCGCGTTGGACCTGCACGTTCAAATCGAAGGCGAAGTCGATCGCCCTGCGGACGTTCTCAGGGCACTGCTCCACGCTCAAGTAGGTCTCGGTCGCGCCGATCAGTTCGAAGACGAAGTTCAGGGCGTCGATGAGGATGAAATGACTGACACCCCACTTGCCGGAGCTTCGATCGACGAACACCCGCAGTTGATCGAGGTATCGTTGCCACCAAAAATGGGACCGGTCGAATCGCAGCGCGTCGAATTCCGGCCAATCGCCCAACAGCGGCGGGACCATTGAAGAGATCCAGCCGGTCTCCGGATGGCACATGAAACGGACTTCGCCGCCGAGCAATCCGCCGTAGAGCCCCTGGTCGAATTCGCTCAGATAGGCGGCCGGCATGGAGTCGTCCTCGACGGCCGATCGCTCGCCCAACAGCCTGTCCCAGAACTCCGCCCGATCGGCGGGATGGGGATAATCGCAACGCGGATCGGCGTATTGCCGCCGGAACTGAGCGATCGCCCCGCTGGGGACGGCCATGGTTGCGAAGATCCGGTCTTCGGCGCGGCGCTCGTAAAGCGACCGCAGCCCTGTGGCGACCTCCTCCGCGTTTGGTTTGTATGCAAACACGCTCATTGACGGAAGATCCTCCCCGGCCGAAAGTTCAGAGCGTCCGGCTACTCTTGGCTGCGACTCCGCCGCGTCCTAAGCCACTTGATCACGTCGGCAAGAACGTGCTCGCGCTCCGGCTCGCTGAGCACTTCGTGATAGAGGCCCTCGTAGACGTGCAAAGTCTTGTCTCTCGATGCGGCTCGCCGGCAGAGTCGACGGCTGCCCTCGACATCGGTGACGACGTCACCCGTGCCGTGCAGAATCAACAGCGGCAGCCGAAGGGAGCCCGCGCCGCGGAGGATCTCATTGCCCACACGAAGGATCTCGGCGCCGGTGCGAATCGGAAAGCGTCGATGGAACACCAACGGGTCGTCCCGATATTTCGCGAGCACTTCCTCGTCTCGCGAGAGGTATTGGTGGCCGAAACGCACGAACCGCAGATAAGGTAACACCATACTGAAAAACGGGGCCAAGCGACGAAGCAGCGGAAAGACACCGCTGCCAACCAATATCGGCGGGGCGCTGAGCACGATGCCGCGTACTTCGGGCTCTCGCGTTATCGCCAGATGTGCAACGATTGCCCCCCCCATACTGTGTCCCAACAGGAACACCGGCTTTCCCGGCTCGCGTGTTCTTACTAGCCGCAGGAACACCTCCAGGTCGGCCAGGTACTCATCGAAGCGGCGAATCCGGACACGCGGCCCGGCCGACTTGCCGTGCCCACGAAGGTCGGCTGCGTAAACTGCGTAGCCTTGGTGGTTTAGTTCCCCGGCCAGTCGCGCGTATCGGCCGCCGTGTTCCTTGACGCCGTGTACCACGACGACCACGGCCGTCGGTTCCGTTTCCGGCAGCCAGCACTGCTGATACAACCGTCGACCATCGTGGCCATCGAAGTAGTCTTCGTGATGAGGCATGATCGAAGTGATACTGCCCTGGCCGGAAGAAGTCAATGGATTCGTTGGTTATTGCGACTTTCGCGGCTAAGTTGGGAAGTTCCCCGGCCCCGTATTGCCCCAGCCGGTAGTGTGTGCATATAATTTCGCAACGTACCTCATCACAGGAGGATGTGAAATGAAACGTCTGCTGAAGTGGTTGCTTGTTCCGGCCGTGCTGGTCGCGGGGCTAACGCTGTTGCCGGCCACGGAGTCGGAGGCTGCGCGGGTGCGGGTGCGCGTGGGGCTTCCGGGCTACTACGCTCCCCACGTCTACAGCTATCGAGTGCCCGGCTATTACGCTCCCCGAGCATACTGGCATCGATCGTACTGGGCACCGCCGCCGGTGCGCGTCCACGTATATCGACCGCCCGCGCACGTCGGCTTCTATCCCGGCTACCACTACGCTCCGGCGCCATACTATCAGGTGTGGGAATAGCAGCCGGTCGGAGAATCTAGCGAGGCGACGCCTCAGACGATGGGAGGGTTCAGCGGTCAGGGTTCGGGGTTCAGGATTTTGCGGTAGGCGTCAAGCCCAGAGTTCTGAACACTGAATCCTGAACCCCGAACCGTACGAAACTTGGCTCATTTGCAGCAGCTTCTGAGAACTAAGAACTCGTACAAGAATTACTTCCCTATTTGGCTATGAGCAGTGAGCTTTGAGCTATGAGCAGTGAGCTTTGAGCTATGAGCAGTGGGAAAGCCTATGACTCAAAGCTCACTGCTCAAAGCCAACATCCAAGAACTGAATCGGGAAGTTATTCCTGTACGAGTTCTAAGTAACTCAAACTGTAAACGGGAGTGAAAAAGGGGGACTGGCTCCGAGCCCGAAACAGGTCAAATCCTCGCAAAAACGGCTACCGCGAGGTGCCTGTCCCCCTTTTTCACGGTGCCTGCCAATGGCATCCGAAAAAGGGGACAGGCACCGTCGGCAAACGCCCCAACCACTTCAAAACCAGGCTCTCGACGGAGCCAGTCCCCATTTTCGGAGTAACGTGACAGGAGTGGCAAGAAAAAAGAACAGTCCGGGCAGGCCACTTGGGCGAGCACCGGACTGTTTCCCCCCCTGGGAACATACTCTTGACTCGGACGAGCTACGCGACCTCAAGACTCCCCCTCGAAGTCGATGGTCGCGTATCTGCCACCCGAAGCTTCCTGGTGTGCTTCAACCCCCTCGCTGAAACACATCTTCTTTCGCCGCCGATGGCGAACACTGCAATAATCGGCCGATTGCAGGGCCACACTTTGGCAAACTTTGCCGGTTATTTTGATGATGCCGCGTCTTCTTCCCTTTTCTGCTCATAAACTTTGCCGATTAGGCCGATTTTGAGGAGGGCCATCGCCGCGGTTGCGCGCAGATGCGTCCGAAACACGGCCAACAGAGTAGGATCGAAGGAAACAAGCTGTGACAAAGGCAAATCATCTTTTTCGGACTGTCTTAAAATCGCCTATTTTATGGGGGTCTCTGGCATCGACGGGTTTCTACGCCTTGGTACGCTCCGAGGTGCTCACCGGGCCGCTGATCGATGAATATTTCGCCAGCCACCCGGTCGAGTATGCGGCCACGACACTATTCTTTGTTGGTGTGGCCGTGTTGATCCTGAAGTCGTTCGACATGCTCGGCCAGTATCCGGGGCTTTCGCTGCCGCTACTGGGACCCGAGCCAGCGGCCGGCCGGCCGGTGAACGACTGCGACGCCCTGCTGAATCGGCTCGACCGCTTGCCCGCCGCACGCCAGAACGATTACCTGGTCTGCCGGTTGCGTGAGGCGATCGAGCACGTCCGGCGTCGCGGCTCGGCCGAGACCCTCGACGATCAGCTAAAATATCTGGCCGACCTTGATGCCGGTCGGCTTCACAGCAGCTATGCCCTGGTTCGTGTAATTATTTGGGCAATTCCCGTGCTGGGGTTCCTGGGCACGGTAATCGGCATCACGCTGGCGATTGCCAACCTTTCTCCCGGTGCGATGGAAGATTCGCTGCCGCTGGTGATCAAGGGCCTCAGCGTTGCCTTTGCCACCACCACGCAGGCGCTGGTCCTGTCTATCATCCTGATGTTCGCCCAATACTATACCGACCGCAAGGAGAGCACACTGCTGGAGTTGGTGGACGAACGTGCGGCCGAAGAGTTGGACGGCCGTTTCGAGCAGATACCAACCGGCCCCGACGGCCAACTGGTCGCCGTTCGCCGAATGGCCGAAGCGATGATCGAGACAACCGAGGATCTCATTCGGCGGCAGGTCGAACTGTGGCAGGCGGCAATCGACGCCGCCGACCAGCGGTCGGCCAGAATGGCCGATTCGGCAGGTAAACAATTGCATAAGGTGCTGGCCGGCGCCATGAGCGACGCCCTGAAACACCACGCCCAACAATTGGTTGTCGCCGAGCAGTCGGCCATCGAAAAGGGCCGACTGCACTGGGACCAGATGCAGCAATCCCAGGCGCAGAACATTCAGGCGTTGGCATCGCTGCAGAAGTCGATGACCGGCCAGGCGAACATGCTGGGGCGTGCCATTGAGGCGACCGGCGACGTGGCCCGGCTCGAGGATACGCTGAACCGGAACCTGGCGGCGCTTTCCGGTTCGAAGAACTTCGAACAGACGGTGATGAGCCTGGCGGCGGCGATCCACCTGCTCAACGCCCGGTTGGCCGATGGTCCGGCCGAGGCGGCGCCCGTTGAACTCGATCCCGGTAACCGAAACATTCAGGCGGCATGAGAAGGACCTCTCCGACGCAAAACCGAAAGCGGCGGCAGTCGGCCGTCAGTGTTTCGCTGTTTCCGTTCCTGGCCGTGCTGATTTGCACGATGGGAGCGTTGATTCTGCTGCTGGTGGTAATCACGCACCAAGCCCGGCTCCAGGCCGCGCAACTCGCCGCCGCCGAGGAGACCAAGAGAGCAACAGCACTGAAAGAAAGCAAGGAAGACGTTCAGTGGCGAATCGAACTGTTGAAGGAGTCACGCGAGAAGACAGAAGCGGAACTGGCCGAAGCCCGACTAACGCTGGGCCACGTCGAGGATCACGCCCGGCGGCTGCAAAACCAACTTGCACGACTGGAAGCCACGCTGGCCGAGTTGGACCGTGCCGGCGTCGACGACCGGCATCAGCGCGCCCGGCTGGAAGACGAACTTCAGCGTGTACGGGCCGAAATCGCCGCGGCCGAGCAGGAGTTGGCCGACGCGCGGCGCGACGCCGAGCATCGCGCCCGCTCCTATGCAATTGTGCCCTATCATGGCCCCAACGAAACGCGACGCCGCCCGATCTACATCGAATGCACGGCCGACGCGGTTATCTTGCAGCCGGAAGGGATCGTGCTTACGGACGACGACTTCGACGGGCCGATGGGACCGGGGAACCCGCTGGCCGCCGCGCTTCGGGCCGAACGAGAATACCTGCTGGAGAGGCAGAGCTTTGATCCCAATGTCGCCGGCGAGCCCTATCCGCTTCTGTTGGTGCGTCCGGAGGGGATTGTCGCCTACTACGTTGCCCGATCGGCGATGAAATCGTGGGGTTCCGAGTTCGGCTACGAGATGATCGGCGACGACTGGAAGTTGAAGTTTCAGCAACCCGACCCCGAATTGGCCGAAGTCGTACGCAGGGCGATCGAAACGGCTCGCCGACGGCAAGATCGATTGGCGGTCGCCGCTCCTCGACATTACAGCAACGCAACGCACACACGCTATCGAGCCTCGCGCACACGTGGAGGGATCGTTCCCGAAGGCGGAGTTCTCGGCGCCGCCGGTACAGCGTCGCCGTCGCGGTCGTCGGGATCTTTCGAGCGGCGCTTCGGCACGCCGGGCGGCGATGAAACGGCCGAAAACGCGCGCGGCGGCAGCGGCGGAGCCGGCGGAAATGGATTCGGCGGAAATGGATCCGGCGGATCGGGGACCGGCCGTGCCGGAGTTGGCGGCCCGGGTACCGGCGGGCAAGGTGTCGGCGGGCAAGGTGTCGGCGGGCAAGGTGCCGACGGACCGGGCGGCGGTTCGGCGTCTGCCATGCCGGGCTTCGGCGGTGCGGGAGTACCCGGCTCCAGTGGCGGCGGGTCGGCGTTCGGCGGTGCCGGTACGCCCGGTTCCGCCCTGGATGAAATGCAGCAAGCCGGCACCGGTTCCACGCAGTTCGGTCCCGCCGATTCGGGTTCGGAGGGTTCCGGCTCGGGCAGTCCCGGCGGAAATGGTGCTGCCGGCGGTCAAGCGCCGGGCGAGGGCTCATGTCCTTCGCACGGGCAAGGCGGCGCGGAGCCACACCATGATCAGGGCCAGTCGGCGAACGCGTCCGCCGGTGGCCACATGCAAATGGGGTCGGGCGGCCGACGTGTTGAAAGCCTGGCCAACAGCCGCGGTGAGAACTGGGGCCTGCCCGACGCCACACGCGGCTCGGTTCCGATCACTCGCCCGATCCGTGTCGACTGCCACGCCGACCGGCTGATTGTCGTTCCCGAACAGGGACTTACCGGCGGCAAGACGATCATGTTCAGCGGACGCACCGAAGCATCGATCGACGAATTCGTTTCCGCCGTCTGGCAATACATGGAAACGTGGGGGATCGCCGGCAATGGCATGTATTGGCGTCCGGTGCTCAACGTACGTATTGGCAGCGGGGCCGAACGACGGTTCGAGGAGTTGAGAACGTTGTTGGAGTACAGTGGGCTCAATGTCCAGCGGAAACAGTAGCGGAAGTTGCAGGGCTTCCGAAAAGTCGGAATTCTTGCGAATTCCGCTACTAACCACTATCCACTAATCACTAACCACTACCATGCCGCGCGTAACTCGCAACGACACCGAAGACCCGGGGCACGATTCGTTTCTCGACATCGTGGCCAACATGGTGGGGATTCTGATCATCCTGGTGATCGCAGTCGGCGTGCGGGTGAAGAACGCGCCCGTGGTGGCGTCGATCCTCAGCAAAGTCGAACGGAACGATTCTCGCCTCGACAAGCTTGCGGCCACCGAGGTCTCATTGCGCAGCGACGTCTTGAAGACCGACCGGAAGGTACGTATGATCGAAGATGAGATAATCACTCAAGGGCAACGTCGCGAGGTGTTGGTGACCGCCGTTGCGTTGATAGAACGGGAGATCGGCTCACGACGCGAGAACTTGGACGCCGCCGCGCAGCGAGATTTCGACCTTCGCCGCGGCTTGGCCGAGTCGCAACACCAACTCGACCAACTCCGGCGCGAGCGCGAACACATCGAAAAGACCGAGGCCGAGCCGGTCGTGGTGAAGAGCTATCCCACTCCGCTGAGCCGGACGGTCGACGACGGCGAAGCCCATTTTCAACTCCGCGAAGGGCGGATCGTGTTCGTGCCGGTGGACAAACTGATGGACCTCTTTCAGGCCGATATTCGTGTGAAGAAGTACAAACTCCGCGACCGCGCGGAGTACGTCGACACGCTGGGCCCCGTCGGCGGCTTCCGGTTGAAATACGTCCTTCAGCGTGAGGAGATTCCGCCGGAGATGGCCATCGAGCTTGGCTACGGCGGCACCGTTATCCGGCTGAAGCGGGCGTCGTTCATTCCCGTCTCCAGCCAGCTTGGCGAGCCGGTCGACGTGGCCTTGGCCGAAGGCGATTCTGAATTTCGCCAGGTACTCTCCAGATATCGTCCCGGCCGCCACGCGATTACCGTTTGGACCTATCCCAGCGGTTTCGGCGACTTCAGCAAGATCAAGAAAGAGGCGTATCTGTTGGGTTTTTCGGTCGCCGCCCGGCCGTTGCCGGAGGGCGACTTCATCAGCGGGTCGCCCGATGGAAGCAAGTCGGCCGCGCAGTAAAGTACTCAAACTGTAAACGGGAGTGAAAAAGGGGGACTGGCTCCGAGCCCGAAACAGGTCAAATCCTCGCAGAAACGGCTGCCGCGAGGTGCCTGTCCCCCTTTTTCACGGTGCTTGCCAATGCG
>Ga0180431_10008735_pt1 | contig 11576 bp, 11 predicted proteins | sample SS_ome_11_FD_132459 | JGI IMG/M metagenome (GOLD analysis project Ga0180431, IMG submission 132459) | Hypersaline lake sediment archaeal communities from the Salton Sea, California, USA - SS_1_MS_1 metaG | ecosystem: Environmental > Aquatic > Non-marine Saline and Alkaline > Hypersaline >...
AGATAGCCGCCATCTCGCTCCGCGAGATGAAGCGTGCCGTCGCGCGGAGCGAGACGACTATTACTATTACTATACGAGCGAGACCGATGCTTTGCAGGCGTTGTGTTGCTCTACCCCCCGCTTGCGAGTTGACGGACGCCACGATAAACTGATCGTGTGTTTGTGTTTTCGGCTGCCGCACATGTTGCGTTGCCGATCAACGTTGCCCGGTGGAAAGGTATGGCGTGAAGAAGAAAAAAAAGAGGTTCATTACCGAGGATTTTCTCCTGCAAAATGATAAGGCGGTCGAGTTGTACCATCAGTACGCTTGCGACTTGCCGATCATCGACTATCACTGCCATTTGCCTCCGCAACAGATTGCCGAGGACAGCAAGTTCCAAAACCTAACGCAGGCGTGGCTCTACGGCGATCATTACAAGTGGCGGGCAATGCGCGCGGCCGGCGTGTCGGAAGAGTATTGCACCGGCGATGCAACCGACTGGGAGAAGTTCGAGCAATGGGCTCGAACGGTTCCGCAAACGCTTCGCAACCCACTCTACCACTGGACCCACCTCGAGTTGAACCGCCCGTTCGGCATCAACAATCGGCTGCTGGAGCCGAATACCGCGGAAGACATCTACGACGAGTGCAATGCGCAACTGGCCAAAGACGATTTTTCCGCCCGGGGTCTCATGCGGCAGATGAACGTGACCTTGGCCTGTACGACCGATGATCCGATAGACAGCCTGGAGTATCACGCGGTAATCGCGGCCGACGAGTCGTTTCCGGTGAAGGTGTTGCCCGCCTTCCGCCCCGATAGTGCAATGACCGTCGGCGCCCCGGGGTCCTTCAACACCTGGGTGGATCGGTTGGCCGAAGTCAGCAACGTGGAGATCAAAGACGACTTCGGTCCCTATCTGGAAGCGCTTCGGCGGCGTCACGATTTCTTCCACAGCATGGGCTGCAGGATCTCGGACCACGGCATCGAGACCTTCTTTACCGAGGAGTACACCGACTCGGAAATCAACGCGATTTTCCGCCGCATTCGCCGCGGCAATCAGTTACGCCAGAAAGAGATCCTCAAGTTCAAATCGGCCATGCTTCATGCGTTCGCAGTGCTCGACTACGAGAAAGGCTGGACGCAGCAGTTCCACATCGGGGCCCTGCGCAACAACAGCACGCGGCAGTTTAACGCCGTGGGGGCCGACGCGGGTTTCGATTCGATGGGTGACATCGCCCACGCCGAAACAATGTCGAAGTTTTTCGACCGGCTCGACTACGATAATAGCTTGGCGCAGACGATCGTCTACAACCTGAATCCGGCCGACAACGATCTGGTTGCCACCATGCTGGGCAATTTCCAGGACGGCCAGACGCCGGGCAAATTGCAATTCGGCAGCGCCTGGTGGTTCCTCGATCAGAAAGACGGCATGGAGAAACAGCTCGACTCGCTGTCGAACCAATGTCTGCTCAGCCGTTTCGTCGGTATGATTACCGACAGTCGTTCGTTTCTCTCCTATCCGCGGCACGAATACTTCCGCCGCATTCTCTGCAACGTATTGGGTACCGAGATCGAGCAAGGCCTGTTGCCCGACGACCTCGGCCTGATCGGCTCGATGGTGCAGGACATCTGCTACAATAACGCGGCGAGTTACTTCGGGTTCGAGTTGGGCGAGGCGTAGTGTAGGCATCTCACTCCGCGAGATGAGGACTCGTCTCGCGGAGAGGCTGTGAAGAAATCGTCTTTTGGAGTGCGGTGACTTGTCACCGCACTCCAAGGTTTTCTTGCCGGCGGTCATCGACGCGCGAATACGCGGAAGATAAACTCCCGGGCCGCCACGCTGATGCCGGGGCACTGGCTCTCGCGGGGGCCGGCGACGTTGAGCACCCGCACCTCCCGCGAATCGATCCAGCGGAACACCTCTTCCGCCGCCGGCGGATCCTCGAGATCGACAACCATGCAAGAGCGGCCGTATTGCCGGGCCAGACGAAGGGTCAACTCGGTGCCGCCGCTGGGGCGTCCGCGGCAAAGGATCAGCGTGGCGTCGCTGTCGAGCACGTTTTGCTCGGTCCGCGCCGGGTAGTCGGGTGAGTCGGTCTCGCGGAGGTTGTAACGTCGAGCGATCCGGCCGTCTTCCGCCCGGCGACCAAGCGGACACCAACCGCCGTGTTCAATCCCCAGGGCTATCGCCGCGTCGAGCGCCCCGCGATCCACGCCGGTCTGACCGCCGGAGACTATTTTCATGTTGACCTTTTCGACGGGCCGTTAACGACGGTAGTACAACCCGCCGCCGGCGTCGGGCCGGCTGGTGATCCGTTCGCCTTGAACGTTGTCTGGCAAGACGAGTTGCATGCCGGGTGTCAGGTAGTCGAAATCGTCGCCTAGCGACGTACGATTGAGTTCGTGGATCTCGACCCAACGCGAGGCCTTGCCGAGTTCGTATCGGGCGATGTTGTACAGCGTGTCGCCCTCTTCGACCGTATAGGTCCGGCCGCCGGCATAATGGCTCGCGGTGCTGACCATTGCAGCCCGTTGTTTGACCGTCTCGCGGCGGCTCGGCCGCGGACACAGCGCCGGATAGGTCTCCTCCAACTCGGTCACCTCGGGAGCCATGATGACGTCGCCGACCGCCAGCTTGTCTTCGCTGGGTACCCGATTGCGATTGTGTTCCGCCAGTGCCTTGAAGTACGCTCCGGTGCCGTAGAGCTTCTCGGAGATGGCCCAATAGTTGTCGTTCGGCTGAACGTCATAAGTGCCGTCCGGCCGGGGTAAGCTCGTGGCGAGCGGCGGCAAGTCGCTGGTGGCCCGACTGCCGCGCGGCAGTTGGGCGCCGTATTGTCCGACCTGCCGGGTCATGTTGGCGTAGCCCTGCTGCGAGGCTTGGCCGTAGGAGGGCAACGCCGCCGTGGCAGGCTGACGCGACCCATATCGGTCGGTGGTCGCATGGCCCTGGCCTCCGTTGGCGAGACGTTGCGAAGGCTGTGGCGGTGGGCCGAGCACGTTCACCCGGTTGTTCGACTGCCGAGGTAACTGTTGAGCCATTCCGGGCTCATCGTCCACTTGTACCGAGTAGCCACGATACGGATCCACCGTACGACTCCCGCCGACCGGTCCCGATACGCTCGGAACGTTCTGCTGCCACGGCTTCATGGCGGTCGCCTGCTGGCGGCTATCGGCGTAGGGCTGATGGTATTTCGGCATCAGCGGGGCGGTGGGTGTGCTGCCGGCAGTCTGCTTCCCGCTGCTAGTGTCGGAAGCGAAACTCCACTGGCCGGCCGGTGGCGGCGGTGGACTCTTCGGCGATTGGGTCTTGCCGGTCCGCGCCGCAAGCACCGTGGTCTTGGCAGCGGCCGCCTTGCCCGCCGCGGGGGTCTTGGCCGCCGGCCGTTTTGCCGCCGTCGAGCCCTTCTTCTCCGCCACGGTCTTCGCCGGTGCCGCCTTTTCCGGGTTCGAGGTCGGCTGGCTCTGTGACGAAGTCTTCAGACGATTCGCCAAGACCACGCCGAAGATGATCAACAAGACCGTGATTGCCGTCAGGCCGATTTTCGCTTCCTTACCCATGCTCAAGCCTCCTTGCTAGTTATGGGAACCGGATTTATGTTTGACGCTTTCATCTTACGTTCGCTCCGAGGTTGTGAATCATTCGGAAACAGCTTGTACGATGGGCCTCCGAGCCCGTCGAATTCAGAGCGTTTCCGACTTTCCGACGGGCTCGGAGGCCCATCATACACATTGATTCACAACCTCTCTGCGACTCGCAACTTAGCGCTGCGAGAGCGGGGGTTTTCGGCAACTTCCGCCTCGCCGGTCCTGACCGGTTTGGGGGTCAATGCCTGTATCCGCGGATCGTCGCGAAACGCCTCCTTCACCAATCGATCTTCCAACGAATGGAAACTGATTACCACCATTCGTCCTTGCAGCCGTAAACAATCGGGGATTCGCCGCAGGGCTATCTCCAGTGATTTCAACTCGTCGTTCACCGCGATCCGCAACGCCTGAAAGGTGCGCGTCGCCGGGTCGATCCGTCGGGTACCTCGCAACGACGGCGTGCATCGCCGAATCAACTCGGCCAACTCGGCGGCCGTCTCGATCGGCTTCTCTCGGCGCCGTTTGACAATCGCTCGGGCAATGCGACGACTGTGTCTTTCCTCTCCGTATCGGTAAATCAAATCGGCCAAGTGCTCGGCGCTGAGCCGGTTGACCAGGCGTCGTGCCGGCTCGCCCGCGGTGGGGTCGAAACGCAAGTCGAGTGGGCCCTCGGCCGAAAAACTGAATCCTCGCCGCTCGTTCGCCAACTGGTCGCTCGATATTCCCAGGTCCAACAGTACCCCATCGACGACAGAGATTTCGAGTTGTTCGAGGACCTCGGGCAGATCGCAGTAGTTCGCATGGACCAACTTCACCGGCATGCCGGCCAGATTCTGCTCGGCGGCGGTGATCGCGGCCGGATCACGGTCCATGGCAATCACCACTCCCGACGGTCCGACCCGATCGGCCAACACCCGCGTGTGACCGCCGCCGCCGGTGGTTCCATCCACCAGGACCATGTGGTCCTGGGGAACCAGCCAGCGGACGACCTCGTCGAGCATGACAGGCACGTGAGCCGGTGAGGAATCGGTCATGTTTTGTTTGGCGGATCGCCTTGGCCAGTGCGGGAAGGGGGCCGGCGGGTTTGTGCAGCGCGGGAAGCCGCGGATAAGTCAAACACTGTTTCTTAGGCGTTCTGGACCACCACTGCAAAAAACGCTCGACCTCAGGCGCTTCCTTGGCCCTTGAGGTCGAGTGTTTGCGGTGAACTCGCCGGCGAAGCAGCGAATGTTCCCGCAGTTCGCGGTGCGGAGGTGTCCTTCCCTCCGACCCGTAAGAACATGCCTCGCCCTCGCATCAGCGAGGCGGCAACGCCGGCTGGTGGCCGTAAGCCGGCATCGTAGTTCTCACGCCTGGCGAACAATCGGACGGTGTTGGTGCGTCTCTCCTTTTCTATATACCCTGAACTCGGCATTTTGCCGAAGTCCGGTCTTGCTGTTTACGGGTCTTGTTGTTTACGGGCCGCCTCCCAAGGCGGTTTCGGCGAGTTCGTCGTAGTGCGCTTGCCTGTCGGCCTGGTAGGCCGTCCAAACGTCCGATGACCACAGTTCCATGTGATTCTGGACACCCAGCAGTGTAACTTCCTTCGCCAATTCAGCCCATGCGACCAATTCCTTTGGAATGCGAACGCGTCCTTGCCGGTCTAGTTCCACGCGTTGGGCCGACGTGAAGAACAGACGCGTGAACGCCCGCACGTCCGGGCGAGTGGGCGACATCGCCGACACGCGATCGGCCAGCTTCGCAAACTCACCCTCCGTGTAGATTGCCAACGACTTGTCGGTTCCGGGGGCAAGGTAGAGGGCCTCACCTTCGGCGCTCCGCATGGCGTCGCGAAGCCGCTTGGGGATCGCCACTCGATGCTTCTCGTCAATTGAGCGGCTAAACGTACCTGTCAGGAGCATCATAAATCACCATTGGTCCCCACCAATCCCCAACAGTCCCCAAGAATAGCCGGATCACTCAGCGGTTACAAGCCGGCTTTTCCACGGGAGCTGGGCCGGGTGGCGACGGCAATTTGCATAGCTCTTGGCTATCAAAGGACTTCCATCGATTGGCGACGGCAGGCGGTCGGAAAATTTTTTTTCGCCGCGTTTCTCAAGCGGTCGCGAGGGACTCCCAGAGGTTCTGATATGCGTTAACCATTTGGTCCACAGTGAAGTTTTGTTCGACCCGGCGACGATTTTCACGGCCCAACCGGCCGGCGATTTCCGGGTCCTCCATGATCCTAACTATTGTGTCGGCAAGGGCTTGAGAATCGCCGTGCCGGATCGCTTGCTCCTCGGCACCGGGGCCGAGCAACTCCTCGACGCCTTCGGCCTTCGTGGCGACAACCGGCCGACGGGCCGCCATCCCCTCCAGCACCGCGTTGGGCATTCCCTCCCAGATCGACGGAAGCACCAGTAGGTCGCTGGCTGCGAGGATTTCCGGCACGTTGCTCCGCCAACCGGCAAGGTGAACGCGCCCGGAAAGCCCTGTCCGGCGGCAGGTCTGCTCGAGTTTCTGTTGCAAAGGGCCTCGGCCCACGAGCAGCAGATCGCAGTCGAGCAGCCGTGGGAGCCAGACGCCGGCCGTTTCGATCAGCCAGGGCAACCCTTTCTGACGATCCAGCCGGCCCACGTATGTTATTGCCCGTCGGCCGGGCGCGAAGCCCAGCGATGCCAGAACGGCCGGCTTTTCGGCGGCATTCTCCGCGGGAAATCTTGTCAGATCCACGCCGTTTGGAACCACCACCAGTTTCTCGGTGGGCAGTTTTCCGTGTTTCGCGGCAAATTGGGCAACCGATCGGCTCACGCAGACGTGCCGATCGACCATCCGAGCGGTAAGGCGATCCGCCCGAAGGTGCCAACTGTGCCGGTGTTCCGCCACGCGGATGCCCGAGACGACGCGTCGTACGCCCGCCTTGCGAGCTGCTATTCGACCGATGATATTGGCGTGGAAAAGGAACGTCTGGATAAGCTGGGGACTGTCGGCGGCCAACATCCGGCGAAGTCGACGCACAACACGGAAGAAATCGCGAGTACCCCGGGCGTCGAGGAAACGGATTTCAACGCCCGCTTCCTCTAATCCCAGTACGAACGAGGGTTGATTCTCGCTCGGCCGGGCGGAAAGACAGTAGATCGTGGGATGAAACCGCCGACGGTCCAGTCGGCAGGCCAGCTCGAACAGGCACCGTTCGGCACCGCCGACCTCTAAATCCGTGATGCACAGGGCGATCTTCAACCGTTCCATCATTCGGCCGTAACTCCGCGGGCGGCTCCCCCTGCTCGCAGTCTGGTCGGAGGCTTATACTTGCTTATGGAGGGATAGTAAAGCTCACCTTGTTTGAAATGGTCACGTGTCGAAACTCGACCAATACGATTACGATCTGCCGCGGGATTTGATCGCGCAACATCCGCTTTCGCATCGGGCCGACGCCCGCCTGCTGGTCGTCGACCGATCGAGCAACTCGTTGTTGCACAATTACATACGCGATCTGCCCGAGATCATCGAGCCGAATGATTGCCTGGTCGTGAACGACACCCGGGTTGTGCCGGCCCGGCTTGTCGGCAAGCGTACGAAGACCGGCGGACGCTGGGAAGGGCTCTTCTTGGAGGCCGACGCCGGGGGGATTTGGCGGGTGTTGGGTAAAACGCGGGGAAAGCTGACCGCCGGAGAGACGATCACGCTGGTCGACGCCGAGGGGAATGATGATACCCGGATTCGCTTGGCGGCCAAACATTCAGACGGCACCTGGATCGCACGGCCGGAGCCGCCGGAAGACACTTGGGCCCTGTTGAATCGCGTGGGCCGAGTGCCTCTGCCTCCGTATATCCGCAAGGGCGAGATGGTCGCTTCCGATCGGGAACGCTATCAGACCGTCTATGCCGACAAGCCCGGGGCGGTGGCCGCCCCAACGGCCGGATTCCACTTCACCAAGCGGCTGCTCGACCGCCTAGAGGAGCAGGGCGTGACGGTCGCACGACTTACGCTGCACGTGGGCTTGGGCACCTTTCGCCCTATCGCGGCCGATTCGTTGGCCGAACATGAGATGCACTCCGAGTGGGGAACGGTCGACCGGCAGTGCGTCGAGCAGATCGCGGCCTGTCGGCAGAAGGGTGGTCGAGTGATTGGCGTGGGGACCACCTCGATCCGCCTCTTGGAGACGGCCGCTGCCGGCGGGAGGCTCGAACCGTTCACCGGACATACCGACCTGTTCATTCGACCCCCGTTCGAGTTTCGAGCGATCGATGCCATGCTGACCAATTTTCATCTTCCGCGCACAACGCTGTTGGTGTTGGTCCGCACGTTCGGCGGTGATGAGTTGATGCGTCGGGCATACGAGGAGGCGATTCGCGAGGAGTACCGGTTCTATAGCTACGGGGACGCGATGTTGATTCTGTGATGTTCGGGGCGTTTGACAACGAAATCGAAAGGATTCTTGCGTGAGCGAAGTCGAAACTGAACGCGTGTTGGTCGTTCCCACCGAGTTGTTCCACCGGCTGGGGTATTTCCAGGGATTCTGCGGCGACGTGGATCGCTACCTCGACGAGTTGCTCAGTCCACACAACACGAGCTATCGGCCCCGGGGCGCGGTCGAGGTCGATCCGAGCTTCAAACAGTTGATCCCCTACGTGATTTTCCGTCACCTCGACGAGCAAGGCCGCGAGACGGTGTTCCAGTACACCCGAGGTGCTGGTATGGGCGAGGACCGGCTGCACAGCAAGCGGAGCGTGGGCATCGGCGGACACATCTCGGCCGACGACGCCGAATCGAACCACAGCGGCAACCCTTACGAAGAAGGCATGCGCCGCGAACTGGAAGAAGAGGTGCGTATCGACACCCCCTACACGGCCAGGTGCATGGGGCTGATAAACGATGATCAGACCGAAGTCGGTAGTGTCCACCTGGGCGTGGTGCATATTTTCGACTGCCGCCGGCCGGGAGTATTTCCCAATGAGGACGACATCATCGAGAGTGGCTTTCGGCCGATAGATGATATCCTTGCCGACCTGAGCGGATTCGAGACCTGGTCGGAGATTTGTCTGAAGGCATTGTTTGGGGGTGGATGACCACCACTTGGCATCACGTCGCCGGCAGGCTATCATTACCAAAGGTAGTTTACATAGCGTTTGTGGCCAAAAGAAAGAGAACCATACCTATGGCAATCACACTAACCGAGTCTGCCGCGGATGAAATCAAGCGGGTGATGGAAGACCAGAAAGTGGAAGAGGGGACCGTCCTGCGAATGGGCGTGGCCGGCGGAGGATGTTCCGGTCTGCAATACAGCTTGGGATTCGAGCAGGATTTCGACGCGAAGGCAGACGCCCGATACGAGAATCACGGCGTTTCGGTCGTGGCTAGCAAGAAGATGGCGTTGCACCTGGACGGCACAACTATCGATTTCCAAGACAGTCCAATGGGGCGAGGTTTTACAATCGAAAACCCGAATGCCCCCCGCGGCGGCGGCTGCCCCGGGTGTGGCGGACACTAGATGGGCATGCACGATTCGGAGAGCATCCGTATTTGTTACGGTTTGCCCGTCTGATATTGTCAACGCGACTGTTGCGATGCGTGTCGTGATCGGTCATTGCGCTGTCCATGCCCAAGGGTGGCTTGAGCGGTATACGTCTTCTTATCCGATAGAGCCTTCATACCCACCTCATTCGTCACTCCTGCTGTATCCGGTTTTGCGGTCGGGGCTCGCATTGGAAACGCATCGTACATCTGAAGCTCCCGCAACACGGAACTGTGGTTCGTGTACGGCTTGCTGCATCCATCTTCCGATACCGGCGGGCGAGGTTGGCCAGGGTGCCAAACCGGCCGGGATGGCTTGTCTTCACCTCAGTCGGCGCGGATGCGCGATATATGAGCAGCGCCCCCAGCTTTGTGCGAATTTCGGCTGCGTCTGGCATCAGGACGAGATTTGGCCGGCCAGTTGGCGGCCCGATCAATCGGGACTCTTGTGCCTACGGGAGCAGATCCAGCCAGACCTGCCGGCCGCACTAGTCACTATTCAAGCTTTGACCTCAAATGCGCCAAATGCGTTCTAGTGCGCGGTTCAGGGCCGTTATTCCGGAGAAACCGGGCCTCGCCCTCGTGCTTTGGCCACGCAAGCGGCAATAAGGGGCGGCCGAGAAATAACTTGCCGATTTGGCAAACATGAAAGTGTGGTGTGCCTACATCGGCGGATCGAAGACCGATTGGCCACGCGGCGGCCTGGCGCTCGACCGGCAAGACAACGTGTATCTCGTCGGCGGAACGGATTCCAGCGACTTTCCTACTACGGAAGAGACTTTTCGACGCCGTCCAAGAGGTGAGCGCGACGCGGCCATCGTCAAGCTCTCGGCCGACGGGGCTGAGTTACTCTTTGGCACGCTGCTGGGCGGGAGTAGTTGGGACGGGCTGATGGGGATTCAAGTCGACAAACATGGGGATGTCTACGTAGCCGGATACATGCGTTCGACCGATTTTCCCGTCACTTCCGCTGCCCTTCAGTCTACCCAACGAGGCGGCCGCCAACCACAACAAGGCGACGGCATTCTGGCCGTGCTCAGCCCCGACGGCTCCCGACCCGATTGCTATATGCGACGTACCTGGGAGGTAGTGGAGACGACCTGATCCGCAGCGTGGCCCTCGGTCCAAGGGGCGAGGTCTATCTTGTCGGCAGCACTGCCTCACCAGATTTTCCGGTCACTCAGCACGCCGTCCAGCGGAAGCTGGCCGGCAATGCCGACGCCTTCATCGTGAAGCTGGTGCCTAAACGAGAATAGCGTATCCGCACGTGGACCGTCGATACCACCAGCGATTGGCGGGTGCCGGCAGTCACCGGCGCCGCACGGTTGTCTTGGACAACCACACCGTTTACAATCAAACCCGTGAACCTGGCGGCTCATGCGCGAATTCCGTTGCGGCGAATCGGTTTTGAAACGCCCTCTGGAATCATACTTGTGCCGTTTGAGTTGGTTGCCCGACATGTGCCGGGGCTCCAACGACTACACCACTACCACCACGGAGCGTCCATGAACTCAAATCGAATCGCTGTTACCGCTGCCCTGATAGCGGCTATGGCCACTGCCACGCTGGCCCAGGACCCGATCTCGCTGATCGATCCCGAGAAACCCGCCAGCGGCTGGGAATATGGCAACGGGCCGGAGTTCCCGGGCGCCCAGGGCAAACTGGAGGTCGCTACCCAGACCTTTCGCGACAATCCCGTCTTGAGCTTGCACGGCGACTTCACGGGCGGTGGCAACTACGTGCAGGCCGAAATTGCGTTGCCCGGCTCTGGCCTCGGCACCCTGAGCTTCTGGGCCAACTCGCCGGTCGGTTCCCAGCGGCTGCCCATCCGGTGGATGGACACGAAAGGCAAGGTTCACCAGTTGGGACTGAAGCTCAACGAGAAGGGTGGGTGGCAGCAGATCGTCCTGCCGCTGGAAGACTTCTTCAAGAAGATGGGCACGCCCGACGCGTTGGACATCGTCTCGCAGTACGAAACTTGGGATGGCGTGCAGGACGCCAAACGGCATGGGAAGCAATATCGCCCCGGAGCAAGCCTGGCGATCCTGGCTTCGCGGGCCATGGGAGGCGAAAAGGGGACGCTCCTGTTGAGCGACGTGCTCTTCTATTCTAGTGATGAGAATGCGACTTCCGTGAGCAAGACGATCCGGCTGGATGAACTGTTGCGGGAGGGAGAGATCGATTGGGGTTTCAACCTCGGACAAGAGTTTCCCGGCGCCAAAGGCGGGCTAGATCTGGTCGAGGATCAGCGGGAAGCGGGCCGCAACGCCATGCGATTGCACGCCGACTTCACCGGCGGCGGAGCCTATGTGGGAGTCCGGCGGTCGTTCGAGCAATTGGACGTTCAGGCCATGACGGTTCTGCGCATGAATATCCGGTCGGAAACGGCCAAGAGCTTCGGGCTCCGCATGGTCGACGGTACGGGACAGTGCCACCAACGGAAAGACATCCCCTTCAATGCCGACGGCAAGTGGCACGTGATCGAACTCGTCCCCACCGAAATCGCCGGCGGCGA
>Ga0180431_10008736_pt1 | contig 11575 bp, 8 predicted proteins | sample SS_ome_11_FD_132459 | JGI IMG/M metagenome (GOLD analysis project Ga0180431, IMG submission 132459) | Hypersaline lake sediment archaeal communities from the Salton Sea, California, USA - SS_1_MS_1 metaG | ecosystem: Environmental > Aquatic > Non-marine Saline and Alkaline > Hypersaline >...
CCCCCGGCCCGTGAGAGGCGAGAACACGGGCCAGGGGCCCATGCTACAAACATGCGCGCACGGCGCGCGGATGTCCATGCACAAAGACTCTAATCCCCAACCCCCAACCCCTTGCCCAGAGTGTCGAGTTCCATGTGCACCATGTTCAGTAGCGTTTGCAGGAAGGCGACGACCATCGGTCCGACAAAGATGCCGATCGGTCCCAGGGCGGTCACGCCGCCGAGAACGCTCAGCAGCGCCAGTAAGGGGTGGAGTTTTGCCTGGCCGTGCAGCACCAGTGGTTTGATCACGTTGTCGGCCATCGAGATGATCGCCGTGCCGTAGACCGCCAGCACGATCGCCGCCACCGGACTGTTGTCGAAGAAGAACAGCCACAGGCACACCGGGACCCACACGGCCGCCGCTCCGATGAAAGGGATCAATGCCAGCAGCATGGTCAAGACCATCAGCAGGAAAACCGAATCGACGCGGGCGAAGTAGAAGCCGATGCCTGCCAGGATCCCCTGCGTGAACGCCGAGAGCAGCGTGGCGATCACCACAGCGCGGCTGAGTTGGTCGAACTGCGAGATCAGTTGCTCTTCGTAGCGGTCGTCGAGCGGAGAGAGACGCATTATCGTGCGAATCATCGCGGGGCCGTCGAGCAGGAAATAGTACAGCGAGACGATCATCACGAAGATTCCCAGCGCCAGGCGGCCGAGGTAGCCGGGCGTTCTCATCGCCAGCGGTGTGAGAAACTCCTGAAGCTTATTCTTGAGCCAATCCTCCACAGCCGAGGGTTTCAAGGATAGGCCGACCTTGCCGGCCATTTCAACGGCCTTGTTCGCAACGCCCTCCATATTGAGGTTCAGTTGAAGACCATCGGCGTTCCCAGCCTTCTGGACGGGAGCCTTCTCCTGGACGGGAGCCTTCTCCTGGACGGGTTGCGTAGTCGCCGGGTCCGCGTTGCCTTTGCCGAACAAGGCTTTGGCTTCCAGCGCCGCCTGCGTCAGAATCAGCGACATCGGAATCAGGGCTATCAACAGGATGGCCGCCGTGGTCAGACCTGCGGCCAGGCGGTTGTGCCCCTGGCACTTTGCGACGAACCAGCGGTGCATGGGACCGAACATCACGACCAATAACAGGGCCAGGAAAATCGGAATGAGGAAATCGGCCATCACCTTCAAGGAAAGTGCGGCGATGACCAGCAGGATTGCTAACAACACGACCAGAGATACGATGCGGGCCACGTTTTGGTCTCCTGATCAAAAAGGGGTTGTAGGCCAGGGCATGGGCTGCAGGTCAGGGCACGGGTTGTAGGACGGGATGAAATCCTATCCTACGACGACACGACACTTGATGTCGCGCTGATCCTTACTACGGTCGCCTTGCATTTGCGAGTGCCGACCGTCACAATATATCAGATCGGGTGCGATGCGTTGAGCCGTCGGCCCAAGCCCCCAACTGCGGAGTTTGCCGGTGGGCCAGACCCGTCCTAATGCCAAAAAATGGCTTGCCGCCGCCCTCAAGCTGCTTATTGTCGTGCTGATCGTGTGGTTCGTTCGCCGCACGCTTATCAGCGGGCTGAGCGAACTCGACAAACGCCCTTTGCCTTTCCAGCCTCTTTGGCTGGCGGCGGCCGGCGGCCTGTACTTGTTGGGGCTGCTTCCGGCGGGGCTCTATTGGCGCCGGGTGTTGAGGGTGCTGGGGCAAGAGGCGAGCCTCTGCGAGACATTGCGGGCGTACTACATCGGACACCTCGGCAAGTACGTGCCCGGCAAGGCGATGGTCGTCGTGCTCCGCACCGGGTTGATCCGCAGCCATCGCGTCGAGACCGGCGTGGCGGCCGTGAGCGTGTTTTTCGAGACGCTTACGATGATGTCGGTGGGGGCGTTTATCGCCGCCGCCATCTTGGCCGGATGGTTCCGCCAACAGGCCTCGCCGTTGTTGTTCTGGGTGGCACTGGGCTTGATGGTCGCAGCCGGGCTGCCGACGTTGCCGCCGGTTTTCAAACGGCTCGTGCAGCTTGCCGGCATTGGCAAATCCAACCCCGCGACGGCCGAGAAGCTTCAGAAGCTGGGATACGGCACGCTTCTGGCGGGCTGGGTGGCAATGTCTATCGGCTGGGTCGTCTTGGCCTTGAGCTTCTGGGCCGTGCTTCGAGCGATGGGCGTGGCCGACGTGAACCCGCTTGTAGAGTTACCCCGCTATACGGCCGGGGTTTCATTGGCGATGGTTGCCGGTTTCCTGTCGTTGGTTCCCGGCGGGGCCGTTGTCCGCGAGGTAGTCCTCATGGAACTGATGGTCCCCTACTTCAGCGCGGCGTTACCTGAGGCTAGTGACGAGAAGGCCGCGGCTGCCGCGTTGGCCAGTGCCGTAGTGCTGCGGATTGTTTGGCTGGTGTCGGAATTGGCGATATCGGGTATCCTCTACGTGTCCCACATCGCTGTGCCCTACCTCGCAAGTCGCAAGGGACGACGTTGACTGACGCCTTGAATCTGCCTTTCGCAACGGGCCGCTATCGGGGTCTTCTTCTCATCGGTGGCGAGGAGTCCTCCACGTCGCTACGGTCTGCCTCGTGCCACAAGGGCAGCCCACAACGCACCCGCTCGGCCAGCGTGCTTAGTTTCTCCTTGGTTCCCGGCATGGCGTCGGACGCGTCGAACCGACTGCAATCGACTTCCAGCGGTTCGAAGTCCCAGATCCCCAACTTGATCGCTTCCAATACAGACTTTGGCACAATATCGCTCCTTCCCATGCTATCCAACGATCTGTTCCTTTGAAGTAGACGTATTTTTGCGAGAAAAGTCAAGCGAACTTCTCGGCGAGAATCGACTTATTGGGGAAACCGACTACTTTTCGTCTACGCAAGAGGGGATCTGATTCGCCAGCTTCACATGTAGAGCGCGTCAAGGCAGTGGACATACAGGAGGCGGGAGGCATACGTAATAATTGTCGCTTGCTGCTTCCAACGCGAGGCCTGGACCTTGCAGGTGTGAATCTACGGGATGTCCTTGATGTTTCGATTTTTCGCGTGATGATTATCGTGTGTGATTCTCTGGTCCGCGCATATTGGTTGCCCGGGGCGGATAGCGAGTTATCCTTTCTTGTCTTCCGCCTGTAGCGTCTCCTCTTGCAGCATGCCTTGATTTTGGCGGCAAGATGCGGTCTGCTAGTGGATTGCATTGCGTACGGAGAAGGCGTTCCTACGCGACATCAAGAGGCTGAAAGGTAACTTCGACGACATGGATCATGAACACACGTCCCACGGCTCTAACAACCCATTGCTGACAGCCATCGCAGTGGTCCTGGTGGCATATATTGTTCTGGCCCTTCTACAGGTGCCGCAGCAAGGCGCCGCGATGATTGCCCAGGCGGCTGCCGAAGGCCGCCAGTCCGAAGAACACCACGCTGGAGTCGAGCTGCCGGCGGAACCGGAGCACTCGGCGGATGCCGAACACGGCGAGGAAGGTCACGAAGGCCATGCGACAATCGACGAATATCCGGCCCTGTGGATGGTAATCCCGTTTGTGCTGCTTCTGGGTGCGATTGCCTTATTTCCGTTGATTCCGGCAACCGAGCACTGGTGGGAAAACAACCTGAACCGGTTCATCGTGGCGGCGGTGCTTGGTCTGCTTACGCTGTTGTATTACCTGGTGTTGCATTTGCATCCGATCGCGGGGCACTGGCCGGTGCACCACATTTCCACGCCGGCCGAGACGGGGTTGAACTTCCACATGGCGTGGACCGTGCTGGCTAACGGAATCCTCAACGAGTACATCCCGTTCATCATGTTGCTGTTTAGCCTTTACACGATCAGCGGCGGAATTCGCATCGAGGGCGACCTGAGGGCACATCCGCTGACCAACGCGACCTTCATCGCGGTCGGCGGCCTGCTGGCCAGTTTCATCGGCACCACCGGCGCGGCGATGCTGTTGATCCGCCCCTTGCTGGAGACCAACTCGGAGCGAAAGTACGTCAAGCACACGGTGATATTCTTCATCTTCGTAGTCTGCAATTGCGGCGGATGTTTGCTGCCGATCGGCGATCCACCGCTGTTTCTCGGCTACTTGCGCGGCGTCGATTTCCTTTGGACCGTTCGACTCTGGCCGGCCTGGTTGTTCGTCAACGCGTGTTTGATCGGCATCTACTACGCCTGGGATCATTTCTGGTGCTATCCGCGCGAAGAATGGCGAGATATCGCGCTGGACGAAGCACGCGTCGTCAAGCTGGAATTCTCCGGTCTTTGGCCCAACGTATTGCTGCTGATCGGCGTAATCCTTTCGGTCGCGTTGCTCGATCCGCAGAAGCCGCTGCCGGGTGCCGCCTGGGGAGGTTGGGCCTACCTGGGATACATCGTTCCAAACGCTTCCGCATACTTCGCAGGCTGGGTTCCTTGGCTTTACCTTCGCGAGATCGCCCAACTCGGCTTCGTGGCCTTGTCGCTAATCCTCGGCAACGACAAGGTGCGTCGGGCGAACAGTTTCAACTACCACGCCATCATCGAGGTGGCCGCGTTGTTCTTCGGGATCTTCATCTGCATGCAGCCACCGCTGCAGATCCTCGGCATCCGCGGTCCGCAGCTCGGGCTATCCTCGCCGATGCACTTCTTCTGGCTGACCGGCGGTTTGTCTTCGGTGCTCGACAATGCCCCGACCTACGTGGTATTCTTCGAGACGGCCAAGACCCTGGGAGGCGAGAACTTGGTGGCCGGCGTCGCCGAGCCGCTGTTGGTCGCCGTTAGCCTGGGGGCAGTATTTATGGGCGCCATAACTTACATCGGCAACGGCCCGAACTTCATGGTCAAGGCCATCGCCGAGAAGTCGGGCGTTCAGATGCCCAGCTTTTTCGGATACATGCTGTATAGCTGCACTATCCTGTTGCCGCTGTTTGTTATTGCCACGTTGATCTTCCTGTAGTATAGAGTGCGGTGTGCGCTACGAGACAATTACCACCGGCGACCGGTTGCGGCGGTACTGCCAAGACCTCGTTCAATACCCCTCGATCTCCTTCGACACAGAATTCGTCTCGGAGCATAGCTACCGGCCTGAGTTGTGCCTGATCCAGGTGTCTGCCGGCGGCGAATTAGCGGTTATCGATGCCGTGGCAATAGACGACGTTCGACCTTTTTGGGAGGCGGTCGCCGCCGCGGGACACCGCACGATCGTACATGCCGGCCGCAGCGAGATGGAGTTCTGCCTGCAAGCCGTCGGGCGCCGCCCGGCCGACTTGTTCGACGTCCAGTTGGCCGCCGGGCTGATCGGCATAGAGTATCCGGCCAGCTACGGCACGCTGATCGGCCGCCTGTTGGGCGAGAAGCCGCCGAGGCACGAGACGCGAACCGATTGGCGTCGCCGCCCGCTCTCGAAGCGCCAACTCGAATACGCCCTGAACGATGCGCTACATCTACCCCGGCTTCATGAAGTGTTGCATGCGAAACTGGAAGAACTCGGGCGACTCGACTGGCTGCGCGAAGAGATGGCCGCATGGCAAGAGGAGGTGGAATACGCGCAGTCCCACCATCGATGGCGGCGCGTTTCGGGTATCTCCGGCCTGCGGCCGAGAATGCTGGCGGTCGTCCGCGAACTGTTTCGTTGGCGGGAAGGGGAAGCCCGGCGCCGCAATTTGCCGGCGCGTCGGGTGTTGCGCGACGACCTTATCATCGAACTTGCCCGGCGACAAACGGCCGACGAGGCAAGGATTAGCGCCGTTCGCGGGCTCGACCGGGGCGACCTCCGCCGCCGCTACGGCGAGATCGCCGCCTGCATCCGCCGCGCGCTCGATCTGCCTGACGATCAGTGCCCCAATGCCACTCATCGCGAGCGTTCCCCACAGTTGTCGGTACTCGGGCAGTTCCTGTTCGCCGCGTTGGGAAGCCGGTGCCGCGAAGCCCGCTTGGCCCCGAGCCTGGTCGGCACACCCAACGACATTCGCGAACTGGTCGTGTACCGTACCAGCAAGGACCGGCCGGAACGTCGCGTTCCCAAGCTGGCCAGAGGTTGGCGGGCCGAGTTCGTCGGCCGGCTGTTCGACGACCTGTTGGCCGGAAAGCAGTCGATCCGCATCGCCGATCCCACCTCCGATCATCCACTGGCGTTCGAGCCACGCAAGGACTAAGAACGACTACTTTTTCTTCTCTGTCGGAGGCGAAGGTTTCGGCTTCTTCTTCGGTGGCACGGGCGTCTTGGCGGGTTCTACGTGGCTAGCGCGAACCACGCCTTGAGAACCGCCGGGCCGTTTGTTGCCTTTTTCCGGCTGAGGCTTCGTTTCCGCGACGCCTTCGGGCGGTTCGGCCTGATCGGCGAGCAACTCTACCGGCTCGGCGAAATAGGCCTGATCGGCCACTGAGATCTCGCCCGTTGTGCCCTCCTCATCGTCATCACCTGGATAGATGAGCGGAATCTTGATCTTGTCGCCGGCGAAGCTGGTGCCGTCGTAGATTGTGCCGCGTTGGAAGGGGCCGGCACCGAGGAACCAGATATCCTTGGCGGTGCTTTCGACCGGTACCACGCCCGACTGCCATATCGGCCGCCCGGTGTGGCGGTTGTATGCGAACACGGCAATCTTGGCCACCGCCCGCTGCTCGGTCTTTGTGGCCAGCGGTAGCTCGGGGATATTCGTCGGCACGCCCGGCACGGGGAGCATTGCGGGCACCTTCGTGGCCGGCACGCCGAAGAGCACATCGCGGCGGTCGGTGCCGACCGCACCGGCACGAACCTCGACGATGTAGTCGGCGTCGTCGCGGCGGTCCATCAAGATGCAGCCGCCGGCCAGCATGTGTTGTCGCATGGAACTGATCAGGTAATCGGAGTCGGTCGTGTACTTGATGTAGGTCGCGTCGAGATAGATTTTTTTGCCCGCCACCGCCCGAAAGTCGAACCGGCTGACCGCACGGTCCATGGCGTCGGAGATCAGCAATTGCTCGGTGGCCGTCCGCCTGGTGTCGGACCAGCGCGTGGTCCCACAGCCGACAATTATCACGGCAGCGAGCAAGATTGCCGGCCGAGCGAAACGCATGGATTGGCCTCGAAAACGAAGCGGCGGAAAAGGGACGCGGAGAATCTCAAGCAGAGGAGGGCCGGATTGTAGCAGAAGCCGCCATTCAGCGTAATGCCCGTTCCGGAGGGGACCCGACAGGTAGGCTGTGGGGGGGTGCGTCAAACGTTTAGAGTCTTTGTGCATGGACATCCGCACGCCGCGCGCATGTTCGTAGCATGGACCCCTGGCCCGTGTTCTCGCCTCTCATGGGCCCGAGGGCCCATGCTATACCGATCGTGGGCATAATCTGCGGTTTCGTACGATGGGCCTCCGAGCCCGTCGGCACTGACTGGCGATCGACGGGCTCGGAGGCCCATCGTACCATTCCTGCGATTCCTGACCGTCTGCGGTATACTTTGGTTGCGGCTCCGCCGCATTGGGGGATGTGTTAGTAAAGCGCTTCGATTCCCATATACCCGAAGAATGGGGCACCGGGACGTGGACCGTACGGATGGCGCGAGGAGAGGTAACGCAGATCGAAGACGTTTTGGATACCGCCAAACAGCTTCACTTGCTCGGTAAGACGGGCATACATGGCAAGATCCCAGATGAAGTACTCGTCGGTCTTGCCGAAGCGTGAATCGGGGGTTCCGTCGGGACGCTGCAGCGAAGTGGTGTTGCTGGCGGTGCTGTACGTGTCGTCGACATAGATACCCCGAATATCAACGCCGACCAGATCGAAATGGACTCCCGTTCCCATGGTAAACATCCATTCGGGGATGTAAGGCATCCAGTTGCCGCGTTTTCCGCCCGCGAAAAGCGACCCGGGGTCGATCGAGTTTACGTCGTTCAGCAGCCGGGAGTTGGTGTAGGTGGCAATCAGGAACCACGGATTGCTGAAGGCCCAGTCGTGATCCAGTCCCGGATCGTACTGCAAAGAGAACTCCAATCCGGAAGCGAACGCTTCGCCGACGTTTTCGTCGTTCCCGGTACCTCCTCCGGTGGCGAGAATATCGGTCACGATCAGGTCGTTGAAGTGCGTGTAGAAAGCGATCAACTGCGTGCCGAACGCCCGGCGGGTGTCGAGGTATCGAAGTCCGAACTCGGAGGCCAGGCTTTCTTCCTCATGCAGTCGGTTTCCGCCGGGTCCTTGCCCGGTGGCACCACGCGGGCTGGGCGGTGAAAAGCCACGGTGGAAACCAGCCAGGAACTTCAGCTTGTCGGTGACGTCGTAGGTGGCTCCGATGCCTCCGGCCGTGACGTCGAGATTATCGGTGAAGATCGTGTTCGCGCCGTTGTAGTCGATGGTGCTCATGTGCATGTGTTCGAAGCGAACGCCGGGAGTCACGACCCAACGGCCGAAGGAGATCGCGTCTTGGGCGTAGAAGGCCGTGGCGTGGGTTTCCTGTTCGCGGTTGCGCTGGGAGCCCGAGGCACCGAAGGCCGTGCCGGTAATGAACCCCTGGTCGTCGATCGTAAATTGGTCATCGTGTTGCAGCGGGCGGATTTCATCGACGTGATAGCGGAAGCCGGCAATCACGTCGTGCGTGGCACGTTTGCCCTCGAACTTCATGCTGCTGACGATTTCGTTGCCGTAGGAGTAGTAGTCGCGGTTGTTGGCCCGAACGCGCCAGGTCCCGGCGCGCTGGCCGCGTAGCACGTCCAAGCCGACCCAGTTTTGGGCTCCGGCCAAGGCGGAACCGAGGTCCATGTTTACCCCGTCGCCCGTGCCGTCGCCGTCGGTGTCGATGTCTCTGAGGTCCTGCAACTTGTACCAGTTACGGTAGAAGCGGTTGTAGTAAGTCGTGTTGGTGATCGAGATCCAGTCGGTTTCCGGATTGCCGATTGTATATCGCAGATAGCTGGTCAAGTGCTCGCCGGTGAAATGGTCGAACTGTGATGCCGGGTAGCGTTGAAACGGATCGGCGGCGAAGTCGGCTTCCGAAATTCCGAGATACGTCTCGTTACGCAAAGAAGACGTATAGCCTGCCTTGACGTCCCAGCGTTGATAGGTACACGTATTCGGCTCCCAAAACACCTTCAGCATGGTGTCGCCGTCGGTGAAGCCCGTGTTTCGTGTGCGGCCGACGTTTGAGAACGGGTTGGGGGAGTCCATTCCGGGCGCTAGGTTGAGCGTCTTGAACCCGTCGCTCTCTCGAAGGCACCCTTCCAGCACGTAGCCGATGCGTCCCCATTTCGTGTTCATGGTGTCGCCGAGCCAGGCGTGCATTCGATACTCGTTGTTGCTTCCGTACAGGCCGCGAAAGTAGACGGTTCCCTCCTCGGGGATCGGCGTGGAGAGGAAATTGATGGCCCCGCCGGTGGTATGCGGCCCGAAGAGGATCTGGCTGCCTCCCTTGATCACTTCGACGGCGTGCATTCGCCCCACGTTGGGAAAGTAGTACACCGCCGGGGCGGAATAGGGAGCCGGGCCGATTAGAACACCGTCTTCCATGACCGTGATCTTTGCGCTTCGGGTGGTTGCGACGCCCCGCAAGCTGATGCTGGGGAAGTGTCCGAAGCCGTTTTCAGCCCGAAAGTACACGCCCGGCACCATGCTCAACACCCGCTCGACGTTGTCGTACGATTGCGTGGTGATGGCCTTCTTATCCAGAAATGCCCCGGAGCCGGGTGCATCGAAGACGGCCTCGAAGTCGCCGAACGCGGCATCGACGCCGACCGTCGGATTGAAGGCCGGCTGGATTTGCATCGGCGCTTCAACGACTGTCTCCGGCAACTGCGGCGGGGCCGGCTGATTCGCTTGCTGAGCGTGTGACGAACTCGCGGTAGCCAGCAACAAAACCGCGCCGATGAAGCTGGACGTCATGCAATGTCGTGCCGTCGTGGTCTGCATTGGTCGTGTTCTCCAAATTCGCCGAACGATACTGATGCAACTGATGTATGGTCTGTATCGGTTGTGCCGATGTGAGTGATTTTGTCAATTGTGCCCTGTGTGCCTCCCCTCAACAGAATCTGCCGGCAAGACTCGTACAATCGTCAAACTCCCCGCAGTTTGACGCGCGGGCCGCGAGAAGTCGGCCCGATCATTGACTGGCCGGAAGGCCGAGAACGACGAACCGAATGGGCACGATCACCACCGACGCAACGGGGGTGCCGCCACGGCGAGCGGGTTCAAACCGCCATTTGCGCACGGTCTCCAGAGCGGCTCGGTCCAAAGACGATACGCCGCTCGATTCCGACACGGAAATGCCCCCGACCAAGCCGTGCTCGTCGACGCGTACCTCGAGCAATACTCTCCCTTGCTGCCGGCGTGCATAGGCGTCGGGTGGATAAGGGGGAGCCGGGTTCGTTTCGAGTTTCCTGGGAAGCTCGTCGACGGCGGCTCCCGCGGTTCCGCTGGTCGATTGCCTCCGGGAGGGAACGACCGGCATAGTCGGATCAGATATGGAGCGACGCGCCTGAAAGGTAGGAAGGTTTGCGACCCTTGTGCGTCGGATGACCGACGGCGCCACGGCCGGCGCCGACACGGGTTCTTCCCGCGAGCCGACGGCTTCGCGCCTGGTTGCAGCCCGAGACGGCATCGGCCTTTGGTCACGGGTCATCGCCAACTCGGTCGGCGGTTGGCACATGCAGGCGTTAATCGGCGAATTCTCTCGCTCCCGCGGCACAATCGCCTTGGTGCAATTGCAGATAGTCTCGTCGTCTACCGGTGTGGTGTCGGGGACGATCTTGACAACGGCGGCCGGCGGCGCCGGGTCTTCCGGCTGCACCCAATCGGCCACCAGTTCCATTGAAGTACCGCTGCCGGGCAACTGAGAATGCTCGATCGGCACGTGACCGCCGTAGAGCACACCCAGCATGGCTGCAAGTGCGTGTACTACGGCCGACACGCTCCAGCCTTTTGCCTCCGTGGACGCCGTTGCGCCGAACAGGTTCCCGATCAGGATTCTCATAGGCCGGAGCGAAGGTGGGTAAGATGGTGCGGGTCGATGTTTTCCAGACGGGACTCTATTCAAACACAATTGTAACACTACCGAAACGGTGCACGGCTGTCAAGGGTCACTAGTTCCATTGGGGTAGTGCCTCATGCCATTTGAGTTTTTGCGTGGCTGGTCGCTGAGTGCGGCGAAGCCCCACACCGCACAATCCCGTGAAGCACCGGGGCACCGCTTCGCTTTGCCCCGGCCACCCAACAGCCTGTACCGGAAAAAGCGGTTGTAAAGGCTTGCCGATGACCTACACTTGACAAGGTCAAGATGTTCGGTGGACGGCGTTTGGATCGGCTCTTCGCGGAACGCGTGGGGGCGAGCACCCACCCTGCGATTTCGAGAAATGACATGACGGAACAGAGTTCGCCGGCGGGCGAAAAAGGCAAGATTCGAAGCATCGTCTCCCACGCGTTGATAGTATTGGCGTTGTTGACCACCGGCGTGCTATCAATCGTGTACCTGGCCTCCACCAAGCCCAGCCCCAGCGGGGAAACGTCGGAGGAACTCGGGCGTTTGGTTCGGGTGTTCGAGGCGCATGAGGTTCCGCATCGGATAGCGATCAGCGCATACGGCACGACCAGGGCAAGCGAGGTGTGGACGGCGATCGCCGAGGTTCGCGGCCGCGCGGTCGAGGTCAGCCCGCGGTTCGAGCCGGGCGAGGTCCTCCCGGC
>Ga0180431_10008737_pt1 | contig 11574 bp, 9 predicted proteins | sample SS_ome_11_FD_132459 | JGI IMG/M metagenome (GOLD analysis project Ga0180431, IMG submission 132459) | Hypersaline lake sediment archaeal communities from the Salton Sea, California, USA - SS_1_MS_1 metaG | ecosystem: Environmental > Aquatic > Non-marine Saline and Alkaline > Hypersaline >...
AACTTGCTCACATCACGGAACGGATTCTGATCCGCGAACGGATTCTGATCCGCGTTCATCGCGCCGTTCCGTTCACGCTCCACGAGAATGGCCAGGCGATGAGGCTTTACACCACCGCCTCCACCGTCGGTGAGATGCTGCGCCGGGTAGGGCTGACGCTCTACCTGGCCGATGGCGTCCAGCCTGGGCTGGGCGAACCGGTTTCGGCGGATATGCACGTCACCGTTGACCGCTCGGTGCCGGTGGCGGTGCAGGTGGATGGGCGGACACTGCGCACCCGCACGCATCGGGAGCGCGTGGACGAGGTGCTGGCCGACCTGGGAGTCGTTCTGACCAACGAGGATTACACCATTCCCGCGCTGGACGCGCCGCTGGGTGAAGATGCCGCGATCCGGGTGGTGCGCGTCAGTGAGCGTTTTCTGATCGAACAGGACCCCATTCCCTTCGAGACGGTGTGGCAACCTGACCCCGACCTGGAGATTGACTATCAACGCGTGATGCAGGAGGGATCACCTGGGGTATTGCAGCGGCGTGTTCGCGTGCGGTATGAGGACGGTCAGGAGATCTCGCGGGTGCTGGATGACGAGTACGTAGCTGTCGCGCCGACGACGAAGATTTTCGGGTATGGGTCCAAGATCATCGTTCGCGTGCTTGACACGCCGTCGGGTCCCGTTGAGTACTGGCGGGTGATCCGCATGTTGGCGACTTCCTATTCCGCTGGCACCGCTGGGACGCCCAAGTCGAGCCCCTGGTATGGGCGCACGGCTACAGGGATGACGATGAGACACGGCATCGTCGCCGTGGATCCGCGGGTGGTCAATCTGCGTAGCCAGGTCTACGTGCCTAACTATGGCGTCGGCACCGCCGGTGATACGGGCGGTGCGATCAAAGGGCGACGGATTGACCTGGGGTACGACGACGATAACCTGGTGCTGTGGTACCGTTGGGTGGACGTCTATCTGTTGACCCCGGTGCCGCCCGCCAACCAGATCAACTATCTCCTCGGGTCATAGGATCGGCCAGGCAGATTTCGAGTGAACGTACACGGGCTTTTGGAAGCGTGGGACCTCCGGCCGAGCAAAGGGCTGGGCCAGAACTTCCTGGTCGATCAGTCCGCGCTGGAGAGGATCGTCGCAGCCGCCGAACTGGCCCCTGAAGACGTCGTTCTGGAGGTGGGGGCAGGATTGGGAACGCTGACCGAGCGATTGGCCCGCAGCGCTGGAAGCGTGGTGGCCGTCGAGTTGGATCAGCGACTGATGCCCGTGCTGCGGGATGTGTTGGCCAACCTGGACAACGTCACGCTGGTCCAGGGCGACATCCTGGCGCTCGATCCGGCGGCTTTGGTCACTGCTGCTGGCGTCCAGGACGCGGCGGTCAGCCGGTACAAGGTCGTCGCCAACTTGCCTTACTACATCACCTCGGCGGTGCTGCGTCACCTGCTGGAGGCCCAGCCCAAGCCCCAGCGCATGGTGATCACGGTGCAACGAGAGGTGGCGGAGCGTATCGTCGCGCAGCCGGGACAGATGAGCCTGCTGGCCGTGAGCGTGCAGTTCTATGGGCAGCCGCAGTTGCTCTTTCGGATCAAGCCGGGCAGCTTTTACCCTGCGCCGGGGGTGGAATCGGCGGTGGTGCGGATAGATCTCCACGCCGAGCGACTGGCGGACGTGGTGGACACGGCTGCTTTCTTCCGCGTCGTGCGGGCTGGCTTCGCCCAGCGCCGGAAACAACTGCGCAACACGCTGGCCGCCGGTCTCAGGCAATCGCCCGCTGAGGTGGCCGCGCAATTGAGGGCGGTTGGTGTGGATCCTCGGCGGCGGGCCCAGACGCTCAGCCTTGAGGAATGGGCCAGAGTCACCCGGGCGCTGGGTGACGGCGGACGAAATACGTCCGTAGGCGGACGAAATACGTCCGTAGGCGGACGAAATACGTCCGTAGGCGGACGAAATACGTCCGTAGGCGGATAAAATACATCGGACGCACGACCAATGTCCGCCGTCAGCGATGGAACATGGAGGTAGCTACAATGGTATGTAAACCTTGCGAAGGTTCGATGGTGGCTGTGGATACGGCGGTGAGTTCTCCTATGGAAGGCCGTGTGGTTGCGAAGGCTACGCGCAACCTTCGCAAGGTTAGTGTCATGATTGGGCTTTTGCTATTGGTTACAGGCTGTGCGCGGTTGACTTACGATGTGACGCCGACGGCGATGTCTCACGTCGCACCGCCCCCGACGTTCACCTCGGCCACCGCTGGTGCTCCTCAGCAGAATGAGCCAGAGATCGAGCTTGAGGTCGAGGCCCCGGCGCCGACCTCAGCGGTTGAGGGCCCCGCGGCGGTGCGGGTGGATCCCGCCGTCGTGAACGTGGACGTCGGCGAGACATCTCTGGTGAAGGTGAATATCGAGAACGTGGTGGGGCTGCACAGCGTCGAGTTGCAGATCGACTTTGAGCCCAGGTACGTGCAGATCGAGGATGCCGACCCGGATGCAGAGGGGGTTCAAATCGGGGCCGGGGTGCTCCCCATGCCGGTGCAGGTGGTGCAGAACGAGGCGGACAACGGGGCCGGGCGGATCGTCTATCACGTGGCCCAGGCACCGGGCAGCCCAGTGAGCGGCAGCGGGATGGTGGCCTCTTTCATGGTGCGGGGGATTGCTGAGGGGGGCAGTCCTTTGAGATTCAGCGTCGTCAATCTGCGTGATGCCGAGGGGCAGCCGTTGCCAGCACCGGAGCAGGTGGATGGGATGGTCGTCGTCGGCGCTGGCGTCGCCGAACCCGGATCAACGGCTACAGCGCCCGCTGCTACAGCGCCCGCTCCGGTTCCGACCAGCCCCGCGTCGACGACGCGCGCCTATCACACGGTGCAACCCGGGGAAAACCTGTTCCGCATCGCCCTGCGCTACGGCACGACGGTAGATGCCATCGTCGCTGCCAACAACCTGGCGAATCCAAACGCGGTGCAGGTCGGTCAGAAGCTGCTCATACCGGCTGTTTCGCCGGCTGGCCAGGAGACGTACGTCGTTCAGCCCGGCGACACGCTCTACTCCATCGCCCGCCGTCACGGTACGACGGTCGATGCGCTGGCAGCGCTCAACCAGATTGGCCCACCGTACGCCATCTCGGTCGGGCAGGTGCTGGTCGTCGGTCCCTGATTTCACTAGATCGCTGCGTGCGCCACGCGGGCGAATCGCGTGGCCAAGTCGCTGGACTGTGGTCCAGCGAGAGCAATTCGTGGACTGATGAAGTAGGGATCGGATTGGCTTGTTGGCCTGCAGCGGCCAGCGCTGTAGGCGCTGAAGCACCCACTACGAGCTTGCTTGCCCCTCTGGCCAGACGGGGAGGAACATGGCCCACTGCCCCGGCCGGATGCGGATCAGTTCCTCCAGTTGAGTCGTCACGCGCTGCAGGTTGACCCGCAGGTCTTCGTCCGGGTCACCGGTGCGGACCATCTCCAGTGGCGGGGAGAGGCCCACCACATTGCGCTCCTGGGCATCGCGGTGAGGGCTGGTGATGAGTATGGTCGCGTCGGTCTTGAGCGCCAGCCGGACGTGACCGGTCGGCAGCGGGGCGAGGCGACCGAAGAACTCGACGGAAGGTTCTGCGCCGTCTACAGGCCGGTCCGCACCGGTCAGCACGATCCCGCCACTGCGCAGGCGCTTGATGACCTCTCGCAACGCCTGGACGGAGGCGGACGTCACGCGCACGCCAGCACGAGCCAGCATCTGGTCCATCAGGTCGAAGCCGCCCCCGGGTGCGGATGCCAGCCCCAACACCTGGATGTCCAGGCCGTAAGCCGCCAGCGCCAACATACCCAGGTAGAAGTTCCCGGTGTGGGGACCGACGATGAGCATGCCCTTGCCGCGCCGCTGGGCTTGCTCCAGGTGAGCCCAGGCGGTGGGGGGAAAGCGTATGGCTGCACGTATCGCTGCCTGCCCCCGTCCCACCAGGTGCCAGAGTTCGTAGGCATTGCGGGCGGTGTTGTGGAAGACCTGGCGCACCAGCCGGTGCAACGTCTGTTCGCTGGTCTGAGGCCCCACAACCTGGCGCAGATTGGCGCACACGACCCCGTATACGTCGGGCTTGAGCCAGGTGATCAGTCCAGCGATCAGGTCACCGAGGGCATATCCGAGCGGCGGCGGCGCATACTTGCTGAGGAACATCCCTATGCCGGTGAGTGGACGGCTGGTGACGAGGCGATAGAGGGATGTGAACGGGGTTTTCTGCTCGTAGTGGTCTTGAGACATCGGGACGTCAGTGTGCTGCCAACATCAACCGGCGGTCTGCGTCGCCTGTGCGGCAGGGCTGGCTTTGAGGTAGCCGTGCTCGTGGAACCAGTCGAGCGCATCGCGGCAGGTCTGTTCGAAGGGGATGGGCTCGGGGAGGCCGAGTTCCTCCCGCGCGCGGGTGGTGTCGAGTGGCTGCCAGTGGCGGATGGCGCGCAGATGGTGGGTGCCAGGGACACCCACGAAGCTACCCACTTCGGCGGCGGCCCGGGCCAGCCACAGTGGGAACTTAAAGCCCGGTGGCCTGCGGCCAGCGGCCTCGGCGATGACCGTCTGTAGCTCGCGGAAGGTCAGGTTGTGGCCGCCCAGGATGTAGCGCCGGCCCGGTCGCCCGCGCTCGGCGGCGGCGACGTGTCCCGCTGCCACGTCCCGCCCGTCGACGACGTTGATCGTGCCCTCGACGAAGCCCGGGATGCGCCCTTGAGCTGCCATCAGCAACAGTTTGCCGGTGGTCGGCTTGACGTCGCCGGGCCCGAACACGGCGGTGGGCAGGGTGACGACGACCGGCAGTCCCTGGGCGGTAGCGCGCATCGCCTCCATCTCCATGGCCCATTTGACCTCGAAGTAGGGGAGGGGGACGGTCCCTGGCGTGTATAGATCCCGTTCGCTGGCCAACCGGCTCGGATCCGAGGGTGGTCCGACGGTGGTCAGCGCGCTGGTGTAGACGAGCCGCTTCACCCCGGCGGCGGCGGCAGCCATCAGCACGTTGCGCATGCCGACCAGGCCGTGGCGCACCGTCTCCCAGACGTCGCGCGCCCGATGTGGGTAGTAGCCCGCCGCGTGGAAGACGAGGGGACAGCCACGCATGGCCGTCACCAGCGAGGCCAGGTCGGCCAAGTCGCCGGACATCCATTCGATGTCCAGGTCGCCGATCGCGCCCGTGGCATCGGGGCGGCGGCGTAGTCCACGCACGCGCCAGCCTCGGGCGATGGCGGCGTGGGCGATCTGTCCCCCGATGAATCCGGTGGCACCAAGGATACAGCAGCGAATTTCGGGCATTGGCGGGTTCCTCCGTCAAGTGAATGGGCGAATGGTGGACGCTGAAAAGCGAATCTCGTCAGTCATGCTCCCCGGCGAAGATGGTCTCGGCGTGCTCCAGCAGCACCCTGGCGCGCTCGGGGTCCGTGTTCTTGGTCTCCAGATACTTGACCAGCAGTTCGCGGTCTGTCATTTCCTCCGGGGCCAGATTCCCCAGCCGTATCCGGGCCTCGCGCTCGATCTCGCGAGTGATGGAGCCGACGAAGTAGGCATCCGATAGCAGGGCGCGCACGTCCCGGTCGGGGACGAGCGGTTCCTGGTCAGTCCGCATTCGCAGAATCAGCCAAACCACGGCACCACGCAGGTCGTGGGTGGCGACTGCCTGCTGCAACGCCATCAATGGGTTGGGGGCCTCTCGTACGTCGGCGCGTACGGTGACGAAGGGCCGGGCATCCACCTCGATGAACTCCCACGTCGTCTCCCCACGGCTCAGTTCCACCCAGCAGAATCCCTTGGGTTGCCCCTCCTCGCCGAAGTCGATCCGCTCCAGGCTGCCGGCGTACACCACGGCGGGATATCCCCCGTCGTTGAGGCTCTGGTGCTTGTGGATGTGGCCGAGTGCGACGTAGTCCCAGGCCGGGTCGGCCAGGGCGGACTTGAGCACGACGGCGTCCCGTCCGACCATCACGCTCCGCTCGGAGCCGAAGGTCGCGCCGGAGACGCTCAGGTGGGCGGCCAGCACCGCGGGCACGTCCGGCTCCAGTTGGGACGCCAGGGCCTGGATATTCTCGGTGACGATGCCCTGCAGCTTTTTGTCCAGCGCCGCGATGGAGAGGCCCCGGTATTCGTCGTGGGCCAGGAGGCGCTGGCGGACCGGGTAGGGGACGGTAGCGACCTGCACCGGGCCGTGACGGGTCTCGATAGGATGCACATCCTCGACGCGCCCGACGATGACGTTGGGCACGTCCAGCGTGCGGAAGATATCCACGCTGGAGGCCCGCTGGACCATCGTGGGTAGGTCGTGGTTGCCCACCAGGAGGACGACGGGCACCCCGGCGTCGGCCAGTCGCTTGATGCGGCTGGCGAAGGCACGCTGATAGGTGGGGTTGGGGTTGCGGTGTTTGAAGGCATCCCCGGTGAAGATCACCAGGTCCACATCGTGCGCCAGGCCGTAGTCGATCAGTTGGTCTAGACAGTGCAGGAAGTCCAGCACGCGCCCATTGACGCCGGTGGCTGGGTCAAGCCGGCCATAGTTCTCCATGCCGATGTGGATGTCGGCGAAGTGAAGCAGACGTATTCTCTTCATTGTTGCTTTTTCATTTTGGATGTATTATACTATGTACAGAAATGGACGACTCAGGGTTGACCAATAGAGAAGCCGTTCTCATTTACCTCGACGGTGCACGACGGGCGCTGCAAAGTGCACAGTATAACCTGGACGGCGACTTCTATGGCGTTGCCATAAACCGGGCATATTACGCTTTCTTCTATGCTGCCACGGCCCTGCTTCTGACGCTAGACATCACTCGTGGCAAGCATTCGGGCGTTATGGCGGCCTTTCGTGAGCATTTTGTCAAACCGGGCACTTTCCCGGTTCAGGACAGTCGTGCTTATGGGGAGGCCTTTGAACTACGAAACGTCACTGACTATGAGATGTTGGGAACAGCAGATAGGATCCAGGCTCAGACCACTGTTGAAAATGCTGATCGTTTCGTTGAGCGCTGCGAAACCCATTTGACCACGAAAGGTTACTTGTGAAAGCACACTCCTTGTCCAACCTGATGCCCAATGAGAGATCAGCGGTTATGGAGTACGTTGGCCATATCCGTGATCGTTTTCCCAATCGCATCCTCGCTGTGATGCTCTTTGGCTCCAAAGCTCGGGGAGACGCCGACGCTGAATCGGATATTGACCTGTTGGTGCTTGTAGATGCCGAGGACAGCGTGTTCCGCTCCGAATTGTGGCGCATTGCATCCGACATTTCGTTGGACTATGGCGTCGTGCTCTCATCCCGAGTGTTTGGTCGGGTCCGTTGGGCTGAGACACGGCGGATTCGTCTTCCTTTATACCGTGCGATTGTGGCCGACGGGGTTCCCCTGACGCCCGAACGTCTCCCAGTTTAGCTGTTCTTCTCTCCCCCATTATAGTCGAACGGTTTCGCTCGCGCAAACGAAGAATCCTCCCGCAGGACTCAGAGCCTGCGGGAGGGGACTGTCAAACGATACGCGTTACGCTTTCACTTCGAACTTGTCTTTGAGTAAGTCTTCATCGCGCGAGGAACTGCCCACCATGACCTCGAACTCGCCAGGCTCGACGACGGTCTCCAGGTCCCGGTTCACCAGCGCCAGGCGCTCGTAGGGAACCTCAAGCCGCACATTCTTCTTCTCACCCGGTTGCAGGTCGACCCGTTGGAAGGCTTTCAGCTCCTTCACTGGGGTGGTCACCGAGCTGTAGACGTCGTTGACGTAGAGCTGGACGATTTCGGTCCCCGCCCGCTCCCCGGTGTTTTCGACCTCGACCGTGACGCGCAACGTATCCCCGGCCGCCAGTTCCTGCGTGTCGAGCTTCAGGTTGGAGATGGCGAAGCCGGTGTAACTCAGCCCATACCCGAAGGCAAACAGAGGATCCCTGGGCATATCAGCGTACTGCGGCGCGTGCCAGCCCGGAAACTGATTGTAGTAGACCGGCTGTTGCCCTACGTGATGCGGGAACGAGATGCTCAGCTTTCCGCTTGGGTTGCGGTCGCCGAACAGGATGCCGGCGACCGCCGTGCCACCTTCGACGCCGGGATTCCATGCCTCCAGGATGGCATGGGCGTGCTGGGCGACCCAGGGGATGCTCAGCGGCTTGCCGTTGATCAACACCACGACCACCGGCGTCCCGGTCGCGTGCACGGCCTCCAGGAGTTGTTGTTGGCCGCCGCTCAGGTCGAGGTTCGCTCGATCACGCCGTTCGCCATTCAGAGACAGGTCATCACCCACGACGACGACGGCCACGTCGGCCTGGCGGGCGATCTCTACGGCCTCGGCGATGTCCTCAGTGCCTGGATCGATCACGTCACAGCCGCGGCTGTACTCCACGCGGCAGTTGGGGAGCGCGCGCTTCCGGATCCCATCCAGGACAGTGACGACGTTCATCGAGGAAGGGAGTGCCGGGAGTTCGTCCATCGGATGTCTTCCATCCGCGCCCATCATAGCGCTCACCATCACGTCCAATACCACCCAATCTCCAAGTTGCGCCTTGGCGTCGTCGCTGTTCGGGCCAATCACTGCGATGCGTTTCAGGTCGCCGTTCAGGGGGAGCAGGTCATCCTGGTTCTTGAGCAGGACGATCGACTGGTAGGCGCTCTCCAGCGCGAGTTGGCGGTGCTCCGTGCAGCCGATGACCTCTTTGCCACCCTCCAGGTCGGCGTACCGGTTCTGATCGAAGAGACCGAGTTTGAACTTGAGCCGCAATATGCGTCTGACCGCTTCGTCGATGTATGTCACGTCCAGCTTCCCGCTTTTCACGAGCTCGACCGTGGTCTCAACAAAGCGGGGGGTGCTCATCGCCATGTCGTTGCCCGCTTCCACCGCGCGTTGGACTGCCTCTTCCAGGGTGGGGCAGACGTTCTGCATGGTATGCATCTGTCCCACGTTGTCCCAATCGGTCACCACGAACCCCTCGAAGCCCCATTCCCCCTTCAGCACGTCCCGCAGCAGCCACGGGTTGGCCGAGCAGGGTGTCCCGTCGATAGCCTGGTAGGCGGCCATGAACGTCGCGCATCCGGCCGTTGCAGCGTCTCGGAAGGGCTGCAGGAACAGGGAGCGCATCTTACGCTCCGAGAGGTCAGCTTCCGCGGCATCCCGCCCGCCCTGGGTCCCCGAGTAGCCAGCGTAGTGCTTGGCGCAGGCGAGGATGGTGTGTGGGTTGGCGAGGTCGTCGCCCTGGTAGCCCCGGATTATCGCGCTGCCCAGTACGCCGATCAGGTATGGGTCCTCGCCGAAGGTCTCGTCGATCCGTCCCCAGCGCAGATCCCGGGCCACGCCCAGGACCGGTGAGAAGGTCCAGTGGACGCCGGTGCACGTCACTTCCAGAGCCGTGATCCGGCCGATTTCCTCGATCAGCTCGGGGTTCCAGGAACAGGACAGGCCCAGTGGGGTCGGGAAGACTGTCGCGCCGGGGCAGAAGGCGTGGCCGTGAATGGCATCAATGCCGAAGAGGAGGGGGATGCCGAGCCTGCTGTCGGCCGCCAGCTTTTGCAGGTCGCCGGTCGTCTCGCCCATCACGTGCAGGAACGAGCCGACGTGTTTCTCGCGCCACCACCGTTCAGGTTCCCATCGGCCATCCAACTGGCACATCTGGCCGACTTTTTCCTCCAGTGTCATACGACCCAGCAGATCCTCCACCCGTTCCTCGATCGGGCGTCGTGGGTCTTCATAGATGGTTTTCTCCGTCACCTGATTTCCTCCCTTCGTCAGCAGGTCTGGCCCTGCATTATAGTCCACAGGCCGCACTGGCACAAACGGAGCCGCCCGCGACCTCTGTGAGGCCACGGGCGGACGGTTGGCAATCGTGGGCCTATAGCTCAAGCGGGCACGTCGTCGAGCTCCAACCCGAGAGCCCGCCCAGCACGACGGTGAGGTTCTCCCACGGATGCCGCCATTCCGATGGCGCTTTATCCGCGCCCTCGCGCCGCAGCAGGCTGGCGGCGACCATCGAGCGCAAGCCACTGCCGCAGAAAATGTGAACGGGTCGATCTCGCGGTACGTCGCCCAGGTGGTGGGGCAGTTGGGTGAGGTGGATGTGGTGCGCGTCGGGAATGGGGCCGGCCGCCACTTCCTTGTCGCTGCGGACGTCGAGGATCCAGGGTTCCCCGCCCTCGTCCAGGGCGTGGCACAGCGCCTGCACGGTGATCGTGCGAAGGGACGCGCTCTTCTGCCCGGCCATGTGCCAGGCCAGCATCCCGCCCGCCAGGTTCCCGACCACGTCGTCGTAGCCCAGGCGGATCAGGTAGCGGACCACCTGGGTGGGGTCAGAGGTCTCATTGACCAGCAGGATGGGCCGGTCGTCGGGGAGGAACCATCCGGCGAACTTTGGCACGCCGTCCAGCCAGACCGAGAAAGCGCCCGGGACGTGTGCAGCGCCGAAGCCCAGCTCCAAGCGCGTGTCGAGCACGATCCCCTGCCGCGCTTTTTCGGCGAACTCGGATGGCGACAGGGGCGTGGGGATGGGCAGCGTGCCCAGTATCGGCGCACCCGCGGCGTTCCACTTCTCCATACGCTCGAAATAGGGGGGCTTTTCCAGTTTTTTGGCCACGTTGGCGATGAAGGCATCCCGGTCGGTGAACTGCAGTCTGGGGTTGAGCTTGCGCTCCAGCCCAAGGGTAGTCCAGTTCCGCTCGGCGATGGCCCCGCCGCAGGCAGAGCCGAAGCCGTGCGCCGGGCAGAGGATGACGTCGTCGCCCAGGGGCAGCAGCTTGTCGAAGATCGTATCGTACAGGTGCCCGGCCATCTCCGGGGCACGGTCCATCCCCAGGAAGTCCACGCGCCCGACGTCACCCGCGAAGAGCGCGTCCCCGGTGAAAACCATCCAGGGTGCGCCACTGGGTTCGAACAGCAGGTAGCTCATTGAGCCGGGGGTATGACCGGGAGAATGGATAGCCTGCATCTTCAGCCGGCCCACCTGCCACGTCTGGCCGTCCTCCACGGGCTGGCCGTATCCGTAGTCCAGTTGGGCATCGGCGTGCCAGATCTCGGCGCCGGTGCGGGCGGCGAGCTCGAGCGAGCCGGTCACGTAGTCCTCGTTGCGGTGGGTTTCCAGGATGGCGGCGATGCGCATTCCTTCCTGGGTCGCTGCTTGAATGTAGACGTCACAGTCACGGCGCGGGTCGATCACGAAGGCCGTGGTGCCGTCGCCGATGATGTAGGAATAGTGGGCCAGGCCCACGGATTCGATGCGTTCAAAGAGCATGTGTTTCCTCCGTATGCGTGTCTTGCGGTGTGCTCGCCCCATCCTACCTGCACGGTGGGGCGAGCGGTACTCTGACTAGCGTGGATTCTTGCCGGTCATGGTGGGGTTTTCAGGGTAGGCGCTCCACTCGGTGAAAGAGCCCTCGTAGATCTTGACCTTGGGGAACCCCAGGTACCACTTGAACAGGATGAACTCGTTGGTCGCCTCACGGCCGGTGCCGCAGGAACAGATGATGGTCTTATCCGGCGTGATGCCGTGCTGATCCAGAATCGCCTGAATCTCGGCGTCGGACTTGAGCAGGCGAGCGTTGTTGGGATCCATGAAGCTGGTCCATGGCACGTTGATCGCACCGGGGATGTGACCGGCCT
>Ga0180431_10008739_pt1 | contig 11572 bp, 6 predicted proteins | sample SS_ome_11_FD_132459 | JGI IMG/M metagenome (GOLD analysis project Ga0180431, IMG submission 132459) | Hypersaline lake sediment archaeal communities from the Salton Sea, California, USA - SS_1_MS_1 metaG | ecosystem: Environmental > Aquatic > Non-marine Saline and Alkaline > Hypersaline >...
TAAATATCGCGGTCAGAGAAAAAATGTGAATATAAATTATATTTCCATTTGGCTCAAATTCACTAATTATATCCGATTTAAGATGAATATCTGTTAACGGCTGTAAATAGTATTCCCAAGAGTTTCCTTTAGCAAACCAAGTTAAATCGCCCTCGAAAATATATTGTTTAATAAAATCGTTAAATTTAGCTTCTAATTGCTCAACAGGAAATCCTTTCTTTAATACGATGTATGTTCTGAAATCATTACTTTGCCAATCAATTTTTCTGCTATGGGGAAGCGACGCCATTGAGAGAAGCATGTCAAAATGAAAGTGCGAATTCCTTGGGATATTTTCTACAACTCCGGTTACATAAAGCTCATATTCATCAGCAAGAGTAATTACCTTCCCGATAGGATTCTCATCGCCAAAATATCGCTGTGCCGTTGCTTCCGAGATTACTATATCATTAGGTCTGTTTAGGACATTTCTTTTGTCACCCATAATGAGGTTAAAACTAAAGACATCAAAAAATGTTGAATCGGCAGGAAGAATGCTACTCTCCATGAAGATTTTATCTTCATATTGGCAGCTTGCATTAATGGGAAAACCCATTTTAACTGTCTGTTCAACTTCGGGGAAATCACTTTTCAGAGTAATGGGAAGAATGGCCGGAGTTTGAGTTTGGTCAATTAAAGTATTACTCACTTTTATACGTGAGCATATTCGATATATCCGATTCGCTTTGTCGTGAAACCGGTCATAGTTCAATTCATCCTGTACCCATAAGAGAATGAGAATACTGGCTGCCATTCCGACGGCAAGCCCTAAAATATTGATAAATGAATATCCCTTGTGTTTCTTGATGTTTCTCAAAGCGATTTTAAAGTAGTTATTAAGCATCACGATCCTCCATATCATCCGATTCAGCATGTATTTTAGTAAACATCCAATAACCTGAACCCAGTACCAAACCAACGCAAATAGACTTCCCCTCTCCATTGCAACAAAATGGAACGCCTCCTCCAAATCCCCGGTGATCAGGTAAGCTTCCTGATATTCGCTCATTCGCTCCAGGAACCATTTGGGTAATCGAGGAGGTCGATGTTGGTTTTGTATTTTCATCGGATTATTTATCAAAATGCATTCTGAGGAATTTCGGCCCATAAGTTTTCCTGAAGTTCTCGCGCCTTTCGAAGTGCCAGCATTCCGTCTTTGGTTAACGAATAATATACCTTCTGATAACCACCGCGCTCGGAAGTCGCTCCACCGCCCTTACGTGTACTCACGTGCCCCTTCTTCACCAGCTTATCCAATGTGTTGTACACCGTCCCGAACATCATCGAACTGCCGGTCAATTCTATAATTTTTTCTCGGATCTTCACACCATACGCTTCATCATCAAGGTGCCAGATTGCAATCAGGAAGATCTGCTCATTCAGAGTGAGTTTCTTCATTGCTATAACCTCATTTACTCGTTTTTTCGTACTATAAAAGAGTACGAAAAAAGCGTATAATTGTTTCCGAATATTTCGTTTTTAAAAAAATCCCCGTCACTTCGAAAGTGTCGGGGATTCTTTAAGAGTCTATTAATTAATATGATTATCTACGCTTCTGCCAACCGCTTGTACATCTCGTACCGTTTTCGAACGACTTCCTGGAATTCCGTCCAGTATCCGTTCACCTTGTCCGGGAACGTCTGCCTCAGTCCCGTGTACCGTGTCTCGCCCTCAAGAAATTCCTTCAGGGGCAGCTTCGGTTCTTTAGAATCGAGAATGAACGGATTCTTACCCTCTTTCTTGAGTTCGGGATTGTACCGGTACAGCATCCAGTAACCCGCGTCCACGGCCTTTTTCTCTTCCTGCTGGGTATAAGCCATGTCGAATCCATGATTGATGCACGGTGCATAGGCAATGATGATCGACGGTCCCTCATACGCTTCGGCCTCTGTAATTGCCTTGATCAGCTGATTCTTGTTGGCACCCATGGCCACGGATGCCACATACACGTACCCGTAACTCATCATCATCAGTCCCAGGTCTTTTTTCACGGTAGTCTTGCCCGCTTCCGCGAATTTGGCAACCGATCCCAAGGGCGTGGCTTTAGAAGCCTGGCCGCCGGTATTCGAGTAGACTTCCGTGTCCAGGACGAGTATGTTGAAGTCTTTCCCAGAAGCCATCACATGATCCAATCCGCCATAGCCGATGTCATAAGCCCAGCCGTCCCCGCCAAAGGCCCACACGCTCTTGGGCACGAAGTAATTCTCGAGCTCCTTGATCTTGGCCAGCACTCTCTTCTTGTCTCCACTGACTTTTGCCAATAGACCGGGCAGCATATCCTGAATTTTCTTCGCGTTTGCCTTGACGTCGTCCTCTTTCGTTTTCCATAATTCCTTGGCCTTGACCAAAACTTTTTTAAAGTCGCCGTTGATACCCATTTCCAGGGCCTTATCCACGTTATACAAAAGCTGCTTCCGGTTGGCGTTCACGGCAAGCCGCATGCCAAAACCGTACTCGGCGTTATCCTCAAAGAGCGAATTGGCCCAGGCCGGTCCGTGCCCGTTCTTGTTCGTCGTGTACGGAATCGACGGGAAATAAGCACCCCAGATGGAAGAACATCCCGTGGCATTGGCCACGATGAGACGATCACCGAAAAACTGCGTGATTAATTTAGCATAGGGTGTTTCTCCGCATCCTGCACATGCGCCGGAGAACTCCAGCAACGGTTGTTTGAACTGACTGCCCTTCACGGTCGTCAGTTTCACGGCGTTGCTCAAGACATCCTCGGGCAGGGATAGAAAGAAATTGACATTCTCGTTCTCGCCCGCGGCCCGTTCCTCTTCGATGGATTTCATGACCAGCGCTTCCTTGGGGCATTCGTTCACGCAGTCCATACAGCCAACACAGTCCTCGATGAAAACCTGGAGCTTGTAGTCGTATTTATCGCTATCCTTACCGATGGCCTTGATGGTCTTGAAGGATTTGGGCGCTTTTTTCAACAGACTGCGGTCGATGAGCTTGGGCCTGACCACGGCATGGGGGCAGACGAAAGAACATTGATTGCACTGAATGCAGTTCTCTTGAATCCAATGAGGAACCATCGGGGCGACACCGCGCTTCTCATATTGCGTCGTTCCCGAGGGTACAAATCCATCCAGGGGCATCTTGGACACCGGGATACCATCGCCCTTATCCCGCATGATGGGTTCCATCACAAATTTAACAAAATCATTGGCATCATCGGGAACAAGCTTCTTGACCTTTCGGTGTTTCGCAGGCAGTTTATCCGGAACTGGAATCTCGACCAGGGCCTCGGCTGCCTTGTCCACAGCCGCCCAGTTCATCTTGACAATCTCGTCCCCTCTCTTCCGGTACGTCTTGTCGATGGCCTTCTTGATGAGTTTGACGGCTTCGTCGCGAGGCATTACGTTGGAGATGATGAAGAATGCTGCCTGCATGACCGTGTTGATGCGTCCTCCAAGGCCCAGGCTTTGTGCGATCTCCAGAGCATTGATGTTGTAAAATTTGATCTTCTTCTCGATGATGGTCTTCTGCATGTCCTGGGTCAGATTCTCGAAGGCCTCCTCCTTGGACCAGTCCGAATTTAAGAGGAAGATGCCGCCTTCCTTGATTCCTTCTAGAATATCGTACCGACCGATAAACGCCGGATTGTGACAGGCGATAAAATCGGCGTTGTAAACCAGATACGGCGATTGAATGGGTGACTTGCCGAACCGGAGATGGCTGCGGGTGATACCTCCCGATTTCTTGGAATCGTACTGAAAATATCCCTGGGCAAACATGTCTGTGTTATCGCCGATGATCTTGATGGAATTTTTATTGGCTCCCACGGTACCGTCGGCTCCCAAACCCCAGAATTTACAAGCGATGGTTCCCTTGGGTTGCGTGTTGATATGTTCTTTGATTTCGACGGACGTGCCCGTCACATCGTCATCGATGCCCACGGTGAATCCATGAGTACATTTTCCGTTGAGATGGTCGAACACGGCGTTGACCATAGAGGGTGTAAACTCTTTGGAAGACAGACCGTATCGTCCGCCGATGATGGTGATGTCTTTTTTATCCTTCAATGCAGCAACCACATCGACGTACAGGGGTTCGCCGATGGAACCCGGCTCTTTGGTTCGGTCGAGCACGGCAATCTTCTTCACCGTACTGGGAATGGCCTTAACAAAATGCTCCACGGAGAAAGGTCTGTATAACCGTACCTTCACCAGACCCACTTTGGCACCCCGATTTGCATTCAGATAATTGATCGTTTCCTCAAGGGTCTCACAGCCGCTGCCCATGGCCACGATAATGCGTTCTGCATCAGGGGCACCCACATAATCGAAGAGGTGGTATTTCCGTCCTATCTTGGTGGCCAGCAGGTCCATGTATTCCTGCACGATGTCCGGAGCATCAATATAATACTTGTTCACCGTTTCCCGACCCTGAAAATACACGTCTGGATTCTGGGCACCCACTTTCACACCCGGCCTTTCGGGATTCAGCGCCCGGCTCCGGAATTCTTCCACATACTTCATATCGACCATTTCGGCCATCGTATCGTAATCGATGACTTCGATCTTCTGGATTTCGTGGGAGTTCCGGAATCCATCGAAGAAGTTGACGAACGCGATCTTTGATTTAATCGTGGCGAGATGTGAGACAATACCCAGGTCCATGATCTCCTGGATCGAGCCGGCAGCCATCAGGCCCCACCCCGTGTTTCTGGCAGACATCACATCGGAATGGTCGCCAAAAATCGACAGCGCCTGACAGGCCAACGACCGGGCGGAGACATGGAAAACCGCGGGAAGCATTTCACCCGCAATCTTGTGCATGTTGGGCAGCATCAGCATCAATCCCTGCGATGCCGTAAACGTCGTCGTAAAAGCACCCCCGGACAACGATCCATGCACGGCGCCGGCAGCACCCGCTTCAGACTGCATTTCGATGACATCAACGGTCTGACCAAAAATATTCTTACGATTGTTGGCCGCCCACGCATCGGCCAACTCTCCCATTCCTGACGAAGGCGTGATCGGATAAATGGCCGCTACATCACTGAATGCATAAGCCACGTGGGTTGCAGCCGTATTTCCGTCCATCGATTCTTTGTGAAACTTTTTCATGATGTCCTTCCTTGTCTAATTATATAATAATTTAATCATTTATGAAACTGTATCCTAAGACAAATAGTCTTTTAAAATAACATTTTATAACTCAAAAATCAATATATTTCACAGAAATTCGTACATGAATCTTAATTAGTCGTCCATGAGTCGTGTTGCCCGCTGTTTAACATGTGGAGCTGCATGGGTTGTTGGAAACAATCACGAGCTGACTGCATGCCCCGAAAGGCTAACCATGACATAAATAATCGATGGCTTTATGGAGACGCCTCATTACCCTCTCTCTACCGAGCACTTCCATCAATTCGAATATACCCGGGCTGGCCCCTGCACCTGTCAGGGCCAGACGCAAGGGATGGATCAGCTTGCCCGCCCCCACACCCAGCTTCTCGGCAAGCCCTCGGATGACTTGCTCCAATCCTTGGGCGTTCCAGGAGTCCACTGTTTGTAATTCGGTCTCCAGGTGTTTTAATCGTTCCTCAACACTCTCTTTTCGCCAATGCTTGTTGACTGCGTTTTCTTCGTACGCATCGGGATCCTGGAAGAAATAGCGACCTTTCTCGACGAAATCTCCCAGAGTCTTAACCCTTTCCTTCATCAGCCGGATGAAGCCGAGTATATAGTCCCGGCCGGATAGCATGAACGATTCATCTATCAATCCCCCCACCTTTAAATGGTCAATGACTGGGCCTACGAGCTCGTCTTCCGACATTCCGTAGATGTACTGCCCGTTCATCCACGTCAGCTTGGCCTCGTCCCACACGGCCGGATTCTTGGAGACACGATCCAGAGAAAAATGTTCGATCATCTCGTTGATGGACATGATCTCCCGGTCATCTCCCAAAGACCATCCCAGCAAAGCCAGAAAATTGATCATGGCCTGAGGTAGGTATCCGGCCTTCTTGTACTCCTCCACAGAAGTAGCCCCGTGTCTCTTAGAGAGCCGTTTCTTGTCGGGACCCAGAATCATCGGAAGATGGGCGAACACGGGGACTTCCCAATTCATGGCCTGATAGATAAGAATCTGTTTCGGTGTGTTGGAGAGATGATCGTCTCCCCGGATCACATGCGTGATGCCCATGTCATGATCATCCACAACCACGGCCATTTGATAGACGGGGGTATCGTCCGACCGGAGCAGAATGAAATCATCCATCTCCTTGTTCTGAACGGTAACGGTTCCCCGAACTGCGTCATCGAACGTGGTTTCGCCCTCGGGTACGTGGAAGCGGATCGCATAAGACATCCCGCGATTCAATCGATCCTGTACGTCGTCATCGGATAATCCAAGGCATCGACGATCGTATCGGTACTCCCCTGTCTCTTTTTGAGACTTTTCACGTTTCTCCCGAAGCTCCTCAGGAGAACAAAAGCACCGGTACGCCCATCCCGTCTCTACGAGTTTACGGCACACATCACGGTGACGATCCGTACAGGAGGACTGAGATACGGGTTCCTCATCCCAGTCAAGGTTCAGCCAACGGAGACTTCGGAAGATCGCTTCCGTCATCTCCGCGTCCGACCGCTCCAAATCCGTATCCTCGATTCGCAGGAGAAATTTCCCATTGTGATGACGGGCAAACAGGAAATTAAAAAAAGCGGTCCGTGCACCACCTACATGGAGATAACCGGTAGGACTTGGGGCAAACCGAACTCGCACTGGCTCTGCCTCATTCATACGATTCTGCCATCTATTCATTGAAGCACATAAAAAACCACGGAATAGCACGGAAACACACTGTCACTTCCTTTTCTGTGTTTTTCCGTGTCACTCCGTGGCAATTCAGCGGAGAGGGTGGGATTCGAACCCACGGTAGAGGTTTGTGCCCCTACAACCGCTTAGCAGGCGGCTGCCTTCAGCCAACTCGGCCACCTCTCCGTCATTATCTTTCTATTCGATTGGACCACAAAAGCCCGGGAGCCCAGCCGGTATCACCGTCGATTGTTCATCTCTCCCCTGCGGACTTCGTGCTCTTTAAGGTTCATGAACGCTCTAAGCTCGGACCAGCGGAGGGCGGGAGACTCGAACTCCCAAGGGCTTGCGCCCGGCGGTTTTCAAGACCGCTGCCTTACCAGTTAGGTCTAGCCCTCCAAAAGCGGTAAAATATACAAAATTTAAAAACTTGAATCAACTCTTTTATCGTGAGGACATGGAATGCATCCGATTATTATATAATTCCTTCGGATAAAACCGTATCTTTACAACGTGCTCTCTCCCGGGCTCTTTAAGATAGCATAAATATACTTATCGATGATCTTACCATCCTTGTATACGCTCTTTCTCAAACGTCCTTCCAGCTGAAAACCCGCTTTCTCCAGCACACATATCGAGGCCGGATTCCATTCGAAGACTTCTGCCCAAATCCGCACGATATCGAACTGAGAGAAGCCGTATTCCACGATGGCCCCAACGGCTGCCGTGGCAATGCCCTTTCCCCAGAAAGGTTCGCCCAGCCAGTACCCCAATTCCGCCGATTTCCTGGATACATCCTCCTTCACCTTCAGGGCGATTCCACCGATAGCCTCCTCTTGCGTGGCTATGGCGAAGTCGGTCTCGGGATGCTGATCCACGACACTTTGAAGGTAGGTATCGGCATCACTATCGGTATACGGATGGGGAAAATTATCACGAAGATTCAACCAGACTTTTCGGTTGTTTGCATATTTCACGATGGCTGGTTTATCCTCAAAAGACCAGCTTCTTATCCTCCAATCTCCGATATGAATTTCCACTTTCTTTCCGAAATTTTTAATACGGTTGAGCGATTATTTCAATTCTCTGAGCGTATCTATCATCAGGGATTGTCCAACATGCCTATCGGCGGACAAAGCCTATCGCCTTTTTTAATCCCTGTTACATATATTCAATAATACGCATCGTTTCTGGATAAACCGATATGATATCAATAATAAGAAATAAATTCTGTGCGAGCGATCTTCATAGTGACTTACTTATACACCATCCGCCTGAATAATCTTTACTTGAATCCCGGCTCGACCTCCTGAATGATTTTAAAATCTTTTGCGGAAAAGTTACTCTGAAGACAGAAACTCTACATGAAATATCCGCACACGTACCTAAGGATGCCAAAAACAATTTAAACCAGGCAGGAGCCGCATTATCTCCCCTCCTTGTGGAAACGGGTTGATCGGTCATGATTTTAAAATCCCTGAGTGTCGTTACGATTTTTCTGTTCCGTGGAAAGACGATTTCCACACGCATCATCGATAGTACCTCATTCGTCATCACCACGTAGTACGGCGAGTTTTGCGTCGATGAGATCTCGGTGTGACAAGTTCAGCATATCGGCCAACGAGTGCACCAGATAGTCCTCATGTCCGTCCAGTTTCCCATCCACAAAAACGATGCTCCACAACAACTCGACAATCCGTATCTTCTCTTCCCTGGAAAAATGCTCGTTGATCAATCTGGTAAAATGCCATAAGTCCAGGCTCGCATTCCTCTGTTTCTCGGCCTCTTCGGCCAGACGCTTGGCATGCGCTTCTGAGATGCCGTATTCATCCTTCAGAATCGTGAGAATCATCGCGCGTTCTTTTTCACTGAACTCATCGTCGATGTTCGCCATCTCTAGCAGCAGAGCACAGGCTGCCAAACGGACGTCCTGAGAATGGTCGTCGTCTGAGGATTCGCCCGACGTTTCTCCCAGTACATTTTTAAAAAAATCGATCATGATCCTTTTCCTCGACCATTGAGCATGGTGCACGTGACATTAAAAAAGAATACACCCCGTCCATGTGATCCGGTTTGGATGGAATTGATTATCCAGGCCAAACTGCTCCAAGAGACCCAAAACATCGATGGCCAGAGATTCGAGAGACATTCTCGCCTTATCCGGATAAAGGCACGGTTCATCGGTCTCAGCCCGACAGGGTTGGCATAACTGACAATTGCCGCCTATCAACCCCCAGACACGTTTGAAACCGGTATGTAGCGCCTCTGTCTCTAACTCAAGAACACGCTCGTGAAAATCCAGCATGGTCCGGTGCACACCCTCCCGATCCTGTTTTACGTCGAGTATCTCTGTGTGCAGAAAAAGAATGCCGTTCTTATAAGCCTTGAGTCGATTCCTGATATCCGATACAAAGCCCACATAGGGTGGACACGTGTAATTCTTGCCGTAATTCCCACATTTGTCCTCGACACAAAACGCCCGTATTCTTGCCTCAGGCACCAGCATTTCGGAATGAAAAGGCAGAAACGGTTCAAATCCCAAGCCCTTTGCGCTCAGACTGAGGCTATTGGGTAACTCTTTCACGATTTCCATGGACGGATTGGAGTACGACCGTTTCGCTCGACTTTTCGTATTCTCCATCCTCACATCACCTTATCCCCGGGTTTCTGCTGACCGTCGAGGGTGGCAATCGACATTCGATCTTCATCTCCCACGCCGGCAAGGATCATACCCTCCGAAACGCCGAATTTCATCTTGCGTGGCTTCAGATTGACCACCACGATGACCTGCTTTCCGACGAGTCTTTCAGGTTCAGGATAGGCCGAACGGATGCCCGCAAACACCTGCCTGCATCGATCCTCGCCAATATCCACCATCAGCCGGATGAGTTTATCGGCTCCCTCCACCAGATCGGCCTCCCTCACCAGGCCGACACGCAAGTCGACCTTGGAAAAATCATCGATGGTTATTTCATTCTCAACAGTCTTAGAACCGACCGGTTCTTTCCTTGCAGATTCAGAGTCTTTCATTTCTTTTGTCCGTTTTTGGTCTACCTCCCCTTGCAGGGCTTTCTCAATTTTGGCCCACGTATCCTTCAGGGATACCGTGCGGTTGAACACCAATTTTTTCTGCGAAGCATCGGGATCGACGCAGAAGTAACCCAACCGCTCGAACTGGAATCGATCCCCGGGACGCGCAGTGGCCAAACTCCGCTCCAGCCGGCAGGATGTCAACACTTCCAGTGATTCGGGATTCAGGAATGATTTCCAGTCCGCAACATCCTTCTCCTGGCTGGGATCCGGTACGTTGAGAAGGGCATCGTACAAACGAACCTCGGCCTCCAGGGAATTGGGCACTGAAATCCAATGCAGTGTCCCTCGCACCTTACGTCCGTCAGGAGAATCCCCTCCCCGGGTAGCAGGATCGTACGTGCAGTGAACCTCAACGATCTCACCGGTCTTGGGATCCTTCACGACGTCTGTACAGGTGATGAAATACGCATACCGGAGACGGACCTCCTGCCCTGGCGCCAGCCGGTAGTACTTCTTCGGCGGATCCTCCCGAAAATCGTCCTGTTCGATAAAAATCTCTCTGCCAAAGGATACCTTTCGCGTGCCCATCGAAGGGTCTTCGGGATTGTTGATGGCCTCCAACTCTTCCGTCTGCCCTTCCGGGTAGTTATCGATGATCACCTTTAATGGCCGGAGGACGGCCATCACGCGAGGTGCCTTCTTATTTAAATCTTCCCGCATACAATGCTCCAGCAGGGCCATGTCCACCATGCTATCCCGTTTGGCCACGCCGATCCGTTCGCAGAAGCTGCGAATCGCCTCCGGCGTATACCCGCGCCGCCGAAGACCCGAGATGGTGGGCATTCGTGGATCGTCCCATCCGGACACGTACCCTTCCCTGACGAGTTCCAGGAGCTTACGCTTGCTCATTACCGTATAGTTGAGGTTCAGACGAGCAAATTCGATTTGCTGGGGATGATAGACGCCAAGTTCATCCAGGAACCAATCGTAGAGAGGCCGGTGATCCTCGAACTCCAGCGTACAGATCGAATGGGTGATGCCTTCAATGGAATCTTCCAGTCCGTGGGCCCAGTCATACATCGGATAGATGCACCATTTGTCCCCAGTACGATGATGACTGGCACGCAGAATTCTGTACATCACCGGGTCGCGCATGTTCAGGTTGGGATGGGCCATATCGATCTTGGCCCGCAACGTCCGTGAACCATCGGGGAACTCACCGGCCCGCATGCGCCGAAACAGATCCAGGTTTTCTTCGATGGAACGATTCCAGTACGGACTCTCCCGACCTGGCTCTGTGAGGGTACCACGGTACTCGCGAATCTCCTCGGCTTTCAGGTCGCATACGTATGCCTTCCCTTTTTGTACGAGCTGCTCAGCGTATTCGTACATCTGATCGAAATAATCCGAGGCGTAGTAGAGCCGGTCTTCCCAATCGAAACCCAGCCAGCGTACATCATCGATGATGGATCCGACGTACTCGTCTTCTTCTTTAATCGGATTGGTATCGTCGAACCGCAGATTACACAGGCCGCCATAATCTTTAGCAAGACCAAAATTCAGGCAGATGGACTTGGCATGACCGATATGCAGATAACCGTTGGGTTCCGGGGGAAACCGTGTATGAACACGGCCATCATTCTTGTTGTTCTTCAGGTCCTCCTCGATGATGTTGCGAATAAAATTTGGCACTGGAGTGGAATCGTCATAACTCATGTTCGGGTCTCCA
>Ga0180431_10008741_pt1 | contig 11571 bp, 6 predicted proteins | sample SS_ome_11_FD_132459 | JGI IMG/M metagenome (GOLD analysis project Ga0180431, IMG submission 132459) | Hypersaline lake sediment archaeal communities from the Salton Sea, California, USA - SS_1_MS_1 metaG | ecosystem: Environmental > Aquatic > Non-marine Saline and Alkaline > Hypersaline >...
CTTCACCTCGCCGGTAACGTGGGGGATCATCTGGACGTCGCGGCCGAGGTATTCGCCGCGGCGTTCGCGCTCCAGAACGTTCCAAAAGATCTGGCCGTTGGTGGCGAAGTTGGCGCGGGTGAGGTCCTGGTCGAGCATCCGCTCGTAGGTGCCCAGGTCCATGTCGGTCTCCATGCCGTCGTCGAGCACGAAGACCTCGCCGTGGCGATACGGGTTGAGGGTGCCGGAATCGATGTTGAGGTAGCCTTCGAGCTTGATAGGGGCAACCCGCAACCCCTTATTCTGCAACAACTTAGCGAGGCTGGAGGCAAAGATGCCCTTGCCCAGCCCGCTCATTACCGTGCCGAACACAACAACATACTTTGTTCGGCCGGGCTGGTACCCGTCGGGCAACGGCGTGTAGAATTCGGTCTCTTCCGTCTGGTTGGCAACGTGACGGAGCAAATCGGAACCGGCCATGCGGGCCTTTCACGGTTCGGGGTTCGAGGCGTCGCGGTACCGCCGGACGAAGGCGGCGTAGTCCTCCGGCGTATCGACGCCGCCGGGGTGGGCGTCGGTCACGAGGACGAACATCCGCCGGCCGTCCTCCAGCCACCGGAGTTGTTCGAGCCGCTCCGTCCGCTCGAGCGGCGAGGGCGGAAGCACCGCGTAATCGCGCAGGGCTTCCGCCCGGTACGCGTAGATGCCGAAGTGCTTGAGGCGCGGGGCGACGCGGCCGTCCTCGCCGTCGCGGGCGTGCGGAATCGGGGCCCGCGAGAAATAGAGCGCGTCGCCGCGGGCATCCATAACCACCTTGACGGCGTTCGGGTCGTCCCACTCCTCCGGGTCGAGCGGGCCGGCGAGGGTGGCGGCCTGCATCGCCGGGTTCGCCTCGAGCGTCCGGACGAGCGCGTCGAGCAGCGACGGATCGAGTTCCGGCTCGTCGCCCTGGAAGTTGATGACGACGTCGGCGTCGGCGCAGGCCTCGGCGGCTTCGGCCACGCGGTTCGTGCCGCAGGGATGGTCCGGCGACGTCATAACGCACCGGCCCCCGAACGCCTCGACGGCGTCGCGGATGCGGTCGTCGTCGGTGGCCACGAGAACGGCATCGACGCGGCGGGCCCGGGCGGCCGCCTCGTAACAGTGCTGGATGAGCGGTTTGCCGGTGTCGGAAGCGAGAGGTTTCCCGGGGAAGCGTTTGGACCCGTATCGGGCGGGGATGACACAGATTGCCTTCATCCGTCTGACGCCACCAGGCGGCTCCGGAAAACAGGTCGGGCGAATGCCCCCTACGGGCGCGCCACCCTATCGCCGCGGGTCGGGGAAGTCAAGGCAAAGGTGACAAAGACGGTCCTTGGTCATTGGAACAGGCTGCGTGCAAGGCCGCGTGCTCCGGGAAGTCCTTCCGGTATCGGGCGACGAGGGCGTCCATGTCGTTCGGCACGATGTAGAGTTTGCCGCGGATGTGCTTCGTTTCGCCCGGCGCGAGGCCGCCGATGCGGAAGTCGCTGTGCAGGCACCGGATGACCCCCTGGAAGAGTTCCTGGTACGGGTGCCAGGCCGTGGCAAGGAGCAGGCGTCCGTCGCCGCTGCGGCAGCCGATCAGGCCACACGTGGGCCGATGCGGGTTCAGCGGCCGGGGATTCACGTCAGCGGCCTTCACGCCGGGCGCCGCCCACACCTGGCCGGGCGTGTACCGGGCCTCGGTGGCCCAGTCGTCCGTGGGCATCCACTGGAGCCGGCCCTGCTGGAACACGAACGAGCGGCGGATGTAGGCGTACTTGTCGTCGGTGTCGTCGGGCCCGCAGCCGGTGAACGTGCCGACGCGGATGCACGGCTGGGCCCAATGGGCGTCGGACGGCGTGTCGGTCGGGTTGCGGGCGGTGACGCGGAAGTCAACCGCGTCCCGCTCCGCGGTGATGACGTGGTCGACGACCACGCCGTCCGCGAGGGTGTCGCGGAGGCGAATCTCGCGGCCGTCGGCCGAGGCCGAAACGCACTCCGCCCGGTGTTTGATCACCGTGTGTTCAACCCAGTCGGTGGTGTGCGAGTTCGGGCGGCAATAGGCCTCGAGGTAGAGGATGTCGACCTTACCGCCCGGCAGATGGTTGCCGTGAACGGTCAGGATCCCATCTTTCCATGTAAGCGTGAGCGGCGGGGGCGGCGCGGCGGGTCTGTCTGCCGCGGCCTTGGCAGCCGCCTTCGCGTTGGCGGCCGGCAGGCGGACGCGGGCCAGGTAAATACTCGTCTTGCCCTCGTGGCTCGAGTAGTACGAGATCCAGAGGAGACCCTCGCGGGCCACAAGGCCGGCGTACGACGTGTCGCCGCCCGAGGGCAGGCGGAGACACTCGGTCAGCGTGCCCTGCTCCGCGTCGAGCCACTGGACGCTCGTCCGCGCACCGCCCTCGTAGCGGCGCGTGACGGCGACGAGGCGGCCGTCGGGCAGGCGGATGACGTTCGGCCCGCCCACGCGGACGCCAAGGTCCTTCCACGCCCACTCTTTGTATGGCGGGGCGGCGGAGCCGAGTTGGGCCGTGTGCGGCTTGCCGTCGCGCCGCAGCAGGCACAGGCACGTGTCGTCGGGCATGAAGCGAAGCGTGGCCTCGTTCGGATAACCGGCCTCGAACAGGCGCGGCACGAGGGGTGTGAACGTCCGGCCGTCGGCGCTGCGGTAGAGGCGGCCGGTGCGCTCGGCACCCTCGCGGCCGTAGCCGACCGTGTACGCCGCTCCGTCGTGCCAGGTGACCCGCCAGAGCCAGCGGTTGACCTCGCCGATGGGAGTGGCGTCGCCCCAGGTGCGGCCGTCGGCGGAACACCAGGCGAGCGTCCGGTGCTTCGTCTCGCCCTTCTTGCGATTGGCGGCCCCGGCGACGAGCATGAGCCGGCCGTCGGGGGTGCGCGAGATCTTCGGGTCCCTGAGGTCGGGCAGCGCGGGGTCGGGGGCCGTGAGGTGGGCAAGGGATTTCCACTCCCGGCCGTCATTGGACGCAATCACGCGTATCGACCCGTCGTGCGACACGTGACCCGCGCCCTCGCGGAACACGCAGAGCCACCGGCCGTTGTGGCGGACGAGGTCCGTGTAGGCGTTGTGCGGGGCAGCGTCCCAGATCTTGCGGACATCGACAAGTTCCGCCTCGGGAAACTCGGCCGCGGCGGCGGTCGACGCGACAAGCAGGACCCACAGGCCGGCAAGCACTTGGTGTCGCATGGTACCCTCCTATCATTCAGAGAACCCGTCTGCAATCGCTACTCCGGCACCGGCTCGGCCGGGCCGCGCCAGACCGACCCGCCGAACGTCGTCACGATAATCTCGTCCGTCGCCCGCGGGTCGAAGTGGACCCGCTGGACGTTCACGAACGGCAGCCGCGTAAACGGTTTCCAGGTGGCGCCGTCGTCGCGGCTGAGGTACAGGCCGGCCTCGCGGGCGCCCTCGGTCAGCGTCATGTAGATCCATTTGGGATGGCGGGGATGGTAGAAGGCCCCGAAGTGCTGGCGGTCCTTCCGGACGACTTTCGCCCAGGTGCGGCCGCCGTCCGTCGTGCGGTACAGTCCCCCCTCGGGCGGCCGGCCCTGGGCATCCGCTGCCGACAAGAGAATCGTGTCGGCCCGGCTTGGGTGCAGGGTGAAGTCCTTCGGCCAGCGGAGGTCCAGGCCCTCCGTGATCTCCGTCCACGTGTCGCCGCCGTCCGCGGAGCGGTACAGCCCCGCGCCTTCGGCCAGCCACGCCCCGCCCTGGCGCTTGGCCGTCACGAGGCAGAAGAGCGCGGCGTCGGCGCGCCGGGCCAGGCGGCAGCACCGCATGTTCTTCGGGTGCCCGAGGCCGCGGCTGGTCTTGCGCCACGTCCGGCCGCCGTCGGTTGAGCGGGACACGCCGTCCTCGAAGATCGAGGCCCACAGCGTCCGCCGGTCCCGCGGCGACGTGGGGTCCAGGATGACCGAGACGCACGGCCCTTCGGGCAGCGGGCACTTGGTCCAGGTGATGCCGAAGTCGTCGCTGCGGGCCACGCCGCCGCTCTTGTGAATGCCGTGCCGGCCCTGGATGATGTTGCCGTTCGGGATGTCGTGCGTGTTCGAGAACGCGCCCCACATCCGGCCGGGCACGGCGGGGTCGATCGCCAGTTCGTACACCGTGTTGTGCCACGGCAGGTCGTGGCCCTGCCAGGTCCACGTGCGGCCGGCGTCCAGGCTCCGGGCAAAGCCGATATCGGTGTAGCAGATGTAGTGGCGGTTCGGCTCGTGCGGGTCAATCTCGTAGTTCCACGTGCTCGTGACGACGAGCCCGTTGTTGAGCCAGGATGCATCCTTCCCCTTCGATGAGTTCGGCGCGGGCCGCGCGTGGCACACCTTCCAGAACCCGCCGCCGTCCTCCGTTCGCGACACGAACATGCCCGTGCACGTCATGACGACGTCCGGGTCGCCGGGGGCGGTGGCCATCGCGTTCGGCACGGACTGCCACCGCTGCCCGACGCCGCGCGTCAGCCAGTCGTGCTCGGCGTTGAACTCTCGGAACCGCGGGTCGGAAAAGAGGACGGCGCGCCACGACCGGCCGGCGTCGTCCGTCCGGTAGACCGTGCTGTGGTTCGGCGGCATATAACTCGTGCCGGCGCCGTAAGCGTAGGCGCGGTCAGGGTTTACGTCGTTGGTCGCAAGTTGCGGGTACTGCGGCAGGTCGCCGTTGGCCCACTTGCTGGAGCGGCGGGTCTGGGTGTTGATGGTTGGGTTCATCGCCCGGCGCCACGTGCCGGCGCCGTCGTCGGAAACGAACACGCCGCCCGCCAGCCGCCCGCCCTCCACCGTGCACGGCGCCGACGCGTACAGCCGCGTAACCTTGCCGCTGGACCCGCCCGCAAAGGCGATCAGGCGGCCGCCCGGCAGGCCGTGGCGTGCTGCCTCAAACGTTTCACACGGCGCGTCCGCGCGGAAGACGCCGTCCTCCGTGCCGACGAAGTACGCGCGGGCATCCGCCCCGCCGGGGCGCTGGGCGATGCCGAGAACGTGCCCGCTCACGCCGCGGGCCTGCCGCCACGTCCGGCCGTCGTCATCGGTCACCCACAGGCCGCGCTCCGTACCGACGAGGACGCGGCCGCGCACCTCGCGGTCGACATGGAGGAGTCGCGGCCTGGCGCGCCATGGCGGGCGGCCCTCCAGCCACGGGCGGAACGTTTCACCACCGTCCGCCGAGACGCGGAGTTCGGCCCCCCACCCGCTGGGCGCGAGGATGCGGTCGGCGTCGTGCGGGTCGAACGCGGCCGCACACACCGTGCACCCCCGGAGCTGACGGTGGTGGACCATCCGCCACGTCCGGCCGCCGTCCCGCGAGAGGTACGCCCCGCTCATGTCGCAGGCGATCGTGACGACGCGAGGGTCGTGCGGCGAAATGGAGAGGCGGTAAAGCGCCCCGCCGCCCGTCAGGCCCACCGGCCGCCAGGACGGCTCGGCCGCTTCGGCTCCCGACGCATAACCCAGGAAGCAGACGGCGGCGACGCAGGCAACGAAGATCGCGCGGCTCATGGCGACTCCTTCTTCACAAGGAACCGGCGGATGGTGGCGGCGGCTACGTCGTCGCACGCCTTCGGGGCGGCGTCCGCACCGGTATTCGTGCACACGACAACCGCGAAGTCGCGCTTCGGGGCGAGCCAGACGACGGCGTAGTTCATGCCGTTCGACCCGGCGTGCGTCAAGGCCGTGCCGCCCGCCCAGCCGCGCTCGGCCGTCCCCCACCCGAGGGCATACGTGCCGCCGAAGGGCGGCATGTGCAGGTGCTTCCATTGCGTGATCGCGAGCGGCGTCTTGCGGCCGCGGACCCCGTCGAGGTGGGCCTTGACGAACGCCGCCCACCCGCGGATCGACGCGTGGACCGTGCCGGCGGGCCCGATGGCCGGCGGGTTGTCGATCAGCGGCCCCGGCTCCAGCGGCGTGCGCTTGCCGTCGAAGACCTTGTGCTGCCACGGCTCCTCAATCCTGCCCGGCGAGCCCATGGCGCCGAATCCCGCCCGGTCCATCTTCAGGGGGTGGAAGAGATGTGTCCGCATGAGGTCTTCCCATGGCGTGCCGGTGACCGCCTCGCACGCGGCGCCGAGAACGGCGTAGCCCGCGTTGGAGTAGAGGAACGTGGTGCCCGGCTCGGCGGCGGGCTCCTGCGCGAGGATGCGGCGAACGTATTCCCGCCGCTGCGCCCGGGGCGACCCCGGCAGGCGGTGAACGCCGACGAAGTCCATGCCCTTGGGCCACGTTTCATTCGCCCCCGGCATCCCGCTGCGGTGTGCGGCGCACTGGCGAAGCGTTACCTTGCGGTACGCCGGGTGCATCCGAGGGGCGAGGTCGGGCAGCACCTCGGCCAGCGTTATGTCCCATCGCAGTTGCTTCCGCTCCACGAGCACCTGGACGAGCGTGGCGGTCATCGCCTTCGTGCACGAGCCGATGTGGAACCGGTCGTTGGCCGTGACGGCGGTGGCGTCGCCGCGCTTCCGCACGCCGACGGCGGCGTGGGCCTTGAGGTCACCGTCAACGATGACGGCAGCGGCAAGGGCCGGCACGTCATGCATTGCGCGGATGCGCTCCAATGTGGCGGCGAGGGCGTCGCCTGCGTCCTTTTCGCCATCCGGCTCAGCCGCCCGGCAGGAGGCCGTGTCGAAAGGCGTCCAGACGACCGCCAGAATGAGCAGCGAAAGGAGGCAGCGACGTGTCGGCATGGAGCCGTCTCCCAGAGTTGTTCGTGCGCGGCGGGTTTCCCGACCTGGCGCGCACAACGCATGGCCGCCACCCGCGATTGTACGGTTCGCCGCCGGCGCATCAACGAAACACAACGGCCCTTGGGCCGCCACACCCGGTCCGTTACAATGACGGCGTCGCGCCGCAGCCGGCGATGGGCAATCCCACCGGTAGATGCGGCGCCCCACTGGGTTCAACCCGTCGGCACACGAGGAGACACGCATGAAGCGACGCCACTTTCTACACACCGTGACCGGCGGTGCCGCGGTTCTCGCTGCCGCACGGACGAGCCGGTCGGCGGCCGCCGGCCAACGCGAGCGGCCGAACATCGTCCTCATCGTCATCGACGACCTCGGGTACCGCGACGTCTCGTTCAACGGGGGCGACATTCCGACGCCGGCCGTCGACCGCATCGCCCGCGAAGGCGTGAACCTGAAGCGGTTTTACGCGTGCCCGGTCTGCTCGCCGACGCGGGCGGGCCTGATGACGGGCCGCTGGCCGCTGCGGATGGGCATCATGCGGGCCGTCATCCCGCCGTGGCGGAAGTGGGGCCTCCCGCCGAAGGAGCAGACCCTCGCGGAACGGCTCGCGGGCGCCGGCTACGAGCGCCGTGCGATCGTCGGCAAGTGGCACCTCGGGCACTCCGACCGCAAGTACCACCCCTTGAACCAAGGGTTCACGTATTTTTATGGCCATTATAACGGGGCCATCGATTACTGGACGCACGAACGCGAGGGCGAAACCGACTGGCACCGCAACTGGGAAACCGTTCACGAGGAAGGCTACACGACCGACCTCCTCGCCGACGACGCCTGCCGCTTCCTCCGCGAGTGCCCGAAGGAGAAGCCGTTCCTTCTGTACCTGCCGTTCAACGCCGTCCACACGCCGCTCCAGGCGCCGGAGGCGGACATCGCCCGCTTCGCGCACGTCAAGGACAAGCGCCGGCGCATCTACTCGGCCATGGTAGCCGCCATGGACCGGGCCGTCGGCAAGGTGCTGGACGCGCTGGACGCGCGCGGCCTCTCGGAGAACACGTTCGTCCTCTTCTTCGCGGACAACGGCGGCGTCGCGCAGTTCTCCGACAACGGGCCGCTCCGGGCAGGCAAGGCAACCGTGTACGAGGGCGGCATTCGGGTGTGCGCCGCCGCCCGGTGGCCTGCGGGCGGCATCGCCGGCGGCAAGACCGTCGACGGCCTTATGGGGTACATCGACGTGCATCCCACCGTCAAGCGCCTCGCGGGACTGGCCGACGCCCCGGACCCGAACCCCCTCGACGGCGTCGACGTGCTGGACGTGATGCGCGGCACGGCCGAGGCGCCGCAGCGTCCGTGGTTCAGTTACATCCAACAGGGCGGGCCGACTGAACGCCTCTCGGTGATCGACCGGCCATACAAACTCGTCGTCCACGGGCCGGGCATCCTCTCGGAGAACGCCCGAGAGACGAGCAAGGCAGAACTGTTCAACCTGGCCGAGGATCCACGCGAGCAGACCGATATCAGCGGCAAGCACCCGGACCTCGTTCACCGCCTCTGGAAGGCCCTGCGGACGTTCCGCACGTGGAAGATCGACGGCGTCCCGGAGTACGGCGAAGGGCGGAAAGGCTTCAAGGCACCGAAGGACTGGATCATCCCGGAGTGACCTGCCAAGGTAGACACCTTATACCAGATGAAGGCCCGTCCCAATGCAAGAGATGTCAGGGAGACGCCCATGAAACGCCGAACCTTCTTGTACGCGGCCTGCGGAGGCGCGTGCCTCGCCGCCGGTCACGTCACCGGTTGTGCCGTCGGCGCCGACCGCCCTGCCCGCCGTCGCCCGAACATCGTGCTCATCGCCGCCGACGACCTCGGATACGGGCACCTGGGCTGTTACGGCCAGGAGAAGATCCGCACACCGCACATTGATCGGATGGCCCGTGGGGGGATGCGGTTTACCGACTTCTATGCAGGTTTTACGGTGTGCGCGCCGTCGCGGAGCGTGCTGATGACGGGGCTGCATCACGGTCACACGCCCGTGCGGTCAAACTCCGGGAGTTCGTCGCTCCGGGCCGACGAGACGACCATCGCCGAGGTGCTCCACCGGGCCGGCTACACGACGGGAGGCTTCGGCAAGTGGGGGCTCGGCATCCAGGGCACGCCCGGGCATCCGAACCGCAAAGGGTTCGACACCTTCTATGGCTTCTACCACCAGGTGCACGCGCACTTCTACTATCCGTACTGGATCTGGCACAACGACAAGAAGATGCCGCTGCCCGGCAACGAAGACGGCAAGCGCGAGCAGTACGTGGAAGACGTGCTGCACGGCAAGGCGATGGCCTTCATCCGATCTTCCGCGACGCGGTCGCAGCCGTTCTTCTGCTACATCCCCTCGATCGTGCCGCACGTGGAACTGGCCGTTCCGGAAGAGTCGGTCCGGCCATACCGCGGCAAGGTCCCCGCCAAGACGATCAATGACCCGCGAAAGGGCTACATCGGCAGCGACGACGCCTACGCCGTGTACGCGGGGATGATCAGCCGGCTCGACCGGCACGTGGGCGAGGTCCTGTCGCTGATCGACGAGCTGGGCATCGCGGAGGAAACACTCGTCCTCTTCACCAGCGATAACGGTCCCCAAGGCGGCCCATGGAAGCCGCTGGCCGACTTCTTCAACGGCGCCGGCCCGCTGAGCGGCACCAAAGGCACGTTGCTCGAAGGCGGCATTCGCGTGCCGCTCGTCGCCCGCTGGCGGGGACACATCGAGCCCGGGACCGTGAGCGACCACGTCGGCGGATTCCAGGACATGATGCCGACGTTCGCGGAACTCGCCGGCGCCGAGCCGCCGAAAACGGACGGCCTTTCCATCGTGCCGACGCTGCTGGGCCGGCCCGGCCAGAAGGAGCACGCGTACCTCTATTGGGGCAGCCCGAAGCGGACGCAGGCCGTCCGCATGGGGCGGTTCAAGGGCCTTCAGGTCGGCAAGGAGCCATGGAGGCTGTACGACTTGGATCGCGATCCGGCCGAGCAGACGGACGTCGCCTCGGCACATGCGGCGGTCGTGGCGGAGATTGGCGCAGCTGCCGATGAGGCATACAGCCCGCCGCGCGAACAGTTCGGCGGCACGCGGGTGGGCATTCGCGATTTCGTGAGCGGGCCCCGCATCACGGAGAAGAACGCCCGGTAGTCCGGCGGGCTGCGCGCAGGCGACGCGCCGTGAGTCGGTCCGCGCTGGAGAAAGCCCACCAATGACCCACAGGGAAATCACGGTTGCCCTCGTTGTCGCGGCCGCCCTGAATGCGGCGGTCGGCGCCACTGCCCTCGCCCAGCAGATCGGCTCGTGGGGCGACCAGGGCGACGGCACGTACCGCAACCCCATCCTGAACGCCGACTACCCCGACGTCGACGTCGAGCGGCACGGCGACACGTACTACATGATCAGCAGCAAGCAGCACATGGCCCCGGGCATGGTCATCCTTGAATCGCGGGACATGGTCAACTGGACGACCATCGGCCACGTGTGGCCCCGGCTGTCGTGGGACCCGAAGTACAACGGGGAGAAGATGGCTGGCTACAGCTTCGGCGTGTGGGCCGGCGACCTCGCGTACCACGACGGCCGGTGGTACTGCTACCAGATCGACACGACGAACGGCCTGTATATGTCCAGTGCCGAGGACATCCTCGGGCCCTGGACCGAGCCGCACCTCATGCTCGCCCGGACCCGCTGGACCGACCCGGCCGTTTTCTGGGACGACGAGGCCCGGCAGGCGTACCTCATCGGCAACTACGGCAACGTCAAGGGCAAGGGGAACGAACTGCGGCTGTTCAAGATGAGCCCGGACGGCCGCGAACTCCTCGACGACGGGGTGCCGATTCACTACGGCACGGGTGCCGAGGCCGCCAAGATTTATCGGCACGACGGCCGGTGGTACATCTTCTTCGCCCAATGGTTCCGGCCCGACCCCCGCCGGCCCAAGGATCCGAACGCCAGCACCGGCGACCGCAAGCAGATGGTCATGCGCTCCAGGACCGACAGTATCTACGGGCCGTACGAGACGCGGGTCGTGTACGAACGCGGCAACGGGGTGATCCGCAGCTCGAGCCAAGGCGCCCTGATGCAAGCGCCCGACGGCTCGTGGTGGTACACGCATCAACTGATTCAGAACATCCCTTCACCATTCCAGGGCCGGCCGCAGATGCTCCAGCCGGTCAAATGGGTCGACGGCTGGCCCGAGGTCGGCCTTGACTCGGACGGTGACGGCGTCGGCGAACCGGTCCTCCGGCACAAGAAACCGATCGCCGGCTTCCCGCTGACGGCCCCGCCGACGGACGACGCCTTCGCGGCCCCGTCGCTCGGCCATCAGTGGGAGTGGAACCACAACCCGCGCGACACGCACGGGTCGCTCACAGAGCGGCCGGGGTGGCTGCGACTGAAGGCGTCCGTCCCCGTCGGCAAGGGCGGCTTCTGGAACGCCTGCAACACGCTGAGCCAGCGCCTCATGGGCACGACCACCGGCGAGGCGACTGCCAGGTTTGACCTCTCGGCCGTGGAGCCCGGCCAGCGGGCCGGCTTCGTTCGTTTCGGCGGCGTGTACCATCTGCTCGGCGTGCACGTGGAGGACGACGGCACGCGCCGGCTCTTCTTCAACGGCAACGGCAAGGTAACGGCGGGGCCCCGGCTCGCGTCGGACCTCCTGTGGATTCGCACCGTCAACGAGGGCAACGAGGCGCGGTTCCTGTGGTCGACCGACGGCGAGACGTTCGCCGCGTTCGGCCCCGCGTTCACGCTGAAGTTCGGCCGGTGGACGGGCGACCGGCTCGGCTTCTTCTGCTGGAACGACACGCGCGAAGCCGGCCACGTGGATATCGATTGGTTCCACTTCACGTACGACGGCCCGAAACCGGCCGCGAA
>Ga0180431_10008742_pt1 | contig 11569 bp, 7 predicted proteins | sample SS_ome_11_FD_132459 | JGI IMG/M metagenome (GOLD analysis project Ga0180431, IMG submission 132459) | Hypersaline lake sediment archaeal communities from the Salton Sea, California, USA - SS_1_MS_1 metaG | ecosystem: Environmental > Aquatic > Non-marine Saline and Alkaline > Hypersaline >...
TGGACCTTAACAGCCAAGACACCATCAACCACGTTTGCAAAATTTTCCGTGATCGATTCAGCGGTAATGATTTCGAAAGTACCTCCCACCGCAACGCGTTGCTCGAAACGGTTGGTATAGCCCACCAACAGATCGCCGCCCAGCTTGGCCGGACCGCTCACCGCCAATCGGTCGTAGTCGCCCGGTTCGGCGCCGCCTAATTGAATCAGCGTACGCGGATCGCCCCAGTACTGACTATACTCACCGTTGGGATCGATCACCCAGAAATCCGTAAAATTCATCTGACTGATCTGGTCAAATCCCGGCGCCACGGCGCCACCGTAGTGGGTAAAGGGGGGCGCGTATTTGTTGACCGCATACACGCCGCCGTCCATGTAGAAGTTCCCAGCCCCCGTGATCTCGTTCAGTGCCAGCACACCGTTGGCATCCAGGATATAGGTCCCATTATTGATCGCCAGGGTCTTGCCTGTGGTCGTGGTGACGAGTCCGCCGTCTTGATAGACCTCCGTTTCGTTATCCAACCGGAAATTGTACTTATCGTCGATCGTCAAGGTCCCGCCGCTGATGTTCACCACGTCGTTCTTGAAGTCAAAGTGGGAGCCGGTGACATTAACGGTGCAGTTGTCCTGGAAGTTGAAGGTGTTACGCATGTTCTTGTCCGCGTTCATGCGTGCGTTCATATTGAAGGTCGCATTGTCCTTGAAAGTGATCGTACCGTTCTGTTTCCAATTGGTGGCCGTGCCATTGCCCGGGGTCATCTCTCCTTTTGATCCGTCCACGGTAAAGACTGAATTTCCACCACAGGCGATCTCACTGACATTTGTCCCTTCCAGGCGGAGTTCGTTGACCGCAAACTGGGCATTTCCTTCCATGGTGAAATACAACTCGCAGCCGCTGTAATGCCCGAGATAACTGCGCCCATTCAGCGCCGTGACTTGCGCGTCACCGGTTAGCAAGATGTCGGCCCGTCCCTTACGTGCCCATTCCAAGTTCTCGGCGGTAATGGTCCCGGCGCAGGTCAGTACGCCATCTGAATCGGCATTGTTGCGTGCGATCTCGAAGGCTTTGCTCAGGGTTAACGAACCGTTAGCCGTGATGTCCAGCCAGCCGTAGCTGCCGGCGTTGTGCCCCAGCCACAGCCCCTGGCCCACCGCTTCGCCGTCAATCAGGGCGATGCTGCCCAAGGGGGCACCCGCCCGCTGATCGAAGACGATCTGATCCACGTCTGTGGGCACGACTCCGAGGCTCCAATTCGCCGGATCGAGCCAATCGCCATAACCCGGATCAGCAGGGTCGCCGGACTGAGAAAGACCTACCCATTGGTTTTCTGCCGCCTGCAAAACTCCGCCACTGGCAACCAAGACTGCCAATATGATCCCTATAAGACTTGCTACCTTACACATCGGATTCCTCCTACGTAATTGATAGAATGTCCATTTACTTCCTGTGTCCTCCGTACCAAAACAGTTCCCATCCGTCACTCGTCACCCCGGCATTGAAAAGTTCCTGGGGCGCGCGACCGGGATCCATGGGATACTCGGTAAAGCGTCTGCCCTCCACATGCCCGTCAAAGAAGAGAATGTTCGCCCGACCATCCGTGTATACGGCCGTTCGTGCACCGGTCGCGCCGGTTCCGCCGGCAATCAGGTCCTTCATCTCGGTGCCGTAGTGGAAGAAACTGGGCAGGTACCAGGAGTTGCCGTCGACCGCACCGAAGAAACGCTGGTCCTGAGGGTTCCGCAAACCAAAAAAGTAGCCGGTGTCCACAAAGAACAGGGTGTAGGACGGGTGTTTCGCATCGGACATTGTGTGCAGCCGTCCCTTATCGTCCCCACTCGGTATAATGCGGTCTACCCTGCCATCACCATCTTGATCCTCCGTCTTGTACCAGGTCGTCCAACGGTTGATAGCAAAGGTCCGGCGGTACAGATCGCTCTTGACCTTCATGACGCGCACGCCCGCCTCGCAGGTATAAGGCCACTTCATGCTCCGCATGAATTCGACCTGATCTCCCTGGCCCTGGTAGCCGATGTACCGGCGCAGGCTCCATTCCCAGGCCCCCGGCCCTCCGGGGATCTTGCCGTCATTGTCCTCGCAGTACATGGTCATGGCAAAGCCTACCGTGCGCAGCCGGGACCGGCACTCGACGAACCAGGCCTGTTTCCGCGCCCGCGACAGGGCCGGCATCAGAATCGCCATCAGAAGAGCGATCACCGAAATGACCACCAGCAACTCAATGAGCGTAAAGGCCGGCCTGCGTCTCTGCGACATCCGGCGTTCCCTTTCTTTCAATCCGCAATGGTTCATTCAACGTTCCCGACACAAGGCTGCCATCTAATCCCCCGCATTCGCGCCGGCAGGTTTCGGGGAGATCAGCAATTCCAGTCCCACATTGTCCGCATAGTGCCCGTCGAACTCTGGAAAACTCGGATCGTTAAAAACGTCCTCCACCGCACGGATCTGCAGGCTCACGTAGTCGGTCCCCTGCGGCAGCAACAATCGCACCTCGCATCTCTGCCACGTCGAGGGATCGCCGTCGGTCAATATTTCCGCCTCGGAGCGCCCCAATCGGAAGGGCTCTCGTTGCGACCACATCTGTCCTGTCATGTGGGGGCCGCCTTGCATGGCGTGAATCCCCACCCCCAGGCAGCCGTCGGTCAATGCGTCGCCGGCGACACGGTTGAAATGCGCCCACGCATGAACGGTCACTTGACCGGCCGCTATCGCGTCCGACATGTCCCGCACATCGACAATCTGGAACTGCTGGGAGGCAGCGGTGCGACTCAGGTCAGGTCCTTCCGCCGGCACATTCGTGGCAATGAACTTCAGCATACGGTTGCCGGCCATGGGAGCAATCCCCTCGTCGGCGCCGACGAGGACGCTGGGATCGCCGCTCCAGCACGCCTCCTCGGTTGGCATGCCGTCGGTCCCCGGCCTTGAGCCATCCTCAAAACCGCCATCCACCAGACGCGCTACCTCCTGACTCGGCTCGGGAAAACGAATCACGCCCGGCCGAATGTGCGCCGGTTTGGCATCGCCGCGATTGATACGCACGGCGCTGAGTTCGTGCGCCCGATAGTCCGCGCCGTCGTCGCTCTCCAGCGAGATGTCAACCATGCCTGAGAACACTTCCATCTCGGTCGTGCCCGACTCATCGACCCGCACGCCGAAGCGCGTGCCACGGTCCACCAGCTTCACCGCCGGCGTCTCAACGGCAAAGCCAGCCGCCTCGGGCCCCGCGATGGCCCCCAGATTACCGTATTCGAGAGCCACACGGTTCGTAGACAACAAGTTCAATCGCGCCGGGCCCTCCACCACGATCACTGCACCATCAAACAGCTCCAATTCGACCAGCCCCGAATGGACCGTAAAGTCACCCTGCCTTATTCTGGTTCCGACTTTCCGGGTGAGACTATCTCCTTCCCATTCAGCCTCCACCGCCTCCTTCAGCAGGGCCACGTACGGCCGAATCGAGTCCTGCCGCGCGGACTCGTTCTTACGTAGAACCAGGCCCAACAGCATGCCCGCGACAATCAGAAGGGCCGCCGCCAGACAACGGCGATGCACAAAGCGTCGCAGGAAGTCGCGCGTCGGTCCCGCTTGTGTGGAATCGCCATCCGTTCCTCGCCTGGCGTTGCACGTTTCGCATGGCTCTTGTACCTCTGAAACACCGAGAGGGAGGTCCATACTGTCATCGCTCTTGCACAGATGCCATTTCAGCATCCCGTGCACCTTCATATGATCCACAAAGAGATGTCGTGCGGCCGGATCGGCCTTCAACAGGGCGGCCAACTCACGGTGCTCGGCGGCAGAGATGTCCCCCTCAATCACAGCTTCCAGCAATTCCTGCAGGCGGCGTTGAGACTCCATCTCAAGTATCCTCCGATGATAGGTTACCCTGCATGCACACTCGCAGCGCGTCCCTGATGCGGTACATGGCAAACTTCAAGGCGCCGACAGAACGTTGAACCTTCCGGGCCAAGTCCTTCAGCGGTGTTCCTTCGTAATAGCGCTCGTGCAAGAGCGCTTTTTGTTTCAGATCGAGTTTGTCAATGCAGTGTCGCAGCGTGCGGAGTTCCGTCTCGAAGTTCTCGCTCTCCCGCTGAATCCCTGCGGACAACTGTTCCAGGAGTTCCGTATCGAAACAGAGCCAGTCCTGTCGTTTCCTTTTCTTGTAGAAAGCCAGGATCTGAAAATAGGCGATCTTGTAGGCCCAGGCATTGAAGTTTGTCTCGTGCTGGAAATCGCCCATCTTCTGCCACAGAACGAGATTCGTTTCCTGGAGCACATCATCGGCACCCCGCCCATTGGGCATCAACGTGCGAATGTACGCGTAGATTCGCGGTTGAGACGCGGCAATCAACGCAACGTACTGGGCCTGTTCTTCCTGATTCATACGCACCATGCCCTTCGCGATACCTAACTATAGCCGAAAAAGAGCCCGGGTTAGCAGATTTTGGGAAATTCCGTCTCGCTTAGTTGGCGGCGAAGTGCAATACCCTCATGGCGTGGCCGGTACTGCGTTCATTCTTGTTCGCACTGATCCGCAGGGCAAGTGTATGCTCTCCCGCCTCCAGGTCGGCATCGAAGACCACGGCACGGGGATAATGCAGGCCCGTGCTGAAGCGATGAAACAGGTCGAAGGGCGTGTACGGCCCGCCGTCGACACTTGCCTCCACGATGCCCGCATCGGGGCCGGCCAGAACGTACGCCCCAATGGCCGTGCCGTCAAAGTCCAGGGTCATCTCGGCGCCGGGCGTATCGGCACAGAGCAGTCTGTCACGAACGAACCGCGAACGGCAGGTTCCCTTGAGACTTGGCCAATCAGGCACCTTGACCCTCATGGCGGAGATGATCTCGGCCTCGTCCGGGGCGATCAGACGTCCACGGTAGTAGCTGTTCTTGTCGAGAGCGTTCGCGGGCATTCGGTGGACTATCGGTCCGGCATCGCCAGGCAGCGGCTGCGCCCACACCTTCCACATCAGGCGGTCGATCATCGCCGCGCAGATCGCGTTGCCCTCTGGTTTGGGATGTGTGCCGCCGAATTGTTCCCACGTCAACGTGCCTGCGGTGATGCGATCCGCGACCTCTTTGGCAAGGTTGATCGTGGGGACCTGGTAGTATTCGGCCACTTCCCGATGGGCGTCCACGGAAAGAGGCACTTTTCCGGCCTGCCATATTTCGAGCATCTCGGGGTTCACGAAGTAGGTGATGACAATGTCGCTACAGGGATTGTGCAGCCGCGTGTGACGAACGATACCCTCCATGCCACGGATGCACTCCCTGCGCAGGTGGCGGGCGTCCTGATCGTCGTTGACCGCAAACTCGATGAAGAACATATCCACCGGTCCTTTGCGCAAGACATCGTCGTGAAGGCGAAAAGCGCCGGTCGTTGAACACGTCGAGGAGATACCGGCTGCGGTAAAAGTAAACTCGGTCTCGGGGAAACGCCGCCTCAAGATGTCCATGACCAGGGGGCGATACCCTTTCATCTCGGTGATCGAACCGCCGATGAAGGCCACGTGCCCCTTCTTCTCTCGTTCAAACCGCATGCGGGCGTTCTGGAAGTGTCCACGCAGGTGGACGTTGGCACCGGACGAAGCGGCGGCCTGGTCGTGCGAAAAAGCAATTGGCACACCCATGGTCAGCCACAATACGATCCCAACGGCAAGACGCGGCCTATGGGACATCAACGTGCGAATGTACGCGCACGTGTGCGGTTGAAGCGCAACCACGAACCGCGCATGCAAGGCTTGTCGTTCTTGATCCATACCTGTCTCCTTTTTCCCCGTACTGTAATACAGCCGGTTCGAATCCATGTCAAACCGGCCCATCCCGGACCAGCCAATTGACACCCCGGAACGCAGATACATAGAATGCCCTTCGATCCAGAAACAGTGTGTGATACGTGGTTATACTTTGACATCTCGAAGGTCGAAGCGACCGGATGAAGCATCAGGATACCATTTTGGAACTGAGGGACGTTTCGAAAGGCTTCCCCGGGGTCAGAGCCCTGGATGGAGCGAGCCATTGGCGGGTGTCATCCCGCCAATGCCTGGAACTTCTGCGACTCGCGAGACTTCCGCCCGCTCGGGCGCGGACCCCCGGCGCTACTTGCCAGCCAGGCGAAGGACGGCGCCGTCGCGTGTCACAACAAACAGGCACCTTTGTGCCGCAGCCATACCGTCGAATGTGGGGGTAACTTCGAGAGGATAGTGCGCCGGGTCGCGGCCGCCCCAGGAAACGGGTCTGGTCTGCAACCGTTGGCGCGGCAAATTCCATCTGGAGATGCACTGGTGGCATGCGGTTCACTTTGCCCTGTGGAACCGCATTGAATTGCTGGAGCGAAGCCTGCCCTGGTACGAGTCGATTCTGTCCAGGGCTGAGGCCACCGCGCGGCTTCAGGGCTACGAAGGCGCGCTGGCCCAAGATGGTCGGCCCCAAGGGACGCGAGAGCCCGAGCCGCGCTGGGGTGTTCCTGATCTGGCAGCCGCACCCCATATACTACGCCGAACTGTGCTATCGTGCGCATGGGGACCGGGGAACGCTGGAACGCTATCGGGAGGTGGTCTTCAAGACCGCCGAGTTCATGGCCTCCTATCCGGCATGGGATGCAGACGGGCAGCGCTATGTCCTCGGTCCGGCGTTGATCCCGGCCCAGGAAAGCTATGGCTCGGATCGGGCACGCAATCTCAACCCGACATTTGAACTGGCGTACTGGCATTGGGCTCTGGACACAGCCCAGAAGTGGCGGCAGCGCCTTGGTCTGGAGCGTGAGCCGAAATGGGATCACGTCATGCAGCGCCTGTCCAGGCCGTTCATGGATGCGCCGAAGAATCGCTACCTGACGAATGGGCACAACCACCAGTCCGGACGTCTGCCGTTGTATCTGCCGGGCAATGGCGGATTGTTGACGGCCGTCGCCATGATGGCCGGGGGCTGGGATGGCTGTCCCAGGCGGCCCGCGCCGGGCTTTCCAGACAACGGGCAATGGAACATCCGCTTCGAAGGGCTACGGCGCATGCCCTGAGCGCCGAGCTACTGCCTGGAGGGTTGTGGACCGCCGTTTGGAACGATAGTATGTACCGATGACGTCGGGCTTCGCAAGCTTGAGAACAACAAGAGCATGCTGTCTGAAGGCGCCCGACGATAGAAACGGACTCGTATAAGGAGATAGGTGTGATAGAAGTGCGGAGCTTCTTGATGGTGTGCCTGGCTATCGCCGGCACGACGGCTGCGGCCGCGTTGGGACAACCGGCGTCGTTGCTTGTCCTTGACCGAGACACCTTTCAGCATCACGTTGATTTCTTCAACACGATGGAACCCGAGCGGATCGTCAATCACGTTGCGAATCGCGAGTCCTGGGCGTGGATGAAGGAGAACATTCCCTTCTTCGAGTGTCCTGACAAGAGCTTCGAGCAGATCTATTACTATCGCTGGTGGACGTTCCGCAAGCATCTGAAACTCACGCCGGACGGCTTCGTCTTCACGGAGTTTTTGGACGAGGTCGGCCACGCCGGCAAGTACAATACCATAAGCTGCGCCTTGGGCCACCACATCTACGAAGGCACGTGGCTGCATGACAAGCGGTACCTCGACGATACTATCCGGTTCTGGTACACGGGCCACGAGGGCGGCCTGCAGCCGCATTTTCATAAGTACAGCAACTGGGGGACGTGGGCCGCATACCGTCGGTCCCTGGTGAATCGGGACAAGGCGTTCCTGGTGGGCCTGCTGGATGCCTTCCTGGGCGACCATGAGGCGTGGGTGGGCGAGCAGGGCCTGGAGAACGGGCTGCTCTGGCAATACGACACGCGGGACGGCATGGAGGAATCAATCAGCGGGTCGCGTCGGGACAGAAATACTCGACCTCCTTTGAATAGCTACATGTATGCCAGCGCCGTAGCGATATCACGCGTGGCGGAGATGGCGGGTCGCAGCGAGCTCGCGCAGGAGTATGCGCGGAGGGCAACTCGATTGCGAGCGCTCGTCCACGAGCTGATGTGGGACGAAGAGGCCAAGTTCTTCAAGGTGCGATTTCCAAACGGCGAGCTTGCAGAGGTCCGCGAAGAGATTGGATTCATACCGTGGTATTTCGATTTGCCGGAGTCCGGGCACGAACGAGCCTGGCTGCAGTTGCTCGATCGGCAGGGGTTTAAGGCGCCGATGGGAATCACGACGGCCGAACGCAGGCATCCCGACTTTCGGACTCACGGCGTCGGGACGTGTGAATGGGATGGGGCGGTCTGGCCCTATGCGACGAGCCAGACATTGGTGGGGTTGGCTAACGTTATTCGCAGCTATCAACAGCCATACGTGACCAAAGCTGATTACTATGACGCGCTGCTCACCTATGCCCGGTCGCACCGATATCGCGGCAAACCATATATTGGGGAGTACCTTGACGAGAAGAACGGCACGTGGCTGAAGCCCGATTCGGACCGGAGTCGGTACTACAACCACTCTACCTTTTGTGACCTGGTGATCAGCGGCCTGGTCGGACTCGTGCCGCGGGAAGACAGAGTGGTCCTGGTGGACCCCTTGTTTCCTGCCGAAACCTGGGATTGGTTCTGTCTCGACAACGTGCTTTACCACGGGTGCATTCTTACTATCCTGTGGGACCGTGATGGCGATAAATACGATAGAGGAAAAGGCCTGCGCGTCTTCGCTGATGACATGGAGATTGCCACGGCGAGCGAATTGACACGTGTGACAGGAAGGCTTCCTTGATTTGTGCCGAGAATGCTGCTATGGAAGGTAGCCGGCACGCAACAAATCCGGCAAGAGGTGACCAGATGAAGGACAGACATGCTATGATTCCGACTACAATTTCATGTGCCGCAAGCCGCCGCTGGCGGGTGTTGTTCTGCCTGTTGCTTCTCGGGGGCGCGGGCGGCCGGTTGCTGGCCGGGTGGGAGCAGGTCGACGGGATACTCGCCCGGATTCAGGCGCCGCGATTCCCGGACCGGGATTTTGCGGTCACTGACTACGGTGCCGTCGCCGATGGGCAGACGGATTGCACCGGAGCCTTCTCTTCGGCGATAGCGGCTGCACACAAGGCGGGCGGCGGCCGTGTCATCGTTCCCCCCGGCACCTTCTGCTGCGGCCCGATTCATTTGAAGAGCAACGTGAACCTGCATCTCTCCAAGGGTGCGGTCATTCAATTCTCGGTGGATCCCAACGCGTATCTTCCGGTGGTGTACACGAGGTTTGAGGGCGTCGAGTGCCTGGCCCGCTCGCCTCTGGTGTATGCCTGCGAACAGGAGAATATCGCCATCACGGGCGAGGGCACGCTGGATGGGCAGGCCAGCGATGAGAACTGGTGGCGGTGGAAAAGGACCCAGGGCGATGACGTCGAGGCCTTGCGGAATCAGGGTGAATCCGCCGTGCCGGTACGACAGCGAGTATACGGCCGCGACGCGAAGTTGAGGCCCAACATGATTCAGCCGTACAAGTGCCGAAACATCCTCATCGAAGGGGTAACGATCAGGAATTCACCCATGTGGCATATCCACCCCGTGCTGTCCAGCAACATCACAGTCCGGAACGTCAGAATCGTCGGCCATGGACCCAACAACGACGGCTGCAATCCGGAGTCGTGTCGCGACGTTCTCATCGAGGGCTGTTACTTTGACACGGGGGACGATTGCATCGCCATCAAATCGGGCAGAAACAACGACGGCCGCCGGGTGAACGTGCCGACGGAGAATGTTGTCATTCGTAACTGCGAGATGAGTGACGGGCACGGCGGGGTGGTGATCGGCAGTGAGATGACGGGCGGTGCCCGGAACATCTTTGCCGAAAACTGCACGATGGACAGTCCGAACCTGGACCGGGCCCTGCGGATCAAGACCAATTCGGTGCGGGGAGGCACGGTTGAGAATGTCTACTTGAGAGACATCACGGTAGGTCAGGTTGCCGAGGCGGTGGTGAAGATCAACTTCTTGTATGGCGAAGGCGACGTCGGCGACTATACGCCAACCGTCAGGAACATCTTCCTGGAGCGCGTCACCAGCAGGAAGAGCAAGTACGCGCTGTCCATTTCCGGCTACGATCGTTCTCCTATAACCAACGTGCATCTGGCAAACTGCACCTTTGAAAATGTTGACAAGCCCAACCGGCTCGTTGGAGTGGAGGGCTTGGTCTGGGACAATGTGACGATCAACGGCAAGCCGGTCCGGTCTACGAAGTGAGAGCCTCCTGCCCAGCGACGCTTCGAGCAAGAGAATCGATTTTCATGATTCAGCTTTCCGTTGGGCTTGATGTCCGGTAGTTATGCAAGGAAGGTCGCCATGAAGCAAAACGCTGTGAAGCGACGTTGTCTCTTGCTTGCTCACGCTACGGTGGTCCTGTTGGCCGGCACTCTCTGGGCCCAGCGGAGCGTGCAGAGTTTCAATCGCGACTGGCGTTTTGCCCAAGGCGAGCAGGGCGAGCAAGTCCTGCAAATGGGCTTTGATGACGCCGGATGGGAAAGGGTGCGCCTGCCGCACGACTGCGCGATTTCGGGCCCGTTCCATCCAGAGGAGAACGGCTATGCCGGCAAGCTGCCCTGGAGGGGGGAAGGCTGGTACCGAAAGACGTTCACACTGGATCGGGCCGAAGCGGGGCGGCGCGTGTACTTCGACTTCGACGGTGTGATGGCCTTCCCCAAAGTCTACGTCAACGGGCAGTTGGCCGGACAATGGGATTATGGCTACATGTCGTTTCGCGTCGATGCCACGCCCCACGTGAAATTCGGGGCCGAGAACGTAATCGCCGTGCACGTGGACACGCGGAATCACGGCACGCGCTGGTATCCCGGCGCCGGGATCTATCGCAAGGTGACGATGACGATCTGCGCGCCTGTGCACGTAGGCCACTGGGGAACGTTCGTGACCACGCCGGAGGTAGGTAGGGAATCCGCAACGGTTCGGGTCCGCTCAGTCGTCGAGAATCATGGCGACATGGAGGCTGGGGTGGCGATCGAGGTGGCCCTGTTGAATCCGCAGGGCAAATCAATCGCGTCGAGTGCGCAAAGCTCTACGGTGCCGCCCGGCGGCACGCGAGAGGTAATGCAATCGTTTGCCGTTGCAGACCCCCAGCGGTGGGATATCGAGAGCCCAAAGCTGTATACAGCCAGAACGATTGTTCGCAGGGGCGATAAGGCTGTGGACACGGAGGAGACCACCTTTGGCATTCGAACGTTCCGCTTTACCGCCGCCGACGGATTCCATCTCAACAATCGGCGGGTCCAGCTCTACGGCGTGAACCTGCATCATGACCATGGGCCTCTCGGTGCGGCGTTCTACCGCCGCGCGATGGAGCGGCAACTCGAGATCATGCGGGACATGGGAGTCAACGCCGTTCGCACCAGCCACAATCCGCCGGCGCCGGAGCTGCTGGACTTGTGCGACCGGATGGGCTTCGTCGTCTGGGATGAAGCCTTCGACAAATGGGACGATAAGGCCGACCGTGTTCAAGGTGAACCACCGCTGGAGCCATACGGCGAGAAGCAGATTCGCAATCTGGTCCTGCGCGACCGGAACCACCCGAGCATCGTCGTCTGGTCCATCGGCAACGAGATTGGCAA
>Ga0180431_10008743_pt1 | contig 11569 bp, 9 predicted proteins | sample SS_ome_11_FD_132459 | JGI IMG/M metagenome (GOLD analysis project Ga0180431, IMG submission 132459) | Hypersaline lake sediment archaeal communities from the Salton Sea, California, USA - SS_1_MS_1 metaG | ecosystem: Environmental > Aquatic > Non-marine Saline and Alkaline > Hypersaline >...
CGCAGAGCCGAAGCTTTCCAGCAGGCCGGGCAGAAAGGTCTCCAGCCCGGCGTGGGGAAGTTCCTGCCGGGGGATCAACCCCTCGGTGTAGCCCCTCCAGAAAGGGGGAGAGGAAATCGGTTCGCCTGCTGATCACGTGCAGAGGCACGGAGCGGGGCTTGTTCTTGCCGGTGATCCCGCTGTAGGGCTGGTGATCCCCGACAACAGTGATCACCGCATCGTTGAACAGTACGAAAGTAAATACGCTATCATCTACAACCGATTCCGTATCGAACGGATGACCTAGGTGGTTGAGAAGTTCATTCTTTGCGGGCTGAGCCCCTTCGGTCTACTCAAGGTGCATCGCCCGCATCCAGCCCGCAGGGTGAAACCATGCACCAATCCCGAATGCAAATTCGAGTACTTCCGTCCATTTCCCTGTAAGTCCTTCTACTTCTGTCTACCCTGTTCGCAGAAACGGACGCTCCTGTCCGAAAACAGGCTTCTGAACATTCAGCATGTTGCCCACACGGCCGCAAACACGAGTATCCCAGCGAATTTCTTCATAGGCCTCTGCCTCAGGTTGATTTCTTTTATCAAATGCCCTGGGTGCAGGAGCGCAAGAAAACCTTTACATGAGAGGACGTCACTCGGGCGGCATCCGGAATCCCTGCTCCGCAAAGTGGGGATCGAATCGGTAAGGAAAATCAGGCAGGGGACAGGGGGTGGGTAGCGAACCCACCCCAAGGCTCTTGAGTAGCATCTGCACAGCAGAATAAGCCCGGTTCCGCAGGTTCTTTGGCGAATCCGGGCCGTTTTTTTCTTCCGAAACACGCTGAAGGAATTCAGCACTGAACTGCAGCCATTCGGAGTTTAGGTACGGCTTTGATAATAGCATGATACTGGGAGTCGAGCCCCTTCACTGTCACTGGTGGGCATGTCGACATTTGCAGCACTTGAATTGTCCCAAGGCCGGGGCTATCATCAGACAGGTTTTACCTATATCGAGAGCAACTATTTGGTTTGTACGGGTAGCAACGCCGAGGTGCGTTCATGTCCCGAGAAAGTTTGGAGGATAAGCGTGGAAACCGACGTTCGTCCGACAGCAGTACGCCTGTATTTCCTGCCGGTGAAGAACCGCATCCCCCTCAAGTTCGGTCCCGAAATCACTACTCAAGGAACAGTGGTGCGGGCCTGCATGACGGTTTCCGATTCCGACCGACGCAGTGCAGAAGGTTGGGGGGAAACACCGCTGGCGGCGACCTGGGTGTGGCCCGGAAGCCTCTCCTACGAATACCGGGACGGGGTTCTCCGGCAATTTTGCCTGCATTTGGCCGAGGCCTGGGATGGATTTGACGAATTGGGCCATCCGATGGAGGTTGGCCATGCTTTCGTCGCGCGTGTTCTGCCGCAGCTGCTCGCCCGATTCAATGCCGAGCGCAAGGAGCAGGATCCTCTGCCCTGGCTCGGAGCCTTGGTGTGCACATCCGCCTTCGATATGGCTCTGCACGATGCGTACGGCCGGCTGCATGATCTGCCGGTGTACGAGACCTACAACTCCGATTTTATGAACCGCGATCTGTCTGCCTTCCTCGAGCCCGAGTCCGGTCCGGGGATAGAGTTCGCGGGTTTGTATCCACAGGATTTCCTGAAGCGACCGGCCCCGGCAAAACTGCCGGCCTGGCATCTGGTCGGAGGAACGGATCTGCTTTCCGACAATGAGCGAACCGGAGAGGAACCGGACGACGGTTATCCGGTGGTGCTTCCTGACTGGATCCGCCGCGACGGGCTAACCTGCCTCAAGGTCAAACTGCGGGGCAACGATTCTACATGGGACTACCAGAGACTGGTGCGAGTGGGGCGCATCGGACGGGAGCTTGGAGTGATCTGGTTGACCGCCGATTTTAACTGCACCGTGCGGAAACCATCCTACGTTAACGAGATCTTGGATCGTCTGCTGGCTGACGAGCCCATGATTCACCAGATGCTGCTCTATGTGGAGCAGCCGTTTCCCTACGACCTGGAGACAAACCAAATCGACGTACACAGTGTGTCGGCCCGCAAACCCCTGTTCATGGATGAGAGCGCCCACGACTGGAAGCTGGTACGCCTTGGCCGCCGCCTGGGTTGGAGCGGGGTCGCCCTCAAGACCTGCAAGACCCAAACCGGAGCCCTGTTGAGCCTCTGCTGGGCCAAGGCTCACGGCATGACCCTGATGGTCCAGGATCTGACAAATCCGATGCTGGCCCAAATCCCTCACCTTCTGCTTGCGGCGCACGCCGGAACGATCAAGGGCGTGGAAACGAACTCGATGCAGTTTTATCCCGAGGCCTCCCTGCCTGAAGCCAAGGTCCACCCGGGCCTGTATCAAAGACGGGATGGGGCAGTGGATTTGTCGAGCATCCGCGGCCCAGGGTTTGGCTACCGGGTGGAGGAGATCCACCGCCAGTTACCGCAACCCGCCTACGGGTAGGAGCCGGCGGCCACCTTCGGCCAAGGCGGGTGATACAAGATAGCGTACACCACGAGGTAAGTGTTCAGGTTGACAGGACCATTCCACCGCTCTAAAATATTCGCGGGATGAGGGCTTCAGCAGTTTCCATAACGAAATCAATCATCCGGTTCTTTGTTAAGCATTACACAAAGCTGATCTCCCTGGCCGCCTTCCTCGTCCTCTGGCAGTTGGTCATTACTGTTTTCGGGATCAAAGAGTTCATCATTCCTTCGCCCCTGGCCACATTTTCAACCCTCTTCGTCCCGGACATCGCGCAGCGCTATAACTGGCTGCTGCATATCCGCACAACGATCTCCGAAGTATTGATCAGCTTCGTCGTAACGGCGGCCACCGGAGTATTTGTAGCCCTGCTGATGACCTGGTCCAGAGCTCTACGCCGAGTCATCACACCGGTCTTGACGCTGCTGAACTCACTACCCAAGATCGCCTTCGCTCCGCTGTTCTTGATCTGGTTCGGTTACGGCGTGGTGCCCAACGTTATTATCGCCGTGCTGATTGCTTTTTTCCCGGTGGTTATCAACACCGCCACGGGTTTGAACGCGGTGGAGGAGGACCTTCTGGATCTGGTACACTACCTGCACGCCAGCAAATTGCAGGTATTTCTCAAGATTCGTATTCCCAACTCTCTACCGTACATCTTCTCAGGATTCAAGATCTCTACGACCCTGTGTGTGGTTGGAGCTATCGTGGGTGAGTTTGTAGCCTCTGCACGTGGCCTGGGCTATCTGCTGAAGGATGCTCAGGCCATGATCGACTCCCCACCCATGTTCGCCAGTCTGATCCTGGTCTCGGTTTTCGGTTTGTCCCTCTTTGGTGCAATCTCGATCCTGGAACGTGTCGCCATGCCGTGGCAGGTACGGGACGAGGTGTCATGATGCTGCGACCGTTACAGCAGGAGCCCAGAGGATTGTTGAAAACGCTGAGGAAGCATTCCCCTTCTGTTTTTGTCGTACTTGCGATACTGCTGGTGTGGCAGGCCGCGGTGTCTATTTTTTCCATTCCGGAGTACGTTCTGCCTTCACCCATTACCTCGCTCGGGCACCTGTTCATTCGCCAGACCGACGCTTTCTACAACTGGAAAGTTCAGATCGGCACCACCGTATCGGAGGTGCTGATCAGCTTCGCCGTAACCGCGGCCGCCGGTATAATCCTGGCCATCTTGATCGCCTGGTCACAATGGCTGCGTAATCTGATAATGCCGTTTTTCATTTTCGTGAACTCCCTGCCTTTGATCGCTATCGCACCGATCATCCTGCTTTGGTTCGGATACGGGCTGTTCACGAATATCTTAATCGCCTTTCTGGTCAGTTTTTTCCCCGTGATCATCAACACAACCACGGGGCTGAGCGAGGTCGACGATGACCTTATCGACCTGGTGCGGTACCTCAAGGCCAGCAAGTGGCAGATCTTCATCAAAATCCGTATTCCCAACTCTCTGCCTTACATTTTTTCCGGGTTGAAGATCGCCTCCACCATGTGTGTAGTGGGGGCAATCGTGGGAGAGTTCGTGGCATCCGACCGGGGATTGGGCTACATCATCATTAATTCGCAGTTCACGATGGACACGCCACCGATCTTTGCCGCCCTTATCGTTGTCTCACTCCTGGGGGTGGCATTGTTCGCAGTCGTGTCGCTTGCAGAGAGAATTGTCATGCCGTGGCACCAGGTAGAAACCATGGCTGTATAGCAGATGCAAGTGAATCTCACGGGCTGTCAGCCCGTTTTCGAAGATCTATAGAGGAGGTGTTTTATGATTGCGAGAGGTAAAAAAGTGCTGCTGATCGTCGCCGTGCTTATCCTGTTCGCTTTGACGGCCTGGGCCGGCGGTGAAACCGAGATGCAGAAGGTGAACTTCCAGCTCAACTGGAAGATCACGGGAGACCACTCCCCGTATTACGTGGCCCAGGAAAAGGGCTGGTTTGCCGAAGAGGGACTGGATGTCAACATTATCATCGGCCAGGGATCCGGCTACACGGTCCAGGCTGTGGATACGGGCAAGGCCGAATTGGGCATCTCTGATGCTCCGGTTCCCATTAAAGGACGGGCACAGGGTGCAAAGGTGAAAATCGTGGGAATCGTATTCGACAAGCATCCCAACTGCATGTACTTCTGGAAGGACAGCGGTATCACCAAACCCGAGGACATTGCCGGCAGAACGGTGGCGGTCCCGGCCGCTGACGGACACAAGGTGATGTGGCCCGCTTTCGCCCGTTTGATAGGAGTCGACCCCGACTCTGTCGATTTTGTCAACATTGAGCCCGCAGCCAAGGTGGCTGCTCTGGCCTCGAAAAACGCCGATGCTGTTTTCGAACTGTACACGGGCAAACCCTTCATGGAAAAAGCGATTCCGCCTGAACAGCTGGGGTACTTCATCTGGGCCGACTATGGCTTCAATGCCTACGCTCATTCGATCATCGCCCGGGATGATGTCATCGAGGAAAACCCGGAACTGGTCCGGAAGTTCCTCAAAGCCGCCTACCGCGGTTGGGACTTTACACTCAAGAATCCGGAAGAAGCCATCGCCATTCTGGCCAAGTACCACCCCATCAACGAGGACGACTACGTGGCCAACCTGAAGGTGGTCATGGATTTCTTCAAGACCGACCGGTACAAGAAATTCGGTATCGGCTACATCGATCCGGATCGGCTGGAGACCACCATCGAGCTGGTGCGGAAATACCAGGGCGTGGACATTCCCTTCGAGCCGGAAGAGATGTACACCTCTGAGTTCCTGCCCAAGCCGATGTACAAGTACAACTGGTAGAACAACTCGTAGAACGCTGAAGCCCGGGGCGGGCGCATCTGTCCGTCCCGGGTCGATTATGCTCTGCGCCGGGAAAGGGATGCCTGTGGCTGAAAAAAAACCACTTCTGTCGATCCGGAAGCTGAAAAAAGTCTACACCACTCGTGATGGGGATCTCGAAGCGCTGGGCAGCGTCAGCTTCGACGTTTTCCCGGGGGAATTCGTGACGATCGTCGGACCTTCGGGATGCGGGAAAACCACCCTCCTTAAGATCGTGGCAGGGCTGCTGGAGAAAAGTGCCGGATCCATAGATGTCGATAGGGAGCAGTTCGATCCCACCCGGGAGGTTGGATTCGTGTTTCAGAAGGCGCTGCTCCTGCACTGGCGCCGAATCCTGGACAACGTGCTGCTTCCCGTCGAAATACTGAAAATGGATCGCACCGCGCAAAAAAAGAAAGCCGAGGATCTGCTCGAACTGGTGGGGCTGAAAGGCTTCGAACGCAGCTATCCAAAAGAGCTTTCCGGAGGAATGCAGCAGCGCGTCTCCATAGCTCGAGCCCTGATACACGACCCGAAGCTTTTACTCATGGACGAGCCGTTTGGAGCCCTGGACGCGCTTACCAGGGAGCGTATGAATCTGGAGCTGTTGCGCATCTGGCAAGAGGCTAAAAAAACCGTCCTGTTCGTGACTCACGGTATCAGCGAGGCCGTTTTTCTTTCCGACCGCGTGATCGTGCTGTCGGCCCGTCCTTCCCGGATGATCAAGGCGCTCGACATAAACCTGCCCCGGCCCCGAAACCTGGAAGTCAGGACTTCTCCGAAGTTCGGGAAGTACAGCCTGGAAATCTACAACCTTCTCGAGATTATCTAGCTATGAAAGATCAAAAACAATCGCTCTTGGGTGTCGGGATCCGCGGAGCGGGTCAGGTCTCCTACGAGCACGCCCGGGCCGTGGCAGCGAATCCGCATCTGTTCCTTGCGGCGGTCTGCAGTCGCAGGGTGGAGAGTGCGCAAGCCCTGGCAACAAGAGCCGGCGAACTCGGAGCCTGCCTTGAGGGTGATCGGGCACGGAAAGCCAAAGTGTATGAGCATTATGAAGACATGCTGAGCGATCCCGCGGTGGACATCGTCTCTGTATGCATGCCCAATTACCTGCACGCGCGCGAGGCCGTCACCGCCTTCGAAGCGGGCAAACACCTGATCCTGGAGAAGCCGCCGGCCATAACCTTTGAAGAGCTGGAGACGCTGCGCGCTGCTGCGCGGCGGGCCCGCGGCCGCTCGGTGGTCAGCTTCGTGTCCCGTTGGCACCCGATGGTTCGAAACCTCAAGGCGTTGTTGGAAAAGAATGCCATCGGGGAGATCTACTATACGGAAGTGGACTACTGGCACGGTATCAAGCCGACTTTTTCCAGCTATCCCTGGATCCGGAAGAAGGAGTTTGCCGGGGGGGCGATGATAACGGGGGGCTGTCATGCCGCAGACCTGGCTCGGTACTTCAAGGGGGAGGTGGTAGAGGTCAGCGCCTTCCGCTGCCGAAACCGTGAAGACTTCGACTATCCCACCACTCTGGTCGCTTCGGTGCGCTTCGCCGATGAAACCGTGGGTAAGCTGTCTGCATCACTCGACGGACTCGCCTTTCCGTATCAGATGAACATAGATTTACTGGGTTCGGATGGAGCAATTCGGGATAACCGGATCTACTCGAAGCTGCTCTTCCCCGAGCAGGACGACTTCGTAACCATAGCCACCCCCACGATCAACACCGGAGCCGTAGCTCATCACCCCTTCAAACAGGAGATCGATAACCTTGTGGAAAATATCCTCGACGACACTCCCGTGCTGTCCGATGTGCTGGACGCCTGCAATTCTATAGCCATCTCCTTAGCCATCGAGAAGTCCGCCGCCGAAGGCAAACCGGTAGCTGTGCCCGTGGAACCTCGATGAGCTCCGTGTATAAGAGCAACGGCGTGAGAAGGTTCTTATGACCAAGCATGTACTAGCCGAAATGTCCAGTCCGGAGTTTCGGAAGGCGCTTGAAGAGACCGACACCGTTCTGCTGCCTGTGGCTTCGACCGAAGTTCTTGGCGACCGTGGACCCCTGGGAGCGGATACGTTTGTAGCGGATGATGTGGCTCGTAAGGTAGCCTCACAAACGGACTGTTTCGTGGCCCCGACTGTCCCCGTGGGGGAGGCAAGCGATTTGCGCTTCTGGCCCGGAACCATCTGGATCGACGGCGAGCTGCTGGGGCGGCTTTACCTGGAGATATGTAGTTCTTTGGTGTGCCACGGGATTCGCCGGATCCTGTTTCTGAATACGCACCTCGGAAACCTGAGGTCGGTGGACTACTGCGGCCGGGCCCTGCGCCGCCGCGGCGTGCTTGCCGCTCAGGTGGACTGGTGGCGGGTGGCTTTTGCCTGCGGAGAGGACCTGGTGGAGTCTACGGAAAGTCCGAAGGGTCATGGAGGGGAAATTCTCGCGAGTGTGGTACTGGCGGCCAGCCCCGTTGCGGTGGATTTCACACGGGTGCGCGCGGAGGCGCCTAAAAAAGCAGCCTATTTCCATGCCAAAGGAAGTTCCGTGGGCGGCGGCCCTTTCTACACCTATCCCGACTTCCGGGATTTTACAGCTTCAGGGGGTTGGGGCGATCCCGCCAAGGGGACGGCGGAGAAAGGTCGGATCATTATCGAGCGGGCGGTGGAGCGAATCACCGATTTCGTTTTGGAATTTAAAATACAGCCTCTGCCGGAGATGCGTCCCGATCTGTAGCTGATGCTGTCACCTACGAACATCCTTTCCTACGACACGGTCCCCACTCTACCTCCCTGTCTGCTTCGGGGGATGAGTACGTCCCTGCGACATTCCTTATCCTACCAAAAGCCATGTTTCTCGTCTAGTTCCTGGATTATTCGATAGCGGCGGAAGGCTCGCCCGAAACCGGATCTGCGGAGCCGAAGCTTTCCAGCAGGCCGGGCAGAAAGGTCTCCAGCCCGGCATGGGGGAGCTCCTGATCGGGGATCAACCCTTCGGTGTAGCCCCGATCCAGAAAGGGGGAGAGGGAATCGGTTCGCCTGCTGATCACGTGCAGAGGCACGGAGCGGGGCTTGTTCTTGCCGGTGATCCCGCTGTAGGGCTGGTGATCCCCGACAACAATGATCAACGCATCCCCCTCCACGAAGTTGCTCAGGTACTCGCGAATCAGCTCGAGCTCATAGGCCATGGCCGCCACGTAGCCTTCGGCTCCGGCTGTCTGGTTTCCCGGTTTGATGGGAAGCACTTCTACCGAATCCTCCAGATGGTAGATGCTCCCGTCTCCGATCTGGGACCAGTCCTCGAAGAGCTTTGGTATCATGTTGAAGGGGTAGTGGCTGGAGATCATCACGTACTGGATAAAAAGCGGTTGGTCGGCCTCCAGCACCTCGTTTCGATGAATGAAATCCAGAACGTACTGGTCGGTCATCGGCGCCCACTTCAGATTCGGACCGGCGTAGTCGAAATCCTTGTAGTAGTACTTCCGCTCGAAACGATAGAACTCCCCCTCCGGCCAGGCGTAGGTGGTTGCCGGCATGGCCACCACGGTCCGGTAGCCGATCTCATTGAAGAACTGGGCGATGGGTTTGACATCGGAATCGTGCAGCAATTCGTAAGCCGCTTCGTTTTCGATACGAACCCCCGTGGCCAAGGTGGAATCAGCCAGCCAGGAGTTGCCGCCGAAGGCGGGGGAATCCAGGAAGGTGGAGGCTATCCGAAATCCCGCCTGGAGGAGCCGGTCCTGGCACGCCTGAAGCTTCGGTTCGACCAGGTTGAAGTGCACCGGCTCGGAGTAGAGGGTATAGCCGTAGGATTCGACGATGAACAGATACACGTCCGCCCCTTGAAGTCCCTCCAACGGACGCATCACCCGGCTTGAGTCCTGGACCTGCCTGCTGAAAGCCTCCTGCTGCTCCTCGACGAACTGTTCCTTTTTTGCTATCTTTTCCGTTTCTTCAGCCATTCGTGGCAGCGCAGTATTGGCGGTAAAACGAACCGGACCGGCCAGATCCAGCACCAGCAGCACAATCAGCAGAAGCAAAAAACCGTATCGTACGATCCGGTTCTGAAACCCCTGCCTCAGATAGTGAAATCCCGCGTACAATCCGATACCCAATCCACCCAGTCCGGCGATCAGGAGGATCAGGCCGGGATAGAACAGCCAGGCGGGCATCGTATCCCGCAGCAGGGCGTAGAGGTCCGGTAGATAGGTTATGTCGGTGAACAGCTCGAAGGACCGGTTGAAAAACAGGGGGATCAAGGCATCCGCGGCTTGAAAGCTCAGGACGGTCACACCTAGAAGCGCCAGTACGCCCGCCAATACGGAAAAACCGGGAAGAGCCGCCCAGGTGTAGAGGCAGACCGCCAAGGCGAGCAGCGCCGCATCCAGGGAGGGGGAAAACAGTCGGCCCGCCCATCCCGCGCCTTCGGCCAGGCTGGGAAGGCGAAACAGCAGGCTCAGCAAGATCAGGATAGCCGGAACCAGCCAGTAGTGTTTTCTATCTTCGGTGACAGCGCCGTTCACAGAACAAGGGTAGCCATATTCAGACCCGGATTCAAGAAAAATCCCGGACGGTTGGCTATGTGGCGGCGCGACTCCACGCTTCATCGACTTCTCTTCTGCGGTACCTTGGTATACAATCAACGAGAGGAAACGAACATGGAGCGAATTGTCATTTATACCGATACCCTTAGAGTCGAAACCATCGAGCCGGTCCTGGGGGACGTTGAGATCCTCCGGGTGGCCAGCGCCACAGAATTGGCCAGGGCTATTGTGGAACGCAGCCGGGTAATCGCCTTGATCATCGAAAAGGCGTACATCGATGAAACCTTTAAACGGCTTCTGTCGTCGATCAAGAAGAGCTTTCCGATTTTACGGATCTGTCTGATCTCGGATTCCGCGGCGCAGCGGGATTCGAACGATCCTGTGATCATTGACTGCAGCATCTCCTCTGACGGGGAGCGCCTGGTCGAGGAGCTGAAAACCTTCCTCTCCAGCATCGATGTAACGGAAAGACGGGATCGTCCCCGCTTCGATTGGCCCCTCCAGGGCAGCCTTTCAGCGGACGGAAACAGCTGGCAGACTCATAACCTCTGGGCGCTGAGTGCCGACGGGGCCTTCCTGGAAAGCACCGCGGATGCTCCGAGCAGGGGCAGCAAAGCAACCCTCAAGGTGAGCTTTCAAAACTCCCGCATGGTGACCGAATGCGAGGTGCTGGACCGGCGTCCCCCTTCACCCAGGCTCCCGGCGGGTTTCGCCGTACGTTTCTCCCGATTGAGTGAGGATTCTATTGGGTTGATCGACAGGATCATTCAGGACGCCCTGGTGCAAACCCTGTTGGAGCCGGACTCAGAACCGGAGATCCCCACATTGGGCGAGGAGGATCTGTCCATCCCGGGTTTCGAATTGTTTTAATCGACGCGCTACCAGCAGAGCGACTCTGACAGTCCGCTCTACCAGGTCGAGCGCGCCCTACTTCATGCTCAGGTTGAACACCCCGTCCCAGGAGGCGGGGGGCGGTTTCTTCTGAAAACCCTGACAACGCTTGATGAACACCTCCGAAGGCCCGTCCCCGGGCAGGATCTTCAGAGTCTTGCGGAACTCGGCGATGGCCGCATCCCACTGGCGAGCCTCGAACAGCTCCAATCCCTTGTGAAACAGCTGGATCGCCTCCATGGTTTTGGCATCGGTAGTCGCTCGTTCGTCGATAAGCTCGTACAGACGGACCGGTTCCTTGATGTTCACTACCCGTACCCGGTCCATCTTCCGTACAGTAAAATCCGATCCGGCCTTGTTGTAGGTTTCCTCGCTGATCAGGGTCCAGGTCCCGTACTGCTTGTTGACCCCTTCCAGGCGGGAGGCCAGGTTCACCGAGTTGCCCATGATCGTGTAGTCCATCTTCTGCTTGGTTCCCATGTTGCCGACAACCATCTCTCCGGTATTGACGCCGATGCGGGTGTAGACCTCTGAGGGGCTCAACTTGTTGTTCACAAAGTGCTCGTTCAGATGCTGCTCGATCTTCTTCATGCGCACCGCCGCCCGGCAGGCCCGGGCCGGATGATCGTCATACGGAACCGGAGCGCCGAAGAAAGCGATGATCGCATCCCCCTCGTACTTGTCGATCGTGCCCCGCAAATCGAGGATGATGTTGCTCATCTCGGTGAGATAGGCATTGAGCAGAGCGACCAGATCGGTGGGATCGAGCTTCTCCGAGATGCTTGAGAATCCCTGGACATCGGTAAACATCGCGGTCAAATACTTCTTTTCCCCCCCAAGATCCAGCTTGTCCGGGTCGGCAACCAG
>Ga0180431_10008744_pt1 | contig 11569 bp, 12 predicted proteins | sample SS_ome_11_FD_132459 | JGI IMG/M metagenome (GOLD analysis project Ga0180431, IMG submission 132459) | Hypersaline lake sediment archaeal communities from the Salton Sea, California, USA - SS_1_MS_1 metaG | ecosystem: Environmental > Aquatic > Non-marine Saline and Alkaline > Hypersaline >...
AGGAGTAAAATATGAAAATAAGCATAAAACAGGGGGTAACTTTACTGGCCTTTATCGTAGCATTAAGCATACCCTACCTGCCTGAATCAGTAACCAGTTTCCTACCCTTCAAGCAAACATCCCTACTCAGTTTCCTGATCCTGATTTTTGTATATATAATATCCGCCTCGGCATGGAATCTAAGCCTAAAGCAGGGGATAACTTTACTGGCATTTGTTGTAGCATTAAGGATTCCCTGCCTCCCAGTTGAAGTATTCAGTCTACTGCCATTTAAGGTAACATATCTACTCGAAATCCTGATTATGATGTACGTGTTCATAATCTACGCCTCAGCATGGAATCTTTTGACTTATTCAGGACAGGGAAGCTTGGGGCATGCAGCATTCCTCGGGATTGGAGCATACGCTTCCGCGATCATACTCAGGTATCTGAAACCTGAGCCCCTGTTGTTTAACTCAATCAACATTGATGTAATCCTGGCCGTGCTAGCCGGAGGGATGGTTGCCTCAATAGCAGGAATACTGATCGGGTTAACATGCGTCAGATTAAGGGAATGGTTTCTGGGAATGGTAACCTTCGGATTCGCGATAATAATCAGCACCATCACCACAGAATTAAGCAACATCACAGGAGGACACGACGGGTTGCCGACAAAGCATCTGGTTACTGTAACAGATTTCTTATCCAGATACAAAATGGAGTATTATATCATACTCGTATTCACCGTTGTGGTGATCTACCTGATATACAGGATCCTTAAATCCAGGTTGGGGCTTGCATTCGAGGCAATCAGGGAAAATGAGCTAGAAGCCAGGGTTATGGGAATAAACACAGTGAAGTATAAGCTGATTGGTTTCGCACTCAGCGCCTTCTTTTCCGGGATAGCCGGAGCATTAATGTCCCACCACATGGGCTACCTGACACCCGAGGTATTCAGCGTCGAAAACTCATTTAAACCGATTATCTACTGTATAACGGGGGGATTATTCACCCTAGAGGGTCCTATTTTGGGTACGGTCATAATATCATCCCTGTGGGATGGATTAAAGTCCATGGGGCTGATGCACCTGCACCTTGTCATAATCGGTTTGCTCCTGATAGTTATTGTGATATTCCTGCCTAAGGGACTGATATCCCTCATAGGAAGGGTGGGTAAAAAATCAGATTCCAAGGTATGATTTTTTGACGTAGTCATCCTTTAGGAGATCGCTGCTTTTACCGTCCAATATCATCCTCCCCTTCTCCAGTACATAACCCCTATCTGATATCTCCAGCGCATGATGAACGTTTTGTTCAACCAGGAGGACTGTGACCTTCTCCTCTCTCAGCTTTCGTATCACATCAAAGATAGTCAATACAAGGTTTGGAGCCAATCCAAGAGACGGCTCGTCCAGGATGAGGAGTTTGGGCTTTGACATCAAGGCTTTTCCTATTGCGAGCATCCTCTGCTCGCCGCCGCTTAGGGTGTCAGCCCGTTGTTTGCCTCTCTCCCTTAGCCTCGGGAAAATCTGGTAAACCATCTCCAGAGTATCATCTGCGCTATCTCGCCGGGTATACGCCCCCATAAGCAGATTTTCTATAACGCTCATCCGGGGAAACGATGACATGCCCTCAGGAACAAGGGTGACTCCCTCCGTTACTATCTGGTAGGCTGGTTTTTTATCGATGCGTTCATCTAAGAACTTGATGCTGCCAGATGATGGATGAAGTAAACCAGTTACTGCCTTGACCGTGGTAGTCTTCCCGGCACCGTTTGAGCCTAATATGGTTACAATCTCTCCCCCACCTACATTAAAGGAGAGATCCCATAATACCTGAACCTTACCGTATGATACGTTGATGTCTTTAACTTCAAGCATTTTATATGAACCTCTCACCAAGGTATGCGTCAATCACCGTCTGGTTTGATCCAATCTCTTTAGGGGAGCCTTCAGCAATCTTTTCCCCGTGGTGTAGGACAACAATCCTGTTGGAGAGGTTCATGATAACCCGCATCACGTGCTCAACCATCAGGATAGTCACCCCCATATCCCTTATTTTTTCAATCAATTCAACAGCCTTCTTGCTTTCTGAGGGATTAAGCCCTGTGGATACCTCATCCAGTAACAGAAGATCCGGTTCAGTTGCCAAAGCCCTCGCCAGCTGGATGAATCTCAGCTCCACAACATTAAGGTTCTTGACCGGTTTATTAAATTTCTCCCTGGCAAAACCAACGAAGTCAAGGGTTGTGGAAGCCTTCTCTTCAGCCTCCTCAAGCGGTATACCATCTGAGCTGCCGAATAAGGCACCTACGGTAACATTCTCGTGGGCGCTCATCTCTGGAAATGATTGAACAAGCTGGAATGTTTTTGCCACACCCATCCTGCAGATTTTATGTGGGCTGGCGTTGGTTATATCCAATCCATTGAATTCAATATTCCCATAATCCAGGCCATAGACGCCGCTTATCATGTTTAGGAGTGTGCTCTTACCCGCCCCGTTCGGGCCGACAAGCCCTACAATATCCCCCCTATTTACATTAAAGCTTACGTTTCTTAAAGCCACAAGCCCGCCAAAGCTCTTCGTCAGGTTCTCAACCCTAAGCAAGGTAACCACCCATAAGATTAGATATTATGAATTTAAACCAATATATAACCACAGGAAAACAAAATGCTTCTCTGCGTTGAAGAAACAAGAAAGTTAAGGGGTGCTGTAGAAATCCCGGGATCCAAAAGCTACACCCACCGGGCGCTCCTTACAGCAGCCCTGGGAGAGAAATCCAGGATTAGAAACCCGCTTGTTTCATCTGACACCCTGGCAACGAAAGACGCCTGTGAGGCCCTGGGAGCTAGGATAACGGAGGTGGGAGGTGACTGGGTTGTTGAAGGTGTTGGGGGTGTAATAGATTTTGAGGAGGATGTTATTGACGTAGGTAACTCGGGGACAACGCTCAGATTTATAACGCCCCTTGCTGCGTTATCTGATAAGTGGATTGAGATTACTGGAGATTCCTCGATTAAGGGCAGGCCTATGAAACCCCTGCTGGATTCACTTGGGGGGTGGGCTGATATAGAGAGCCAGGAGGGATTCCCTCCCATGAGGCTGAGAAGAAAGCGTGGTGTTCCAAAAGAGGATGTTAAGGTGAGGGGTGATATCAGCTCACAGTACATCTCTGCCTTACTGCTTGCCGCTCCGTTGGTGGGCTTAGGGGTCAACATTAGTGGAGATCTGAAATCCAGGCCTTACGTGGATTTAACGCTGGAGGTTATGGAGAAAGCAGGGGTTAGGGTAGAGGAAAGAGAAGGGGGGTTTTATGTGGGGAGGCAGTGTTACCGGGGACTGGATTATCGGGTTCCAGGAGACTACTCATCTGCGGCTAATATTCTAGCACCCTGCTCTTTCATCGAATCAGATGTGAAGCTAGAAAATTTATACGTGGACAGGCAGGGGGACAGGAGGATACTTGAGATACTCGAGGATATGGGTGTTCACCTGAGAAGCGGCGAGGATTATGTCAGGGTAAGAAACGCTGAATCACTGGATGCTGTTGAATTCGACGCATCAGATACCCCGGATATCGTGCTGCCTCTTGTGGCAGTGGCATGCTTCGCTAAAGGTAAGAGCGTTTTCAAAAACATAGGACATCTGAGATTTAAGGAATCGAACAGGCTTGAGGCCTGCAACGAGTTCAGAAGGCTTGGAGCTAAAATTAGGGTATTAAAAGACGGTATTGAGGTTGAGGGCCCCATGAAGTCGAAACCAGCTAAGATGAGGGGCTTTAAGGATCACAGGGTGGTTATGGCGCTGGCTTGCGCTGCATTAAACACGGGAGGAGGGGTTTCAAGGATTGATTCAGCCAGTATGTTAAATGTCTCCTTTCCTAATTATTTAGGTATGATGCAGTCTCTGGGCGCTAGGATGTGGGTGGAGTAATGGAAGAAATCAAAAAACTGAGGGTGGAAATCGACGGATTGGATCAAAAGATTCTCAGTTTACTCAACGAGCGGGGCAGACTAGCCTCCAGGATTGGGGAGATTAAAAGAAGCAAGGGTTTGATGGCATTCTCCCCGGGAAGGGAGAGCGAGATATTATCTAAAATAGATGAGCTAGATAGCTCTCTTTCAAGGGGTGCTTTGAGATCGGTATACCGGGAGATTATCTCCGCATGCCGCAGGCTGCAGGAGCCGGTTGAGATTTCGTATCTGGGCCCTGAGGGAAGCTTCACACATCAGGCAGCTAACCAGAGTTTCGGGTCTCAGGCAGACTATAAGCCAATAGAGAGCATAGAGGATGTTTTCTCTGAGGTGGATAAGGGCAGATGCGACTACGGTGTTGTCCCAATTGAAAGCTCGCTTGAGGGTATGGTCACCCGTACACTGGACATGTTCATTGAATCAAGCAACAAAATCACAGGCGAAATATTTCTGCCGGTATCACATTGCCTTCTCTCCAATTCCGATATTAAATCAATTAAGGTGATACTCTCCCATCCCCAGGCCATAGCCCAGTGCAGGAGCTGGATCAGAAGAACCCTGCCGAATGCCCAAATTAGGGAGGCATCCTCCACATCAGAGGCTGCCAGGATAGCGGTGAAGGAGAAAAAATCCGCTGCTATCGCGAGCTCCATGGCGGCTTCCATCTACAGGCTGGATATCCTGGAGGAGAACATACAGGACGGGGGTGAAAGCTATACCCGCTTTTTGATTATTTCAAAAAACACTGCAGATAAAACAGGTAGAGACAAGACCTCCATCATGTTCTCCATAAAGGATCGGGTGGGTGCACTCTATGAGATACTTAAGCCCCTGGCTGATGAGGGAATAAGCTTGACCAGGATAGAGTCCCGGCCCTCAAGGAAGGGTTTATGGGATTATTATTTCTTCGTGGACTTCGAGGGGCATGAAGACGATCCAAGGGTGAAGAAGACACTTTCTGAGGTGAAGGAGAACTGTGTCTTCCTTAATGTGCTGGGTTCCTATCCTAGGGGAGAACAGGCATAGCTTTCGCCCCGTTATTTACCGGTTTTGTCTCGATAACCCTGCCGTATTTCTCTAACGAAGAAGCGACCTTTTTGGTCTGGTTTTTCTCGGCTATCGCAATGTATGCCGACCCGGTTCCAGATAAACCAGCTGCTTTTGCACCGGCAGATAGCATTTCATATATCGGCTCCGGGCTGTAGCCCAATACACCGGCGTAGAGCAGGCCGTTGAGGGTTAGGGCATTGAAATAATCACCCTCCAACGCCTTCTGATATGCTAACTCTACGTAAGGGCCTATGAGCTTTATTTTCTCTTTGTTCACATCTTTTGTGTATGCTTTTTTATCCGATACCAGCAGGATGATTGAGTGGTTGGGAGGGAACCTGCATCTATTAATCACTTCCCGCTTAAGGTTGTCTGTTACGGTAATGCCCCCAAGAAACGATGCTGAGGCATCATCGAAGGCTCCCGTGATTGAAACCCCTCCCTCTATTGAGCAGTCAACAGCCTTTTCTATAATCTGCTCATCTGTTGCATCCATATGTGAGGCCTTTGCTGCGGCGAGAAATATTGCATTCGAGAGAGCGCTGCTGCTTGATAACCCCTGGGCTACTGGGATGTCTGATTCGATGCTTAACCTGGCTCCACAGGATTTTTTGCACCAAGAAATGGCTTTTTTGACGCATAACTCAGAAAACGACGTATCCTCCCCTGATGAGCTGTATATCTCGATTCTGTCTGTGCTCCAGCCATCTATCAACTCCAGCTCCACCTGCGTTGAGAGATCTAATGCGAATGCTGCGCCCTTTCCTGTTGCTATGGCATTTACTATGGTACCTGCCGCATAAGAGTAAGCCCTGTATCTGGTCATTTCGTAAACCTTTCGGGGATTAAACCCCCGGCGATGCAATAGTCGGCTAAAACAAAGGCCATCATGGCCTCGGCTACTGGAACAACCCGGGGGGTTATGTTGGGGTCGTGTCTCCCCTCAATTCCTAAATCAACCTCCTCCATCCTGCCAACATCAACTGTTTTCTGTTTCAGTGATATGGAGGATGTGGGTTTAACAGCTAGTCTGGCCACAACAGGTGTGCCGGTGGAGATACCACCCAGTATTCCTCCGCAGTTGTTTGATTCAAACACAACCCGGCCGTCTTTTAAACCGTAGGGGTCGTTCATCTTTGATCCCCTCATATCAGCGGAGCTGAAACCCGCACCGAACTCCACACCCTTCACCGCCGGGATGGAGAATAGAGCCTTAGCCAGCACGGCATCCAGTTTATCGTAGACCGGGTCTCCCAGACCGTAAGGCACACCTAATGCAACCACCTCAACTATCCCGCCTGAGCTATCCCCCCCGTCAGCTATCTCTTTTATGCGTTTAATCATGAGATCAGCGCTCTTGGGATCTGCACACCTTACAGGGTTGCTTCGGCTGTTTTCCTCGATCTCCCTTATGGATGGCGTCTTCTCAACTGAGACGTCAGCTATCTGTGTTGTGTGAGCGATCACCTTGACATTAAGATGCTCAAGGAGTTTCTTTGCTACCGCACCGGCCATAACCCGTGAAACAGTCTCCCGACCTGAAGATCTTCCACCACCCCTGTAGTCATGGAACCCGTACTTGAGCCTGTATGTGTAGTCAGCATGACCCGGCCTCATAATGTTTCTTATTTTCTCATAGGGTGCTGAATCCACATCCCTGTTTTGTACCATCATAGAAAGAGGCGAACCAGTGGTCTTTCCCTTGAAAATCCCAGAGAGTATCTCAACCATGTCTTCTTCCCTTCGGGGTGTGGATATCTCGCTTCGTCCCGGTCTTCTTAAATCCACCTCCCGCTGGATATCCTCCGACGTGAGCTGTAGACCAGAGGGTAATCCATCAAGTACCACGCCCACGGCCTTCTGGTGGCTCTCCCCCCAGGAAGTCATCCTAAGACATCTTCCAAATGAGCTACCCTCCATTTTATATCCCCTCCCTGTATAAATCAATTAAGCGATTAGATCTTTTAATAGATAATTCCGGATCACTGTAGATATCTGACATATCCCCAAGCTCCTTAACCAGATTCTCCACATCCCCTTCGCTGATAAGCTTTTTGAAATAATCTATCTTGTTTGAGAGTATGGTGCAAACCCTCTGAGACTTCGGGTTCTCCATCTGGATGGATGCGTACATTTCATGGTTTTGGGCTGTAATCCGGGGTATGAAGTCAAACAACACCCTGTGGAATTTGCCCATGAAAGGGCTTAAATCCTCCTCCACATACCCTAACTCCTTTATTGTTGAGTTAATGCCCATAAACGAGATATGAATTAACACCTGGATCAAGGCCATTATATCATCGTGTTTTTCTATTGTGGATTTATGAACCCTCAGACCTTTGGATTTGAAGAAATCCGTTATCTCCCTAATCCATCTATCTCCCTGTACGGGGATTACTATCATGCTTTGTCCCTTAAGCTTTGTTGGGGGGCAGAACATCGGGTGTATGCTGATGTAATCAATATCCTCTCTTCCTTTCTTGATGAAGGATTCCTTGACTTGTGTTTTGATGGAGGTCGAATCCATCAAAAGCGAACCCTCCTTCATCGCGGGAGTTATTGACTCAACAACAGCTGGGGTCTCCCTTATGGGGGTTGATACAAGAACCAGCTCAGCGTCCACTACCGCCTCCAAACTGTCTGCAATATACTTTAGGCCCAGGCGGGAGGCAACATCCCCGCCCCTTTTAGCATCTATGTCTGAGATAACAACCTCGAATCTCTCCTTAAGTAACCCGGCAAAAAACTCCCCGATAACACCTGCTCCAACGACCGCAGCCTTCACTTTACTCCCCCGCCGCCTAAAGCATTTAATGCCTTATCTCTCATCAACTCAAGGGGGGCCTTCTTTTCCGTCCATATCTCAAAGGCCAGCGCTCCCTGCCATACCAGCATCTCAACCCCCGCTATTGTTGTCGCGTTAGCATCTAGCGCATCCCTTAGAAATTTTGTCTCAAGGGGATTGTATACCATATCCATCACAACCATATCTCTTCTGAACAATTCCCCGAAAAATGGTGTTTCATCAACTTTAGGGGTTAATCCAACAGACGTGCAGTTTACAACAACAGAAACCTCCTTAGCTGATTTGGCCAGCTCCCGCCTGCTTAAACCCAGAGTGGTGCAGCTTCCGCCGGCCTTTCTGAGTTCCCCGCAGAGGCGTTCAGCTCTTTTTAAGCTACGGTTAGCTAAATGGATAGACTCCACACCCTCATCCAGTAGAGCATGGCATAAAGCCCTTGATGCGCCTCCGGCTCCGAGAACCAGCACCCTGCTACCGTCTAAATCAGCGGCATTCGCTAGAGATTTGACGGCCGCCCTTCCGTCGGTGTTGTATCCTATAAGGCGTCCATCAACGTTCTTTACCGTGTTGACGGCTCCTATTGCGGCCGCGTTCTTCTCGATGGAATCAAGAAATGGTATGATTGATTCCTTATGAGGTATGGTAACATTAAATCCTGCCATCCCCAAAGCAGTTATTCCCCCAACCGCATCCCCCAGATTATCTCTTTCAACATTAAAGCTACAGTATAGTGCATCAATTCCCAGGGCACTGAAGGCTGCATTCTGCATTACAGAAGAGACCGAGTGCTTAACAGGGCATCCAATCAAGCCGTAAACCCTCATTTTGCATGTAAATCAAGCAGCTCCCTTGTTTTTCTGGCTGAAAGCTGGCCGGGAGCTATATCGCCCGAGTAAAATATCGGGACATTAAAAAGGACTCCAAAAATCCTCCCAAAAGGTGAGCCCATTGGTATGGCAATAATCCTGTTGCTTCCCTCACTCATTTTTAGACAAGCATGATATAGGGATATTATGTCCCCTGGGTTTTTTACCTTAAATGCCACCTTCGCCACATCCCCCAGAGAAAGTTCCTTCTCCAGAACAGACTCAATCCAGACCCCGGATGGCGTCTCAGTGAAGTCATGGAAGGATACTATGGATTTAACTCCCTTATCTTTCGCTTTTTGTATAAGCATGTCCCTTAGGTGGTCTACTGTAGACAACTCCACATCGATGTAGTTCACATAGTCCAGTAGAGACTTCATATGATTGATTCTCTCATCCTCACTTCCCATGAATTCCCCTCCCTCCCCACTGCTTCTGTTGGTTAAGATAATGGGTTTCCTGTGACTGGATAGTTTATCTAGTTCCACCTTCAGATACTTAAGTCCCTTTTCAGGTGACAGGTCAATCCTGTACTCTAAAAGATCAGCGTAATCCAGCTCGGATGAGATTTCGCTTCCTGGCCTAACGCAGAGACAAACCTGGGGCTTATTCCATTTCATTTTTCTGTGATCGACTCCTTCACCTTCTTCCCAAAATGCCTGCCACCCTCCTCAAGGTGCACGAGAACCCTATCACCCTCTCTGAGCTTTGCAACAGAAACCGGCTCTCCTCCCTCATTAACCAGACGGATGGTTTCAGCGTTCTGTAGCAGGATGCTTATCGTTCTACCATCTGATTCTGCCTCCACCAAAAGAAGAGGCCTCTCCTCTATCTTCAGGCGGCCTACTATGGCAACCCTGCTTTTCCCTCCCTCGCCTACCACAAGGACCTCATCCCCTGCGCTCAGCTCGGATAGATACTTGGTTCTACCATCAGGCAGAAGGATGTATAAGTGCACCGGACCTGCATTAACCCTGAAGGGTCTGGTTGCTACGTAGGGGTTTTCAACGCTCTCGCTGTGAACCAGGAAGAATGCATTAGACTGGGAACCGATTAGGTTGCCCTCTCCCACATGCATCATGGAGCAGGTGTCTATGCAGACCCGGGATCCCATCCCTGTGGGCTTTATTTTTGTTACAGTAGCCTTTACTAAATCCAAATTCTTGGCCTCAAACTCATGGTATAAACTGAACAGGTCCCTGACTTCGTCAACGTTTTCGGGCCTGTATAGTATCCCGTCCGCTCCAACCTCAAGGGCTTTTAGTGCAGTCTCTGCCTGCTCTAAGTCCCCTATCTCGGCTATAACCTTACATAAGCCCTGCGCCTCCGAGATAATATTCTCCAGCGGGATGATATCTTTGCCTGTGTTGATTAAAAGATAATCCACCTGCTTTATCATCGAGACCGCCCGCCTCTCGTCTTCTTTTTCCTTGATGTCTATGCGGTAGCATCCCCTGGATTTCTCGGGTTTATTCTTTTTTGTGAAGACTATTATGTCAGCTTCCTCGTTTACTCCCTCATCTGAGTTAAGTGCGGTTTTTACCGCAGCCAGCTCCTTTATTTTGTTTAGGAGGTGGGGTTCCTCAACGTAGAATGTGACGAATCCTGATTCTATGCCTGCCTGGACTTTTTTTTTCTCCTTCTTCCAGTTGCCCTTGATGTGTATCCAGAGTTCCTTCATTTTTATTTTATTGGATTACAGATCCTTTAATGCTTCATCTATGCTGGCTCTCTTATGAACTATTTGTGATATGGCACCAACCATGCCCGCAGGATTCTGGTGCTGGAATATGTTGCGGCCCATGGCTACCCCGGCCCCTCCTGCCTCAATCGAGTCTTTTACCATCTCTAGACAGTCCCTGTCTGATTCCATCTTCGGCCCGCCTGCTATAACCACAGGCACTGGGCATCCCCTGGTCACCTCCCTGAACTCGTCTGGGTCGCCTGGGTAGTTTGTTTTTATTATGTCAGCTCCGAGCTCGGCTCCGGCCCTGGAGGCTATCTTTATCACCTCCACATCATGCTCTGATTTGATTTTATCCCCCCGGGGGTACATCATTGCTATGAGGGGCATGCCCCACATCCTGCATTTGGATGCCACCTCACCGAGTTCCTTTATCATCCTGTATTCCCCCGCCGATCCTATGTTCACGTGTATGCTCACCGCATCAGCGCCCATCTTTATCGTCTCCTCCACATCTGTTACGATGGCTTTCTTGAGTGGGTCCGGGCTCAGTGCTGTTGATGCGGATAGGTGGATTATCAGTCCAATATCTCTGCCCTCGCTTCGGTGGCCTGCCTTGATAAGCCCCTTGTGCATTAGGACGGCGTTAGCTCCTCCCAAGGCTATCTGGCCTACTGTTTTTTTCATGTCCACGATGCCTTTTATGGGGCCGACGCTGACTCCGTGGTCTAGGGGGACGATGACTGTTTTCTTTGTTTCTCTGTTTATTATCCGTTCGATTCTTATTTGTTTACCTACTTCGCTCATTTAAAACACCTCATATAAATATTTTAGATTATTATCACTTTATTAAAGATAAATTGCATATATAAATATTCATGTAGTAATTTTTATAGAATAAAAAACCATTAATTAAAAATATTTTTAAAATGTCAGACCAATTAGATGATATTGACAGGGAATTAATAAACCAACTCCAAAACAACCCCGAAATAGACATTGAAGAGCTTAGAGATATAATAAACCACAACCTCAACAGACGGCTCTCCATCTCAACCATATACCACAGGAAAAACAAGCTGCTAGACAACAAAATACTAAGAAGCGAGTACGCACCAGACTACAGGATAATAAACAAGGCCACACTATGTTTCATTGCGCTGAAATTCGAAGGCCATGATATGAACATATTCCAGCAACTCAAGCAGATGAA